>Ga0209655_10000012_pt1 | contig 67477 bp, 57 predicted proteins | sample BogFormECP03_OM2_FD_188236 | JGI IMG/M metagenome (GOLD analysis project Ga0209655, IMG submission 188236) | Bog forest soil microbial communities from Calvert Island, British Columbia, Canada - ECP03_OM2 (SPAdes) (version 2) | ecosystem: Environmental > Aquatic > Freshwater > Wetlands > Bog ...
CACTCGCTGCACACCCAAGTCACCGCGAAGTAGGCCCCGGAACAACTCCGTCCTCGCATACTGTATCCACTCCACTTAGTCTCCAATTCCGTTTACCTGAAACCCGCTATACACTTTACTCGTCACATAACCAGCCGGGAGGAACATCCTTCCTCCTGCACTCGATCCATTTTCAATCCTTGGGGGACCCGTGCTCGAAGTCTTCTTCCCTTCCTTGTTTGGCTCATCGTTGCATCAAATCTCAAAGTTCACAACGGCACTATCGCCTACTCCTCGGCGAAATCTCTTGCTTCCATCCGTTATTCTCTTAGCAACCATCCTTGCCGGCTGCAGCACGGGCAGCATGTCGGTTACTGTCCCACCGCTCAACGCAAAAACGAACGTCGTTGTCACTCTCACTAGCACCGCAAACGATCAGCTGGTTAGTTTCTACCTCGGCATCAACAGCATCTCCCTCGTCGACAAATCCGGCAATACCGTGCCCCTCTACATCAACCCCAACCCCCAGGGTTTCAGCACCGGAAACGCTGAATTCATCCATTTGAATGGCATCTCCGAACCCATCGCCACGGCAAGCGTCCCAGATGGTATCTACACCTCGGCCATCGTCGTGGTGGGCGGCTGCAGCTTCACGAACGTCACTCTAGCTTCTGGCGGCGGTGTCGGTATCTCCACGGATGCGGATGGCCTCTGCACCCAGGGCACCGGCATGACCACTGTAAATCTCCCGTCCCCCATCACTATTTCGGAGCCAACCATGGCCCTTTCCTTCAACTTGCTGGTTTCCCAGTCCTATACTCTTATGCCGGCCGGTTCCCCTCCGCCAGGCTATAGCTTCTCCCCAGTCTTCACCCTTACCCCGCTGGCCCTGTCTCCCCAACCCACTACGGAACTGAATGGCAAATTCATTGGCATCGACGCTCTAACCTCGTCCATCAACCCCGCCGCCAATTCGTTTGTTGCCCAAACTCCCGACGGCTTTTCATTCAACGTAAATTCCGGCAGCGGCACCACCTACCAGGGTGTCGCCGCGTTTTCTACCCTCGCCGTCGGCACGCTCGTAAACATGGATCTTTCCATCCAACCCGATGCCTCCCTCCTCGCCAGCCGAATCGAGGTGGATGATCTCTCCGCTCCCACAGTGTCCGACGGACCATTTCTCGAACTGGCCTCCCAGCCTGGTTCTTTCGTGACCCTCCCAAATCAAATGGAAGGCTGCTCCACAGTCGGCACTCCCTTTTGCGGCAGCGTCTTTCAATACGACACCAACACCGTCTTCGGCATCTCCTCTCAATTCACCAATCTTCAGAATCTTCCCTTTACTCCCAGCTTTACCGGCCCCGGCCTCCTGCTCGGCCAAAACATCGCCACTTTTTCCACCGGCACATTTAATTCCGTCAACCTGGAGACCGTTACGGCAACAGTCCTGGTTCCTCAAGTCGTTAACGGCACCGTCAGTTCCATCTTCACCGCTGGCAATTTCACCGTCTACACCGTCGCTCTCGCTCCCTACAACATCTTCCCCGTTCTTCAGCAGGTGGTAGGACCCAACAACCGCCTGAACAATCCCAACGTCATCCAGGTCTACGTGGACTCCAGCGCCCAGACTCTTAACTCCGCTCCCATCGCCGTGGGCAGTCTTCTCCGCTTCCGCGGCCTCATTTTCGACGACAATGGCGTCCTCCGCATGGATTGCAACATCATCCGCGACGGCGTCCCCGAATAAGCACATGTATCTTGGCGAAGCGCGCTTACGTCTTAACGGTAGTGAGTGACGCTCATGAAATACCCATACCGTCGAGCCTGCTTTTCAACTCTGACCGCCGTCTTGCTGCTTTCTCCTTCTTGCTTTCCGCTCGACACTCATCTCTCCGAGGAAGCCGTCCGCGAGGCCTACTTCCTCGGCCAGCATCACGACAAATCCGTCACCGATTTTCTCGCCAGATACATCAAGCTCCTTCCCGTCCCAGAAACCGGCCCGCAAATCGCTTCCGTCGCTTTCTATACTCCCTACGCTCTGCTCGTCCTGTCTTCCAACGAGCGCTCCTTCGGCTACAGTGCCCAGCAAGCTGAACTCGACCACCGCGGCAAAGACGAATCTGTCAAAATCGTCATCCAAATCCAGCTCACGCCCGACTACGGCCCCACCACGGCCGTCCCGACAAGTCCCCGCTCCGGTGCTCCAGTGGGTTTCAAGCTCCGTCCCTCCGATTTCTGGAAAGACTTTCAAGTCCAGGTTCTGAATAAGGACAAAACGGTCACCCCGCTCGACTTCACGGGTGAACCCACCTACGCCTGCGACGAGAACGGCGGTTGCTCTCTCACCGGCGCAATCCTTCGTCTCGAATTCCGCGCCGAAAAATTCACGTCCGACGATGTCACCGTTCAGGTCACGCCCCCCGACTATGACCCCATCGCCGTCGAATTCGACCTAAGCACCTTGCGCTAACCACGGCGCCACTGCGGATGCTGACGTGATTTTAAAATGGGGGCGTTCCGTGCTCTCTTGGCCCAAGGGTTCCTCGGAAACGCGTCCTCTTTCCACGCCCCGTTCGGCCTCTCACGCCTCCACAAATCTGCGGACGAAGATTCCTGCGTTTCCCCGACACCCTTTGGCGGCGGCTCGATCACGCAACCCATTCCATCTAAACGATTTATAAATCCATACTTGACACTACGGGAAAATATGCTATAATGGTATTGTTTTCAAGGGCGGAGGAGATAGGCGGTAGCACCTTGCTTTTCGTTCCCTCAGGTCCCGGCTCTCATCAACCTGTGCCACGCCTCCCCTGGCCTTCCATTCACCTCGCCCCGATTTCTAGGCCCACGCAACCGCACTCACCACTAAGTCTTTTAGAATCAACACTTGTGAAAGTGTATCAAAACAAAGAACTTTAACTATCTTTAGAATGAACACTTATGCAAAAAGGGGGGAGGGGGGTACCGATTATTGTTAACCAATCTTTTCTGACTTCTCTACGACCGCCAGTGCAGCGCCACGGGCCCATCCATCGGATGCACCATCGCCCCACCTGTCCGCCTCGACTCCAGAAGGTTTGCCTTCAAACCGAAATACCACTTCGCTGGCCGGTCCGCGTCATCAATCAGCATCAATCGCGGATTATGCTTCAATCCCTCCGCCTGCAAAATCATCGTCTCCTGATCCTGCCGCAAGAACTTCTCCGCGAACATCCGAAAGATCCAGACAGGCAACAGCAAATTCCACGCCGCCACGAAATCTATACGGCAAAGGTCCCGCCTCACTGGCGTTACGGTCGCCCGGCTGGAGAACCACAGCTTCCCGCTCCGAATCTCCTCCGTGCGGATATTCGGCAGCACAAAGTCGATCGTCGTAGTCACCGGCTCCCCGGTATATTTCTGCAGCATCCGGTAAGGCGCGCTGTTCGAGCTGGGCGTATGGGGGCTCATCCGAAACCCGTAGGGTATCGGCTCAAACTTCTTCTCCTTCTCGTGAATGCTCCTCCGGCTTCTCCAATACCACGATTGGTGCACAAAGGGCCCGTGTGCCGGGTCCATCAATCCGATAATTCCGTGGTCCACATGCGAAGGCAGCTCGCAAGCCAGATGCGTAATCCGGTATTTCTCGCTGAAAACACTGAGCTTGGGCGTTTCAGGAATCGTTTCTGGCAATCGCGTGCCAGCGACATTCATATAAACCCAAATGTACCCATCACGCTCTCCGCAAGGATAATGCCCGGCAAAAATGCGCTCGACTTTGAGCTTGTCCTGGCTGGTCAAGGAAGGAATCTCGACACACTGCCCAGTGCAAGCCTCAAACCGCCAACCGTGATAGCTGCACTCCACCATCTTTCCGTCGAATCGCCCGTGCGAAAGCGGTATCCCGCGGTGCGGACAAGAATCCCGCATAGCAAACGCCTTGCCTTCAGAAGTCCGCCCCAACACAAGCGGCACTTCAAGCAGCATCGCTGTAGCGAGCCGCTTGCCGGTAACGGCGGTACTCCGCACCGCCGGATACCAGAAGTCCCAAAGAAATCCCAGATCGTTCTCAACAGCGGAAACGTCACGCGACCCCGCGTCGCTCGCTTGCATCAAGGATCGAACCGGTTCGCTCATCGCTCGCATCGTAGTATATCGCCGCGCATCGCGGCAACCGGGCGGAGCATCCGATTGCGTGTTTTTGATTTCAGGGTTATTCTTTTAATTGAGTAATTTAATGTACGCCACTTTCTATTAGCTTTTCCCGCCTGCTCGCCCTCGTCGCGAGTTAGCTTCTTCTGTACTACCCACTATTCACTGCTCACTTTCTTGAGGTATCGCCATGGCCGTAATGACGTTGTCGGACAAATTGGATCAGCTTGGTGCTCGTTACGACGAACTGACGCAGCAGCTTTCGACGGCAGAAATCGCGTCGGACTCTGCGCGCTTTCAGAAAGTCGCCAAGCAGCACGCCGAGCTCGAGGAAATTGTCGGCAAGCACCGCGAGTTCAAGCAAGTCGAAAAGGACTTGGCTGGCGCGCACCAGATGGTCCTCGAAAACGAAGACGCCGAGCTGAAGCAGATGGCGCTAGACGAAGAAAAGCAGCTCTCCGCGCGCAAGGAAGTTGTCGAGCGTGAACTGAAGCTGCTCCTTCTTCCGAAAGATCCGAACGATGAGAAGAGCGTCATCGTGGAAATCCGCGCCGGAACCGGCGGCGACGAAGCCGCGCTTTTCGCCGGCGAACTTTTCCGCATGTATTCGCGCTATGCGGAAACGCAGGGCTGGAAGGTCGAAATCTTGGAAAGCTCGCCGTCGTCTCTCGGTGGGCTCAAGGAAGTCGTCGCCGCCATTAACGGACACAAAGTTTATTCTAAGCTGAAATATGAAAGCGGCGTGCATCGCGTACAGCGCGTTCCAGCAACGGAAACGCAAGGCCGCATTCACACTTCTGCCGCAACGGTCGCGGTGCTGCCGGAAGCCGACGAAATCGACATCAAAATTGAAGCGAAAGATTTGCGCATTGACACCTTCTGCTCTTCCGGTCCTGGCGGCCAATCCGTGAACACAACCTACTCTGCTGTGCGCATCACGCACATCCCCAGTGGCCTGGTCGTCTCTCAGCAGGACGAAAAGTCGCAAATCAAAAACCGCGCCAAAGCGATGCGCGTTCTGCGCACGCGCCTCTACGAAATGGAACTTGCGAAGCAGCAAGCCGCCATCGGCGCCGAACGCCGCGGCCAAATCGGCACCGGCGACCGCTCCGAGAAAATCCGCACCTACAACTTCCCGCAGAACCGCGTGACGGATCATCGTATCGGCCTGACGCTCCACCAATTGACCGAAGTCATGGACGGGAAGCTGGGCCAGTTGGTCGATGGCCTGGTAAGCCACTACGAAGCGGAGCGCCTCGAGGCAGAGCTGGGCGGCGCATAATTCACATCTGCGCCGAGGTTTCTCTGCGAACCTCCGCGCACTCTGCGTCTCTGCGCTATCTTATCTCTCGGTCTTTCTCCGTCTTGTTTGCCATAGCTGACCGGGTGAAATGAGGAATGATCGACGTTCGCACAGCGCTGAGACAAGGCATCTCGCAATTGCGCGAAGCCAGTGTCCCGTCGTTCACGCTGGCTGCCGAACTGTTGTTGCTGCACACGCTAGGCCGCGACCGCACGTGGCTCTACGCGCATTCAGAAGAATTGATCTCGGAAACCGACGCGCAACAATTCAACGCTCTCCTCGATCGCCGCGCAAACGGTGAGCCGACGCAGCATCTCACCGGCAAACAAGAATTCTGGGGCCTCGAATTTGAAGTTACTCCCGACGTCCTGATCCCGCGCCCCGAAACCGAACACGTCATAGAGGTAACGCTCGACCGTCTCGCCGTCAGAGAAATCCGCGCAGGCCGCAAGCAAACTCTAACCGGCCAGGGACTGCGCATCATTGACGTCGGCACCGGCTCCGGCTGCATCGCCATCGCCCTGGCCAAGGAGTTGCCCGGCGCGCAGATTACCGCGACCGACGTTTCCCCCGCAGCCCTAGCCGTTGCACGGCGAAATGCCGCGCGCCATGCCGCCAGAGATCGCATAGCTTTCCTGGAAATGAATCTGGTTGCTGGGCTGGCTGGAGTATACGATCTCATTGTCAGCAATCCGCCGTACGTCGGCCGCAAGGAAAAAGACACGCTCATGCGCGAAGTCCGCGACCACGAACCGGAACTCGCTCTCTACGGCGGCGAAGAAGGGTTCGAACTCTACGCAGACTTGATCGTCCAATCAGCTCGCTCCGTGCGGCGCGGCGGTCTCCTCATCCTCGAACTCGGCCACAACAGTCTCCCCGCCGTGCAACCGCTCCTCGATCCACCGCATTGGAAAAACGTCGGCGTGACCGACGACCTGGCCGGCATCCCCCGCGTCATAGCCGCCGAACGGGCCTGAGCAACGGCGAAGTTGTGGCGAAGATTGTATCGGGAGTAGGCTTAACGGCATGCCGGAGATGGCGCGGTTTCGGGCGAAGCATGGGCCACTGGAGGAGCAGGCGGCTGATGCCGTTGCGTCTATTTTGCATGTGGATATGGACGCGTTCTTCGTGTCGGTGGAATTGCTGGAGCGGCCGGAGCTGCGCGGTAAAGCTGTGGTCGTTGGAGGGCGGCCTGACCAACGCGGCGTTGTGACCGCGGCGAGTTATGAGGCGCGCAAATTTGGCGTGCATTCGGCTATGCCCTTGCGAACAGCGGGAAAACTTTGTCCGCATGCGGTTTTTCTTGATGGGCATCATGAGAAATATGGGCTGTGGAGCGACCGCGTCGCGACCATTCTTGCGAAGTTTTCGCCCATCGTGGAAATGGTTTCGATTGATGAGGCCTATCTCGACTTAGCGGGGACGGAGCGGTTGCACGGGCCGCCGTTGGCTGCCGCCGACAAACTTCTTCGCACGATTACGCGCACGACCGAGCTTCCCTGCTCCGCAGGACTGGCCACCACGCGGCTCGTCGCAAAAGTTGCTTCGGATCAGGCCAAGCCGCGCGGACTAGTTTGGGTTGCGCCCGGGCAGGAAGCGCGGTTTCTTGCGCCGCTGCCGGTGCGCAAGATTCCGGGCATTGGCGAAGTCACTGAGCGCGCACTAAAGGCGCTCGGCATCGAGACCGTGGAGCAGCTCGCTGCGGTTGCGCCGGAAAAACTCGAAAAGATTTTTGGCCGATGGGGCGACGCGCTTTACCGCAAGGCGCGCGGCGGCGATTCCTACGAATTTGTGATTGATGCCGAGCCAAAATCCATTTCGCACAATCATACGTTTGGAGAGGATACGAACGACGACGAAGCGTTGCACGCGCTTCTCAGCCATCTTTCGCAGAAAGCATGCAAACGGCTTCGCGAAGCTGGGCTTGCGACGCGCACGCTCACTTTGACTATTCGCTACGCAGGCTTTGATACGCATACGCGCGCGAAAACTCTTTCTGAGCCGACGCGGCTCGATGCGGACATCTTCCGCGTGTTTCAGGCGCTGTTTGCGGAGCATCGCGACATGAAACGCAAGATCCGGCTGCTCGGCGTGGCGTTAAGCGGGCTCACTCACGGCGCGGCGCAGCTCGATCTTCTTGATGCCGATCGCCGTGAGCGACTCGAGAAATTGACGCGCGCCACCGATAAGCTGCGCGACCGGTTTGGGTTTGGCAAAGTGCAATTTGGCGGGTCGCTGCGCGCCGATGGCTCCGGCAACGAGCACAAGGATCAGCGGAAGAGAGAACGATCGTTCGCAGAGGATCTCAAGTGATCAGGTTGTGACGACCTCGCCGAGGCACTCTACCGATTACGCCGTCGCAGGCGCTCTAAAGCGGTCATCCTCAGAAGGATGACCCTACCAAAGCTAATGACCTATACTGGCGGTGATGAGCACGCCTGCCCAGCCAGCCGCCGATGCGCCTCGGAAAGAACATGTGCGCGGCCGCATGCGCGGCTTCTGGCAGCGCGTCAGTGAAGGGCGCGAGATTGACGATCTGTGGTCCCAGTTCACGGCGGACGCGCGCGCGAGCTATGGATTTTATGGGCGGGACATCGACTGGGACGAAATTCAGAAGCTCCCGAAGTGGCGGCGGCCGCTTCCCATTCTCAAGCAATTCTTCTGGGCGCTGCTGCTCAAGATGTCTCCTGCCCGGCGCGTCCTGCTGCTGATCGCGCTGATTCTGCTGGTGTTTTCCATACCTAACATCCAACGATTCGAGGTTTTGGCGGTCGTGTCGCTGCTGCTTCTGTTGTCGCTTGAATTGGCCGACAAGGTCATCATGAAGCGCGACCTGGAGATCGCGCGGGAAATTCAGATGTGGCTTGTTCCGTCGGTGGCGCCAGCCGTGGTTGGAGCGGAAATCGCGTTCGCGTCGCGGCCGCAGAATTCCGTTGCGGGCGACTACTACGACGCGTTTTATCCGACGGCGAGCGCCCAGGAAAATGGAAAGCTGATGCTGGTAATCGCGGACGTGGCGGGAAAAAGCATTCCCGCCGCCCTGCTAATGGCCACGCTTCAGGCCAGCTTGCGCACGATTGCGGGCGAGGGCGCGTCACTGGGAGATCTTGTGGTGCGGCTGAACCGCTATGCTTCCGCGCACAGCCTGGATGGCCGCCGGTTCACAACCGCGGTGTTGGCGGAGTACGATCCTGCGACGCGCCACCTCGTTTATGTGAACGCGGGCCACAATCCGCCGATTCTGCGCCACACCAATGGCGACACGCAGCGGCTCGAAGCCGGAGGTTTGCCGCTGGGAATCGACATGGTGGCCACGTTCGAGACCGCGGCAATCGATATGAACCCCGGCGAAGCTTTGATTTTTTACACGGATGGCGTGGTTGAAGCCTTCAACGAAAAGGCCGAGGAGTTTGGCAACGAGCGCTGGCTCGGTGCGATTCGAGGGCTGCCTGATTGGAATGCGCAGGAATCCCTACAATTTCTAATGAAGCGCGTGGATGAATTTGTGGGCGTGACGCGCCAGTCCGATGACATCACCTGCCTCGTTTTCCGCTGCAAATAATTCCGCAAGCCGTTTCCTCAGAAATTAAACCGCATACATCTCTCACCTTTCGTGGGGCGAGTGTCGCATAATCGCAGCGTGACGCCTCGCGAACTCGCCAATTCGATTTGCGACACGCTGCTGCGCAACGGGCATCAGGCGCTGCTTGTGGGCGGCTGCGTGCGCGACTTGCTGCTCGGGCGCGAGCCCGCTGATTATGACGTCACGACCGATGCGCCTCCTGAACGCGTCATGCAGCTGTTTCCGGAGGGCGTTGGCGTCGGCGCGCAATTTGGAGTTGTGCTGATTCCGCGCGACGGGTTGAAAGTGGAAGTTGCGACGTTTCGTTCGGACATTGGCTACTCGGATGGGCGGCATCCCGATCGGGTCGTCTATTCGAAGAGTGCTGAAGAGGATGTGCAGCGGCGCGATTTCACGATCAACGGCTTGCTGATGCGGCATGACACGGACGATATTCTCGATTACGTGAATGGCCAGGCGGACCTGAAAGCCGAAGTGATTCGAGCGATCGGCGAACCGGGCCGGAGATTTGGCGAAGACAAGTTGCGGATGATGCGCGCGGTGCGGTTTGGGGCGCGATTCGGGTTTGAGATTGAGCATGCGACGTTTGCTTCGATTCGAAAGCATGCAGGCGTTATTGCCCACGTGTCCGCGGAGCGCATTCGCGAGGAACTGACGAAGCTGCTGACCGAAGGCGCGGCTAAGGCTGGGTTTGAGCTGCTGGAGAAGTCGTGGCTGCTTTCGATCGTGTTGCCGGAAATTGCGGCGATGAAGGGCGTACCGCAGCCGCCGCAATTTCATCCGGAAGGCGATGTGTGGATTCACACGCTTCTTATGATAGAGGGGCTTGCTGCGGGAACCTCGCCGACGCTGGCTTGGGGGGTGCTGCTGCATGATGTCGGGAAGCCGCCGACGTACAGGCCGGCTTCGCAGACCGGCGACCGAATACGGTTTGACAGCCACGCGGACGTGGGAGTACGTATGGCGGAAGCCATTTGCCGGCGGTACCGCTTCTCCAATGAGGAGACCGAGCAAATCCTGGCGCTGGTGGCCAACCACATGCGGTTCATGGCTGTAGAGCAGATGAAGAAATCGACGCTGAAGCGGTTTGTACGGCTGCCGCATTTCGAGGAACATCTGGCGTTGCACAGGCTGGATTGCCTTTCGAGCCACCGCCATCTGGATTCTTACGAGTTCGTGCAGCGTTTCCTCGCGGAGACTCCGGCGGAGCAGGTGCGTCCACAGCGTGTCCTAACCGGCAACGATTTGAGTCAAATGGGCTATATACCTGGGCCGCTTTTTAGCGAGATATTGAGGGCGGTGGAGGACGCACAACTCGAAGGGCAGATTGCATCCAAGGAAGAAGCAAAGGAGTTCGTTCGGCAGAGGTTTAGTTCGCGCAGAGTGAAGACCTCAACGGAATAGCTTTGGTGCCGATGGGTAAGCGAGGGCCTGGGGGGCTGGCGAAATGGAGATCATCGTTAAGCTATTGAAATACAATGATTTATGGGTGGATTTGCAATGCAACGAGGCTAGTGCTAAAGTCTTAGCTTGTTAGACTAAGATTTTGTGCTAGCTGCAATCGCACCTTTCCGCACCTTTTGGGGATTGTCCGCATCTAAATGGCTTAAGCGCAGTGGAATCTCTCCTGCGCCCGAATTTAGGGGACACTTACTATGGCTGAGAAAAAGTTTACAGTTCCAGAGTTTCTAGCAATCCTGCCGGTTCGCGATACGGTCCTGTTTCCAGGCGCCGTTCTGCCTTTGACGGTCGGCCGGGAAAGCTCCCTGGCGCTGGTTAACTCGCTGGAAGGCGAGGAGAAGCTGCTGGGAGTTGTGGCGCAGCTGGACCCTCGGATTGAGGATCCCGCCGCGGCCGACCTGCACAAGGTTGGCACGCTGGCTAAGGTCCATAAGACCGTGAAAATGCCTAACGGGAATGTGGTTGTGTTCCTGGAGGGCTTGCAACGCGTGAACGTTGTGGAATTGATGAGCTTGCGGCCGTTTCTGCAGGCACGGGTTGAGTCGCAACCCGATATTATGGGGGACGTTGATGCGGAACTTGAGGCGCTGCAGCGCAATGCCCAGGATTTGTTCCGTGATGTTGTGAGCCATTCGCCGCAACTTTCCGATGATCTGCAATCCGTAGCAATGAATATCGATGACCCGGGACGGCTGGCGGATTTTATCGCCGGGACTTTGCCTTCGCTTTCGACGCTGCTGCGGCAAGAGTTGATTGAGACGCCCAGCGTTCGCAAGCGGCTGGAAATGCTGATTCGCGAGCTCTCGAAAGAGCTGGAAGTGCTGGAGCTGCGCTCGAAGATTCACGAGCAAGTGCAGGAGCAGGTGGGCCAGAACCAGCGCGAGTATTTGCTGCGCGAACAGATGAAGGCGATTCAGAAGGAGCTCGGCGAATCGGATGATTCGACGCAAGAGATTGACGAGCTTCGCAAGAAGGTAGATGAGGCCGGAATGACGGCCGAAGGAAAGAAAGAGTGCGACCGTGAATTGAAGAGGTTGGCGAAGATGACGCCTGCTTCGGCGGAGTACATGGTTTCGCGGACGTACCTGGAATGGATGACGTCGCTGCCGTGGTCGAAGTCTTCGGGGGTGAGCGAGATTGATATCGCCAAGGGCAAACAGATTCTGGACGAGGACCATTACGATTTGCAGAAGGTCAAGGAACGGATTCTGGATTACCTGGCGGTGAAGAAGTTGCAACCTGGGATGAAGGGGCCGATCCTGTGCTTCGTTGGGCCTCCTGGCGTAGGAAAAACTTCGCTGGGAAAGTCCATTGCACGGTCGCTAGGGCGCAAGTTCGTGCGCATCGCCTTGGGCGGGATGCACGATGAAGCGGAGATTCGCGGGCACCGGCGCACTTATATTGGTGCGTTGCCAGGGCAGATTATTCAAGGATTGAAGCGTGCCGAATCGAACGATCCGGTGATGATGCTGGATGAAGTCGACAAACTGGGCCGCGATTTTCGTGGGGACCCGTCGTCGGCGCTGATGGAAGTGCTCGATCCGGAACAGAACAACGCGTTCCGCGACCACTACCTGGATGTGCCGTTCGATCTTTCGAAAGTGCTGTTCATTGCGACGGCGAACTGGATGGATCCGATACCGGAGCCGCTGCGCGACCGCATGGAGATCATCGAACTCGCCGGGTACACGGGCGAGGAGAAGGTCCACATCGCACACAAATACCTGATCCCCAAGCAGGCTCTGGAACACGGGATAAAAGTGGGCGAGCAGATTGAATTCTCGGACGAGGCGCTGCGGGAGATCATCCACAGCTTCACGCGAGAAGCCGGCGTGAGAAACCTGGAACGGGAGATCGCGACGATCACGCGGAAACAGGCGAGGAAGATTGCGGAAGGACGAACGGAAAAAATGGAGGTCACGCCGGAAATCGTTCGTGAGTATCTCGGCGTGCCGAAATTCCGGGCTGAGAAGGAAGTGGAAGAGCGCGTCAAGAAACCCGGCGTGGCTGTCGGGCTGGTGTGGACGCCGGTCGGCGGAGACATCGTTTTCATCGAAGCCAGCCGGATGCGCGGCGGGAAGCAATTCACAATGACTGGGCATCTGGGTGAGGTCATGCAAGAGTCGATGACCGCGGCGCTGACGTGGACACGGTCGAACGCGGAGCGGTACGGGATTGATCCGGACTTTTTCCGCAAGCAGGACATTCACATTCACGTGCCGTCAGGCGGCGTGCCGAAAGATGGCCCGTCAGCTGGGGCGGCGATGGTGACGTCGCTGATCAGCTTGCTTACCGGGAGGCCCGTGCGCGACCGGTTGGCGATGACTGGGGAGATGACTCTGTCAGGCGTGGTGCTTCCAATCGGCGGCGTTAAAGAGAAAGTCCTTGGCGCGAAACGAGCCGGGATCAAGGAAGTGTTGTTGCCTGCTGACAACGAGCCCAATGCCGTGGCGGATCTTCCGCCGGATATTCTCGGCGATATGAAGATCACCTACGTACGCAATCTGGACGAAGTGTTGGAGCACGCTCTCTCGAAGGAGAGCGTTGCTCCGCCCATTGTGCCGCAGCCGGAGCCCAAGCCGAAGCGGGTGGGGTCGGAGAGTCCGCGGGCGATTCATTGAAAAAAAGTGAGTAGTGGGTGGTGAGGTGCTCGCAGTTAAATGCGCGTGCCTGCCTATGGGAATAAAAAGACGGGCACGGCATGCCGTGCCCCTACAAAGCCCAGCGAAGATTGATTCGTTGGGCTTTTTGTTTTTGGACAAGCGGGTGGGCGGAGGGGGAACTTAGTCCTGCTAACATGGGTGCCAAGACCTGATGAAGATAGCTAGCGAAAAACAAAATTTGGCGGAGGCGCCTGCGGAACTGGTGCAACGCCTGACGGAAGGGTTGCAGGGTGAGCGGATTGTGCCGCGATTCGTGGATTCGTATGTCGTGGAGCATGGACGGCATGCGCTGCAGGTACATGCAGCGCTTTATCGCGATCTGCTGGAGTTGCTGAGGCGCGAGGCGCTGCTTGCGGTGACGGCACGGGCGCTGGAAATTGCTTATGACGAACCGCTGCCCGCGGGCGGAAGGGCGAAACCGCGGCCAATGATGCGGAAAGACGCGGTGGCGTTTCGGCGGAAGCTTTTGGCGGCGCTGACGCGGCAGCAGAAATGGAGCGCGGGAGACGCGCTGGATTTTCAGACGGATTTGCAGATGTACGAAGATTTGCTGGCGCGGAATAGTTCGACGCGGCGAAACCGGAAGCCGTTTGAGGCGGCGAATCATCCGTTTGTGGACCGGTGCGCGTTTCTGCTGGATTCGTCTTTTTTGGAAAAGGCGCGGATTGCGGCGAGCCGCGCGCTGAACGATCTAGAGAACCTAGCGGCGCACGTTACTGGCGCCGTTTTGCACGGACAAGAGCCCGCAGCGGGACGGCGGAAAAACTAGGATTCGAGCATTGTGGACGAGAAAAGCGGCTGGCCGGCTCGAGCGGTCTGAAATCCGTAAAACGCAAGAGCGGCAATGGCTATCAGGCCGACCAGAGCGGGAGCCGCGTACCACTGCGACAAGTGTGTGGTCGTCGGAAAAACGATCAATACATTCTGAACGACCAGGCCGATGACCAAAACCAGAAAACCGAAGCGCTTCAGAACAAACAGGAAAGAAATATAAATGATTGCCGAGGCGATAAAATCGAAGAGCTTCTGGTCGCCGCCGTTATTGACGAACGCGCCGAGGAGAACGAGAGCGATGAAGGCGATGGCGTCCTTGCGCAGCGCCAAACGGAGCAAAGAGAGCAAAAAGAAAAGAATCAGGGAGTAGCAAGTGTAATACAGGACAAAAAACAGGAGAAGTCCAATGGCCATGCGAATGCCGAGCATGGATTCCCCCGCGACGACACCGGGCATGGGCGGCAGCTTGCCCAGCAAGGGAAGAATGAAGTTGTCGGAAGTCTCGAAGAGCACAATCACGACACCATAGAAGACACCGAAGAGAAGGTCTCTGCCGACGAGCGGGTCCTTGAATTGTCCGGAGAGCAGGCGAGTCCATCCAATCAGGGTTTGCGGAGCGTTTCGGCGGACCAAAGGTTCGAGGGCGAGATAGAGAACGACAATCAGGAAGGTGTAGAGCAATCCCCAGCTGATGGCGATGATCATGAGATCAATTTCACCGAGGGAAGCAACGTGATGCGAGCGAAGCAGCCACATCGTGAAGTAGATCAGAAAGACGAAGCAGCCGAGGCGGAATGCGCCGCGGTTGTCACCCCGTTTGTGTTTTAAGTTGTAGCGGACGATGAAAAAGCTGATCAGCAAGATGACGACGAAGAGACTCACGACGATAAAGTTGGCCAGCTTTTGGCGGGAAGAGGGTGAGAAAGGAACGCTCCGGTCTGGAGTGATCCACGGATAAATCAAATCGAAATAGATCGGAGCACCGCGGTAGGACGCGGCTTCGATACGCAGGGGAATATCCGGATGCCCGGGAACAGTGCCGGTCCACGCAGCGCGGGAATCGCCCCAGGCCAGCGGAGTCCATTCGGGATCGGTGGAATGGAAGGCCGCGGGATCGAGTTCGGCGGCGAAAAACAGACGGCTCCAATTAGGGGCGGGGGTATCGTGAGGGGCGTCTTTTTGCGGGGGGATGGCTTCGAAATGTATCAGCCGGCCGCGCGTGTCGAGCGACAGCAAGATCATGCCGGTCACACCCATCTCGGGGTCAAAGGTCGTTACCTTTCCCGAGCCGGCGGAGGCGAAAAATCTTTGCGGGCGCATCTCGCGAGGGCTTTGGCGGTACCAGAAAGACATGGATGGAGGACGGTCATCGTTCAGCGAATTCCAGCGCGCGGGACTTTTGTCGTGCTCCCGAATGTAGCTCAGATAGCCGTAGTCGGTCTCGAAATCGTAGGCGGTGTCCGCCGCGGACGCGGTGTAGCCGAGGCCGCGGATAATTTCACCGGCTTTGTGAACCAGGACTTCCGTTGGAATTTCGAGAGAAACTTTGTTGGCCAGTTGGGTGCGATCCTGGATGAAGAGAAAGCACACCAATCCCACGAGGGCGGCGAGAAGAAGTCCCAAAGCGAGGACTGGACGGACGCCTTCGGATGCGCCTGAGGCTGCGACCATTTCCGGCGAAGGGGTTTCGCCCGCGGCTAGAGCGGCTGCGAGCGGATCGCCGCCTGGTAGTGCGGCGGCAACTTGCAGAGCTGAGACGGGGCGTTTCGCTGGATCGGTTTCGAGACAGCGAAGGATGACGCGCTCGATGAGTGGATCGAGGTCGCGGACGAGCGTCGAAGGATTTGTGATGGTGCCTTGCTCGCGCTGCTTGATGAGCTCGGGCAGGGTCGCAGCTTCGAAGACACGTTTGCCAGTGAGAATTTCGTAGAGGATAAGGCCGAGCGAATAGATGTCGCTCTTCGTGGTGACTTCTTTTCCGGCGAGCTGCTCGGGAGCCATATAGGCAGGCGTGCCGGCGCGGATTTCCGCGCCTTGAATGCTGGCGGCAAGACCCGCGAGGCCGAAATCGGTGATGCGGATTTTCCCGGCGCCATCGAGCATGACGTTGGCGGGTTTCAGGTCGCGGTGAATGACGCCGCGCTCGTGAGCCGCGGCGAGGCCAGCGCAAATCTGGCGCGCGATTTCCGTGGCTTTATCGGGAGAGAGTCTGCCGATGCGGCGGACGACGGAGGCGAGGTCTTCGCCATCCACATATTCCATAGAGAGGAACGGAATGCCGTCGGCGTCGCCAATATCGAAGACGCGGCAAACGTTCGGATGGGAGACCTGGCGCGCGATGCGAACTTCGGAATGGAAGCGCGAGAGAGTGGCCGCGTCTTGCGAGAGGCTTGCTGGAAGAAACTTGATGGCCACGACCTGGCCAAGTCTCAGATCTTCAGCGCGATAGACTTCGCCCATGCCGCCACGGCCGGCCATGGCCACAACGCGATAGCGCTCGGCAATGATCTGGCCCGGAGTGAAGCGTCCGCCGCCGATGGGGTCGGAGCTGGTCAGGCCAGGAGCGCTGCTCGAAGGGGTGCGGCCAGAGCGGCCGGGAGTGGGCGAGGAAGAAGGTTTGCGCGGCGTCGTTGGAGGGGCGATGGTGGCCTGGTCGGCGCTCAAATCATTCGAGTCGATGGTCGCCGCGGTGTTGAGATCCAAAGCTCCGCCGCAAACAGAGCAGAACCTGCCATTGGAAGAAGCTTGTGCGCCGCAGGAGGTGCAGAACATGGAAGGGGAGATTCTATCATTGCAGCGCGAGCCGCGGCGACTTGGGCGAGGGCTATTGGGACTTTCCGGAAGAAGCCAGCTACGGAATGCGTTCGACCTGGACGGCGGTGCCGTAGGCGAGGACTTCGGTGACGCCCTGCATGACTTCGGTAGCGTCGTAGCGCATGGAGATGACGGCGTTTGCGCCGTGCTCGGCGGCATGCTGAAGGAGCAACTCGTAGGCATCTTCGCGAGTTTTCTCGCAAAGGTTGGTCAGGATGGTGATGTTGCCGCCAACGATAGTTTGAAGCGCGGCGCCGAGATTTCCGATCACGCTACGCGAGCGCACGATGATGCCGCGGACTATCCCGAAATTGCGAACAATGCGATAGCCGGGGAGTTCGAAAGCCGACGTCACCATGCTCGGGTCCACACGATTGGGCATTTTTGCTCTCCTTGAAATGTGCCTAAAAGGTCGTTTACCTGTGCGATTCTACCTGCTCACGCGGTTGAGCGCGAGGGCTGGCGGTCTGCTAGTCTCGAAGGACGTGGACACCTTATCGTATATTTTCTATTTTCTTGCGATTTCGCAGAGCCTGCTGGGTCTCTATTTGATCGGGCAGGGGCTGCAATGGCTGGGGTATGCGCGGCGACGTCTGCACACGGATCCGGGATTCTATTCACCGAAGACGGCGGTGCTTTGCCCATGCAAGGGGATGGAGCCGGCACTGGAACGCAACCTGGTTGCGCTGACCGAATTTGATTATCAAAACTACGAAATTTTCTTCCTAATAGCTTCCCCGACCGACCCGGCTTACAACGTCGCAAAACGCGTGGTTTCATCATCGCGCGCGAAAGCGCATCTTGTGCTGACGGAAAAACCCGATGGGTGCAGCGAGAAAGTGAACAATCTCCGCGTGGGGATTGGACAACTGGGCGAAGGTTTTGACGTGCTGGTGTTTGTGGATTCGGACGGGCGGCCTGGGAAAAACTGGCTGCACCACATGGTGGCGCCGCTGAGCGATTCTCGCATCGGGGCTACGAGCACGATGCGATGGCTGATCCCGAACCGGGGAAATCTGGCGACAGCCCTGATGGCGGCGTGGAACGCGCCGATCGTTACCATGCTGACGGAAAAGGGAAAGAATTTCTGCTGGGGCGGAGGCACGGCGATCCGGCGCAGCGTGTTTGACCAATCGGGAGTGGTGGACGAATGGCGGAACTCGGTGAGCGATGATTATTCGATGACGCGCGCGCTGGAACGCGCGAACCGCTCGATTGTTTTTTTACCGGAATGCCTGGTGCCTTCTTTTGTGGAAACGGATTTTACGGGCTTGATGGAATTCACCAACCGGCAAGTTTTAATTACCAGGGTTTATGCGGAAAAAATATGGGGGATAGCCGCGGGGATGCATTTGCTTTACTGCCTGTCTTTCCTGCTGGGAATGCTCTTGACGCTGAGCGATTTTCTGGCGACGCGTCCAGCGTTTCACCTGGTGATACTCACATTTTTGCCGTTGCTGCTGGCGATGATTCGTGGGGCGTTGCGTGCGGCAGGCGTGTCGGAGGCTTTGCCCGCGTATCGTTCGCAGATTGCCAGCGCATCGTGGATCTATGTGCTGCTGCCGGTGTTCGTCCCGTTTCTTTACCTGGCGAATTTTGCGAGTTCGCTGATCACGCGGAAGACGCGTTGGCGCGGAGTGACGTACGAATTGATCTCGCCGGAACAGACCCGGATTCTCGCCTATTAAAGGGCGGAGCCAAGTAAACCGACTGATCGTAAAAAGATTTCCACAGATTTTTCCGCACGGTCCATCAAAACTGACGCCTTTTACATAAGTTTTGAAGAATTGTTAATAAGCCTTAACGCTGCGCGGTTCAAATACGCCCGCAAAACGAGAGTCTGTTTTTCCACAGGCAAGTGGCTCGTTATGGAAAAATTTCGCAAACCATGCAATTAGTACCTTCGAGCAGGCTCCATTTTAAGAGGAGGGTGGGCGTAAGTACTCCATTTTCAAAGGAGTTGTGAGTCGGGCGATTCGGATGAGAAAATGCATGAAAACTCCGGTTCGGTGAAATAACGCAGGCGAACTGGCAGGGAGCTCCTTCTCGCAGCCCGGTGCGGCCTCTCGGAGGCCCCAGGTACCGGGTTCCCCGTCCGATGTTTTGGCTTCTTTCCTGGCCGCTTGCCTACGATAAGCAACTCGCCTCATAACGGGGCTCAAATCTAAAAAAACTGCTTCGGTAGAACTACGAGGCAGCTTACTGAGGGGTGCGTGTGAAGCTTATCCGCAGAAGTGAACAGCATGATCAATTGAACAGTTCCCGGCCTGCAATTCCCCGCGATCGTTACTATTTCTACGAAAAAAATACCGGCGTGACGCACTTTCATGTGGAGGCAAGCCCTGGGGGGGGCTTTCCGGTGGACCAAGCCGCTGGATTGCTGGCCATGCACTGCATGGTGCGAGGGCAAGCGCCGAGCGATTACGTGGTGATGGTAAGGGCCGAAAACGAAATTCTGGAAGGCCTTGCCGAAAAAGCCGAGAAGCTGCTGCAGGCGGGGCACTCGGTGAGCAGCCCCGTGAAACTCACGCGGCGCGAGGAAGAAGTCCTCGGCGGAGTAATGAAAAGCCTGGCTAACAAGGAAATTGCCGCGACGCTGAATCTTTCGGAGCGCACGGTGAAATTCCATGTTTCGGCGTTGCTTGCGAAGTTTCGCGTGCGAGGGCGCATGGAGCTGGTGCGTGAAGCATCGCGGAGTTCCATCGGGCACATGAACATAGGGATGCCCACGCCGTTTGCGACACGGGAAACGCGCGCGTATGGGCCGGTGGGGCAGACCTACACGAACGTGCCGCGCACGGCAGCGGTTGTGCCGCTGGCAAAGCGGCCGATGATGGCTTAGTAGTTCAAGCTCAGAGACAGGACGTCAAACGCAGCAAAAAGGCCCGGTTTGCGGAGAGCGAACCGGGCCTTCGTGTTTTTCCGCGCGGAACTGTGCGCCAACTATTTCTTTGCGGCGTCGTAGAGCTGCGAGGCGGAATCCCAGTTGACGACATTCCACCACGCTTTGATGTAATCGGCCCGGACGTTCTGATACTTCAAGTAGTAGGCGTGCTCCCAGACGTCGAGTCCGAGGACGGCTTTGCCGCCGAGCATGAAGGGGGTGTCCTGGTTCGGAGTCGAATCAATCGCCAGTTTGCCGTCCTTTACGATGAGCCAGGCCCAGCCGGAACCGAAGCGGCCAAGACCGGCAGAGGCGAATTTTTCTTGAAAACCCGCAAACGAGCCGAAAGTTGAGGCGATGGCTGAAGAGAGATCGCCTTTGGGTTCTCCGCCGCCCTTTTTCATCTGCGTCCAGAAAAGCGAGTGGTTCCAGTGGCCGCCGGCGTTATTGCGGACAGCGCCGCGAATGTTGTCCGGGATGGCGTCGAGATTTTTGAGGAGATCTTCGAGCGATTTGGCCTGGAGGTCGGAGTGACCATCGAGGGCTTTGTTCAGGTTGGTGACATAGGCGCCATGGTGCTTGTCGTGATGAATCTCCATGGTCCTGGCGTCGATGAACGGTTCGAGTGCGTCAAATGAGTACGGTAGTGGGGGCACTGTAAATGCCACGGGTTTTTCCTCCAGTTTGAGATTTGATTCAAAATCCAACGCGGTGCCGGAGCGCAATGCTGCAGTGGCGCCGCTGCTTGCTCCGAGTAATCCCGCACCGACCATCCCGGTGTTAACCAGAAATTTGCGGCGATTCATGGGGATCTCCTGCGGCAAGGCAGGCTGACTTGCCGACTGTATCACACTGCGCATCCGTGACGCCGCTCAAAGGGCGCATCGGAGGGCAGAGGGCCCGAATGGAAAGCTCAGCACGGTTATTGGATGCGCGAGAGGGCCCAATGGGCAGACTCGGCGACGAAGGGCTCGGGTGAGGCTGAGAGGTGCGTCAGGAGTGCGCAAATCCTGTGATGATGGCTTGTGCCGCGGACTGGCTTGGAATTGCCAAGTGCGATGCAGGCGTTGCGGACGAGGCCGCGCCATTTGGTACGCTTGATCGGACTGCCGCCAAAAAGGGCGCGGAATTGGGATTCGGTCATGGCAGCGAGCCACTCGAGGCGGGGTAGAAAGAGAGATTCTCGCTCCGGACTCGGGGCTGGCCCTTCCGCCGGTGTCGAAGCTGAAATTGGCGTTTGGCTCTCAATGTCCTGTGGAAAAGTCCTCGGCTGGAATTCCTCTGCTTGGGCTACAGGAGCGCGACGATTCCACGGGCATACGTCCTGACAAATATCGCAGCCGAAGACGTGGCGGCTCATGGGTTCGCGAAGGTTTTCCGGAATGCTGCCGCGGAGCTCGATGGTTAAATAGGAGATGCAGAGGCGGGCATCCATGACGTAGGGCTCGACGAGAGCGCCTGTCGGGCAGGCATCGAGGCATTTTGTGCAGGAGCCACAGAGGTCCGGCGGAGGCGACTCGGCTGGGCCGAGCGTGGGCGGGATATCGAGAGTGGTGAGAATGACGCCTAGAAAGAACCAGGAACCTAGTTTGGGGTTCAGCAGAAGAGTGTTTTTGCCGAGCCAGCCGAGTCCGGCGTGCCTGGCGAAAACGCGTTCGTGCAACGGACCCGTGTCGGCGTAAACACGCGCTTCAAATGGTTCGGCGAATCGCTCTGAGAGGGCGCTGGCAAGCGTGCCGAGCTTCTGCTGGAGGACTTCGTGGTAGTCCTGTCCCCAGGCGTAGCGGGAAATCCAGCCGCGGGGCTCTGCGGTGTCCTGTTGCAGAGCGTCGGTCGACCGCGGCGCTGCGATGTTGTAATTCAATGCGCAGACGATTACGCTGCGCAACCCCGGCATCACCCTTTGCGGATTGGTGCGCCGCTCGTCGGAAAGATATTTCATTTCACCGGCATAGCCGCGCGCGAGCCATTCTTCCGTGCGCGACAATTCCGGGAATTTTTCTGCACGCACGACTCCGCAAAGATCGAAGCCGAGGGCGGTAGCCTGCTCGGCAATCCACGCGGAATCAGAGCCGTTTTTCATGGCGTGGAAATGCCTGCGCATGCAAGGATTGTGCCGCAGGAAAGAATTTCGCGCGAGGGGCGCTAGAAGACTTAGCTTATGGCTCGGAGGAGGCAGCTAATTGGAAACTCTTTAGGGCCGTGCTTTCGTCCGAGTAGACTTCGAAAACGGTGAAGAGCTTGGTGAGTTGGAGCAGGTCGTGAACTTTCTTGGTAAGGTGCAGCAGCTTTAGTTCGCCGCCGCGGCCTTTCGCGGTGGTGTACGCGCTGACGAGCTCGCCGATGCCGGAGCTGTCTATGTAATCCACGTCGGCGAGATTGAGAAGGATCCTGGTGCGCTGATCGTCGAGAAGTTTTCGCACGGTCGTACGCAATAGCGCGCTTCCTTCTCCGAGCGTAATCTTGCCGCTCAAATCCAGGACGGTTGCATCACCAGCATCTCGATGTGTCGCGCGCAAAGCCATGATTTCGTCTACGCTCCTTGTTGCGGTGAGGCGCCCTGGCTTCCCTGACCGTTGGTTCCCGGATTTTCCTGCAAAGGCAGCTTCTTAGCCATGACGATCTCGGCGCCGCCGGTGCGTCCGGAGACCACGTCGAATTCGTCCATAAAGGCGCGCATCAGGAAGATTCCGCGGCCGGAGGTGCTCAGCAGATTTTCTTCGGCCAGCGGGTCCGGCACATCAGAGAGAGTGAAGCCGGTGCCTTCATCCAAAACGTGAATGATCATTTTGTCGTTGGTGAGGTCCACGGCGAGGTGAATCTTCTTGTCGGGGCGCTCTTTATTGCCGTAGTGAAACGCGTTGATTACGCCCTCGCGCACGCTCATGCCGATCTTGTAGCAATCGTCCTCGCCGAAGCCCGCAGCTTCGGCTACACGAATACACATCTCCTCAGCGAGGTTTACGCTTTCGACCTGCGTCTCCAGCGTGATTTCGAGGTGCTTAGGGTCTGTGCCCATTCATGGCGCTCTGCTATGGGAATAATACACCCAAGCGAGCGCACTTATCGGTAACACAGCGGCTAAAGCTAAGTCAATGGAGCACTTGGGGAAAAGCTAGATGTTGTGTGTTGGCGAGAGGGGGAAATGCCAGAGACAGGAATGTCCGCGCTACTAAGCCCAGTAGGAGCGGTCCAAGGTGCGGTATTGAATGGCTTCGCTGAGGTGGCGCGGGTCGATGTTTTCGGAGGCGTCGAGGTCGGCTATGGTGCGGGCAACTTTCAGGATGCGGTCGTGGGCGCGGGCGGAGAGGCCCAGGCGGGTGATGGCGTTTTCCATGAGTTTCTCGCCTTCGGCGGAGATAGCGCAGTGCTTACGGATCATTTTGGGGAGCATTTGGGCATTCGCGTAAGTTTTTTTGTCGGCGTGGTAGCGCGCGATTTGTCTGTCTCTTGCCGCAATAACACGTCCGCGAACGGCGTTCGAATCCTCAGAGGAGGACGGGGCGCGGAGTTCTTTGTACTTCACCGCGGGGACTTCGATGTGGATGTCGATGCGATCCAGGAGCGGGCCGGAGATTTTGGAGACATAGCGCTGGATCATCGGGGGCGTGCAGTGGCATTCGCGCTGGGGGTCGCCAAAGTAGCCGCAGGGACACGGATTCATGGCGGCAGCGAGCATGAATCGCGCGGGAAAGGTGACAGAGATGGCTGCGCGGGAGATCGTTACCGCGCCGTCTTCGAGCGGTTGGCGCATGACTTCCAGGACATTGCGCTGGAATTCCGGCAACTCGTCGAGGAAGAGAACGCCGTTGTGGCCTAATGAGACTTCCCCCGGGCGTGGCACCGCGCCGCCCCCTATCAAGCCGGCGTCGCTGATGGTGTGATGGGGGGAACGGAAAGGGCGCGTGCCGACCAGGCCGCGGTTGTCGTCAAGAACGCCTGCGACACTGTGAATGCGTGTGGTTTCGATGGCCTCGTCGAGCGACATCGGCGGAAGAATGGTGGGAATGCGTTTGGCGAGCATGGTCTTGCCTGCGCCTGGTGGCCCGATAAACAAAATGTTGTGGCCGCCGGCGCAGGCGACTTCGAGAGCGCGCTTCGCGGCTTGCTGGCCGTGCACATCGCGCATGTCCACGGAGTATTGCGCGGCTTCGGAAAGCATCTGCTTGGCGTCGACCTTTACCGGTTGGAAGGACTCGGGCGCGTTGACCAGGTCCACTGCTTGCGGCAGTGACTTCAGAGCGAAAACGTTGACGCCTTCGACGACGGCAGCCTCGCGAGCATTCGCTTCCGGAACGGCGAGTGATTTCAGCCCGGATTCCTTGGCGGCGAGCGCGGCGGACAGCGCTCCACGAACAGGCCGTACTGTGCCGTCAAGAGATAACTCACCGAGGAACATGGACTCGTTGAGCTGCTTGCCGAAAAAGTGGCCCATGCAACCGACCAGTCCCAAGGCCATGGGCAGATCGAAGGCCGAGCCTTCTTTGCGGACATCAGCTGGAGCCAGATTGATGGTTACGCCCTGGCCATGGGGAAACTCGAAGCCGCAATTGCGCAGCGCGGATTTGATGCGTTCGCGACTTTCCTTAACGGCATTGTCTGGGAGGCCGACGACGTTGAAGTCCTTCATGTAGGCCGAACCCACGTCGACTTCGACATCGACAAGGTAGGCGTCAATGCCGTAGACCGAAGCGCTTTGTGTTTTGAAGAGCATGGCCGAGGGAAGCCAAACTGCGCAGTGGAGAGCATAAATCAATTAGCCAATATAGACCAGAGATAATCCGGCATCGCGAGACGCGGCAGGGCGAGACTTGTTCCGGCTCCGGCATAAGACTGGTGGGAGCGAAGTGGCATGGCACATAGACACAGAGGCTGTGCAGGTCCAATAGACTACAACTTATGGCCTGTGATTTAACGGAGCCTGCGAGATCAACTGAAACCGAGGACTGGATGCGGCGTATAGGGCTCCTCGAGAGAGGCAGTCTCTTCCGGCGTTAGGCGCAACGAGAGAGCCGCCACCGCGTCCGTCAGATGGTGCGGCTTGGTGGCGCCAACAATCGGCGAGGTGACATAGGACTTGCCGAGCATCCAGGCGAGGGCGAGCTGCGCGCGGGGAGCGCCCCGCTTTTCAGAAATCTCGCCCAACCGGTCCACGACCTTACGGTCGGCCTCTTCCGTCTTAGAGTACAAGGTCTTGCCAAACTGATCCGTCTCGAGGCGCTTGGTGCTTTCGCCTTGCCACGGGCGGCCCAAGCGGCCGCGCGCGAGCGGACTCCAGGGAATAACGCCAACGCCTTCGGAGTGGCAGAGCGGCATCATCTCGCGTTCCTCTTCGCGGTAGAGCAAGTTGTAGTAATTCTGCATGGAGACGAAACGAGTCCAGCCGTGAAGATCGGCAAGGTAGAGGGCTTTGGTGAACTGCCACGCGTACATGGAAGAAGCGCCGATGTAGCGAACCTTGCCTGACTTCACCAGGTCGTGCAGCGCCTCAAGAGTTTCCTCGATCGGCGTTTCGTTGTCCCAGCGGTGCGTTTGGTAGAGGTCGACATAATCGGTGCCGAGACGGCGGAGACTCTGGTCAAGTTCGTAGAAGATAGCTTTGCGGGAGAGACCTCGTCCATTCGGCTCGTCGCGCATCACGCCGTGGGCTTTAGTGGCGAGCACGACGGCCTCGCGGCGAACATTGGCTTTGAGGAATCGTCCGAGCACTTCTTCGCTGGTACCCGCAGAATAGACGTTGGCAGTGTCAAAGAAATTGATGCCCAGGTCCAGCGCCTGGCGCAGAAAGGGCTGGCTCTCCTCTTCGTTGAGGGCCCACGCGTGGCTACCGGGCTTGATTTTTCCGGCGGCCGGCGCACCGTAGGTCATACAGCCCAGGCAGATGCGGGAGACTTTGAGGCCGGTCTTGCCAAGATTGACGTAGTCCATTTGATCTCCTGAGCAGGTTTGAGGACTCTGGCCGGCCACGAACCGTCAAAGATGAACGGTTATGAACCAGGCGTTTCGAAACCGCAAAAACGATCCAAGGGATTGCGCCCGCGTGCCACTCAATCCCCGCAAGCGACAGTAAATTTGTAAGATGCGAGAGATTCCTTTTTGTTGCATAACAGTATTGGCAAAGTCATGCAGGGAATGAATCCCATTTTGCTTACGCTTTCTCTTGGGGACCGACGCCGTAGAGGGCAAGGACATCTTTCAGCGTTACGATGCCTTCGAGTTTGTGCACGTTGGCGCGGTTTACGACGGGCAGCGAGTTTGCCTGGCAAGTGCCCATGCGTTCCAACGCCAGGCTGAGTGGATGGTCCACGTGGAGATGGGGGAAGTCATTTCCATCCATCAGGTCTCTTATTCGATTGGTTTCCGGACCGGCTGCGGCGGCTTGTTGAAGTTTTCCGAAGCTTAGAACGCCAAGCAAACCTTCAGGGGCAAGCACGGGCCACGCCGTCGAATCGCTGGCGCGGACTTTCTCCAGCGCTTCGTTCAGCGTCATATCCGCTAACAGAATTTCTTTCGCTGGCCGCATCGCCAGAATTACCTGGAGGTGGCCCTCCTGCTCCCGAGTCTCGGCAGTCGGCAGGTGGATGCCATCCTGGCGCGCCAACGCTTCATAGATGGGTTGTTTCTGGAGGCGCGAGGCAATGAAGAGGCTCACCAGATTGGAGATCATCAGCGGAACGATGACGGCATAGTCGCGCGTGATTTCAAAAATCATGACGACCGAGGTCATGGGAGCACGCACGATGCCCGCAAAAACAGCTCCCATACCCACAAGTGCGTAGGCGCCTGGTGTAGCGGCGTAGGCCGGAAAGAAATTGTGAGCAACGGTTCCTACAATTCCGCCGAGCATGGAACCGAGGAACAGACTTGGACCGAAGATGCCGCCGGCGTTCCCGGAGGCGTAGCAGGTGGTCACAGCGAAGAGTTTCAACACCAGAAGCAGGATCATCAGCTTAAGTGCCATGCCGCCATTCAGCACGGCGCCGACGTGTTCGTAACCGACGCCGAGGACCTGCGGCACAAACCAGCCCATCATGCCAACAAGCAAGCCGCCGGCTACCGGATGGAACCACGCCGTCTTACGGGGAAAACTGAGAAATCGCGCGCGCATGCGGAGCAACAGCTTTGTGAAGGCTACGGAGACCAACCCACCTGCAACGCCTAGCACTGCGTAAATCGCAAATTCCCATGGATTCACAAGCTGGTATTGCGGCACCTGAAAGAGAGGATTGTTGCCTAACGATAGCCTGAGAACTGCCCACGATGTGGCGGATGCGAGCACCACCGATCCCAACACCGGTGCGTGAAGATCGCCCACAACTTCTTCGAGTGCAAATAGCACGGCGGCGAGCGGCGTGTTGAAAGCAGCAGCGATGGCTGCGGCCGCTGCGACGGGCAGGAGTGCTTTTACCTTTTCCGGGCGCAAACCGAGATGCCGGCCAAGAACGGAGGCGATTCCCGCGCCCACCTGGACGGTCGGACCCTCGCGTCCCAGAGGGATGCCACTGGCTAACGTTGCAGATGTACAGAAAAATTTTCCGAAGGCGGTGGCTGCGGTGATGCGGCCTTCGCGCGCGTAGAGGGCCGCTTTCGTTTGCGGGACGCCGCTGCCGCGCGCGTCTGGAAAAAAGCGATAGAGCAAATAGCCCATCAGGAGCGAGCCGCCGATAGGTATAAGCACGCGATGCCACGCCGGACCTCCCACGGGGTAAAGGCGCGAGCCGACGCGTTCGGTGAGAAGAATGAAGGCGACAGCCATCAAACCGACGAGGGCGCCGATCAGCAGCGTAAGGACCAGGAAAACCTGAGCTTCGCGCTGATTAAGGAGCGCGTTCCAATGTCGGGCTGGGTACTTCCACCAGCTTGTCTGAGTTTGGGCTGGGATTTCGGTCATATTGAGAAACGGGTTTCTTCGGATTGTAGAGTTGCTGGAGCAGCGTCAGGCAATTTGCTCTCGCGTCCCTTTCCTAATGGATTTTTTTGTATTGTTTCCGCTGTGTTGTTTGCGTTCCAGGAGCGCTTCGATGGCGCCGACGAGCGTTTCTCCGCTGGTGCGAAGCTCGCTGATGCGGTTCCGAGCGACTTGCTCGAGCAGGCGCTCGCCACGGGGTACCAGAGAGACGAAGACGCGGCGACGGTCGTCGCGGCTGCGGGTCCTGCGCACGTAGCCGTTGGTTTCCAGGCGGTCAACCAGTTCCACGAGGCTGTGATGTTTCAGTGCCAGCCTTTCGGCGAGCGTCTGGATGGTCGCTTCACTGCCTTCTGGGAGGCCGCGAATGGCGAGAAGCAGAAGGTATTGCTGGGGCTCGAGGCCAACGGCGCGGGCTTTCGCGTCACCTTCGCGCAAGAAGTGCCGGATGCGGTAGCGCAGTTCGGCGAGAGCGCGGTACTCGGCGGGGGTGATCTCCGACGTCATAGGCTAAGTATATCGTAATGCGATATACCTTGCCATTGGATACAAAGAGAGGGTTTTAGGGCGCAATCGGCTGGAGGATGCGGGACGGTTCAGAGAGCTTTGCGGAAGGCTTTCTGCGTTTTGTAGTGCTCGTAACCGTCTCGTTCGTAGAATTTGTGGGCTCGCTCGCGAATCACATTGGACCGCACCGACATGCTGGGGCAGCCGTGCTTGCGGGCCCAATCCTCTGCAGCTTTGAGCAGCCGCGCGCCGGCGCCAAGGCTGCGCTGGCCGGCGGCGACGATGAGCCCGTTCAACTCGGAGCGGGTGCCAACCTCAACTAAGTGCGTGACACTGACATGCGCCCAGCCGACAACTCCTGACTCCGAAGTCTCCGCGACGAATAGTGCGTTCTGCGAGGCAGGCTTGAGCCTGTGCATCCTCTTGGTCATCTCTGAGGCCGTCGCGGGATAGCCGAGTTCCCCACTGAGCTCTGCCAGACGCGCGGCGTCGCTCATTCTCGCGCGGCGTACTTTGAGGCCATGATTTTCGGATTTCGTCGGCATTCCTTAACCTCTTTTGCGCCGCAGCCGGGCTTGCACCGCTGCGCTTTTCAGTTCTCGAAGCGCGTCTGCGGCGACCCAACGCGCAGTTCGAGAATCCTGCTGACGGATGCGTTCGGCGCAACGGATCGCCAGTTTGTTCAGCCGCAGATTTCTCTTTCCGATGTTGCGCAGAGCCCAGTTGGCGGCTTTTCGCACGAAATTGCGATCGTCGTGCGCTTCACGTTCGATTACGGAAAGAAAATGCTCGAATCGCGCGTCTTCTGCTTCCTTGTCTTTATAGCTCAGGTAGGCGGCCAGAGCGAATGCGGCGCGCTTCTCGAATTCGGGACTACGAGTGCTCCACTCGTGGATTTTGTCCCAGGCATGCTTCGCGGCAGCATAAAGGTAGCAGCACGCCGTATCGACAACGTCCCAAGAGTCGAAATCGCGTACCCAGCGCTCCATCTGTGCGGAAGTGACCTTCTCCGGCTCGGCGATTAGTGAGGCAAGGATTTTTGCTTCGTGGATGCCCGAGTCCCAGAGCTGCTGCGCAAGCTCATGGTCTCTTCCGATGTGCCTCGCGAATGCGTGAAGGACAGGCGCGGAAATTCCGTAGGCCTTGGGGACGTTGACGCCGAAGTACGCCAGCTTTGCGCGCACTTTGGGATCGGCAAAGCTTTTCAGCTCGCTCAGCGCCGCCTCTTTTGTCCACTTTTCGGCGGGCTTGGCGCGACGCGTGGAGTTAGAACGTTTTGTCGGAGTCGAGGAGGATCGTGACCGGGCCTTCATTTACCAGCTCCACGGACATCATGGCTTGAAAAATTCCTGTTGCTACGGTTACGCCGAGTCCTTGCATCGCTGCCGCGAATTCTTCGTAAAGCGTTTTGGCCTTGTCGGGCGGTGCGGCGGAAACGAAGCTGGGCCTGCGCTGCCCGCGCGCGTCGCCATAAAGAGTGAATTGCGAAACGATCAGAGCGCTGCCCTTGACGTCGAGGAGCGAGAGGTTCATTTTTCCCTGCTCGTCTTCAAAGATTCGCAGGTGAGCGGTTTTTTGCGCCATCGAAGACGCCACGTCCGACGTATCCTCTTTTCCGACGCCGAGCAAAATCATCAGGCCGGGACCGATTTCCCCCGCCACATTGCCTTCAACCGTCACACGCGCGCGGCTGACCCTTTGGACGACGGCTCTCATTCGGCCCGCTTAACTCCTCGCTTTCTCTTTGAGCTTCTTGGCCTTGCTCGGTGAGAGCGGAAGTGCCGAACACCCGCGAGGCGACGGCTGGCACTTCGGGCAGAAGTAGCTGCTGCGCCCGGCGACAATCGCGCGGCGAATCACCGTGGCACAGCGATAACAGCGCTCTCCCTCGCGCCCGTAAGCACGATGGTGCCGTTGATATTCGCCCGGCTGCCCCTCAGCATCAAGAAAATTAGAAATCGAAGAGCCGCGCAGCACGATGGCTTTCTGCAGGATTTCGCGCAGCACTCGGCGTAGGGTAGCTGCTTCTTCCTTTTTCAGCGCGGCGCCGATTCGCGCCGGATGAATCTTTGCCCGCCACAAGCTTTCATCGGCATAAATATTTCCGACGCCCCGTAAGAAGCTTTGATCCAGCAGCAGCGCCTTGATCCGCGCGCGGCGGGACCGGGCCTGTTTCACAAATTCTTCCGCGCTGATCTCCAGCGGATCGGCGCCAAATGCGCGCAGTTCTTCCGCAAGCGGCTCCGGTCCCAAATAAGCAAGGCGCCCGAATCGCCGCGCGTCGGTGTAACGCAGTTCGCGATCATCATCGAGCACAAAAAAAGCGTGTGTGTGTTTTTCGGCTGGCTGCGCGGAGGGAGCCGGCGCAATCTGCCCGGTCATTCCCAGGTGCACGAGCAAAGCCGCCGGAAGCGCGTCACCGTTGGAAGACGTAAATCCGTCGCCGCTGACGCGCGAAAGCCGCAACAACATGAACTTTCCGTAGCGCTCGACGGCTTCAATTTGCCTGCCGGGAAGATGTTGTTCAAGCGCAGCGGGATCGTCGATGAAATCAGTCTTCCCCAGCCTGACCGACACAATTCGCCGGCCCACAATCGTACGCCGCAGTCCGCGCGCTACTGTCTCGACTTCAGGAAGTTCCGGCATGAGGGATCGCAACCAAAATAACACATCGCTTTGCAGCACGCAGGGCGCGGGGAACGCGGAGCATTAGCAGCCCCGCGTTCCACGCTTCTAGTTGCAAACTACTTCTTCTGATAGTTCGGATAAGGCGGATGCGCCGGAATTACGACCGGATTCGCCTTCAAGGCATCCAGCGTGACCTGGACGGCTTTTTCAAGCTGTGCATCGTGGCCTGCCGCAACCGACGCCGGATCGTTTTCCACTTCAATGTCCGGCGCGATGCCGTGGTTTTCCACTTCCCATTCGCCGTGCAATCCGAAGATGGCCACGCGTGGCGCGGTAACGCCGCCGCCATCCATCAATGGCGGATAGCTGTAAATGCCCACGAGTCCGCCCCAAGTGCGCGTCCCGACGAGCGGCCCAACTTTGTCCTGCTTGAACATCCATGGCAGCGCATCGCCGCCAGAGCCGGACATTTCGTTGATGAGCATCGTCTTGGGGCCGTAGATTTGTGCAAGCGGTGAGCAGAATTCCTCGCCTTCGCGCGTGATATTGCAATTGCGCATCGGGCGTTTCAGCAAATCAATAATGTAATCCGCGATCTCGCCGCCGTGATTGTAGCGTTCGTCGATGATGGCGGCCTGTTTGCCAACCTGCGCGAAATAATAGCGGTTGAAATTAATGAAGCCGCCCGTGGCGGTGTCCGGCACATGGACGTAGGCAACTTTGCCTCCGCTCATCTGATCCACCTTGCGTCGGTTATCTTCTTCCCACGCGAGGTTCCGCAAAGGAAACTCGCTGGGCAGGGGCACCACGGTCACTTCCCGAGCGTCCTTGCCGTCGGCGTTCGGTCCCACTTTGATTTTGACTTGCGTGCCTGCGGTGTTTTCAAAGTAGCTGTAGACATCAATGGGGGCACGCACCTCGCGGCCGCTTACTTCCAGCAGATAGTCTCCCACTATGACGTCCACGCCCGGCTGTGTCAGCGGAGCGCGCAATTCGGGATTCCAATTTTCTCCGTTGAAGATGCGCGTGAAACGGTAACGCCCGTTTTCCACTTTGTAGTCCGCCCCGAGAAGGCCGCCCTTCACCCGGTTTGGCTGCGGCAAGTCTCCGCCGCCGATGAACATGTGCCCAACGGTCAACTCGCCGAGCATCTCCTCGAAGAGATGGTTGACATCCGCGCGGCCACCGGCACCCTTCAGATAAGGCGTATATTTCTTTTCCGCCGCGGCGACATTCAGGCCGTGGTGACTCGGGTCATAGAAGAAGTCGCGCTCAATCCGCCAAACCTCGTGGTACATCTGATTCCACTCCGCGCGCGGATCGACATAGACTTCCATTCCGTCGAGGTTCAGTGCCCCGTCTCCCGGCTTAGGCACGACAGCCGTCGCAGCGATAAACCAGCCGGGCCCCTGGCGATACAAAACTTTTTCGCCATTTGCGGACACGATGAAGTCACGCAGGCCGCCGAGGAAAGGCTCCGTCTTGCGCGTGCTGAGGTCAAACTTCGAGACCGAAACCGGAGTGGGTTCCGTAAGACTCGGCACATCCGGTATTTCGCTCAGAAATAAAACGCCGGACTTCCCCGTGTCCAGTGAAATGTAGTTGGCCGCCTTGATCGGCATGGCCACGATCCTCTGGCCGATTCCGTCCAGATCCATCGTGACTTTCGGTTCGTCTTTCTTTTCGCCTTCTTTTCCTTTATCGGCTTCCTTAGGCTTGTCGCCGTCTTTGCCTTTTTCGTCGCTGGCGGACTTTTCCTCGTCGCTTTGCGGTTCGACAGGAGAAGGATCGCCTTTCTTCAAGACGACGGCATAGATACTCCGCGAGACAGGATGCTGATAGCTCGAAAGGTCAAGCCAGGCGATGGAGAGTCCGAGGTCCGTGCTGGCCGCAAAATAGAGCGTCTTGCCGCTCTTGTCGAAGACCGGGTAGCGCGCGTCGCTGGTCCCATCCGTGATCATGGATTCTTTGGCTGTTTCCAGTGAATAAACGAAGATGCTGCGCATGTGGTTCTGGAGGAATTTTGAATAGGTCAGCCACTTGCTGTCCGAGGACCAGGTTTCATCGATCTGCGTGGAGGGATCCTCATAGGGATCGGACGTCACTTTGACGGGACTTCCTTTCTCCACGTCCACGTACCAGAGATTCAAGCGCTTATCCGTATACGCAATTTTTTTGCTGTCGGGAGACCATGTCGGCCTGTAGAAAAAGGACGGCGGATTCCCGAGATTGATTTTCTTCACCGTTCCCAGGCCAGTTTGATCGGCGATATGCAGCGCGTACTCGCCGGATTCATCCGAAAAGAACGCGATAGACTTTCCATCGGGAGACCACGCTGGATCACGCTCGGCAACCGCCGTTGTCCGCGTGAGGTTGCGGACGTCGCCTTTTTCTGCCGGAACAGTCAGGATTTCGCCGCGAGCCTCGAACACCGCGCGGACACCGGTCGGCGAAATTGCGGCATTCCGAATCTTGTCCCCCACCTTTTCGAAGTGCGGCCGCGTCGCGGGCAGATCGCCGGAGATGTGAATCACAACCTTGGACGGTTTCTCGGTCTTCAGATCAAGCGTATAAATTCCGCCGAACTGTTCGTAGACAAGCGCGTCCGGCCCAGCGGACAGAGATTTCAGGTCGAGGCCGGTGTTTTCCAGGACTTGCTTCACTTTTTTCGTTTTTGTGTCGTACGCAAAAATCGTTACAGGCCCCTTCCGGTCCGACAGAAAATAAACCGTGTCGTCAATCCAGACGGGGTCATCGTCGTTGGAGTTTTCGCGAGGCACCTTTTCAAGTTGCAAGTCGCTTAAGCGCAGCAGATAAATTGGCGTGGTCTGTCCACCGTGATAGCGTTTCCACGCGGTTTGCCACTTAAGGTTCGGCACGTAAGAGATACGCGTGGCGTCCGGCGAATAGGAGGCCGCCTCTCCGCGCCACATCGGCAGAACTTCGGGAACGCCACCTTCGACCGGAATGGTATACAGGCGATCGATATCGGCGAACGCCTCGCGGGGAGAACTGATTAGAATTTTCTTGCCGTCCGGAGTCCAGCCTTCCACCACGTCCGGGTCAGGATGCCAGGTCAGCCGTTTTGGCTCGCCACCATCCGCGGACATGACGTAGGCGTCCACATTTCCGTCGTATTGGCCGCTGAAGGCGACCCATTTTCCGTCAGGAGAAATCTTGGGCCGGGATTCGTGGCCTCCGGTTGTAAGCTGGCGCGCTTCGCCGCCATCCCGCGGCACACTCCACAGATACCCGCCGTACACGAAGACGATTTGCGTCTTGCTCATCGTGGGCTGCTGCATGAGCAGCGGACTTTCGTCCGCGGCGAGCGACAATCTCGTCGTGCTCAGCAATGCGAAAAAGAGGACCCCCATCAACGCTGAAATTCGAAAGCGCATCATTCCTCCTGAAGAACTTCAAGCAAACTCTTAGGCGCCGCAATCGCCGCAGCTCAGCATTCCGCTACTTCTGGGCGCCAGCCGGTGGCGGCCAGAAGCCAGGCTCGCTGATGGAACGCTCATCCATTTTGTCGGCGTATTTCTTAACCGCCGGGCGGATGGCAGAAGCCTTCCCAATCAACACAAAAACCAGATTATCCAGTGGAAAATGTTTTGCGATTACCTGGCGGGCCATTTCCGGCGTAACTGCATCTACGCGTGCTTCGAGCTGGTTCACTTCGTCGTCGTTCAGCCCGTAAAATTCGTCGGTTACAATGCGGCGCGCCAGTTGCGCCGAAGTCTCAATGGATGGCGGAAATTGGCCCTTGATGTAGCTCTTAGCGGAAGCCAGTTGCTCGGGGTTCACGCCATCCTTGTGCAATTTCTGAAGCACTTGCAGCGCCAGGTCGATCGCCGGTGTCGTGGTCTCATTCTTCGTAAAGCTGAACATGCCGAACGGACCGGGAACTTTACGTGAATCGAAACGCGAGCTTACTCCGTAGGTGTAGCCGGACTCGACGCGTAGCGCTTCATTCAATTCCGAAGTGAATCGCCCGCCAAAGATGGTGTTGACCACGCGAATCGCGACGCGATCGGGATCGCTCACGGCGGTGCCGATGTTCCCGATGGCAAAATAGGTCTGCGTCGCGTCGGGCTTGTCGATCAGCAAAAGCCTTTTCCCCTTCACGGGAGCCGCAGCGGGGATCACCGTGCTTGTGACGGCGCGCGCTGGCCACGCGCCGAATGTTTCTTCGAGCTTTTTTCTCAATTCCGCTGCGTCGAATTCGCCGGCAATCCCGACGACCGCATTTCCCGGAGCATAGTTCGCTTCGTAGAATTTTGCGATGGCTTCGCGCTGGATGCGTTGGAGCGAAAGCTCATCGCCATCCGAGGGGCGTCCGTACGGATGCGTACCGTAAAGATAGCCCTGGTAGTAAAACCCTAAAACAGACCGCGGCTCATCCTTCGCAGCTTTTATTCCATCCAGGCTCTGCGCCAGCACCTTATCGGTTTCGCTTTGGGGAAATGCAGGGTGCAAAAGGGCATCCGAAAAAAGGTCCAGCGCCCGGGCAAGATCTTTGGTGAGAAACTCGGCGCTGATACCGGTGAACTCAGCGCCGGCGTCGGCGTCGAACGCCCCGCCAATGTAGTCGAGTTCGGCCGCGAACTGCTGCGCCGTCCGAGTTTTAGTTCCTTTGCGCAAGAGTGCTGCCGTGACGGATGCAAGCCCTTCTTGTCCCGCGGGATCCGCCGCGGACCCTGTTTTCACCATCGCGAACATATCGATGAGAGGCACGCCGCGCTTCTCCATCAGGAGCACGGTCAATCCGTTTTTGAGAACGAATTTCTGATGCGGCGGCATGTGCAGCGACTGCGCCGGCGCCATGGGGCAAATCAGGAGCAAAAATCCGAAGAGCCCGAAGAGGCGTACCGCGGTTCTTTCGCGAGTCATTGTTTTGCCTTCTCGTCGTTCTCGGGGAGCAGCGTCGCGACGGTGCGATTATTGGGCCCGAAATATTTCCTGGCTACGCGCTGCACGTCTTCCTTCGTCACCGCCGAGTAGCTCTTGGCCGCATCAAACAACTTGTTGTAGTCCCCCATGAAGACTTCATAGGTTCCGATAGTATTCGCGCGTCCATTGATGGTCCGCATCTCCCGGTAAAACTCGACAAGCCGGGCGTTCTTTGCTTTCTCGAGTTCCTGATCGCTGATCGGCGCCTTCTTGGCTTTCTCCAGCTCTTCGTAGATGGCCTTTTCGCAGGCTTGCGGATCTACTCCCTGCCGGGGCTGAGCCGTGATGATGGCCAGTGTGGGATCAAATGCGGGCTCGACGTTAGAGGAGACGTCAAGCGCGATCTGCTCACCATCCACCAGCCGCTGATACATCCGCGAGCTCTCTCCCTGGAACAGCACGCTGCGCAGAATATTCAGCGCATAGTAGTCCGGATTGTCAGTTTGCGGGATGTGATAGGCGATCATCAGCAGTGGCAGTTCCGCGGGCTTGTGAACGACTAACCGCCGTTCGCCCAATTGTTCCGGTTCGATGGTCGTCACCGGCGGAGGCGGCGCGTGAGAAGGAATCGGCTGGATGTATTTCTCGCACAGCTCGAAAATCTCCTCGGGCGAAACGTCTCCGACGACCACCATCGTCGCGTTGCTCGGCGAATAGCCCATTTCAAAGTGATGCTTCAAATCCTCCATCGTCCAGTGCTCGATGTCGCTCATCCATCCGACGACCGGCCATTGATACGTGTGGGCGATGAACGCGGTGGCCCAAAGCTGCTCGTCGAGCAGGCCGCTGTTGTCGTTGTCCACACTGAGGCGTCTCTCGGAAGCCACCACCTCGCGTTCGGAAGCGATTTTCTTGGGATCGAAAGTCAAATCGCGGATGCGGTCGGCTTCGATGTCGTAAATCAACGGCAGCGCCGAGCGCGGGAACCAGTCCTGGTAGACGGTCACGTTTTGCGTGGTATAAGCGTTGTTCGATCCGCCGTTTGCTTCCATCACTTTGTCGAGCTCGCCCGGCCCGTATTTCTTTGCGCCGTTGAACATCATATGTTCGAAAAAGTGCGAGAGACCGGTCGTCCCGGGATGTTCGTTCCGCGAGCCGACGCGGTAGAAAATGTAGAGCGCCACGTTCGGAATGCTGTGGTCCGGCTGTACGAGAACTTTCATCCCGTTCTTCAGCGTGTGCGTGCTGACGGGAAACTCTTGCGATTGGCCGCGCGCAGGCGCACCTGCAACACTCAAAACACACAGCAGCAAAACGATGGAACTGCGGTACTTGATGGCTTTCATGAACACACCCTCACCCCGATTCACCAAAACAGTAAGACGTATGCTCCCCAGCAAATGTTTACGATTATCTGTGCCTTTTTAGGGAAGCAGAGCAAACACCCGCACCGGTCCGCCCGAACCACCTTCCAGTTTGATTGGCGCAACCACGAGAAACGCGCCTTCTTCAGGCAATTCGCTTAAATCCGACAAATTCTCCAGGTGATAAAGACCGGCACCGAGCGCTAAATGATGCACCGCATAATCTGTCGATGTGCCGCAGTCCACGCTCATTGTGTCACATCCAATGCCGCTGACCTTGCTTTCGATGAGCTTTTCCACCGCCTCCGCGGAAAAGCCCGGAAAATGCATCTGGCCCGACGCGTCTTGGTTGCGATATCTTTGAGCATCCGGCCAACGCGAGGCCCGACCGGTTCTTAGCAAGACGATTCCGCCCTCCGGGATTGGTCCGTACCGTTTTTCCCACTCATCAACCCGCCGGGGCGAAACCTGATAGTCCGCGTCTTTTGTCCCTTCTGCTTGAACATCCAAAACTACTGCCGGACCAAACAGTTGTCTCACTGGAATCTGGTCAATCGGTATTTTTCCAGGTGGGAAATGAATGGGCGCGTCCAAGTGCGTCCCGTAATGCTCCAGCATCCAGAAGCTTCGCGTGAAGTACCCGTCCTTCTCCACGCTGGCATTCGTTTTGGCCTCGAACCAGCGCTCATCCGCAGGCCACGGCACCAGGCGGCCGTTGATGGCGTACGCAAGGTCCAGGACCCGCGTCTTCCCGGAAAGAATCCCAGCAAGCATGGCGTCAGGGGAGCGGAATTCCGGGGGAGGCCACGATGCCGGCCATGCGCAGAATTTCCTGGTACTCAACATCCGCGATCTGCGAGACCAGCAGCCGGACATTCTTCAGTAACTTCAGCTTTTTCAACGCCGGATTGGCGCGAAGCTCCGCCAACGAAACCTGTCTTGGCAAACGGTCAAAGGCTCTCAGGTCCGCCACCAGGTTCTTTTCTTTCTTATCGTGCGGATCGGGGTAGGGATCGCGGGTCACTTCAGCGATCGAATAGAGAGTCCGCTCCGGCGCGGAGTGGTAGCACAGCACGCGGTCGCCTTTTCGCACCTGTTTGAGCGCGCGAATAGCGTCGGGTTTCGACTCCGCACCGTGCCACATTTCCTTGCCCTTTACGAAGAGCGTATCCCAGTGGTAGTGGTGTGGGTCGGCGCTAAATACCCAGTAGTGTCGTTGCGAAGTCGGCGTTGCCATCGAGGCGTCGAGTCGGCAGCAATATACACGGGGAAGACCAAAAATGCGAAACAAAATGTGGAGGTTAGCGGGTTTTCCGGTTCGCCAGTGGAAATCAGTCCAAAATGGTCGAAACAGAGAGATTCTTGTCTATCCTTTTTATTTTCAATGACTTAGAAAAAAAACTCAAGCAATTTCGACAAAAACCTCCTCCCCCCGCACCTCCGTCGCGTAGCAAGGAACACCCACATTGGGGTTCTGGACTACCTTCCCCGTGGTCACATCGTATTCCCATCCGTGCCACGGGCAGGTAACAATTTTATCCTGGAGCGATCCCTGGCCCAAAGGCCCACCCCGGTGTAGGCAGGTGTTGTTGATGGCATAGAACTTACCCGCGACGTTGGCTAGCGCCACGGCTTTTCCCTCAACCTGCACTTCGTGAATCGTTCCTGCCGGCACCTCGGCGGTCTTGGCGGCACGCACAAACGGCATGGTTGCTCCTTGATAGTGAATTCGCGAACTAAGCTAGTAAAGTTCTTCCCAGACGCCGCCGAGTATACCTTTCGCTCTGGGCCTCGTCAAAAATCGAGGAACGCGCGGCTTATTTCGAGGAGTTTTGCGCCTGCGCCCTTTTGGCCATTATTTTCCAATACGTGCCAGGGCGCAGGCGTTGCACGATGTCGATTTGTCGCGCATCCTTGCCGATCAAGATGCGCGGCTCGCGCTTTTCGACGCCTTTGAGGATGCGCTCGGCCGCGGCTTCCGGGGAAGTAGGCGTGACTTTCTCAAAGAATGCGACCGCTTCGTCTTTCTTGCTTGGTGATGCGTTGGCGCCGAGGCGCGCGTGCTTTGCAATGGGCGTATGAATTCCGCCAGGATGCACGCACGAGAGAAAAACCGACGTGCCTTCGAGTTCGTGCCGCACAGCCTCTGTAAATCCCCGCACGGCAAATTTACTGGCGGAATAGGCGCTCTGTCCCGCGGGAGCAATAATCCCGAACACGCTCGACAAATTGACAATCTGCGCACGCGGCTGCTTCTTCAGAATCGGCAAGAAATGCTTCACTCCATAAACGACGCCCCAAAAGTTGATGCCCATCACCCAGCGCAAATCGTCGAGTGAGATTTCTTCAAAGGTTCCGTGGAGTGCCACACCGGCGTTGTTGATGAGCAGCGTCACGCGACCGTGCCGCGCAGTCACGTCTTCGGCAAAGCTCCTGACGGCTTCCTCGTCGGAGACATCCAGAATGTGCGTCGAAACTTGCCCCTTACTCGAGAGCGAAGCCGCGGTTTCGGCCAGGCCCTTTTCGTCAACATCGGCAATTGCCAGCGCCGACCCTGCCGCGGAAAGCTGCTGCGCAAGCGCCCGCCCGATGCCGCTCGCAGCGCCCGTCACAACGGCGACTCCATCACTCAGAAATGGCATGCAGCGATCTCCGTCACCGCCATTTAGCCTGCTTTCTTGTTTTGAATCAAGATCGCCGGACAAGCCTTAACTTGTTTGGCTCGTGAAGAACCTTGCGCCAGGTTCCTCCCTCAGCGTAAGCAACTAAGTCCTGGATGCTGATTTGAGGAGAGCGCTGGCTGCGCCTTCTCATAAAATAGTAAAAGGGGAAGATCCATATCAGGAAGCCGAGAAGCAGGCTGAGGCCAAAAGCAAGCCCAGAGAAGATCTTCTCGATTGCAAAACTTAACAGCAGAATAGGACCAATCACGACTAATGCGGCGGCCAAAGTCACGCCTTCAGGAGCGAAATAACGGTTCCAGTCCTGCGAAAGACCGCTCAGATCAACCTTGAACTCATCTGCGAACCTTTCGAAAAATTCAACGGCATCGTCGCCCTCCATGCCGAGGTCGTAGCTGAGTCTGCTGGCTGATGTAAGTTTTTCACGTGGAATTCCAGACCCCCTGGAAACAAGCGCGTACACGCGTTCTTCAATCGAATCGCCCACGCTCGACTCCCTGTTACGCGCCCTGAACTTTTGCAAGGAGCTCAACGAACTTCTGCTTCCGTTCTGACTGGTCGTGGCCGCCCTCGGCGTCCGCCAGTTGCGTTATGTTCATCGAACAGAATTTTGGCCCGCACATGGAGCAAAACTTCGCTTCCTTGTAAAAATCGTCAGGCAAGTTTTCGTCATGCATAGCCTTCGCTGTGGGCGGGTCGAGGGAGAGCTCGAACTGCTTGTTCCAGTCGAACAAAAACCGCGCGTAGCTCAGAGCGTCGTCGCGATCCCGCGCACCAGGCCGGTGACGCGCCACGTCCGCGGCGTGCGCCGCGATTTTATATGCAATCACGCCCTGCTTCACGTCCTCCGGATTCGGCAAACCCAAGTGCTCTTTGGGCGTGACGTAACACAACATGGATGCGCCATGCCAGCCGATCATCGCCGCGCCAATCGCGCTCGTGATGTGGTCGTATCCCGGCGCGATATCAATCACCAGTGGCCCCAGCGTATAGAACGGCGCCTCGTGGCACCATTCCATCTCTTTATCTACCTGCTCCTTGATCTTGTCGAGCGGCACATGCCCAGGCCCTTCAATCATCACCTGTACGTCGTGCTCCCAGGCCGTCTTGGTGAGGTCGCCGAGCACTTTCAACTCCGCGAACTGCGCCTCGTCGCTGGCATCCGCAATGCACCCCGGCCGCAAACCATCGCCAAACGAAAAGCTGACGTCGTGCTTTTTAAAGATTTTGCAAATCTTCTCGATATTCTCGTACAGAAAATTCTGCTTCTTGTGGTGTTCCATCCAGTGGGCCATCAGCGAGCCGCCGCGGCTCACAATCCCGGTAATCCGTTTTCGCACCAGCGGCACATGTTCGCGCAACACGCCGGCGTGAATCGTCATGTAATCCACGCCCTGCTCGGCCTGCTCTTCAATCACCTCAAGCATCAAATCAATCGTCAAATCCTCTGGACGCCGCACGCGGGAAATCGCCTCGTAAACCGGTACCGTTCCCACCGGCACCGGCGACGCATTGATGATCGCTTTTCGAATCGTCGGAATATCTCCACCGGTCGAAAGGTCCATTACGGTGTCCGCCCCGTAGTGCACCGCGTGATGCAGCTTCTTCAGCTCTTCGTCAATGTTGGAGCTGGTCGCGGAATTTCCAATATTGGCGTTGATCTTGCACTTGCTGGCGATCCCGATCCCCATCGGCTCGAGGTTCCGGTGATTCACATTGGCCGGAATGATCATCCGCCCGCGCGCAATTTCGCTGCGCACCAGCTCCGGCTCGATCTTTTCGCGCCCCGCCACAAATCGCATCTCTTCGGTAATCACGCCCTGCCGCGCAAAATGCATCTGCGACATGTTGCGATTTCCATTCACGGTTGCGGCATTAGCTTCCCTTGTTTCGATCCATCTGTCGCGTATTGCCATGGAACCCCCTCAAAAAGCGCGCGGAATTGTTGGGGACAAAAGCCGTTCCTGCCGCCCCATCACTCTGCGTTGTGAGTTTGGATTATGGCACCGGGGAAGAGGTGCCGCAACTTGCCAGGAAGGAGTCTTCGAAGCGGCCAGATGCAAGTCCGGCATATTTTAGGGCATGATGTTGCCATGCCACAGTACAACGAGAAAAAGAAAATCCGGAAACACTACGATGTTATGAGTCCATATTATCAATCGTTGTGGGGCGAGCACCTGCACCACGGCTATTGGATTAGCGGCGATGAGACGAAGGAAAAAGCACAGGACCAACTGATCGAGTACGTGGCACGCGCAGCCAATCTCCCTTCGGAATGCAGCCTTCTCGACGTTGGCTGCGGCTATGGCGGCACGAGCATCTATCTGGCCAAGCACTACAAAGTGGACGCGACCGGGATTACCATCTCTCCGGTACAAGTCGAGATGGCCAATCAAAGCGCGGCGAAAGCGAAGGTCAAGGCAAAATTCCTGTGCATGGACGCCGAAGCCATGACTTTCAAGAAGCCCTTTGACATGCTTTGGTCGACCGAATCTATTTCGCACTACCCGAACAACGAGAAATTCTTTGCTTCCGCTGCAAAACTACTCAAACCCGGCGGCACCATAGCGATCACGGATTGGTTCAAAAAAGATGGCCTCACCCAACGCGAACACAAGAAACTGCTCGAGCCCATTGAACGCGGCATGTTCGTGGAACTCCACACGATGGACGCCTACACCTCTCTGTTGATCAAGAATGGGTTGCAAGTAACCAAGTCCGAAATCTTGAACAAGAATTGCGCCAAAACCTGGGACATCTCCGTGGACATCATCAAGAACAAAACGTTCTGGGCGATTGCGGCAAAGCAGGGCGTGGATTTCGTTCACTTTTTACGGGCGTTTAAGACCGCGAGGGACAGCTTCAAGAATGGCAATTTTGTTTACGGGCTCATTGTCGCCAGAAAACCATGACTGCCGGAAATGCACGAAACCGGAGGATAAAGAACGCGCTCAAGAGGGAGAAGCGGATTGCCCGATGGTAGAAGACTTGAGCAAGCACCATTTGCCGAAGATCGGATAAGCAGCCCATTCTCCTCGCTGGGCTTTTAGGCCGTAGACGATTCCGAGAATGAAATTTATGATCCATCCGCCCATGGCAAAGAGCCAAAGCAAGGGAAATAAAAGAAAGATCATCGGCGGGGTGTTCGGCACGTGATGAGAAACGTTTTGAGAAATGGACACGAACATGAAAATAAAGAAAAATATGAAAGCGGTGAAAAAGAGAACCATGTAACAGGCCTGCCACACGAGCGCCTGCAACGCGTGGAATTTCACAAAACGCGAGTTTTGCCGGATACAGAAAATGATCAGTGGCCCGACGAAGCCCGTAAATACCTGTAGCAAATGAGCAAGAAACGCCATGCTGCATTCGTCCTGCGTAGGCGCAGAGGAAGGGTCAGGAATCGCTGGATCTGCCATGGATATTCTCTTTCCTGTCTAGTTACAGGGTAGCTCGATATCGGCAGGAATGGCGCTGGCTAACAGGGTTTGAGTGTGCAATCAGCGACTAAGCTGCCCTCCCCGCGGACCGCTGCTTGACAGGGAGTGGCCCACTCCGCATGATGAACCGCCTGTGGACAATTCTTTCAGCAAACGGCTGGCGTTCATCACTCTCCCGGACTCTGAAGGCCGCGAAATTCGCCTTGGCTCTCTGTGGGACAAGCAGCCCGCTGTTGTCGTTTTTCTGCGCCACTATGGATGAATCTTCTGCCGCGAGCACGTCGCGCAGTTGCGCGCTCACGATCAGGCTTTTCGCGACAAGGGCGCAGCCCTCGCGGCGATTGGTCTCGGAGACCGCGTCTACGCGAGGCAGTTCCGCGAAGAGACCGGGATCACCTTCCCGCTTCTGATCGACGAACAGCGCAAGGCCTATGAAGCGGTCGAGCTGAAATCCGCCAACCTGCTTCATCTGCTTCGAAGTGAGAATGCTATCGCCCGAAAGCGAGCCCGCAGCGCCGGTCACCACCAGCACAAATTGGGGCAGAACCCCTTTCAACTCGGCGGCAGTTTCGTCTTCAGCCCTGGCAATATCGATCTCTTCTCCCACATCAGCGAAACGTTCGGCGACAATGCCACTCCCGCGGATCTCCTCGCAGCACTGCCCTGATGGCCTCTCGCCTGGGTTGCAAATCAAGTCCGCTTTCGCTCGCGATTTTCTCGCACACGCGCCGAGTGCGGTAAAATTCACGGCATGCAGTATTTCTCGCGCGGCAAGAGCTGTTTTGCAGTCTGCGCCGCGCTTTGCTTCGCAGCTTGCGTCTCCCTGGCGCAGACAAAGCCCTCGACACAAATTTCACGACAGGAATTCCTCGACAAATTAGTAGCCGCCGCGATTGAGCGCACCAATCATTCCGTTAGGTATGTGTCTACCTACGTGCATATCCTTTATCCCGGCGGCGACGTTCCCGAGGATACCGGCGTCTGCTCCGATGAAATCATCCGCGCCTATCGAGCCGTAGGCGTGGATTTGCAAAAAGAAGTCCATGAAGACATGGCGAAAAACTGGGACGAGTATCCGCCAAAGGCAAAATGGAAACAGTCCCACCCGGACACAAGCATTGATCATCGCCGCGTTCCCAACCTGATGGTCTTTTTCACTCGAAAAGGCGAGTCGCTGCCCATAACGGAACGCGCGGAAGATTATTCTCCCGGCGACATCGTGACTTGGGATCTCGGCGGGGATGTGCCGCACATCGGGATGGTCGTAAACGTGAAATCAGAAAAGAGCGGCCGTCCAATGCTCGTCCACAACATTGGCCGCGGGCCGAAAACGGAAGATGTGCTGTTCGCCTGGAAAATTACCGGGCATTACCGTTATTTCGGCCCAGCTCCGCAGGAAACATATTAATTTTCCGATTGTGGCGCGGGACCGTGGGAGGTTAAACAAACTCTTTCGACATGATGATGTAATGTCCGCGCACTTTGGACTGCACCTCGCTGGGAAATGGAGCCGTTCCAGTTTCGACATATCCGAGGCGGCGGTAAAATGCAGGTAGCACCGTACGCGGACTGATGACGCGCAAATCCACGCCGGTGCAACCAGCCGAGCGAAAATACTCTTCGGCAGCATACATCAACTTGCGGCCCAGTCCCGTACCCTGCTTCGGCGGATCAACGGATAGCAAGCCGACGTAGCCACGTCCCTCGTGAACTTCCAAATAGACGCAACTCGCCAATCCTTCGGAATCTTCCGCCAACAGAAATTGCCCGGTCCTCATGAACTCGCGAACCTTTTCGCGGTTCACGCGGTCACCATCGAAAAATGGCTTCTCCGCCTGGAAAGCGGCGTTAATCAGCTCCGTAATTGCGTCCACATCAGAAAGAAGTGCAGTTCGCATATACGACGAAAACACCGCCTCGATAGCCGCCTTCAGTAGGGTAGTATGGCGATATGGGCACAAGGAAAATGACTTTCACACTGCCTGAGGATATTGCCTCGCGATTCGTGCGCCGGGTTCCTGCTCGAGAGCGTTGCAAATACCTGGCCGAGGCGTTGACCGAAAAACTCTGCACGCGTGACCGCCTCCTGGCGGAAGCCTACCAATCTGCCAATGAAGATTTAGAGGTCCAATCCATTGAAAAAGAGTTCGATGCAATCCATGACGAAGCCGCCGAACCTTGGGCCGGTGCCTCGCCGAGGCGAAATTTGGCGGGTAAGGCTCGATCCCCCCGTGGGCGCCGAGATTCGTAAAACGCGCCCCGTGGAAGAAGAACTTCGCTCGATCCTGGAACTGTAGAGAATCGTTACGCTGACAATGCAGCTTTGCCGTTGAATCGCGCCGCAGGCCCCAGTTCTTCTTCAATGCGCAGCAACTGGTTGTACTTTGCGATGCGGTCGGTACGCGATGCGGAACCCGTTTTGATTTGCCCCGCAGCTGTGGCGACTGAGAGGTCCGCGATGAAAGTGTCCTCCGTTTCGCCGGAGCGGTGCGAAATGATCGAGTTGTACCCCGCCTTGCGGGCCATCTCGATGGCGTCGATCGTCTCCGTGACTGTCCCAATCTGATTCAGCTTGATGAGAATCGCGTTGGCGATGCCTTCGTTGATGCCACGCGAGAGACGCGTCGTGTTCGTCACAAAAAGATCGTCGCCGACAAGCTGGATTTTTTTCTTAGAAGTTTTGCTCCCCACGGATTCCGTAAGCGACTTCCAGCCCGCCCAATCATCCTCCGCCATGCCATCTTCAATCGAGACGATCGGATATTTCTCAACCCATGCGGTCCAATACGCAGCCATCTCGACCGAGGAGTGCGCCGAATTATCCGATTTCTTAAAAACGTACTCACCCACATCCTTCTTATAGAACTCGCTGGAAGCCGGATCGAGCGCAATGCCGACCTGCTCTCCCGGTTTGTATCCCGCCGCGGAAATCGCCTCCAGAACAATTTGAATCGCTTCTTCATTGGACTTGCAGCTCGGAGCAAACCCGCCTTCATCTCCAACCGCTGTCGAATAGCCGTGTTTCTTCAGCGCCGCTTTCAACGAGTGGAAAATCTCCACGCCCCATCGCAACGCCTCCGAAAAACTCGGCGCGCCAATAGGCATGACCATGAACTCCTGGAAATCCACCGAACTATCCGCATGCGCTCCGCCATTCAAAATATTCATCATCGGAACGGGCAGCAGATTCGCGCTGGAGTCACTCGAATAGCGCGCCAGATATTTGTAGAGGGTAAGATTCTGCGCCGCAGCCGCGCCACGAGCCGCCGCCATCGAGACCGCAAGAATGGCATTGGCCCCCAGGCGAGACTTGGTCGGCGTGCCGTCCAGCTCGATCATTCGCTTGTCCAGCGCGCGCTGGTCCGCTGCGTCCAGACCAACGACTGCCTTGGCGATTTCGCCGTTGACGTTGGCCACCGCCTTCAAAACGCCCTTCCCGAGATACCGCGACTTGTCGCCATCCCGCAATTCCAGCGCTTCGTGCTCCCCGGTGGACGCTCCGGAAGGAACCGCGGCGCGGCCCTTCGCGCCAGTTCCGACGTACACGTCGGCTTCCACTGTAGGATTCCCGCGCGAGTCCAGCACCTGCCGCGCGTGTACGCGAGTTATATTCGTAGACATATCCGAGGATTCTCCTGAGTTAAATTGAACCTGAGATTGTATCAGACGACCATAAAGAGATAACGCCCCGCCGCCATGAGCAGTTCAGCCTTTTCCATCGCCGCGCAAAATGTCTCTCAACTCTTTAATCTCTCCGATTTCATGGTCAGGGTGAAGCGCCCGGCACTTTTTCGCGTCGCCGTAACCATTCCGCGCCCAGCAACTCGTCAAGCCGGCGCCTTTGGCGAATTGGATGTCGGCCTCCCCGTCCCCGATAACGATCGTCTCGGATCGCGCAACTTTCGCGAATTGGGGAGCAATGTGCTTCGTATAACGTTCCGGCGCCGGTTTCTAGTGTTTCTCAATCTGCGGAATCTGCATTTTAGAAGCTTTGCGCTTCGTCAGGCTCCGAATGGAATCTCCCAGTGTCAGGCCCGCGGTGGCCCGCACTTCTTCCAGGGAAGGAGCGGAATATCCAAACGCCATAAGCGTGTCGCTCATGGCCTCCCAGATTCCGCCGAGAGAAGAAGCCAGCGTGCCGTCAAAATCGAAAATGGCCAGGCGGTACCTCATGGGCCCGATCTGGGAGGGAGGAATTACAAAAACTGCCCGCTCTAGGCAGTTTCAGGTTCTTCGATGAGCGATTCCTGCCGCACCACAACCACAATTCCGGAATCCGTCACATGGAAACGCCGCCGGTCGGCTTCCATGTCAAACCCAATCTCTGTCCGCTCCGGCAAGCTCACGTGCCGATCAATGATCGCGCGCCGGATACGCGAATGGCGGCCTACGTTCACGTGGTTGTACATAATTGAATCAGTCACCTCGCAATAGCTGTTGACGCGTACGTCGTTTCCGATAACACATCTTTGCACCCGGCCTCCCGAAATCACCGAACCTCCCGCTACGATCGAATCCAGCGCCACGCCCATGCGCTCGGGATCCGCAAACACGAATTTTGCCGGCGGATACTGGTGCTGCCAGGTGCGCAGCGGCCAATGGTTGTCATACAAATTGAAAACCGGCGAAACGCTCACCAGGTCCATGTTCGCTTCGTAATACGCGTCGAGTGTGCCCACATCGCGCCAGTACAAAGCATCTTTCTGGTTTTCATCCACGAAGTTGTACGCGAATACGCGGTGCTTCGAAATAATCCGCGGCAGAATATCCTTGCCAAAATCGTGGCTCGATTTGGGATCCTCGGAATCCGCAAGCAAAATGGGAATCATCAGCTGCGTATTGAAAATGTAGATTCCCATCGAGGCGTTGCAATGTCCCGCACGGTGCGGAGAATGCTTCGGTTCGGCCGGTTTTTCTTCGAATCCGACGATGCGCCAGTCGTTATCCACTTCAATCACGCCGAACTGCCGCGCCGCCTGCTCCGCGGGAATCTGGATCGTGGCCACAGTAACCTCTGCCCCCGAATCCACGTGCTGCTTCAGCATCTTGGCGTAATTCATTTTGTAAATGTGGTCGCCGGAAAGAATGAAAACGTATTTCGACCGCTCGCTGCCGATCGAATAAATATTCTGATAGACCGCGTCGGCCGTCCCTTGATACCACTCTTTCGAGACGCGCATCTGCGGCGTCAGAACTTCAATATAATCGCCAAGCCCGGCAAGCGGCGACCACCCCGCGCGGATATGCCGGTTCAGGCTCAGCGCCTTGTATTGCGTCAGGACAAATACCCGCCGCAAATCGGAGTTAATACAATTCGAAAGCGTAATGTCGATGATGCGGTAGAGTGCCCCGAACGGGACGGCAGGTTTGGCGCGGTCGCGGGTGAGTGGCCAGAGCCGCTCGCCCTGACCTCCAGCGAGAAGTACTCCGATGGCATCGCTCATCGCAGACATAGCTGGCCTCCGGTCTAAGAAGCGGCTCATTCTAACAGCAGAGACGAGGCAAATAGCAAGCGCGCGGCTGCCGGACATCGGGCCGGAGATCGGGAAATCGATGGCACCTCCCCCGGGTCCCTTCAGATATACTTTAAAAATACCTCAGTAACCACAGGGATACTAAGCTACCCCTGTCTTCCACTTCCTGCAAAAGATTCCTTGACTTACCTGCCCTCAATTGATTAGAAGATGCCAGCTACCTCATCAGGGTGACTCCAGATCGGTAAACGGTGCGTAAGCAAATAAGTCGTCTGCGGAGCATGCTTTTTCTAGTGAGCTTCGTAACAACTACGACGGCAGTAGTTTCAAGCGCGATGCGTGACCGCTGTGCGGTCGGCATGCGATAATGTCCTGGGGCGGCGTTCGTTCCGAGCAGTGGCGCCGCAGAAACCAATCCGAACCGGATTGGGGGTGAATTTAACAGTGGCTGAAGTCATTATCCAGGAAAGTGAGTCTCTGGAAAATGCACTGCGCCGTTTCAAGCGCAAGGTGCAACAGGAAGACATCATCAAGGAAATCAAGAAGCACAGCTTCTACATGAAGCCCGGCGAGAAACGCCGTGCCAAGGAAGCGCTTTCGCGGAAGCGACTGCGTAAGAAGCAGCGGCGAGAAGCGGACTAATTCCGCCTCGCCAAAGCTCAGCGCCGCACTTCCGTGATTCAGGCCCCGGTTAGGCAGAGATGTCGGGTTGTTTTTGTAGTTTCGCATTCGTCGGCTCAAGGGACCCCAGCCCGGTACCCCGGACTCTAGGTTTCCCCACAACACTTGGCCCGCGGTGTGAAATCACCCCATCCCCCTCCCTGACTCGGGCCAGGGGGAGAGCGGCCTATGGAATACCACGACCGGGTGCTGAAGTGCGCGGAGTGCGGTGCTGAGTTTGTTTTTACTGCTGGCGAGCAGATGTTCTTCGCCGACAAAGGTTTCAAGAACGAGCCAAAACGGTGCAAGGGCTGCAAGGCCAAGCGCGCAGAAGGTGGGGGAGGCGGCGGAGGCGGCGCCTCACAGATGCGCTCGGAAACGAAGACGACTTGTTCGCAGTGCGGAAAGGACACCACCGTTCCCTTCCGGCCCACGCAAGGACGTCCGGTCTTCTGCCGCGAATGCTTCCAGCAGCGTCGAGCACTCGGTGCCGCCTAACGCGGCAATTCTCTCGAACAGGCACAATCTGAGCAATCACGCCGATCGAAGAGGGCCTCCAGTAGGACAGACATTCGTGTCTGTCCTTTTTGTTTTATATCTGGATCTGTTCGCCCAACTTCCTCGCGAACCTTCCCTGCCCTGAATCGCCATGCTACCGACGCTTCGTACATGTACCAAAACTGTCCCTCAGTTCAGGTGACTTGCTCTTCACCCCGCCGTATCTTCTCGGCCACAGCGTCCCAGCCTTACGCTTGGGCTTCCTGACTCGCCAGCCCTTCCAGACCCGGTCCTTCCGAGCGTTCTGATATCCGGCACCAACCGGCAACTCGGTGTCTGTCCACCACAAGCCGCAAGGCTTGAGTCGAGGAAAACATCGCACTTCCGGACTGCCTCAGGAGAGAACCCATGTCTGCAAGTGTATTCGTACGCCTGGTTGAGAAATCAAAAACAATAGCTCCAAGAAATATAGTCGTGTGCATCTTATTCGTTCTGGCTGTTTCCTTCGCGACCGTCACGCTTGGCCAGTCTTCCCCCAAAGATCCGGGTGTTCGTGGAGGAACGGTTAACTCTGGCCAGCCGCTCGCTTCCGTCGCAACAACTCCGGGCGCTCCCGATTTCTTTGCCAACGGACTTCTCCGTTTCCAGGAAATCGAATCCGTTCAAGGAGGCGCCAACAATGGACTTGGTCCACGCTTCAACAGCAATCAGTGCGCAAGCTGCCATTCGCAACCCGCCATCGGCGGAACCAGCCCCAGCGCCACCGTTTTCCCCTTCGTTGGTCCAAATCCCGAAACGCTCGTCTACAGCCTGGATGGCGCCCAGAACACTCTCCCCTCCTTCATCACTCCCAACGGGCCAGTCCGTGAAGCTCGCTTCCCGTTCTTCCTGAATCCCAGCGGCTCCCTCAGCAGCACGCCCGACGGCGGTGTTCACGACCTCTTCGTCATTTCAGGCCGCTCCGACGGGGGCAACTGCAACATCAAACAGCCGAACTTCGCTCAAAATCTGGCGTTGAACAACGTCATCTTCCGCATTCCCACTCCCACCTTTGGCGCCGGGTTGATCGAGAACATTCCTGAAGAAACGATCTACGCAAACATGAATGCCAACTCCCAGCAGAAACAGTCTCTGGGGATTTCCGGTCAGGCCAACCGCGACGGCAACGATGGCATGATTACGCGCTTCGGCTGGAAAGCTCAGAATAAATCGCTCGAAATATTTGCCGGTGAGGCCTACAACGTCGAGATGGGCGTCACCAATGAGTTGTTCCAGAACGAGCGCGCCAGCCCCGATGAAGCCCTCGCCGGTGGTCTTCCCGCAAGTTGCAGAATAAATCCCACCCCCGAAGACACCACCAACATGAACCCAGCCCAGTACACCGCCGTTCCCAGCGACGTCGTGCAGTTTGCCATGTTCATGCGCTTGCTCGCTCCACCAGCCCCGTCCACCGCCAATCCGGGTGGCGCGCAATCCATCTCCAATGGCAGCCGCAACTTCAACGCGGTTGGATGCAACATGTGCCACACTCCGACTCTCCAGACCGGGCCTTCCAGCTTCACGCCCAGCTTAAACAATGTGAATGCCAATCTTTTTTCCGATTTGCTCGTTCACCACATGGGTGCGAATCTTGCCGATGGCGTCTCCCAGGGCGCAGCCGGTCCGGACCAATTCCGCTCCGCTCCATTGTGGGGGCTCGGACAGCGTATCTTTTTACTGCACGATGGCCGCACAACAGATCTTCTCGACGCCATCAAAGAGCACTCCAGCTCCGGCTCGGAAGCCAACAACGTCATCCAGAACTTCAAACACCTCAGCCCACAACAGCAGCAGGATCTGCTGAACTTCCTGCGCTCACTGTAACTTCATCCGCAGTAGGACAGATATTCCTGTCTGTCTCTTGTTGTTTGTTTTCAATTGATTTGTCGCAAAAAGAGGCGGGAAAGGGGCCACCCCTTTTCCCGCCTCTTCTCTTTTCACGACCAACCGCACCACCCCACCAAGAGTGTATTTTCCCCGTCTGGAGGGTATGATACCGCCTGAGCAGTCCCCAACTAGACCAAGGCCATCCGGAGGGCCACCATCATGGCTCACCGCTTCACTATCGGCGTCGAAGAAGAGTTCCAAATCATTGACCCGGAAACGTGCGCGCTGCGTTCTCACGTCATGCAACTCGTCTCCGCTGCTTCCCCGGCTATCGCTGACCAGGTGAAGCACGAAATGCATCAATCCATCGTTGAGACTGGCACAAACATCTGCGAAAACGTGGGCGAGTTGCGCGTCGAAATGCATCGCACGCGCGGCGAGCTGGTTGCGGCCGCAGAACGCGCCGGGCTACAGGTAGCCGCCGCCGGCACGCACCCGTTCTCCAGTTGGATCGACCAGGTCATCTCACCTGGCGAGCGCTACGAGCACATCGTCGAAGAGCTCCAGCAACTTGCCCGTTCGCTCCTGATCTTCGGTATGCACGTTCACGTCGCCATGCCCGACAAGCAGACCACCATCGACATGATGAACATGGTCCGCTATTTTCTCCCGCACCTCCTCGCTCTCTCCACAAGCTCGCCCTTCTGGATGGGCCGCAACACCGGTCTGAAATCTTTCCGCACCACGGTCTTCCGCCGCTTCCCGCGTACTGGCATCCCGGAACAGTTCGAATCCTGGAGCGCCTACGAAAATTTCGTTAACTTGCTGATGAAACTGAACTGCATCGACAACGGCAAGAAAATCTGGTGGGACGTCCGCCCTCACCCCGTGTTCGGCACTCTCGAATTCCGTATGTTCGATGTCACCACGAAAGTAGAAGAAGCCGTCTCGATCGCAGCTCTCACGCAGGCCATCATCGTCAAGCTCCATCGCCTCTACGAGCGCAATCAGAGCTATCGTCTCTATCGCCGCGCCCTCATCGAAGAAAACAAGTGGCGTGCCGCCCGCTACGGCATCGAAGGCAAGCTCATCGACTTCGGCAAAGAAGCCGAAGTCCCCATGCGCGAACTTGCCCTCGAACTGCTCGATTTTGTGGATGATGTCGTTGACGATCTCGGCAGTCGCAGCGCCGTCGAATACATTCACACGATCCTCAAAGACGGCACCAGCGCCGAACGCCAACTCCGCGTGTTTCAGCAAACCGGCGACCTCAAGGCTGTCGTGAGGCACCTCGTCAACGAAACGCGCGGCGGCGTCACGGAACCACGAACTTCGTCAGCACACGCAATCAATTAGAGCTGTCTGCAAAGTAGTCGGCTATCCGCAATATCTGTCAGGAGCGGCATCATGAAAAAAGTTGGCCTTCTCTGCGGGCGTGAATATAGTTTTCCTCCGGCGTTCATCGTGCGCGTCAATGAACTCGGAAAAAAAGACGGCGTCGCCGCGGAATTCGTGAAGCTGGCCGGCACGCGCATGGGCGAACCCTCCGGCTATAGCGTCATCGTCGACCGCATCTCCCACGAAGTCGAATACTACCGCGGCTACCTGAAACACGCCGTCCTCCAGGGCGCTTACGTCATCAACAATCCCTTCTGGTGGACCGCCGACGACAAATACTTCAATTATTCCGTAATGTCCAAACTCGGACTCGCCATCCCCAAAACCATTCTCCTGCCGCAAAAGGGATACCCAAAGGATGTCGACATCACCGCCGAGTCTTTGCACAACCTCACCTATCCCGTGGACTGGGATGGTCTCCTCGATTTCGTCGGCCGTCCCGCAATCCTCAAGCCTTTCTCCGGCGGCGGCTGGAAGCACGTCTACAAAGTCCACAACAAGCAGGAACTCCTCGAAGCCTACGACAAGACTTCTCCCTATTGCATGACTCTGCAAGAATTCATCGACTTCAACCAATACGTCCGCTGCTTCACCTTCGGCAAGTCCGACATCACGCCCGTTCACTACGACCCCAAAGAGCGCAAGTATCTCGTCGACCACAACTATCTCTCCTCCGAGCTCGGCACCCGCATCGTGAAAGATGCCCAGGCCATCAACCAGGCTCTCGGCTACGAAATGAACACCATCGAATTCGCGGTCCAGGACGGCATTCCCTACGCCATCGATTTCCTGAATCCCGCCCCCGATTTCGAGCGCGACCGCATCACCGAATTTTATTTCGACCTCGTCGTCGAAAAAATGGCCCGCCTGGTCGTAGACCGCGCAATCAACGGCGCCCCTTCCAATCCCTGGCCCCGCTGGGAAGAAATGCTTGGCATTGGCGCTCCCAACGGCTTCACTGGCGCCCCCAAGAGCATCGCGGTCGCGCAAGGATCGTCGCCAAGTCCGTCGGGAAACTCGCCAGGTCTCAAAACAACATGACCACCGCGCCCACACCTTCGATCATTCCCCGCAATCCAGCGGACGACTGGACCGAAATCCTGAAGTCTACTCTGTTGCGCCTCCCCGCTCTTCCCGAAGACTTGTTCAAACGCCTGCGCCGCGCAAAGCTCACCTTCGGCGATCGCGTCCACTGCCCGTTCCTTCGCCCATTTTTTCTCTCTCAGGAAGACGAAGAGCGCGTGCGCAGCGTCGCGGAAACCATCGCCGACCTAGGCGAACGCGTCGTAACCGCCGCTCTCGAAGACAAACATCTCTTTGCTCAATTCCATCTGCGTCCCGAAGAAGAAAGACTCGCCCGCCTCCCGGTTGGCTATGGACGCGCAAGCACCGCTTCGCGACTCGATGCTTTCCTGTTGCCCAATTCGCTCAAGTTCGCCGAATACAACGGCGAATCTCCCGCAGGCGCAGGCTATGCGGAAACCCTCGCTGAAATTTTTCGCGAGCTCCCCGTAATGGCAAAATTCGCCGTAAACTGGGAAGTGCACAGCTATCCCCTCAGCGCGAAACTCCTCGATGCCCTCATGATGAGCTACGTCGACTGGGGCGGCTCGGCCCGCCCGCCGCAAATTGCCATTGTCGATTGGGGCGGCGTTCCCACCTGGAGCGAGTTCGAAATCCTGCAAGCACGCTTCGAGAAAATGGGCGTTCCCACGGTCATCGCCGATCCCACCGAACTCCGCTTCGACGGCCAGAAACTTGTCGCCCACGGCAGAAAAATCGACCTTGTCTATCGCCGAGTCTTGATGAACGATATCGTCGCCAAACCCGCCGAGTGCGCAGCTCTGGTGAAAGCCTACGCCGCCAACGCCGTCTGCGTGGCCAACACCTTCCGCTGCAAAATCCCGCATGTAAAAGCTTTTTTCGCCGTGCTCACCGACGAACAAAACGGCGCGCTCTTCTCCCACGACGAACGCGAACTCATCCGCCGCCACATTCCCTGGACCCGCGTGGTAGCCGACGTAAAGACCTCCCACTACGGCCAACCGGTGGAACTCCTCGCCTTCCTCAGCAAAGAACGCGAAAGCCTCGTCCTCAAACCCAGCGACGAATACGGCGGCACCGGCGTAACTCTAGGCTGGGAAACCGACGAATCCGCCTGGGACACCGCCATCGGCCGCGCCCTCTCGGCAAAAGACGGCGCCTGGATCGTCCAGGAACGCATCCCCATCCGCCGCGAAGTCTTCCCCTACATCGCCAACGTCGGCAAAGTCGACTACCGCGACATGCTCGTGGACTTCGCTCCTTATCTCTTCCGCGGCAAAGTCGCCGGCTTCCTAACCCGCCTCAGCGCCACCGGCCTCGCCAACGTAACCAGCGGCGGCGGCCAAGTCCCAGCCTTCCGCGTAAATCCGCGCCCCCCGCGCCCCGCCGAACCGCACTCTTGATTCGCGCATCAGGCTCGTCGATCCTCTTCTCCGTGACCTCTCTGCCCTCGGCGAACTCTGCGTAAATCTTTTTCTTCTTCTCTAAAATATTGTTAAAATATATGGATGTACTTTGGCCACCCAGATCCACAGTTAATGCCCGGCGCCAAAAACGCCGTTGAAACCTGCCTAAGCATCCGTCCCGGCGAACACGTTGCCCTCATCGCCGATGAAGCCAGCCGCTCCGTAGCCGCCAGCATCGCTGCCGCCATTGAAGACCGCGGCGCACAATACACCGGCCTTCTCCTTGAAGACTTCGGCCCTCGCCCCATGACCTCCGCCGCACCCGAAATCCTGCAAGCCCTCGAAACCGCCGACGTCGGCGCCATGTGTATGACGCCCCAACCCGGCGAACTAGGCGCCCGCATGGCCATCGTCCGCGTCGTCGAGCGCCGCCAAATCCGCTACGCCCACATGGTCGGCGTCACTCCGGAAATCATGCAGCAAGGCATGCGCGCCGACTATCGCATGGTCGACCGCCTCAGCGACAAACTCCGCGAACGCATGCTCCGCGCGCAAACGCTCACCGTAAAAACCGAAGCAGGCACTAGCATCGCCGCTCATTTCGATCGCGGCCTCGACTGGGTAAAAACCAGCGGCCTCATCAGCCCGCGCTACTGGTCGAATCTCCCCGCTGGCGAAGTCTTCACAACTCCCGCCACGGTGGACGGCACCTTCGTCTGCGACGCCACGGCAGGCGATCATTTCAATGGAAAATACGGCGACCTGCAATCCACTCCGCTCACTTTGAAAATCGCAAGTGCCCGTCTCGTCGGCGTCGACTGCGCTCGCAAAGACCTCGAAGAAGAATTCTGGCAATATTGCCACACCGACGAAAACAGCGACCGCGTCGGTGAACTTGCCTTCGGCACAAATCTCGGCCTCTCCGAAATGATTGGCATCCTTCTCCAGGACGAAAAATTCCCCGGCGTCCACATCGCGTTCGGCGACCCCTACGGCAGCCAGACCCACGCCGACTGGAAATCCAAAACGCACGTCGACGTCCTCACCCGCAACTGCGACGTCTGGATTGACGACGATCAAGTCATCTCCAAAGGCCACTACCAGCTCGACCACCTAGGCCTCGGCTAAACTCTCCGAGCTTCCCTCAACGCCGAGCAATTTCTTCACCTCACAAACTTCCCCGCGCGATTCTCGCAACTACGCGGAACTTCCTGCCCCCTTTTGCGTACCTAACCACAGCGGCTTCTGGTCGTCTACAGTCTTCGTTGAACCATCGCTCAGGCAAATGTGTCGTTTGGGGGAATAACAATGGACGGGTCAACCAGTCAACTCGGCCAGGTACTCCGCAGGCTCGTACGCGCCCCGCTCTTCACCATTGTCGTAGTCATCACGCTCGCCGCAGGCGTTGGCGCCAACACGGTCGTTTTCAGCGTGCTCGAAGGCGTCTTATTGAAGCCGCTTCCTTATCCCCATCCCGAAAACCTCGTTGGCGTCTGGCACACCGCGCCCGGCATCAACATCGCCAACCTCAACATGGCTCCCTCGAACTATTTCACCTATCGCGAGCAGAACCACAGCTTCGAGGACGTCGGCATTTACCAGCCAGACTCTGTCAGCGTAACCGGCGTCGCAGAGCCAGAACAGGTCGCGGCTCTCGGCGTCACTGATGGGATTTTGCCGCTTCTCGGCGTGGTTCCCGTTGCCGGACGCTTATTCACTCGCGAAGACGATTCTCCCTCCAGCCCCGAAACCGTCATGATCGGCTACGGCTACTGGCGCAAAAAATTTGGCGGCGATCCAGGCGTCATCGGCCGCAACATCGTGGTCGACGGCAAGACACGCCAGATTATCGGCGTTCTCCCGCAAAATTTTCATTTCATGGATCAGCCCGATCTTGCGGTGCTCTATGCCTTCCGCTTCAAACGTGCCGAACTCCACCTCGGCAATTTTAGCTATCGAGGAATCGCCCGCCTCAAGCCCGGCGTCACTCTCGAGCAAGCCAATGCGGACATCGCCCGCATGCTACCCATGGTCGTCCGCGATTTTCCGGTTCCCCCCGGTTTCAGCACGAAGCTCTTCGAAGACGCCCACATCGGCCCCAACCTGCGCCCCTTAAAGCAGGATGTCGTCGGCGACATCGGCAGCGTTCTCTGGGTGCTGATGGGCTCCATCGGCCTGGTGCTGCTCATCGCTTGCGCCAACGTCGCCAACCTCATGCTCGTCCGCGTAGAAGGTCGCCGCCAGGAATTAGCCCTCCGCTCCGCGCTTGGCGCAAGCCGTGGCCGCATCGCCGGCGAGTTGCTCCTGGAAAGCGTCACGCTGGGTCTGTTCAGCAGTCTGCTGGGCTTGGGCCTCGCCTGGATTTCTTTGCGCGCGCTCATCGCCCTCGCGCCCACGGGCATTCCCCGCATTCACGAAATCGGAATAGATGCGCCGGTGTTGCTGTTCACTTTTGGGATCGCCCTTTTCGCCAGCATCTTGTTTGGCGTTGCACCCGTTTTCAAATACGCCGGCGTGCGCCTCAACACCGGCATCCGCGAAGGCGGCCGCGCCCTGAGCCAGAGCCGCGAGCAGCATCGCGTCCGCAACGTTCTCGTCGTCGTGCAGGTAGCCCTCGCACTGGTCCTGCTCATCTGCTCCGGCCTGATGATCCGCACTTTCCGCGCCCTATCTCACGTAAATCCGGGCTTCGATGCTTTCACCTCCGTGCAATCCTTCCGCATTTACATTCCGGAGAGTGACGTGAAAGAACCCGAGCGCGTTCTCCGCATGGATGACGAAATTCGCCAGAAGCTACAGGCCCTTCCCGGTGTTTCTTCTGTAGCGATTTCCTCCGTGATCCCCATGGATGGCAACGACAGCAACGACATCGTCTACGCTCAGGATCACAACTACCGCGAAGGCGAGCTCCCCAAACTCCGCAGGTTCCAATTCATCTCTCCCGGTTTTTTCTCTACCGTGGGAACTCCGCTCCTTGCAGGCCGCGACTTCACCTGGTCAGAAACCTACCAGCGCATTCCCTTGGTCATCATCTCGGAAGACTTTGCTCGCGAGTATTGGAACACCCCGCAAAACGCAATCGGCAAGCGCATTCGCGTCACCACCAATGACCCTTGGCGCGAGATCATCGGCGTTGTCGCGGACGTCCACACCGATGGCGTGAACCTGCCCGTGCGTTCCACAGCCTACTGGCCTCTCATCCAAAATAAGTTTGAGACCGACGAAGTCGCTTTCCGCCGCGAGGTAGCTTTCGCGGTGCGCTCCCCGCGCGCCGGCTCCGAATCTTTCCTGAAAGAAGTCCGTCAGACCGTGTGGTCCGTGGACCCCAATCTCCCGCTCTTCTCCGTTCAGACTTTGCAGTATTACTTCCAGAACTCCATGGCCCGCACGTCTTTCACTCTCATCATGCTCGGCGTCGCCGGAAGCATGGCCCTGCTCCTTGGTGTCGTCGGCATCTACGGCGTCATCGCCTATTCCGTTTCCCAGCGTCGCCGTGAAATCGGCATTCGCATGGCCCTGGGCGCTCAGCAGCAGATCGTCACCAGAATGTTCGTCCGCGACGGTCTTAAGCTCACCGCCATCGGCGTAGTCAGCGGTCTTGTGATGGCCGCTCTCGCCGTCCGCCTGATGTCTTCGCTCCTTTTCAACGTCAACGCGCTGGATCCCCTAACCTACGCCGTCGTCGCCATCGGCCTCGTAGCCACCGCGTTCCTGGCAAGCTATCTACCCTCGCGCCGCGCCGCCGCCGTAGACCCCGTCGAGGCCCTGCGCGCTGAATAATCCTTTAACTCAATTCGTCAACAATCCAGAGTAGAGTCATCCTTCCGAGGATGACCGTTTTCTCTTCTCTGTGAACTTTGTGGCCCCCCTGTAGACTCTGTGAACTCTGCGCTCTCCGTGCCCTCTGTGTAATGTTCTTCTTATCGGTGAGCTATAAGCCGCTAAAGCCGCCAAAAACCAGCGTCCGGCTTCACAAGTTCCAGTCCCACATCCCACGTTCTCGGATCTCGCCACACCACCTGGGCCTCCACCGACGACCCGCTGTCTCGATGGATCAGTCTAACCATTTGCGCGACTTTTAAATCCGCGCAAACAACGGCGAGGCAGCCCGAGTAGCTGACGTCCATAGTAAATGCGTTGATCGATCGCGGCTTGCTGCTCTCCTCCCATTCCACGACAAGTTTCACGTTTGCCAGAACCCTCTTGTGCGCGCGCATACGCGTCCACCGCGCATCCAGTGTTGCGCTGCTTGTTTCATTGGCCACGAAGCCTCCCTGGAACCCCATCGAACAAGAGCGATCCTGCTGGTCGCCCAGTCCATGGCAGACCCTAGCATCGTCGCCGCGCATACCAACGGCTCAAATCAGTACCACAACAACCTTTCAGTACTGTGCCGATGCACTGTCGCCCTCGGTTTCCCGGCGTGGTCTGTGTCTGTCTGCGGCCTCCTCAAGGAACCCGGCGCTTTCATAAATGCGGCAACCAATTTGGAGGTTGGCTTCGCCCGCTGTAATTCAGTAGTCTGCGTGGATATGTCCGGACCTTCTCTTGACGAAACATCCCACAGCCTCGCAATCCTTGCCTGGCTGCGCGAACAAGAGGACGCCATGGCTGCGCTCCTCGCGGAGCTCATTGCCATCCCCACAGAAAACCCGCCAGGAAAGAACTATCGCGCCTGCGTGGATTTCCTGGAGAGCATCCTGCTCCAGGCAGGACTCGCCTGTGAACGGGCAGGCCCGGGCTCCTCATCAAACAACCTCGAAGACGTCACCGAATCTCTTCTAGCGACCCATGGCACCGGAGAGAGAACGATCTATTTCCACGGTCACTATGACGTTGTTCCCGCTCAATCCCCCGAACAGTTTCGACCCACCCGCAAAGGGCACTTCCTCTTTGGCCGCGGCTCTTGCGACATGAAGTGCGGAATCGTCGCCATGCTCTACGCCATCCGCGCGCTCAAGGAAACCGGCACGCAACTCAACGGCAGAATCGTCTTGACCCTGGTCCCCAACGAAGAAACCGGCGGAAAAGGCGGCTCCACATGGCTTGCACAAGAGCGTCTGCTTGGCCGCGGCGGCATCGGCATGTTGTTGCCGGAGCCCACCAGCGGCGTGATCTGGAATGCAAACCGCGGCGCGATCTCTATTCGTGTGCGAGTGCTCGGAAAGCCCGCCCACGTAGGTTTGCAGCATCAAGGCGAAAACGCCTTCGAGCGCATGCATGTTGTTGTTGAAAAGCTTCAGCAACTGAAGCACAAAGTAGAGCAGCGCACGACGCGCGCAAACATAGGCTCGGATCAAAAGCGCAATTCCATCCTCATGCTCGGCGGAGAAAGCGGCGGCGGAACAAACTTCAACGTAGTTCCGGAGCAATCCTGGTTCACCGTCGACCGGCGCATCAATCCCGAGGAAAATTTAGAAATGGAAAAAGCAGAGTTATTGAACGTTCTGGATAATTGCAAAAAGGACGGCATCCCTATCGATTGGGAAATACTCCAGGAAGGCAATTCCTCTTTCTGCAACGAAAAAACGCCGCTAGCCGAAGCACTCTCCCGCAACGTCGAGGCAGTAACCGGCACACACTCCCGCTTTGAAATGTGTCCAGGCCTGCTGGAAATTCGCTTCTACGCGGCCCAGGGAATCCCGGCCTACGCTTACGGTCCTGGATTGCTCTCCGTAGCCCACGGCCCAAACGAATACGTCGACGTCCGAAAAGTCGTCGACACCGCCGCCATCTACGCCCGAACTGCACTGGAAGTTCTGAAACGCTAGCCGGGTTCTCTCCCTGGCCATCATTCCTGTTCTCGGTTTTCTCTGTGGCCTCTATAACTCTGCGACCTCTGTGTAATGTTTTTCCGGACGTGTTTTCCCACAGATTTCCACAGTCGATTCGGGCATTGCTCCATTATCCCATTGACATTATGTTAACACATGTGGCAACATCCGTTATGCTAGTCAATTGCCAGCTATACCCGCCATCACATCCCTCACCTAACCCGTTTAGAATCACATCTTTTGCAGACCCCCACCCGCTAACTCTAATGGAATCACATCTTTCCAAAAAACAGGGGGGGATACCCCTCGCCGTCCTTCGCGCTCTTCTCCCCTCCGGATGCACTCGAAATGCATGCAACTCATCTTTTTTCAATTACTTACGGATTCTTTACGCCCAACTCGGGTGGGAGGTATTCCTGGCAGTCGAGGCTTCTATGTCAGAACAAGCGGGCGACGTATTCTCTCATCTGGTGTTTCCAATAGGGCCAGTCATGCCCGCCCTGCGGACCCCAGTTATCGAGCGAATGCCGTATTCCTTTGCTCGAAAGCACTTCCGACAACCGGTACGTAGGCCCGCTGTTCTCCCATTGCCCAGTACCTGTCGTCAGGTGAATGTCGCAACCCCGGATCTGGTCGTAAAACCACGGGTCGCTCATGCCTTGAAGATAATCCACCGGGTTGTTGAAATAAAAATTGTCGTCATACATCCCGTCCATGAAATTCCGCAGGTCATACACGCCGGACATCGCAAAGCATCGCTTGATCACATCCGGATGCTTGAACAACGAGTTCGCCGCATGATAGGCCCCGAACGACGCACCCATCGTCGAAATCGCAATTCCCGGGCTCTGACAGCTGTTCCAGATAAACGGAACGACTTCTTCTCGAAGGTACGAATCGAAGACCGACTGGACATAGCTGCGGTGAAAAGGATGGGCGCCCTTATTGTAAAAGCTGAGCCCATTGATCGAATTGATGCTGAAGAACTTGACCTTTCCGGCGTCAATAAAATCGGCGAGCGCTCCGATCATGCTCTGCCCTTCGAGCTCCGTCTCGTCGCCTGCGCTGGTCGGAAATCCGAGAATCGGCGGTCCCCAATGCCCATGCACAATCACGCCGAGCTCGATGCCCAGCCGCGGAGAGTACCACCGGTGATATTCACGTCTCATGGTTTGCGCCTCGCTTGCCGTGCGGGAGAGAAAGTATGCCAGCCCAGGCGGGATTCCGGCAATGGAATTGAGCCATGAGCAACACGCCTATCCCGGGTGTATATTTAACCAGCTGAAAAACGCCCGCGAACAGGAGCTCCACAAAATAAATGGCGACGCCTTCCACGACAAATCGGCCGACGCCGGAACGCATCTTCAATTTGATGAATGCCTTCCAGCAAACCGCTGTCTTGAAAACGGGAATCGAATTGGATGTCTTTACCGCCATCGGAGAGGGCGCGAACACGGCGGCTCTCCTCGCCGCAAAGACCGGTGCTGCCGTGCGCGGCGTACGCGTCCTTTGCGACTACTTGACCATCATGAGTCTGCTCACCAAAACAGACAGCCGCTATAGTCTGACGGAAGAGTCAGCGCTCTTTCTCGACCGCCGCTCTCCCGCCTGCCTTGCCGCAGTCACGGGCTTTCTTGGCAGTTCCTGGCACAAGAAAAATATCGAAGCTCTCACGGAAGCAGTCCGCAAAGGCGGCACCGCAGGGAATCAAGGCGACAACTCCAAGCCGCAGGATGAAGTTTGGGTTGCCTTTGCAAAATCCATGGCCCCGTTGACCATACCGGCCGCAAACTTCATTGCGGGACTTGTGGGCGCAGCGGAAGGAAAACCCTGGAGAGTGCTGGACATCGCAGCAGGCCACGGGAATTACGGCATCACCATCGCCAAAACGAATCCTAACGCGCAGATCGTTGCAGTGGATTGGCCCTCCGTTCTTGCTGTCGCATCGGAAAACGCCAAAGCCGCAGGCGTTTCTGGCCGCTATACCACGCGCCCCGGAAGCGCATTTGAAGCCGACTTGGGAAGCGGCTACGACTTCGTCCTTCTCACGAACATTTTCCACCACTTCGATATGCCCACATGCGAAACGCTGATGCGCCGCGTTCACACAGCTCTTAAACCGGGCGGCAAAGCCGTCACTCTTGAATTCGTCCCCAATGAAGACCGCGTGAGTCCTCCCGCGCCCGCTGCGTTTGCCCTGAACATGCTGGTCGGAACCGATGCTGGCGACGCCTACACGTTTTCCGAGTACGAAAAAATGTTTGCCAATTCTGGCTTTGCGAAAACCAGCTCGCACCCAGTGGCAGGAATGCCCCAGAATGTGCTCCTATCCGAGAAACCAGTATGAAAAAGAAAAAAACAATCAAAAAACCCGCGCCCAAGTCGAAACCCTCGAGCAACACCGATCGCGAACTGCGCGAACAACTCGTCTACTTGCTGAAAGGCGGCGGAGCGCACGTTCATTTCACGGACGCGCTCGACGATTTTCCCGCCGGCAAATACGGGACGTTCGCGAACGCCCTCCCGCACACTGGTTGGCAGTTGCTCGAACACTCGCGCATCGCCCAGCGCGACATCCTCGAATTCAGCAGGAATCCCAAGCACGTCTCGCCGGATTTTCCCGGCGGCTACTGGCCAAAAACTCCCATGCCTCCCGATGATAAGGCCTGGCACAATAGTGTGGCCGCTTTCCAGAAAGATTTGACGGACATGGTCCGCCTGGTGCAAAACCCGCGCACCGATCTCTTCGCAAAAATCCCGCATGGCCAGGGCCAGACGATATTGCGCGAAGCGCTGGTCCTTGCGGATCACAACGCCTACCATCTGGGCCAATTGGTGGATTTGCGCCGTGCCCTCGGCGCCTGGCCAGAAGTGTAGCGCCACCCTCCTGGTGGCGTTTTTGCCGCACATACCGCGGCTGACGGACAAACGCAACAGGCTTTGCTCGTCAATGTTTTGCAAGTGCTCGGCGGACGGCATGCTTGCAAGTATCCGGAATGGCGGTACGATATTGTATTGAAGTAGCGGTTAGAGCTGGCCCGCAGGAGACCCGATGGTCGAAATTACGAATATTTCCGCGCAGGGAAGCGAACAATCGAATAGCCGCCGCGATTTTTTGAAGGGCATGCTGAGCGCCGGCGCCTTGGTCCTTTGTGTTTCCGTATTGCCGGTAAAACTCTTCGCAGCTAACACCGGTGAAAGCGCCGCCGATCCATTTCCGCCGCTGGAGAAAGCGCCGTTACGCCCGGGCGTTTATTTGGCGATTGATACGGATGGAACGGCATACGTTGTCGCGCACCGATCGGAGATGGGCAACGGCGTGCGCACCTCGCTTCCACGCATTGTTGCAGACGAATTGGACGCGGACTGGGCACGCGTGAAAGTTGTGCAGGCCATCGGCGCAGAAAAATACGGCGACCAGGATACGGACGGCTCGCATTCCGTGGTGAGCTTTTTTGTGCCGCTCCGCGAAGCAGGGGCGACAGCGCGTTTGATGCTCCTGCGCGCGGCAGCGCGGCAGTGGGGCGTGTCTGCAACCGAGTGCTCCACGGAATTGCACAACGTAATTCACAAAGCGTCCGGAAAAAAACTTGGCTATGGTGAACTCGCTGCCGCCGCAGCGAAACTCGACGTTCCGAAAAAAGAAGAATTAAAACTGAAGCCGCGCAGCGAGTGGCGTTACATCGGAAAGCCAGCTTCCAGTTATGACCTGAAAGATTTGTGCACCGGCAAAGCGAAATTTGGGCAGGACACGCACATCGAAGGGATGCTCTTCGCAAGTATCCAGCACCCTCCGGTACTCGGCAGCACCGTGAAATCGCTCGACGATTCCGCGGCTCTGAAAGTGGCTGGCGTCAAACAAACGGCAACCATTGACACATTCAAGCCGCCGGTCCTGTTCCAGGCGCTCGGCGGCGTAGCCGTGCTGGCAGACAACACGTGGGCGGCGATGCAAGGCAGAAAAAAATTGAAGATCGAATGGGCGGACAGCCCACACAGTGTCTTCAGCTCCGATCCCTACAAATTGGAGTTGCAGGAGAAGGCGCGCAAGCCGGGAAAAATAATTCGCGAAGTTGGCGACGTGGACGCGGCGTTTGCAAAAGGCGGCAAAATCGTGGAAGCAGAGTATTACGCGCCGCTGCTGGCGCACGCTTCGATGGAGCCTCCCGCGGCGCTCGCCAGTTATAAAGACGGAAAAGTGGAAGTGTGGGCTCCGTCTCAGAGTCCACAGGGAGCCCGGGACGCCGTCGCTGCGGCGGTTGGCGCGAAGAAAGAAGATGTGACTGTGAACGTCACGCTTCTGGGCGGCGCGTTTGGCCGAAAATCGTTTCCCGATTTCGCGGTCGAAGCAGCGGTGCTCTCGAAAAAAACTGGCAAGCCCGTAAAAGTGGTCTGGAGCCGCGAAGACGACATCAAGTTCGACACCTATCATTCGGTGTCGGCGATGTACATGAAAGCGGCGCTGGGGGCCGACGGAAAACCAACCGCGTGGCTCCAGCGGACGGTATTTCCACCTATCGGCTCGACGTTTGACGACAAAGCGGTCTACTCCGATCCAGGCGAGCTTGGTCTTGGTTTCAGCGATTTGCCGTTCGCCATTCCGAATCATCGCTCCGAAAACGGTCCGGCCACCGCGCACGTGCGTATCGGCTGGCTGCGCTCGGTTGCCAACATTTATCACGCCTTCGGCATTCAGTGTTTTGAGGATGAGCTGGCGCAAGCGGCGAAAAAAGATCCGGTGGAGTTTGCCCTCCAGCTTTTAGGCCCGGATCGCATCATTCCCACAACCGAGCTGCCGAAGGACTACACGAACTACGGCCAACCCTACGCGGAATATCCGATTGACACGGCCCGATTCAAGCGCGTTGTGGAACTCGCCGCGGAAAAGTCGGGCTGGGGAAAGCAGAAACAGGGCAACGGCGCGGGCATGGGTCTTGCCTTCCACCGTAGTTTCCTCACGTACGTCGCATCGGTCGTGCAAATGCATCTCGACGATGCAGGACGCATAAGAGTCGACCGCGTGGATACGGCGCTGGACGCCGGCACGGTGGTGAATCCGGAGATGGTCAGAAACCAATTTGAAGGCGCGGCGGTGATGGGGACAAGCGTCGCTTTCTATGGCGCGATTACGGCCACAAATGGCGTGATCGACCAATCCAACTTTGATACCTATCCCATGGCGCGCATGAACACGGCGCCGCGCGAAGTGCGCGTGCACATCGTGCCGAGCGACGCGCCTCCAGGAGGAGTAGGCGAGCCCGGCTTGCCTGCGTTTGCCCCCGCGCTTTGCAACGCGCTCTTTGCCGCCACAGGCAAGCGCATTCGCGAATTGCCGTTGTCAAAGGCTGGGTTGGCCTGAGATTTGCGTACCGGGCCAAAGTCCGGCGCCTACAGAGTCGCCACCAACTCTTGCTCGCTCCAGAAGATTTCGCGATTCCTGAAGAGGCTAGACGAACGTACAATAGAAGCAGTGCTCTTGATCCCCAAAAGAGCATTGTGATTCCGCCGGATTATTGCGCGAGGGCGAGATGAAACCAGAGCGTCGCGGGCTATTTCTAGTGGTTGTCGTAATCCTTCTATCCGCTGTGTTGGGTGCGATTTATGGCCCCAACGTCCGAGCCACTTCCTCCTCGATTGACGCTCAGACCTCCGTTAGAGACTTCACGCGCGTGCTCGACATTGTGCAGTCGAACTACGCCGAGCCTGTGGATGCCGATAAGCTCATCTACGAGGGCGCCATCCCCGGAATGCTGCGCGTGCTCGATCCCCATTCCAATTTTTTCGATGCGCGTCAGTGGGCGTTAAGCCAGGAAGACCGCAGCGGCAAGTACTACGGTGTGGGCATGTCGGTGGTGCCCCGCGAGGACCGCACCGTGGTGATGGCTCCCTACCTGGGCACGCCGGCATATAACGCCGGACTCCGCCCTGGCGATGTAATCACGAAGATCGACGACAAATCCACCGCAGGCAAGAACACCACCGAAATCGCGGATCAATTGAGGGGCGCGAGGGGCACGGTGGTCAAGATCACCGTTTCTCGCGAGGGTTACGCCGACCCGTTGAATTTCACCGTGAAGCGCGATGAAATTCCCCACCACGCCGTGGATCTGGCTTATGAGATTAAGTCCGGCATCGGCTACATAAAACTATCTGGATTCAACGAAACCACGGAACGCGAGCTTGGCGAGGCGATGAAGACGCTGAATGCTGCTTCGCTCGACGGCCTGGTTTTGGACATGAGAGGCAATCCCGGCGGCCTGGTGAATGAGGCCATCGCGGTCAGCGACATGTTGCTGGACAAAAAACAATTGATAGTGTCGCAGCGCGGACGCTCTTCTCCGGAGCGGAG
>Ga0209655_10000014_pt1 | contig 66104 bp, 61 predicted proteins | sample BogFormECP03_OM2_FD_188236 | JGI IMG/M metagenome (GOLD analysis project Ga0209655, IMG submission 188236) | Bog forest soil microbial communities from Calvert Island, British Columbia, Canada - ECP03_OM2 (SPAdes) (version 2) | ecosystem: Environmental > Aquatic > Freshwater > Wetlands > Bog ...
GAATCCCCACACCGCGACCCCTACGCCATCCACTTCGACCACAACCACCGCCTCATCGAACCCGAAAAAGCCTATTAAAATTAGCACTATCCTTCTAAACCTCCCGGGCCAGCCTCGACCACTGCCAAAGCCCCCCGGTAACCTCCACCGGCAACCGACACCCCAACTGCCGCGCGATCATCACAATCTGCCCTCGGTGATGACCTTCATGCGCCACGAAATAGCTCAGCACGTGCCCCACGTCGAGAGGAAGGTTCCGCCAAACATAAGCCACCGACATGGGAACACTTCCCCCGCGATCGCAGCCCAGCTTTAGCAGGCTCAAGATGCCCGCACCGCTGCGCTCCAGCGCAGGAATAAGCTCCTTCGGTTTCACCTTGTACCGATCGACCATCGCTGGCACGGCGATGCCGTGCTCCTTGCCAAGCGTCTTGATCCATCTACACCGCGCATTGTGCATATGCACGGCAATCATCCGCACAGTACGACGCGGTGCCCCCGGAATCTGCGCTTCCCAGAGTTTCGCGGGCAAATTCTCGACCAGAAAAACCGTCACACGGCTATTGGTCTTCCAAGCATCAAGGATCGTGTCTCTCAGGCTGACTGGAGAAGGCACACAGCACCTCCAAACGGTTCAACTCACGCCCAAGCCAGGGTTGCCTGGCCGCGGGCAGGATGGTCTGGAGCCGGACGTTCAGTCAAGCACATAGTTGACGCCCGAGCCGCCGCATAACTGTTGATTTCACGGAACTTACAGGCAAGCTAAGTCTTGTAGATGCAACACTTACAAAAAACATGGGAGGGCACCAACGGAACCAGCAAGGAGGGGCACGACATGTCGTGCCCGTCTTAGTGCTCAGACCTTGACTCAATCAGATGTGGTGATTCGTCGCTGCAAGTTCAGTCGGCTCTCAGGTGGCACAGACTTCAGTCTGTGCAGCAAGAGGTTTCAGACACGGGACACGAACCCTATTTCCCCGACCGCCGCAAAATCTTCGGCGTCGCCAGCCAAACCAGCTGCGCACTCGGTGGCGAAACCCGCTTCAACTCAATCAACGCCACCCCAGCCTTCTTCAAGGAGGTAACATGATGCTTCGATCCAAGCGCCGTCGCAATCACATCATCCAACTGCGGCGCATGCCCAAAAAGAAAAATAGCCGAAGACAACTTATCCTTGGCCAGTTCGCGGAAAAGCAGCGATGGCTCAGCCCCCGGCAAAAGCAAATCCGTCCGCCGAATCTTCTGCTTCGGATAGTCAAGCTCATCCGCAAAAATCTCGGCAGTCTGCGTAGCCCGCACGTAGGGACTCGACAGCAGCAAATCCGGCGAATCGCAAAGACCGGCAACCGCGGCAGCGACGCGTTTCGTTTTCTCAATACCTTCTTCCGTCAGGTATCTCTCGGGATCGGGCGGACACTTCGGATCTTCGCGGTCAATCGCGATGCCGTGGCGCACAACGTAAATCTGCATAAGCGCTTCTCCCTCTGCATGAATCTTAATAATTCCCGAGCGGCAAGCCAGCAAACCGCGGCGTCACGTTGCCTAAGAGACAGCCTGCCGGAAATAAAGCCGCACATGAAACTCTTTCTCAAACAATTCCGCGCTGCGATTTGCGTCCAGCAAATCCTCCGCAGCGTCGCCCCGCGCGGTCACCTGCAAGCCCACCGCTCCACGCGTAAACGCCGCGCGCACTTGCATCACGCGTTGCCGGTGCGAATGATCCAGCGCCTCGGCAATCCGCAAAATCGCCGCCAGCCGTCGCGCGATCCGCTTGTCGTTATTGTTGAGCGACGAATACGCCGGATGATGCCCAGCAGGCTCCGACTTGCGATTGTGATACCGCGCCAAAGTCCCAACAATCGCTCGGTCGCGCCCCTCCAGCCCCGGAATGTCGCCGTTCAAAACCAGGTACTCGCCATGCTTGTGGTGCGCGCGATGGCTGATCATGTGCCCGGTATCGTGCAAGAGCGCACCAGCCTCCAGCAGCACACGCGATTGCGCCGGAAGATGATGTACCGGCTGAAGCTGATCAAAAAGCAGAATGCTCAGCTCGCGCACATGTTCCGCGTGCGTCTGATCCTTCTGCAAACGCCGCGCATAACTCCGAGTCCCCACGAGCAACTGCCGCGCCGCCGCATCATATCGGTGCGGCTCCGTTCGAGAAAACGCCTCGCGCGCAATCTCCTGCACCAGTCCTTCGCGCAAGCCAACGCTGGGGATCGAAAGATTCCGGATGTTCAGGTAGCGCCCAAGCGTTACAAAAATAATTGCCGCAATCCCGATCACGTCCGCGCGGTCCCGCCGGATCGCATAGCTCTTCATCCGCTCCCGTACATCGCGTTCCAGAAGCCCTGGCAACCGCTCGCGCAGCAAGGAAAGCTCCAGCGTCGGAAGTCCATGCAGCCGCGGTCCCGGCGCGATGTTCGCCAAAGTTTCCGCGTTCCCTCCGAGCGCCACACAAATCTGCTCGCCAAGATTCGGCCGCGACGGCAGGCGCGATTCAAGCAGCGCGCGCACGTACCTGCGCACCTGCTCAGCCTGCGCCGGCCGAATCACCCCGTGAATTTTCAAGGTAGACATCAGCCGCACCGTTCCCACCGGCAACTGCGAGGCCAGCTCAACTTTGTGATCGCGCAGAATACTAATCTCCAGGCTTCCCCCGCCGAGATCCGCGATGCAGCCCGGCGGCGATTCCGGCCCAAGCGCTGCCTGAACCGCAATGCGCCCAAGCCGCGACTCTTCCCCCGAGCTGATGACCTCCAGTTTGATTCCTGTCTTCTGCTTGATCTGCGCAATAAAAGCGTCGCGGTTGCGCGCCTCGCGCGAAGCGCTCGTGGCCACCGCGCGATAGCGCGTCACCCCAAACTCTTCCATGATTTCGTGGAAATGCCGGAACGCTTTGACGGCCCGCTTGAAAAGCTCTTCGCTGAAGCGGTGCCGCAAGAAAACGCCTTCGCCCAGCCGCAGCGAATATCTCTCACTGACGAGCGGCTCGATGTCCAGCGCGGAGTAAGCCCGCGCCACGGCAAGGCGCACCGCGTTCGAGCCGGCGTCGATTGCGGCAATGTGAACCGGATCTGACATTTTGGAATTTACCGCCAGAGATGCGCGAGCGCGGCCGAAGGCGTGTACTTCGAGGCGCGAATCCCCAGCTGCTCGCCGATGCGCTGGCGAAGCTGCTTGTTCACTGCGGAAACGCTGGCCTCGCCGTCCAGCTCGATGAACGCGTGCCGTTTGGCCATCAATTCAAATTCGCGCTTGATCATCGTCTGGTAGCGGATGAACGACCAGTACAAGTCATGCGAAAGCGACATATCGCGCCCTGCTTCCCAGTAACTGATGGCTTGCGCCTTTTTGAATTCGCGCGCGAACGCCGTTTCCGGCCGCACGTTCAGCCAGAACGTCAGGTGCGGCCGCAGGGCCATGGCGTACAAGCCGTTCAAATAGTCGCGGTTGATCCCGCGCACCACGCCGCGCGCCACCAGCGTAAAAATAAATCGGTCCGCGAGCACCACCGTGCCGGAACGCAGCGCGGGCAAAACTCGATGTTCCACCTGGTCAAAAAAGTCCGTCGCATACATCAGCGAAAGCGTCAGCCGCGTCACCGCGTTTTTCGCCAGCAGTTCGTCGATGTCGCGGCCCACGAGGTTCGATCGCCGCAAGCCGCTCGTTTGTACCGCGAATCCTTCGGATTCAAGCCATTCTTGCAGCAAAGCGATTTGCGTCGAACGCCCCGAGCCATCCATTCCTTCGATGACGATCAAATTTCCATTGATCTCGCTCGGATCGAATCCGACGAGCGCTTCGCCATAAAAATATTGCGCCGCGCCGTCCTCGCCAGGTCCCGCAGGCTTCGCCACGGGCAGGTGCGCTTCGGCCTCCGGAACTTCCGGCGGAACGATGGTGGCCGCCGGCGGTTTTTCTTTCTCTTTCTCTTTTTCCTGATCGGGCATGCTTACTCCGGAGCCTGCACGCCGGGTGCAAAGCGCTTCAAATCAATTTTGGATGCCACGATATCGCGCATCTGCTTCTGCAGCTTGTTCACCGGCAGCGTTCCATCGAGCACGACGAAATTATCCGAATCCACCATGTGGTCGTACTCTTCGAGGATGCGCGCCTGGAACAAACGGAAGCTCTCCGTGCGATCATACGAAAGCGCGAGGTCCATTCCCGCTTCGTAGTATTTGAGTTTCGGCCGCCCGCTTAGGATGCGATTCACCGCCACGTCCAGCGGCGCGCGGAAATAAAACGTGATGTCCGGCACCGGCGCGAAGCGATAAAGATTTCGCAACCAGCGCGATGGGCAGCCGCGCGCGGCGTCACGCGCAAATGCGGTATAGATATAGCGGTCCGCCAAAACCAGATAGTCGCCTTGCAACAGCGGCATGATCTGCCGTTCGCAGCGGTCCGCAAAATCCGCCGCGTGCAAAAGCGAAAACGTTGTGGGAGTCAGTAGCCGCCGCTGTTTCCCGCGCCGTGTCGCGGACTTCACCAGCGGAGACGAGTTCCACTCCGTGAAGTGCAGGCGATAGCCGCCAATTTCGAGCCAGCGCTTCAACAGATAAAGCTGGGTGCTCTTTCCCGAGCCGTCCGTGCCTTCCACGACGATGAGCGCACCTGGATACGCGCGGCTCGGCACCGGCTTCCCGGGCTGCGGAAGCGTGGATTTGCCGGGCTCGACCCGCGGCTGTTTTTGGGAGATGTCCGGATTTTCCATTAAGTTCTTTGCGAGCAGCGATTCGGCAACTCAGGGTAAACGTACTTTGTTACAAACTCATTACAACACACCGAGCGGCACGTAAGCAAAGCGCGCCGCAGGCAATTTCAGAAAAATCATCTCAAAAAATCGTGACTTTAATATGCAAAAACTTCTTCGGGTTCTGCCGGAACTCGCCAATGAGCAAACGCAAATCTCCGGTCAATCCGCTCAAGCTGTCGTAAAGTTTCGGATCGGAGAAAAGTTTGCCGACCGTCGTCGTATTGTCATTCAGTTTTGCAGTAGCATTTGCCACGTTCTCGCTGGTGGTCTTGAGATTGTTGTACAACGCATCGTCGGTGGCGAATTTTCCGAGCGAGCCTTTTCCGGCGCGCACATCGCCAATCAGCGCGTTGCCACTCGCAATGGCTTGCTTTGCCTGATCGTAAAGCGACGGATCGTAGAGCAATTTTCCGATCGTTCCCTTTTGCGCGCGCACATCCGTCAAAATCAGGTTGACGTTGTCCAAGCCTTTGTCCACTTTGCTGTACATCTCGTCCGACGCTACCAGCTTTCCGAGCGTGCCTTGCCCCGACTGGATGTTGGCCAGCATGGTGTCGCCCTTGGACAGAATGCTGTTCAGGTGGTTGTACGCCTGCTCGTCGGTCAGCAATTTCCCGAGGGTTCCTTTGCCTTCCTTTACCCCGTTAATCATCTCCTGCACGCTGTCCGAAAGGGTTTGCAAATTTTGCAGCGCGTCAGAGCCGCGGGCCATGACTTCTTTAAGCGCCAGTCCTCCCGAACCGTGCACTTCCTCGTCGTCCTTCAGAACTGTTCCGGTAAATCCGCGAGTGACCTCGACGTATTCATTGCCAAGCAAGCCTTGTGTCACCAGGCTCACGGTGGAATCTGTCAGAATGTATTCCTGATACTTCTTCGCAACACGCATGACCACTTCGATGTTTCTCGTTTTGTCTCGAGCGGCGTTTCCAGTGCGCGGCGCCAGCCGGATGGATTCGACGTTGCCCACTTCCACGCCGTCCAGGCTCACTGGAGCGCCGTTCGCCAATCCCGAAACTTCGGGCAAATAAGTTCTCAGCCGATACTTGGGGCCAATGGTTCCCGCTCCCGTGACCCAGAAAATACCGGCGGCAATGACCATAAGCCCCACGAGCACGAAGAGCCCCACGCGCAGTTCCGTCCACGTAAGTTGTTTGCGCTGCGCCATTTTTCATTCCCTCCCTTTTGTACTGCAAACCGAATCTTGCAGCCTCATACGAAAGACTGGAGCCCGATACAAACTGCTTTCGCCTCACACGAGAAACCGCTTCAAGTAATCGTCTTTCGTTCCGGCAAGTTCCGCTTGTCCGCCTTCGAAATAGACTCCGCCATCGCGCAAAACCAGAAAGCGCGTCGCCGCCGTCTTCGCTCCCGCGGCTGCGTTGCCGTTGGACACGCTGCGCACCACGCGGTTCGTCGCCGGATCAAAACGAAAATTCGCCAGCGCGAATCCGTCCTGCAGGCGTTGCGTTGCTAGAAGCGCGGTCACGCCGTACACGTCACGCAAGCGCAGGATTAATGTGATGATCGTCTGCGACGTCACCGGATCGAGCCCGGCGGTAGGCGAATCATACAGCACGATAGGGGGCTGATTGATTAACGCGCGTGCAATCGAAACGCGCCGGCGCATGCCGCCAGAAAGCTCTGACGGAACGAGATCCATGGTGTGTTCCAGCTCGACGAAACGCAGCGCTTCCCGCACGCGCGGTTCAATCTCTTCATCGTCCACGTCATCTTCCAGCAGTCGGTACGCGACATTGTCGCCGACCGTCATGGAATCGAAGAGCGCTCCCTCTTGAAACACAAAACCGACGTGGCGCCGGAACTCGAGCAAGCGTTTCTCCGCCATGCTGGATACTTCTTTTCCCAAAACATGAACCGATCCGGCTGAGGGCCTCATCAGTCCTGCCGCTAATTTGAGCGAGAGAGTTTTGCCCACTCCGGTCTCGCCCAAAAGAACGAGCGTCTCGCGCTCCTCGAGGCGAAAGGACACACCGCGCAGGACGTGGCCCTCTTCGAAACCAATGTGTACCTTCTCAAATTGGATTACGGGATTACTGGCTGGACTCGATGTGACGGCGCTGGTCATCGGGCGGCTGGTCATCGGGCGGCTGTTCGTCGGAGGGTGCGCTGGCCATTATAGCGGGAATTCCCGCGTGAAGCGGAGAGGAACATCGCAAAGGCGGATAAGACCTCCGAAGCCTGCCGGAGCGAGGCCTAAAAGAGTTTGTCGCCGAGGAACAACGCCACTTTGGTGAGAAAAGCGTCGGCGACAATGATCATGACGGAAGAGATGACCGCCGCTTGCGTCGTGGCGCGGCCGACGCCCTGCGTGCCGCCGCGTACCGTCAATCCTTTGTAGCAGCCTACGGTGGCGAGAATGATGGCGAAAAACATCGGCTTGGTGAAACCTTGCATGAGGTCGGCAAAATCTAGGGCGTCGATCGCACGGCGCCAGAATTCGATGGCCCCAAGACGCAACGAAAATATCGAAGCCACGCAGCCGCCAACCAGTCCGCTGAAATCGGTCATCGCGGTGAGCAACGGAAGCGTCAGCAGCGTGGCGATCATCCTGGGTGCGACCAGCTTGTGGATAGGATCTGTTCCCATGGCGCGCATGGCGTCTACTTGCTCGGTCACCAGCATGGAGCCAAGCTCGGAAGCAATTCCCGTCGCGCAGCGGCCCGTAACCAATAAACCGGTGAGCGAAGGTCCCAGTTCGCGCACCAGAGCTATGGCCACGACGTCGCCGGTCAGCGAACTTTGGCCGAAGCGGGTGAACTGAGAGCCGGTTTGCAAGACCATGACCGCGCCGATGAAAAACCCTGAAAGCAAAATGATGGGAAGCGAGCCTGCGCCAATGCTGTCCATCTGCTGAAGGATGTCCTGGATGTAGTAAGGCCCGGTGAACATGCTGGCCAAGGCGCGGCCGACCATGATGGAGTAATCCTGGACGTCCGACACCGCGCGTTTTGCCGCGCCCACGACCACGTTGGTGACGGTAATCTGCTCTTCCGTCTTTGGTTCGCGACCTGTGACCTGTAGAGGCGTGTCTGCCACGAGCACCTGTATCGTCAGATGTTGGTGAAGCTTAGCGGCACACTTGCTGGGTCGAAAGCCTAACTGCGTGGCTAAACCGCGTCAAGTAAACTGTCCGGAATCGTCGCGGCTAGACAAAAGTCTTTGGTAAGCAAGGAATAGCCTCTGGCTTCTGGAGGTGTTCCAAAGGAGAGCACAACATGATCGCTCGCATCGACCATATTCAACTCGCTGCACCGGTAGGTTGTGAGCCCGCGGCTCGCGAATTTTACGGCTCGGTTCTTGGACTGGCTGAAATCGAGAAGCCGGAGTCCTTGCGGGCGCGGGGCGGCTGCTGGTTCCAGTGCGGCGATCAACAATTGCATATCGGGGTTGAATCGGGTTTTCAGCCGGCGAAAAAAGCTCATCCGGCTTTTGCGGTCGCAGATCTCGACAAGTTGAGAGAATCTCTCCAATCGCACCAAATCAAAATCGCCGAAGACGAATCCCTGCCGGGTACGCGCCGATTCTACGCGGAAGATCCCTGGGGCAACCGGCTCGAATTCCTCGAGCAGTCCTCCTGACCCGCTGGACGCGGTGCGCAGCGGCGGCTACACTGCTTGTTTCCACGGTTCCAAGTTTTTGATTGATTGATTGAGGGAGTGAGGGCGTTCGCGCAGATGCTGAAGTTCTATACCGCGGGTGAATCGCACGGACAGGCGCTGTTGGCGTTTGTTTCCGGGCTGCCTGCTTGCCTTCCCGTGGACCTCAAGTTCATCAATCGCGAACTGCACCGGCGGCAGCTCGGCTACGGGCGGGGAGGGCGGCAAAAAATCGAGAAGGACCACGCCGACATCTTTGCCGGTGTGCGTCACGGCCAGACTATCGGGGCGCCGATTGCGCTGCGCATTGAGAATCGCGACTGGGGCAACTGGGAGAAAGCGCTGCCTGTGGAGGCCGCTGCGGATTCGGCGGCTCACGAGAAAAAACTTATTGCGCCGCGTCCTGGACACGCGGACCTTGCCGGTTCGCTGAAATTTAATTTCCATGACGCGCGGTACGTGCTGGAGCGGGCTTCCGCGCGTGAAACGGCTGCGCGGGTAGCGGCTGGAGCCTTCGCGAAGCTGCTGTTGCGGGAATTTGGGACAGAGATTGCAAGTCACACTATTCAAGTGGGGCACGTGCGGCTGGAACGTCCGGCGACGTGGCAGAAAATTCATGCCGTGAGCAGTGATCTGGATTCGGCTCTGCGGTGCTTCGATGCCGCGACCCAGGAAAAAATGAAAGAGGAAGTGGACATTGCGCTCAAGAATGGGGATACCGTCGGCGGGATTTTTGAGATTGTCGCTCACAATGTGCCGGTTGGACTGGGAAGCCATGCGCAGTGGGACGAAAAGCTGGATGGGCGGCTGGCGCAGGCTTTGATGAGCGTACAGGCGGTGAAAGCCGTGGAGATTGGGGCAGGCGTTACCGCGGCGGGTTCGTACGGGAGCGAAGTGCAGGACGAAATTTTTTACGAGAAGCCTGCGCGGCGTTTTCGGCGGACTACAAACCGGGCCGGCGGGCTGGAGGGCGGGATCACGAATGGAGAAGATGTCGTCGTACGCGGCTACCTGAAACCCATTTCGACGCTGCGGCAGGCGCTGCATACCGCGGACATGGTGACCAAGCAGCCGGTGCAGGCGGCTTATGAGCGCTCCGACTGGTGTGTGGTACCGGCGGGGGCGGTTGCGGGCGAGGCGATGGTTGCTCTTGTGTTAGCGGATGCTTTTCTGCAAAAATTCGGAGGAGATTCCCTTTCCGAGATGCGGCGGAATTTCGACAACTATGCCAGACAAATCGACGAGTTCTGAAGTAGTGGGGAGCGCGGCTGCGCCTTCGGTTTCTGCGGAAGCGGCGGCGGCTGGGCCGGCGCGCAAGATTTATCCGATCGTGAAGTACGGAGATGCGATCCTTGAAAAGCCGACTGCACCGGTGAAGAAGTTTGATGCCGAGCTGGAACGGCTGGTCGAGGATATGTTTGCTTCGATGTACGCGGCGCAGGGCGTGGGGTTGGCGGCGCCGCAGATTGGATTGAGCCTGCGGCTCTCGGTGATTGACGTCACCGTGGGAAAAAATCCAGAAGCGAAAATTGTGATTGCCAATCCGGAGATTATTCACGCAGAGGGGGAAGTTCGCGAGGAAGAAGGGTGCCTGTCCATACCGGGGTTTCGCGGGTATGTGATGCGGCCGCAATTTGTTACGGTGCGGGCGCAGAACGCGAAGGGCGAGACGTTTGAGATTCGCGGGGAGAATTTGCTGGCGCGGGCGTTTTGCCATGAGATCGATCATTTACATGGAGTGCTTTTTTTGCAGCATTTGAGCATGCTGAAGCGGGATTTGATCAAGCGCAAGATTAAGAAATTGAAGAAGCAAGGCGAGTGGTAACCTCCGCGGTTTGCGCTGCGCGGATGGGACGCGCTGAAGCGCGCCCCTGCAGCAACCCCTACAGCCCGAACACTGGCCGTTTTTCATGCGCTTAGTCTTTTGCGGTACTCCTCAATTCGCGGTGCCGACGCTTAAGAGCCTTGCCGTGCGGGCTGAGTTTCAAATTGTTGGTGTTATCACGCAGCCGGACCGGCCGCGCGGACGCGGGCAAGAAGTTTCGTTTTCGCCGGTGAAAGAAACCGCGCTGACGGCGGGCATTCCGGTGCATCAGCCGGAAAAAATACGCGCGCCGGAAGCGCAGAGCCTTTTGGAAAGCCTGGTGCCAGACGTCATCGTCATCATCGCTTATGGGCAAATCATTCCGGCGCGGCTTCTGCCCATACCCAAACTTGGGTGGATCAACCTGCATGCTTCGCTGCTGCCAAAATATCGCGGGGCCGCGCCGATTAATTGGGCTATCGTCAATGGTGAGAGAAAAACTGGGGTGACGACCATGCGCATTGACGCGGGGATGGACACTGGGGAAATGTTGCTGCAAAAAGAGATGGAAATCGGTGCGGCGGAAAACGCGCCCGAACTCGCCGCGCGGATGTCGGAGCTTGGGGCGCCGCTGATGGCCGATACTCTGCGGGGCTTGTCCGCCGGGACAATCGTTGCGCGGGCGCAGGATCACTCGCAGGCGTCCAGCGCGCCAATGTTGAAGCGGGAAGACGGGCGGATCGATTGGTCGCGAACGGCGCAGGAGATCTTCAATCGCATACGCGGCTTTGCGCCCTGGCCGGGTGCTTACACCACTTTCCGTGGCCAGGGGTGCCACATTTGGGGCGCACCTGCGCCCGAGCCTTTGGTTGAGCAAAATTCGGCTGCAATCGCTAGCGCTTTGCCCGGCTCGTTGGTGCTTCAACGGAACGAAATCCTTGTCAGGTGCGGCGGCTCAACTTATTTGCGGATTCAAGCGGTCAAACTCGAAGGTCGCAAACGGATTTCCTCTAACGAATACGCTATCGGAGAAAGGCTGCAACCCGGCGAACACTTCGGCGGCGAGTGATCTGAAATTGAACTTACAGTATTGGGGAAACGATGTCGCCTGTGATTTTGCCCTTCCCACGATAAAAACCGAAAATGTCACCTTTCTTCTTAGCATTTGGAACCAACTTTGCGACCGGCTAACCGCGCTTGGTAATCAAAACAGTGATGCGCTCTTTCTTGACCTCGTTCAAAATTGCGTAAGAGCGCATTCTAAACCAACTTGCGGTCACCATCTTCATCGCGACGCTTCCAGCGCTCAAAGCCATAATGCCATTCTCGGTTTTGATTTACACGCGAAAGCGCAGTATTTCGTGTGGCGCAACCTATTTATGGCTTCGCGCCGTCAAACTGTAAGGCCGCGGGCAAGTTTCCGCGGTGGAGTTTGCCAACGGGACGCACTTGCCCTCCGGCGAACACTTCGGCGAAACCTGAATTGCGCGCAGGCCGACGCTTAGGCATACTTGGAAATTGACCCACTCGTGCAATCCTTGTCTGCTCGGATCTGCGGCATGAATGGTTTTAGATGGGCCAGCATTGGGAGATCACATTCCATGAAAAGTTCTGGATTGATGCGAATGCGCGGTAGCGTGAAAACCGGCGCGAAACAGGTTTTGCGGTTTGCGGCGTGCTGGGCGCTTGCCGGGCAACTTGTCGGATTGCCGCTGGTGTCGGCGGCCAACGAGAGTGCCGCGTCTGCGGCTGCAGATAAGCCTGCTCCCAAAGGAACCAGCGACCCGGTGATGAAAGTCATGCAAGCGGAACTCGCGCGGGCGACTGCGGATTTGGGCAAGACGGAGTCTGACGCTGCGCCGTACTTCATGAGCTACACGGTGTACGACCAGAACCTGGTTGTGCTGGTGGGGGCGTATGGAAGTCTGCTGACGGATGCTTCGTTGCAGCGGCGGCAGGCCGATGTGACGATGCGCGTTGGATCGGCTGCTCTTGACAATACGCACGGGCAGAGCCGCTCGACGGGAATGACTTCCGGCACGTTGCCGGTTGGAGATGATCAGGACGCGATTGCGCGCGTTTTGTGGGAATTGACGGACCGCGAATTCAAACGGGCAGCGCCGGCGTTTCTGAACGTGAAGACCAATACGGCGGTGCGCGCGGAAGAAGAGGACAAGTCGCCGGATTTTTCGAAAGAGGTAGCGGAAACGCACCTGGCAAACGTGACTGCGCCGCCTGCATTCGATCGGGCGGCGTGGGGAGCGGAAGTGCGGCGATTGTCCGGGGCTTTCCGCAAATACCCGGACATTTATTTTGCGACGGTGGTGGTGCAGGTGTCGGATTCCAACGCACGGATGGTTTCGAGCGAAGGCAGCGCGATTGAAACGCCGAGCGCGAGCACGCGGATGGTGATGGAAGCGCAAACGCGCTCCGATGATGGGATGGAATTGCTGCGGGTGGAAACGTTCCAGGCGCCTTCGGCTGCGGGCTTGCCGAGCGAGGCGGAGCTGAACGCCAAGATCGTCAAGATGGCGGAGGATCTGAAGGCGTTGAAGGCTGCGCCTGTGGCCGAGCCCTACGATGGACCGGCGCTATTGAGCGGGCGCGCGGCGGCGGTGTTTTTTCATGAGGTGCTCGGGCACCGTCTTGAAGGGCATCGTCAGCGAGATGAAGATGAGGGACAGACGTTTACGAAAAAAGTCGGGCAGGAAGTTTTGCCGAACTTTTTGAGTGTCACCGACGATCCAACCCTGCAAGAAGTGGGCGGAACGAAACTTGCCGGCACGTACGATTTCGATAACGAGGGCGTTCCTTCGCGGCGCGTGGAGGTCATTAAGGATGGAATTTTGAAGAACTTCCTGCTGTCGCGGATGCCAATTAAGGATTTCAGCCAGTCGAATGGACATGGACGAAATCAGCCTGGGCTGATGCCTACGGGGCGGCAGGGCAACCTGATCGTAACGTCCACGCAAAGCGTTCCAGAAGCGGATATGCGGCAAAAGCTGATCGATGAAGTCAAAAAACAAAACAAACAGTACGGATTGTACTTCGACGATATTCAGGGAGGCTTCACTCTAACCCAACGGTCCCTTCCGCAGGCTTTCCAGGTGCTGCCGGTGATTGTTTACAAGGTCTATGCGGACGGCCGGCCTGACGAACTGGTTCGCGGCGTGGACATTGTGGGGACGCCGCTCGCGGCGCTCACGCGGATCATGATAACCGGCGACCAGCAGCACGTTTTTAACGGGGTTTGCGGCGCGGAAAGCGGGCAGGTGCCTGTTTCCGCGGTTGCTCCTGCGATGCTTTTCTCGGAGATGGAAGTCCAGAAACGCCAGCATTCGCATGACCGGCCGCCTATTTTGCCTCCGCCGGGGTTTGAAGACAGCAAGCCAGCCGCTGCCGCTAAAGACGGTCAGGCAAAGCCAGAGGTGAAGCCGTGAAAATTCTGCGCACCCTGACGGGGTCACTTCTTACGGCATCCTTGTTCTTTGGCGTCGCGCATCTTCGCGCCGCTACGCACGAAGCCTCCTCAAACAATACGTGGGCAATCCCCTCTCCGACTGACAGTGACGCTGGCACGCCCCACGCTGCTGCTGGGGGAGATGGTTTGCTCGAAGCACTTCTCACGGAGCTCGACCGGTCGAAGGCGCAGCTGAAAATCGATCAAGTTCAGGCGCCTTATTACATCGAATACCGCGTCAACGACGTGGATGATTACGACGCGGAAGCGGCTTTTGGTGCGCTGCGCGAAAGCCAGCGCGTGCATCTGCGGATTTTGCGCGTGGTGGTTCGCGTCGGCGACTACAAGCAGGACAGCTACTTCGGCCAGGGCATGGGCGAAACGAATATTCTGCCACTCGACAATGATCCCATCGCTCTGCGCCACCAGATATGGCTCACCACGGATGAGGCTTACAAGGCTGCCGGCCAGGCGCTCGCGGACAAGCAATCGGAAATGAAGCGGTTCAGTCCCGACCCGAATCCGGTCGACGATTTTTCCAAAGAGCCGGTAATCACCGCCATCGAGCCCACGGTTTCCCTGAAACTCGACGAAGCGACGTGGCGCAAGACTTTGGAAGACATGACCAATCTTTACCGGCAGTACCCAGAAATCCAGTCGGTCACCGCCTCGGCGCGATTCAGCGCCATCAATGAATATTTTGTGACTTCCGAAGGCACGATCACGCGCAACGGCCAGACGACGTACAACCTGCAACTGAACAGCTCCGCGCAAGCGGAAGACGGCATGCGCTTGAGCCGCAACCCTTATTGGATGGTGGGCCGCGCGGAGGAAATGCCGACGCGGGAAAAACTTGTGAGCGACGTGAAGCAGGCTCTCGAAACCGTGATGGAGCTTCGGAAGGCACCGATCGTGGAGGAAGATTATCGTGGGCCGGTGCTGTTCGCGCCGGATGCCGCGGATGACGTTATCGCCTCGCTGGTCGGCTCGAACGTAGTGGGCCGCAAGCCGCAGCTCGGGAGGCCAAACCGCACTGTCGGCGCATTCGCGACGAGTTACAAGACGCGCGTGCTTCCGAGCTTTCTTACGCTGATCGACGATCCCACGCTCAAGGAATTTCAAGGCCACACGCTGGTCGGAAGCTATGAAGTGGACAATGAAGGCGTGAAGGCCAAGACCGTCAACGTCATTGAAAACGGGATGCTGAGCAATTATTTGCTGGGCCGCCAGCCTGTTCGCGATTTTCCGGCTTCCAATGGCCACGGCCGCGCTGCGCCCGGCTCTTTCCCTGCTCCAAGCCTCGGTGTGTTGCTGCTGAAAAGCGCGGAAGCGCAGCCACCGGACGAGCTGAAGAAGAAAATCGTGCAGATGGTCAAGGATCAGGGCAAGCCGTACGCCTATCGCGTGGACACGCTCGGCCCGGGCAATTCTCCGCGGCTGCTGTATCGCGTCTACGCCGATGGTCACGAGGAGTTGGTCCGCGGGGCCGTCTTCAGCGAACTGGATGTTCGCGCGCTGCGCAGCAATCTCATCGCGGTCGGCAACGACCCGCTGGTGAGCAACCGCTCTGGCGGCGTGCCCACGACGATCATTTGCCCGTCGCTGCTTTTCGACGAACTCGAAGTGAAGCGCGCCGACACCAGCAAAGACAAATTGCCGGACTATTCCGCGCCACCGCTGAAGAAGTAAAAACTTCTTGGGCCGCCAGTCAGGCGGTTTTACACTGACGAGGGGAACTCCGCGGCAACAAAATGGCGAAACTCGAAATAGGAAACTCACACTTCGTTTTTCTAATTTCGATTTTCGCGCTTTTTTATATTAATGTTGCCTGAGTTCAGCCAACTTCCATGACTCTCAGAGAACGCCTCGAATGGGTGACCCGGATGTCGCTGCTGGTGTTCATCCTGGCGGCAGCGGCGTTTCTCAGCGCCATCACGGCGATGCGCATCGCGATACATGGGCGCGAAACGACGATGCCTAATTTAGTCGGCAAAAATGTGGCCGAAGCTAACGGCCTGCTCATCTCCCACGGCCTCCTTCTGCGCGTCGCCGACCATATTTACAGCGAGTTCCCCATCAACGCCGTCGTGCGTCAGAGCCCGCCGCCGGGCATGCTCATGAAAGTTTCGCAGCAGGCGCACGTGGTGCTCAGCCTCGGCCAGCGTCAGCTTCAAATTCCTCTGCTCGAAGGAAATTCGCTGCGCGCGTCGCGTATTCAATTGCTGCGCAGCAGCTTGCAAGTCGGCGAAGTTTCCGCCGTCACCATGCCCGACGAGCCCGCCGACACGGTCATCATTCAGACCCCGCGTCCCGGCGCCGGCGCGTCCAGCCCCCGCGTCGATGTTCTCGTTTCCGCCGGGCAGCGCGAAACCGCTTACGTCATGCCGCACCTCGTGGGCTTGAACGAAATAGACGCGCAGCATCGCCTCGACGTCGCCGGCCTCCGCCGCAAGGTCAATTACGTCTCTGCGCCGCAGTGGCCTCATGGCGCGGTCATCGATCAAGCTCCGCTAGCCGGCCAGCGCATCCCCAACTCCATCACCATCGAGCTAACCGTCGCCAACTAGCCTGAAAGTCACGGGACAGTTCTTTCCAGCGGCCTCCGTACCATGGAGCAGGAAGTGAAAGATTCGTCTTGGCAAACGGCAGCTACATCCCCGTTGTATAATCCGCGTTTCCATTCGTTCACCGAGGAGCGTCTCTTGAATCGCCGCGAATTTCACATCTCGGTTCTCCAACTCTCGGCCTCAGCACTCCTCGCCCCTCGTCTGTTCGCGCTCTCGCGAGCCTCCGATTCTTCCGGCGTCGCCGACCTCTACAAACGCGCCATGGTCATCGATTCTCTCTGCAGCCCTTTCACCGGTTCGGGCTCTTCGCCCAGCTCTGAATTGCTAGCCATAATCCGCCAGTCCGGAATGACGGCTGAAACGCAGCCGCGCCCAGTTAATCGGCTGCGATTTGGGATTTTGCCGGATCGATTTCAATGCGGCCTTTGAAATGCGCGCCGTCTTCAATGCTGATGCGCGCGGAGGCGATGTCGCCGGTGACGGAGCCCTCCTGCTTAATGTCGACACGTCCGCGCGAGTGAACATTGCCGACAACCTTGCCGTAAACTACGACTTCGCCGGCGTGAATTTCCGAATGGAGCTGCGCATCCGGGCCGACCGTCAGTTCGTGTCCAGTGAGCGAAATCGGGCCGTCCACGATGCCATCAATCTGCAGGTCTTCGCTTCCGGTGATCTGCCCCTTAATTTGCAGGCTGGAGCCGAGCCGTGCCAAAGCAAAGTGCTTCGGAGTAATCGAACGAGGCGATGAAGGCGCGCTAAAGGCTGAGACGTTGGATGCGGGCGCCTGTTCGTGTGATGGCGCTGGCGTATCGGCGAGCGTTTGCTGCTTGGTCCACATAATCCCTCCCTGAATTCACACCAAGACGTGATTGAGTCCAGGGTGGGAGGGACCAATGTGCATTCACTGTAGTCGCGAGACGCAAACCCGGGCAACGCCGAAAAAGTTTGACTTGCGCAGTTGCAAACCTGAACGCGCGGACAGGGCGAAAACGCGGACGACTATCTAGATCGGTAATCAGACTTTGACCAAAGCCTTCCTCGGTCTGCCTCCCAGTTTGCCATTCCTTTTTGAGGAGATTCGCTTGGCCGCGCTCCTGGATTTTCCGCCGGCTTTGCGGAGCCTGGCGGCCATCCATTTCCTGGAACCGAGGAAGCCCTCCAACAAGGCTGGCACGTAGATGTCTGCGTCCAGCTTTGGAAAGTGAATGCCATGACCACGCGTCCCACTGCGCCCAAGCTGAGTCTTTCCAGTCTGGCTTCCCTGCCAGTGCGGGCAGGCGCCGCTATCGCGCGGCGAGTGGCCCTTTTTGCGTCGCAGGGCCAGTTACGCACAATGAAGCGAGTTCCTAGAGTGGGAGGGTCACCAGCTCCAGGAATCTGTAGACCGAGGTGTCCCCATGAAAAAAGCGATGCGCGTTTTTTCTGTTACGGCGATCTTAGCAACCATGTTGCTTTTGGGTTTTGGTGTCTTGCAGGCAAAAGACAAGCGCGCGGCTGTTCCCTCGAAAGTGCTTTCCGCCAAAACGATCTACGTGGACAACCAGACCAACGACGCGGAAATTCAGCATGATGCGTATATGGGACTGACCAAGTGGGGGCGGTATGAAATTGTCGAAACGCCGCAAAAGGCGGATCTGGTGCTGCGGCTTACCGGGAGCAGCGCCGTGAAATTCGTTCCGGGAGGCGATCCCAACGCCAGGTACGAACCGAAACCGGCGAATGAAAACCCTGCCGCGGGAGACGAACTTGCGCCGCCTGGATGCACGCGGGTCACGCTGCTTGAGTCAAAAAGCGGAAGTGCGCTATGGGGCGAGGTGCGGAAAACAAACAGCGCACAAGAGAAGAGCAAGCTGCTGGAGGGCCTGCACGACGCGGTGGATCAGCAGGAGAAATCGCACGGGAAGTAACACCGCTGCGCAAACGGAGAACCGCTCGCGCTGAAAAGACCAAGGAATGAAGTTTCTGAACGGAACAAAACAGAGACAACGAATCAAAACGGAGTTAATGAGGCGAAATCAGCCGACGCGATTCTGCTGCGTACGCCCGGCCTCTTCGAGCCAGCGCTCCAAAACGGGCTTGTGCTCTGCCGGCGTCTCCAGAAAAACAACGCCCGCGCCCATGTTGGTCTGCGCGTAGACGATTTTTGACTTGGACTCAAAATAGCCATCCCCCGCGGAAATCTTCACGAGTACGAGAGTTCCCACCGGAAACGGATTCATCATATCCAGGTAGCAGCCGTAGAGGCTCAGTTCGCTGACGCGCGTGGCGATGCGCACGTCCGAAGCCTCTTCAATGAGTTCGGCGCTGGCGATGAAAGTGTACCTGGGCGTGCGACGTCGTTCAGCTCCCAATGAGTGGCCTCCGAAGGACTCCCCTACTTAATGATGTTACGACGGAACGGGGGCTGGTGGCTTGCGAATCGCCCAAATCGTAACTAGTAGAGTCGAGGTTAATTGAGGAGGAGGGTGGGCCGGGCTGCAGGGAAAGCCGTGGTGATAGGATACGTGACGGTGTCGGGCTAACGAAGGGCGCGATTCCCCGGTTGCTGCCTGGAATCTTCGATATCGCGTCCATAAACTCGATGGGGTCGTGGTGGTTGCGCCACGAAAAATGAGGAGCTATGTTGAAGATGAAAAAGATCGGGTTATTTCTGGTTGCTTGGCTGGGACTTCTCGCGCCCGGCAGCTTTGCGCAGGATGCGGCGGAGAGCAAGGAACCACAGGCGGAGCGGCACGAGTTTGTGATTGCGAATTTCAAGACGGAGAGCGGAGTTACGTTGCCACAGGCGCGCGTGGTATATGGAACGTACGGGCATTTGAATGCGGCGAAGGACAACGCGGTGCTCTTGCCTTCGCATTACATGGCCAATTTTCACGGGTATGAGTGGTTGATTGGGGCGGATAAAGCGCTCGATCCGGCGAAATTATTCCTGGTGGCTACGGAATTGTTTGGAAATGGCAATTCGTCCTCGCCGAGCAATACGCCCGAACCGTTTCATGGGCCGCGGTTCCCTGTAACGACGATTCGCGACAATGTCGAAGCGGTGCACAGGCTGCTTACGGAAGAGTTGAAGGTTATACACTTGCGCGCGGTCGTGGGATTTTCGATGGGGGCGCAGCAGGCGTTTCAGTGGGCCGTTAGCTATCCGGCGTTTGCCGACCGGATTGTGGCGACGTCGGGGACAGCGAAAACTTATGGGCACGGCATCGTGCGGCTGGAGAGCGAGATTAACGCCATAACGACCGATCCCGTCTTCGCGAATGGCGACTACACGGAGGAGCCGAAAAAAGGGATTGAGGCGTTTGCGATTGTCTGGGAGGCATGGCTTTTTTCGCAGGAGTGGTGGAGGAAGGAGTTGTGGCGCGAGGCTTCGAAACCGGGGACGACGTTCGAGGGTTTTGTGAATAACTTGAAGACCAATTTTATTCCCGGTGCGGACGCCAACAATTTGATTTTGCAGATGCGGACCTGGGAAAAGCACGACGTGGGAACTACCCCGGGTTTTGGCGGAGATGTGGAGAAGGCGCTCGGTTCCATCAAAGTGCCGTTTTTGTATATGCCGTCGGCGACGGATTTGTACTTTCCGGTGGAGGACGCAAAGTACGAAGCCGCGTTCATGAAAACAGGGACGCTGATGCCGATTCCATCGCTCTGGGGACACCCTGCGGGAGCGGCAGCCGATCCCGCGGATGCAAAATTTCTGAATGAGAATATCAGCAAGTTTCTTTGGGGAAGCAAATAGGCAAGCCGAGCATGAGAGACCGAACGAGAGCGCGAGAGTTGGCGGCGGAGTTTCAGCAGAAGGGTGATCCGACGGGGTGGTTTGAGGCGCTTTATAAAGAGGGCGAAGAAGGCAAGAGCGTGGTGCCCTGGGCGGACAGGCGGGGCAATGCGGATCTTGCTGAATATTGGAAAACGCGGCCGCAAAAGACCGAGGGTAAGAGTGCGCTGGTGATTGGTTGTGGACTCGGCGATGACGCCGAGCAGTTCGCCCAGTGGGGATTCCAGACGACGGCGTTCGATATTTCTGAGACGGCGATTCGAACGGCAATAAAGCGATTTCCAGAGAGCAAAGTGGATTATCGCGTTGCGGATTTGTTTCACCCGCCGCGAGAATGGGAACGGCATTTTGATTTTCTTTTTGAGGCCAACACCGTGCAGGCGCTATCGGGCTCGCTGCGTGCCGCAGCCATCGAGAGAATCGCCTCGTTCGTGAAGTCCGGCGGATCGCTGCTGGTGATCGCCAGAGGCCGGGAGCCGGGCGAACCGGAAGGACAGATGCCGTGGCCATTGACGCGCGAGGAGTTGGCGGAATTTATCCGCGCGGGGCTGAAAGAAGAGAGCTTTGAAAATTATTTTGATAACGAGGAGCCACCGGCGCGGCGATATCGTGTATTGTATAGGCGGCCAGAATGAAACAAATGTTGCCGGTGGAAAAGGAGAACCGTCTTGAGCGAGATTATGACTAGCAGGCTTACATTATTGCGCGTTGGAGCGGAAGAACCTGGTTCGCCGGTGAGGCGAATGCGCGCGCTGGTTGCGATCCTGCTTGGCATTGCACTATTTGTTTCACTTCCCTGCCGGACGCTGGCGCAGGCAGCGGCTTCGGGCAACGATTTTGCCGGGACCTGGAAAGGCACGCTGGGCGAGGGTGATAACAAGCTGCGCATCGCCTTGACGATCACCAAGGGAGCGAACGGCGAATTTACGGGACAAGGGCAAAGCGTGGATCAGGGCTCGACGTTTCCCCTGGAAAAAATCAGCGTCAAGGGCGATGCAGTGCATTTTGAGGTGGGAGCGGCCGGCGGCATTTATGACGGGACGCTGAACGCGGCGCGAACAGAGTTGAAGGGGACGTGGACGCAAGGGGGCGCGTCGGGGCGGGCGCTAAATTTTGTGCGAAACACCGAGGATGCGGCGAAAGACGCCGCAGCGCAAAAACCGCCGGAGGGTCCGAAGGAAAAACCACTTTCTGTTTTCGATGACGTCGTTGTGCCGATTGCGCCGACGGCTTTTAAGGCGGATGGGAAGTGGCACATCGTTTATGAATTGCATTTGAACAACATGGACCGCTGGGAGCACCGGCTGACGCAAATAGAGATGGTGTCGGGAGATTCGGCGGAGCGTTCGCTGGTGAAATATTCCGGCGCGGACGTGGATACCGTACTGGCGAGGCCGGGACATACAGGCGCAACGGAAAAATCGAAGATCGAGCCGGGCGCGCTGGCCATCGTTTATATGTGGGCCACGGTCGATACGTTGGAGGCTGTGCCGGCGACGGTGCGGCAAAAAATCACGGTGAAAATTGGAACGTATCCGGAAGAGTTGACGATTGAAACGGCTCCGATTTCGGTCGGACGCGGCGCGATTGCAATCAGTTCTCCGCTGCGCGGAGATCATTGGCTTGCAGCCAACGGGCCGTCGAATACGTCGGGCCACCGGAAGGCGCTCATTCCGATTGACGGGCACGCGGCGATTTCGCAGCGTTTTGCGATTGATTGGGTTCGGCTGCGCGACGACGGGAAGACATTTCAAGGGGATGAGAAGGACAACAAAAATTATTTGGCGTATGGGAATGACGCAGTGGCTGTGGCGGACGGCGTCGTGACGGAAACCAAGGATGGCATTCCGGAGAATATTCCGGGGGCAAATTCGCGGGCAGTGCCGATCACGCTGGAAACCGTGGGCGGCAACCACGTGATTCTGGATATTGGCGGCGGGCATTTTGCGTTTTATGCGCATTTGCAGCCGGGATCTTTGCGCGTGAAGCTTGGGGATAAAGTGCGGCGCGGGCAAGTGCTTGGGCTGGTTGGAAATTCGGGGAATTCGACGGAGCCGCATCTGCATTTTCACATCGAGAATGGGAACTCACCCCTGGGAGCGGAGGGATTGCCGTATTCGCTGGCGTCGTTTGAAGTGGCTGGAACTGGTTGGGGATGGAAGCCGGCGGATGCGAAAGGGCCCGCGGTTGTTCACAAAAACGAAATGCCGCTCGAAAATGAAGTCGTGAATTTTTCGGAGAAACCTTAGAGAACAACGGAGAGGCAAGCGGCCGCATAGTGTCGCTCTGTGATACTACGGATGGTGCGAGGCTCGCTTGAAATCCAGACAGACTGAAGTCTGTCCTGCTACGAGTCACGGGAGCTTTGCTCCCGTGACTCGCCAGAGGCTTGCGAAAAGTTGTGAGAACCTCGAACATTTATTTTGACGGCTCCTTTTTGTGAAGAACCGAGCAGGCGGTTAGCGCGGTGTTGGGGTCGACGGCGCTGTCGCCTTCTTCGATGTGGCGGATGACGCCCTCTTTATCGATGACGATGTTGGCGCGGAGAGCCCACTGGTAGGTTTCGTTCTGGACGTCGTAGCCCTTCAGGATGCCGTAGCTTGTCAGCATCTTTTTGTTCATGTCGCTGAGGAGCGGGAAGGTGATGTTGGCTTGCTTGGCGAAGGCGGCGTTCGCTGCGGGGGAATCCATGCTCACGCCGAAAACTGCAGTATCTGTGGTGTCGATCTTACCTGAGGCGATTCCAGCCTGGACCGCCTGAAGTTGTTTCGTTCAACCGCCTGTGAAAGCCAGGACGTAGACGGCGAGAAAGACGTTCTTCTGGCCGCGGAAGTCGCTGAGCTTTACTTTTTTCCATTCGTTGCTGAGGAGGATGAAGTCGGGGGCGACATCACCTACTTTCAGCGACAATTTTGCCATTTCCGGCTTTTGCGCCTCTTGCGCCACGGGCGTTGCCAGGGGCGTAGCGGCTAGCAAAAGCATTAGGGCTAAAGCACGGTTCATTCGCAATCTCCTTGTGAATTTGGTACGTCGAGCGGTGTTCGTTTGCCAACAACGAGGCACACGGTACCACCTGGAGGGACCTGGGAAAACTTCAAAATATTCCCGGGTTTTTCTGAATGGGGAGGGCCTGAACGGAGGTGCAGAGTGGGGGGCGATTTGCGGGAACTTTAGTGCCCGGGGAGTCGTATCTAAGGCTGGCGGTACATTGACCGTGAAACAATTGCGGTGGAATGGCGTCCTGTTCGGTAGTGGAGTGAGCGAGTTGAAATAGAAGTTAAGGAGGGTGGCATGAGTGGATTCGAGAATCGTGCGTGGAAACGAATTGGCTTGGTCGGCGTTGGGTTGTGCGGAGTGTTGAGTTTGGTAGCGGTTGGAGCGACTGGACAGGATAAAGATAAGAGCGGCGTCAATGTGACGGTGACTAGCAAGGATGGGAGCGAGGCGGGGTTGATGGTCAGCGCTAATGCTACCGCCAAGGAAGCGGGGTTGCCTCTGTATCCTGGAGCGAAGCCGGCCAAGGAAGATGGCGACGGTTCGACGGCCGCGAAATTGGGACTTTGGGGGAGTTCGTTTGGTTTCAAGCTGGTGGTTTTGAAGATGGAGTCGAATGATTCGCCGGAGAAAGTGGCGGCTTTTTATCAGAAGGCGCTGTCGAAATATGGAAGTGTTTTGAATTGCAGCGATCCCCCGAAGGCCCCGAGCGACAAGGATAAGGGCGATTCGTCCAGGAAACTGACTTGCGGAGACGACAAGCCGGATAGTGGCGGGATGCTGTTCAAGGCGGGATCGAAAGAAAAGCAGCATCTGGTTAGCGTGAAGCCGAATGGGACGGGGAGCAGTTTTCAATTGCTGTACCTTGAAGCGCGAAGCGACGACAACAAGACTCCGGCTTGAGTGCGGGCTATGTTCGCCCGACAAAGGGGGTAACGCGTGCGCATTCGCGCTGGATTGCTGGTGGTGCTTGGCGTTGGAGTCCTCTCGATCGCTGCTGCGCTGAGCCATGGGCAAGCAGGCGGCCAGGCGCAGATTCAAGTCAAAGTGAACCTGGTGAACGTGTCGTTTGTGGCGCGGGATGCGCGCGGGGCTTTGGTCAATGATTTGACGCAGGACGATGTGGAAATTTTTGAAGACGCGTTGCCTCAGAAAATCAGCCACTTTGCGCGCAGCCTGGATGTGCCGTTGACGCTGGGAGTAGTTGTGGACGCCAGCGGAAGCCAGGATCATTTTTCGAAGCAGCATGACAAGGATTTGGACGTTTTCTTCAAGGATGTTCTGGGGCCCAAGGACCGGGTGTTTCTGGTTGGGTTTGGGAACCACATCAAGCTGGTGAGCGATTTTTCGTCGTCGGGCAGCGGGCTGATGGACGAGTGGAAGGCGTACCAAAAGAGCAACAAACATTTTCCGCTGGTGGGGCCCGATGAGAATCGCGATTTGGGGACGGCGTTTTATGACTCGATCTTTTATTCGGTGACGGAGAAATTGGCGATGGAGAATGGGCGACGGGCGATTTTGCTTTTCAGCGATGGCGAGGACAACTCCAGTTCGCACGACATGATGACGACGATTGAGACGGCGCAGAGCGAGAACGTGCTGGTGTACGCGATCCGGTACACGGACAAAGAGCACGGGAAATTGACGGCGCGGAACAAGTACGGGATTAGCGTGATGGATCGCGTGGCGCGCGAGACCGGCGGGGCGCACATTGATGCGGAGACTACCGATGCGCATACGTATTTGCTGCAAATTGCGGAAGAGTTGCGGACTTCGTATGAGCTGGGGTACTACCCTGCTGATCCGATGAAGGATGATTCGTTTCGGAAGATTGTGATTAAGCCGAAGCGTGAGGGGTTGAAAGTGCGGGCTAAGACCGGGTATTTTGCGAGGTAGTTCGGAACTTGTTACTTCATTAGTCCCCTGTTGTGGCAAATAATCAAAGGATACCATTTCTTTAATTCACCGGGGAATTACAAATGATGCTCGTTTATCCTCAAGCGTGCCGAGTTTGAGGAGGAGGACCGCAGGGATTAGGGCGTGAGGAGCAGATGGAGGTTGGAGGATTGGGCGAAGGCGCGGAAGTCGCGGTCGCGGGTGATTAGGGGGATGTTGGCGTCGAGGCAGAGTTGGGCTACTAGGGAGTCGGCGAGGCGGGCGCGGCGGCGTTTGGCGAGGACTTTTGAGCGGAGAGTGGCGGCGCGGTGCCAGAAGCCGGGTTCGAGGTCGATTAGGGGGAGATCCGAGAGGCTTGCGGCTACTTCTGGCGGGAGGCTTGGGTCGCTTAGGAGTTCGGTTAGGACTACCGGGAGCATTGTTACTTGATGGTCCTGGAGGGATTTTTTCAGGAGGAGGACGTCGTCGCCTGGATTGCCGTTCAGGAAGGCTACCCAGGTGCTGGTATCGGCGGTGACCATTTCTTATTTCGATTGAGGGCGGCTTGATCAGCGGTCGTCTTTTAGTTGTTGCCAGGTGCGGGAGAAGCGGACTTTGCCCTGGAATTTGAGGAGGCGGTCGTAGGCGCGTGTGGCGGCGAGGAGTTGGAGGCCGGTGCGGACGGTTTGGGTGATGCCTTTGCCGCTGGCGCGCTGGGCTTTTTTCAGGAGGTCTGGGGGGACTTCAACCGTTATTTTGCGCGGGCTGGCCATGCGTCATTCTACCATAGTTGGGACTGGTGGGAGGTATGGTATTTATGGCGACAACGAACAGGATGCTTGGAGTGGAATGTTTTTCTTAACGCAGAGTTCACAGAGGGCGCAGAGAAGAGAGATTTTTCACTGCGCAGCTCGACACGTTCGCCTCTTAAAACCGCTCCGGGACGCAAAAACCGCGCAGGAGCGAACGTGAGAGAAAAGGCGTCGGGCTGCTCCGTGCCCATCGCAGCTCCCTTCGTTCGTCGGGGTAAACAGGGTATGCAAAATGAGAGTGGGAGACCAGGGACTGTCCGCCGCCCCCCAACGGGGAATCGCTAGGCGAGCTCGCCTGTCAGGAACTGCGGCTCACCATTTCCGAAGCTCCAGTCGGCGGCGGTGTTTTCGACGATGCAAGTCATTACGTCACTCGGCGCGATCGACGAAGATTTCGAGAGTTCCTCGGTCAGCTCTTTGTAGAGCCTGCGCTTGAGAATTTCTTCGCGCTGCTTACTGAATACGGTGATGACCACTACCTTATCGGTGCGCGGAATCGCGAGGCCGGTATCCTGAACGATGAAATGGCCCTTGGGATGGGCGTGGTAAACCTGATAGCGGTCACGCTCCGGAATGTGAACAGCTTTTACGACCGCGCGGTGAACGGCGTCGAGCAGTGTTCTTACTTCGGCATCGCTCCGTCCCTCAAACGCGTCAATTCGTACTAACGGCATGTTGTCGTTCTCCTTTTAGGCAATGAACAGGCTGACGAGAAGTTCCGCTTGTAAGCCCTCGATGCGGACGCGAATCACGGATGGGCCGATCGCGCCCGGGATAGCCAACAAAGCGTGGAAATCCGCGGCCAGCGTGACTTTGATGCGCTGCCCCTGACCCGCGATGTCACGGATTGTTGCGTCGGTGGCAAATGTGCGAAGAGCACGGGAATCGGAGCCTGCGGGTTACCAGTGGAGGGATTGGGCTGCCTGGAGCATTTGTTGGGCGCGGGGGCGGACGCGGATGTCTTCGGTGAAGTTTTCCCAGCGGACTATGCCGGAGCGGTCGACTAGGAATTCAGCGGGGCGGGAGATGTCGTGCTCTTCGGGGCTGGCGGCTTTGTGCAGCAGGTCGTAGCGGCGGATTGCTTCGGTTTGGGGATCGCTGAGGAATGTGAACGCGTAGCCTTGTTTTTTACGCAGATTTTCGGAGACTTCGGGGGCGTCTACGCTGATGGCTACGGGGCGCACGCCTTGCGCTGCGAACTCTGGAAGACGCTCTTGAATGCCTCGCAACTCGAGGTTGCAGAAAGGTCACCAGTAGCCGCGGTAGAAGACTAGCAGAACGGCTTTGGGCGGCGGCGCGCCTGCGGTCGCGGAGGCGGAGAAAAGTTGCGCGAGAGTGGTGGGTTGGCCGGTGCTGTCGGATAAGGTGAAATCGGGGACGTGCTGGCCGACTTGCGGGGCGCCGCCGGAACTGGGGAGTTTGCGTGCGCCGACGAAAAAGAGTGTCGAGGCCGCGACGAGCAGAATGGCCAGGACGGTGACGATCGAGCCCCAGATTTTGCCTTTGTGGATTTGCGGTTGGCGGAAGGCGCGAACCAGGCCAATCAGAAGGAAAACCAAGGCCAGTATGGGCAAGGCGAAGATCACCCACGGAAGCAGAGCGGGGGAAAGCCTGAAGAAGGAGAGCACGTTGCTGAGGATGGCGAGCAGGAGGAAGGCGAGGCCTGCCCAGAGCATGCGGTTGGATTGTTTTTGGGATTGGTCGGGCACGGGGAGGCAAAGACTAGCATGGACGGAGTGGGTGGGCAAATGGGCTCCGGGGCTAGCCGCAGCGAAGATTGAAGAGCACAGGCAGGAGTGCCCTTCGCAGCTCTGGGCATCAGGGTGCAAAAGAGTGGGGACGCGCTGAATCGCGCCCCTACACGCGGGAGAGAAGAGCAAAGATAACGCAGAGACGCAGAGTTAACAGAGATTCGCAGAGAGATTGGCTCAGGGAATGAGGTAGCGAACAGGGCCGAGGTGCTGCGTTGAAGTGAAAGATTTTTTTCTTAACACAGAGTTCGCAGAGGACACAGAGAAGAACAGTCACCCTCGGAAGGATGACCCTACCTGAGGTAGCCCCAGTTGTGGAGTTTGTCGGAGTCTTCGACCCAGCGGTCGCCTATGTCGGTGCGGTAGTACATGTTGGCGATCATTATGTTTTTTATGCGGGAATAGGCCTGGGCTTTGGCTTGGATCATGGTTTGGCCTGTGCCTACTACGATTAGGACTATGCCGCTGGTGCCGGCTATCAGCCACTGGCCTTTTACTTCTTTTACGTCTTCTATGTGGACGCCTTCATAGTTTGGTTTCTTGAAAACTATTGCGCCATTTTTGGAGAAGGATTCGAAAGTTGGTTCGTCGTCGAAGGGGAATGGGGGGACTACGATGCGGACGCCGATTTGGAAGCCGCTGCGCGTGCGCCACTTGGGGTCGGCGCCTGTGGCTAGCTCCCAGAAGAGGTCGGCCATGGGAGTTAGCATGCCTTCTTGCTGGATGCTGATTGTTGGGTAGCCGAAGCGGCTGGTGAATTCTAACGGGTAGATGCCGTTGTTGTTGACGATGCAATTGAGGTCGATGTAGCCGACGTAGCCTTCTTCGGCTAGCTTGGGCTCCATTTTTAGCAGGGTTTGGTTGAAAAGGCGGTTGGGCTCGGCCCAGAACATGCTGGTGCCCATTTCGCCTGTGGGCGGGCCGAGGTTGCCTGGGAAGAGTTTTTTGTGCTCGAAGTTGATGTTCACCGGGAAGATGAATTTTTTGCCGTTGAAGAAGGCGCCTACGGCCACTTCTACGCCGGTGACGCGGCGCTGGAGTTGGAAGACTTTGATTTCTTCGGAGAAGGCGCGCTTGTAGGCTTCGAGCATGCGGACTACGTCGTCGCCGTCTTCTTCTTCGCCTACGAAGAGGCGGCGTTTTACGTTTTGGGCTTCGCCGCTGGGCTTGATGACGTAGCGGTCGGGATTTTTCATTACGAATTCGATGGCGGGATCGAAGGAGTCAAAATCCTGGTAGGGGATGATGTTGACGCCGGCTTTTTTTAGCTCTTCCTGGCCGAAGGAGCGGTCGTCTTCGAGGCGATCGGTGTATTCAGAGCCGCCGATTACGGGTTTGCCTTGGGCGCGGAGGGCCTGGGCTCTGGCGCCCTGGCCGAGGGTGTCATCGAAGACGATAATGTCGGCCCACTTGGTGTCGCGTTCCCAGTCTTTAGATTTTGGAACGAAGCCGTCGGCAATGTCACGCTCTTTTTCGGCTTCAATGTAATAGCGAACGTCGTGGCCTTCTTTGAGGACTTGCCAGGCGATGTCACCGATGAGGCCGGAGAGAGAGACGAAGAGAAATTTGCGTTTGTCCATTTAGGATGTGGCTGGTGGCCTGGCTCCTCGGAAGGGAGAGAGTATAGCAGCGAGAGAGCGGAGGGAGGTTGTTACAATTTGTTGAAAGTTGTGGAGGCGCATGCGCATCGGGGGAGGCAACGCCCAGAGGCAAAAGCGGTCATCCTCAGAAGGATGACCCTACCCAGGCAACCTTTGGGGATGAAATTGTGCATCACAGAGGGTGGGGTTAGACGGCCGGGGGCGCGTGGTCGGTACCTGTCCGGGCGGGCAAAGTTCTTGCTCCACCTGTCCTTTAGTTCAGGTTATAATCGGGAATGCCGCCGGTCGAAGGGCGGGACGTGTTAGATTCCAGTGGATTTAGTCGAGGTTTGCGGCGAGGAATCCAAGATTCGCGAGAGAGGTGAAGTTTGGGCCAAATTGTGAGTGGTGCGACCTCAAAGCTGAGAGTAATAGGTGTGGCGAGCTGCCTTCTGGCAGGGATGTTTTTGCTGGGTGCTGCGAACTGCGATGCGCAGATCCTGCACAAAAAGAAAAAGCTCGATAAGTCCACCGGCGCGGACAACAACGCGCAGCCTGACAAGATTTTGTATGACCGGGCGATGGACGACGTCAAGCACGGGCGGCAGGAAGTCGGGCGGTTGAACCTGCAGACGCTGATCAATACGTATCCGGACAGCGAGTATCTGGCGAAGGCGAAGCTGGCGATCGCGGACTCGTACTTCAAGGAGGGCGGGACGTCGAACCTGGCGCTGGCCGTCTCCGGTTACAAAGACTTCATTGTATTCTTCCCGTTTTTGCCGGAAGCGACGTACGCGCAGATGCAAGTGGCGATGACGCACTACAAGCAGATGGAAAAGCCCGATCGGGACAGGACGCAGGCGCGGGACGCGGAAGACGAGTTTCAGATTTTTCTGCAGAAATATCCGAACGACCCCCTGGCGCCGCAGGCGCAACAGCATTTACGGGAAGTGCAGGAAGTGCTGGCAGAGGGCGACTACCGCATCGGCTACTACTACTACATGAAGGGCGACAAGAGGGCGGCGGCCACGCGGCTGTTGAGCGTGGTGAACCGGTATCCGCTGTACAGCAAGTCTGACCGGTCGCTGTGGATGATGGCGGATATTTTCGAAAAGAGTGAGCACAAAGAAGTGGCTTCGCTTTATTACGCGAGAATCGTAAGGAATTATCCGTTGTCGGCCATGGCGGGTGGAGCGAAGGACAAGCTGAAAGCGCTTGGATCGCCGATCCCGCAAGCAGATCCAAACGCGGTGAAGTGGATGACGGCGGAGCAGAATACTCCCCGGCCGCGCACGAGCCTGGTGAAGAAGCTGCCGGCGCTGCTGAGTAACGGACCGGGCGTGGAGATGCTTACGGCGGCGAGGAACGGAACGCCCACCATGGAGCCGGAATCGGACAGCCTGTCGACGGCGGATTTGTTGTCGGGTGGATCGAAATCGCTGCTTGCTGGTAAGGGCGGAGGCACTACGGGATTAGTGGCTAATATTACTGCGGGAGGGTCAGGCTCGACGGCGAGCGCAGAAACGGTAGGCGGCACGGACAGCGCGACGCCACCGGCTGACGGGGCGGCGGCCGAACCAGCTACGACGGAGCAGCCTAAGGAGGCACCGGCAGAAACGCCAGCAGTTGCGGCAGCGGCGGGCAACACTGGGAGCGACGCGGCCGCGAAGAATCCTCCGGCAACAGGAAGCACGACGGGAGGCACAACGGAAACTCCTGCGAAGAGCGATGCTGCCGCACCGGGGACAGAAGCGAAGAGCGACACGGCTCCGGCGGATGCAGCGCCAGCAGCGGATGCAGCGAAAACCGGTGACGCGCAGAGCGGCGATTCGAAAGACAAGAAGGAATCGAGCAGCAAGAAGAAGAAGGGGCTGCGCAAGCTGGTGCCCTGGTAGTCCGCTTCAGCAAACATTTAAAACTCAAGTTGGCAATGGGGTGCGGCGATCGCCGCACCCCTTGTTTTTTGCGAGTGGATGAGTTTCCGGTGGGCGTTTATCAGGAGCTGGGGCTCTACGTGGTTTTGCCTTACTTTCCGGCGTGGAAGCCCTGAGCGCGAAAATAAGTTCGGCAAAACTTCCAAAGAAGTAGCCTTCCCATGTAGAATCCTCCGCGAACCCAGTCCCGCTTTAAGAGAATTTCCGTGAACTACGCGCGCGTCGCTCTCGCGTTTCTCGGCGCCACCGTCGCCTATTTCGGTTGCGGCTTCGTCATATTCGCCAAAGGAGGCCGTGCTCACTCGGCCTGTAACACCCTCCAAACAAGGAAAACGTAGTGGTTGAAAAAGCAAAATCTGGTCCCCAAATCGTTCTTTACTTCCTTGCCGCGGGATTCTTGATTCCTTGCCTGATATATTTTGTGATGTCACTCGGTGCGCAGGTCCAAGGCTGGATCCCGCTGGTACTGTGGCCGACTATGATTCTGCTAATATTGGCCCTTAATACCAGCGAAACCGTAGCTTTTTTGATCTCAGCAGTGGCGAACATGGTCGTCTACAGCCTTTTGGGAGTAGTAGTTTCCTTTTGCTATCGCCGCTTCCGATCTCGACGAGCTGGTTGATCCCCCGCTTCTCCCGTAAGCGCGTTAATCAGGACCTACTCTTGGCCATGACTTCCGGATTGCCAACCACTGGGTTTTGAACTGAGCAGCGTCCACCACAACCTCAAAGAGGGATTCGATCGCGAACATCTTCAAGAGGAACTGCCGATTTCGGGAGGTTGCTGATGTTGCCAGGGCAAGTCGAAAGTGCCGGTGTGACCAACGAACAAAGTCGAGAGTACCCGATATCGGGGGGAGTGTAGACTCCAACGATTCGTAAAATGCGTTCTTCTGTCTCTGGATCTCTGCACTTTGCGCTGCGGCAAGAGAGAACTGCGACGCGAGATCGTCGATCATCGCCTTATCGCTGCTGCCAATATATGCGGCGAAGCGCTCTCGGGGAGCGTAATTCCGGCTCTCCGGAAAGCCTCTCGTTTGGAGCGCTCATGGAGCGCTTCTGAATCGACAAGAACTCCGTCCATGTCGAAGATCAAAGCTGCGGGTCTCAATGCGCACCCTATGCCATGTTCCCCAGCTGCTAAACCTACGCCTCGGACGGTGGCGCATCGCCGGACACCCTCAGTGGCAGTAAGGCGGCAGTCTCCACTCCGGCTCTTCCCGCATCACGCCCGCTTCGTAGCACTGAAACTGCTGATCGATCATTCGTTGTTGGTTCCTGTTTCGTTGCAATTGCGCCCGAAGCGCGTCCGGATCGCTGCTTCCGCTTCCGGCGGGAGCCGGCGGCGAATTGTAAGGCATAAGCATCTGCCTTAGCGCAGCCGGATCCACTCGATAGCTGGCCAACACGGCCTCCGCGGTCGCACGCTCCTGCTTCGCCAGACTAGAGGGGACTTCGGCGTCAATGAGAACCAGCTTAAAGATGCCCCCCGCGTCCACCGGTAACGTGCAAAATACCGTCTCGAATGTTACGGGCCCGTTCAACCCGTCGAGTGTTCCAATGAACTTGCCGCAATCAGCGATTGTTTTCGCGATCGGAATAGCCGCCGCGGAAAGAATCTGGACGTTCGCCGAATGAGGGCCTCCTGTGGTCAGTGCCTGCCACAGCATCAGGAATTTCTGCTGCAGCGTGGCCGAGCTGGGCATCGCCATCGTGACCGGGGGACTGCCCTGCATTTTGGCTTGAAACGGACCGTCCTTCACGTAAGCTCCGATTCCGAGGTTAATGGCCTCACCGTTCGGTCCCCTGATTTGAATCACGGTCTTCGCGCCTTGGATCACCTTCCAGCCGTCGGGCACTCCGGCCGAGGCAGTTTTGTCGGGCGTTGAATACGGAGTCAACGTAGCGGCTGCGGCTCCGCCTGCTGGCGCGCCTCCTTGTGGCGCGGCTTGCCCCAGAAGTGCGGCCCCCGCAAATCCGAATGCTGCCGCAACGGAGACGATCCGCACCGCAGTCCATTGACGATGTTTGATCACGGTTGATCTCCTAAAAGGAATCCGTCGGCAAATTAGAATACACATCGGACTTAATCGTGGCTAGCGCATCGCAAAATCCCGGTTGGTCGTGCGAGCTCAACCGAAACTTACGCTCTGCCATTTTCGCGGGCGAAAATGAGGATGGAAAGGGTCGAAAAGACCATATTCATTTCCGACACACAGCTACTGCGTTGCGATTGACGAGGCACACGCCGGGTGCTCAAATACTTGGGAGTCTTGAATTATGGCCGAAGATGTGCCGGCCGGCGGTTGATGCCACCGCGAAGCGGTGGACGCGATAAGAACGGATGAAGAGCATCCGGAGGGTGTTTGGTGGCCAGAATCCTCGTTGCCGACGATAACAGCAACATACAGAAGATGGTGGGGCTTGCCCTGAAAGATCAGGGCATCGACGTCGTTGCCGTGGGCAATGGTGAAGCCGCGGTGCGGAAAATTTCTGATATAAAGCCCGACCTGGTGCTTGCCGATGTGTTCATGCCGGTGCGAAACGGGTACGAAGTTTGCCAGTATGTGAAAACAGACCCTTCGCTTGCGCACATTCCGGTGATTTTGCTGGTGGGAGCGTTTGATCCGCTGGACGAACAGGAAGCGCAGCGAGTGGGCGCGGATGGAGTTTTGAAGAAGCCGTTTGTGCCGCCTGATCCGCTGATTTCCATGGTGAAGTCCGCGCTGGCGCGAGCAGGAGTGGTGATTGGCGGGGCGCCTGCGCCGCCGAAGGAAGAAGAGCCGAGACGGGTTGCGGAAATGCTGGCGCCGCGGCCGCAGCCGACGCCTGCTCCCGTGGAAGAGTTCCCATCTGTTGACAGCGAACCGGTACCCGCGGAGATATCCAGCCGCCCAGCGCCGGTACGGATTGATGCGGGCTCGCAGCCGCTGGCGTTCGGAAATCTGCTGGAGACGCCAGTGGCCGGTCAAGAGCAGGAAGATGACATAGCGTTCGCAGCCACGGCGCGTCCGGAGTTGGAGCGCGACTGGAAGGGTGGAGACAAGGAAGACGAAGTTGAAGAAGAAGAGGAAGACGAGAAGAGCGCTTCCTGGCGCCGCGATGCGGGCGGCGAAGCGATGGAGGAAGAGCCAGCTGCAAGTAAGGTGAAGGATTGGCGCGAGACGGCGTTTTCTGAAGGACCGGCGCGGAAGATGCGGGATGATTCATGGGCGCCGCAAAAAGAGATTTCGCGATTTGAGGAAGCGGCGCAGACGGAGCAGAGCGTAGGGACTTATGTGACGGAAGCTCCGGTGGAGGCGGCCGCGGAGACGAGAGTGGATACTCCGAAGGCTGGGCCATTTTCGGTAGACGCATGGGCTTCGGCGTTGGAGCCAAAGACGGCAGTGGAAGTGGCGCCGCTGCAAATGCCCGCGCCTCAAGAACAACAGTTTGTGGAAGAAGTCCGGACAGCAGCGCCAAGCGTAGTGCAGGCTGAGGCACCAGTGGCGGTCCCGGCCGAGGTTCCAGTCAGCGCGTCAGTGAATACGGCGGCAGCGCCGGAAGCGGTGAAACCCGCGGCTGGCGGTTCGTGGTTTTCGTCGGTGCCGAGCCCGTGGGATGCGGAAGCGCAGAAAGCATCTCAGCTTGCTACCACCTGGGATGCTCCCGCGGCGGCCGAGCCTGCGGCTCCTTCGGGTGCGTATTCGGCGGAACCGATCTTAGAGACGGCTCAAGAAGAAGTGCATGAAGATGTGGCGAAAGTAGATCCCGGTGCGACGGTGGACAATCTTGCGCCAGCCTTGAGCGCCGACGTGAAAGCCAAAGTAGAAGAGGCGGCGTTACCGGCGGCGACCGTGGAAGCGATTCGCGAAGAAGCGCATCAAGTGGCGGAAACTGCCGTGCAGGAAGCGCCTCCGGTGGTGGCAACTGCAAAGGCTCCGGAGTCCAGCATGGAAGACATGGTGGCCAAGGTGCTGTCGAAGATGAGCCCGGAGATGTTGCAGGCCGTTACGCGAGAGATATTGAAGCCGGTGGTGGAAGCGATGGTTCGAGAAGAACTGAACACGAAGAAGTAGCAGTTCCCTACCCTGAAAAATTATTTCCGCATTCGATGAAAATGAGGGGCGTTTGCACGCCCCTTTTTTCGTTATAGACCGCCGGTGATGCGAACGGTTTCGCCGGTCATGTATTTGGAGTCGGAAGAGGCCAAGTACACGACGGTGGGAGAAATGTCGTCGGGCTGGCCGACGCGTGCTAGCGGGGCGGTCGACTCGACATATTTGCGGAAGTAGCCCTCGTCGTTGCCCTGGGTTATGACGCCTTCGGTGATGATCAAGCCGGGGTTTATGGAATTGACGCGAATCTTGCGTGCGCCGAGTTCCTTAGAGAGGATGCCTGTGATGGCATCCACGCTGGCTTTGGTGGCGGTGTAGATTGAAGTGTTAGGAGGCAGCATGGTGCTAACGCCAGAGCTGATGTTGATGACGCTGCCACCTTCGGGGCCGAAGAGCGGAAGGGCTTCCATGGTGGTGAGCAGAAGGCCGAGTACGTTGAGATTGAAGTGGCGGTGGAAAAGTTCTTCGGTGGTACCTTCGAGAGGGGCGAATTCATAGACGCCGGCGTTGTTTACGAGAATGTTGAGCTTGCCGTAGGCTTTTTTGGTTTCTGCCATGAGGCGCTTGATGTCGGCGTGTTTGGAGACATCGCCTTGCACGGCGATGGCTTTGCCGCCTTTGGAGGTAATTTCGGCGACGACGCGGTCTGCGCCTTCTTTGCTGGACGCGTAATTCACGACCACTGAGGCGCCTTCCGCGGCGAGCGCTTTGGCCATTCCCGCACCTAGACCTTTGGAAGCGCCTGTTACGATAGCGACTTGACCCGGGAGTTTGCCCATACTTTTCTCCGTTTCCAGACTGCACCTTAATTTAAAGATCGTGACCTTCCATCTGATATGCGGGAGTGCAGGAAAGGTGCGTCGAAGGACGATAGTTGCAGGATTGTAATCCCGAGGCAAAATGGATAGAAACTCTGGAAAAAGACGTGCGAAGCATAGCGTCGTCGAATTGACGGGGTTGGATTTTGCACCGTATAGTCAAAGATTGCTCTGAACGAATTTTAGTTGCAGGGTGGGTGGGGCAAGCCCCACCCCTACGATACGAGAAAAACGCCACGGGGAGATGCGACTGTAATGGCACGAGAGATTGCCAAGGCTTACGAACCGCAGCTGATTGAGCCGCGCTGGGCGGAGTATTGGGTGAAGGAAGAGCTGTTTAAGGCTGATCCTGGCGCGCCGGGGCCTGCGTTTTCCATTGTGATTCCACCGCCGAATGTGACTGGGTCGCTGCACATCGGGCACATGCTGGACCATACGGAGATTGATATTTTGACGCGGTGGCACCGGATGCGGGGATACAACACGTTGTACCTGCCGGGAACCGATCATGCGGGGATTTCGACGCAGCGCGTGGTGGTGCGGCAGCTTTCGGAACAAGGGATTGATTACCGGACGCTGGGGCGCGAGGAGTTTGAGAAGCGCGTTTGGAAATGGAAAGAAGAGAGCGGCGGAAAAATTACCGAGCAGATGAAGCAGATTGGGGAGAGCTGCGACTGGTCGCGGGAGAAATTTACGCTGTCGCCGGAGCTTTCGCGCGTGGTGCGCAAAGTTTTTGTGCAGCTGTACCGGGAAGAGTTCATTTACCGGGCGACGCGGTTGGTCAACTGGTGTCCTGAGTGCATGACGGTTTTGAGCGATTTGGAAGTGCTGCACGAGGAGCGGCAGGGGCAGCTGTGGTACATGCGCTATCCGGTAGAGGGGGGTGGGGAGTCGATTGTGGTGGCTACTACGCGGCCGGAGACCATGCTGGGCGATACGGCTGTGGCCGTTAATCCGGAGGACGAGCGGTATCGGGGGCTGATCGGAAAAACTGTGATTTTGCCACTGGTACAGCGGAGAATTCCGATCATTGCGGATGCGATGGTGGACCGGGAATTCGGAACGGGGGCGGTGAAGATTACCCCGGCGCACGACCCGAACGATTTTGAAGTGGGCAAGAGGCATGGACTTGCGGAAATTGATGTGATGACTCCGGAAGGGCGAATGAGCGCGGCGGCCGGGGCTTATGCGGGAATGGACCGGTTTGTAGCGCGGAAAAAAGTGGTGGCGGACCTTGAGGCGGCCGGGCTGATTGAGAAGATTGCGCCGCATGTGAGCGCCATCGGATTATGCGAGAGGAGCAAGACCGTCGTCGAGCCGCGCATCATGACGCAGTGGTTCTGCAAGATGAAGGATTTGGCGGCGCCTGCGATTCAGGCGGTGCGGGAGTACGAGCCGGGAAAAGAAAACACGATTCAGATTGTTCCGGACAACCGGCGGCAGGAGTTTTTGAACTGGCTGGACAATATTCGCGATTGGACGCTTTCGAGGCAGTTGTGGTGGGGGCACCGGATTCCGGCGTGGTATTGCGGGGATTGCGCGGAAGTGATTGTGGCGGAAGAGGCGCCGAGCACGTGCGGAAAATGCGGGTCGCGGAAATTGACGCAGGATCCGGATGTGTTGGATACGTGGTTTAGTTCGGGGCTTTGGCCATTCTCGACATTGGGATGGCCGGAGAAGACGGCGGATTTTGAGAAATACTATCCGACGAGCCTGTTGATTACGGGATACGACATTTTGTTTTTCTGGGTGGCGCGGATGGCCATGCTGGGGATTCATTTCACGGGGAAAGTGCCGTTTCGGGCGGTTTATTTGCACTCGCTGGTGAGGACTGGCAGCGGGGAGAAGATGTCCAAGTCCAAGGGGACGGGCCTTGATCCGGTGGTGCTGAATCAGCAGTACGGGACGGATGCAATGCGGTTTTGCCTGGCGTCCATGGCGGCACCGGGGACGGATATTGTGCTGTCGGACGACCGGTTGGGCAGCGCGCGGAATTTTGCGAATAAGATCTGGAATGCGGCGCGGTTTTTGTTTGTGAATTTGGAGAAGTTTGAGCAGGGTGGAACGGCGATGGAGGAGTTGGCAGCGCCGGAGGTGAGGGCGGGGGCGCCGTATGCGTTCGAAGGGACGGTGCCACTGGCGGATGCGTGGTTGTTTTCGCGGCTGGCGAGCATCACGACGCAAGTGAACGAGGCGCTGGCGAATTACCGGTTTCATGAGGCAGCGCAGGGGGTGTACCAGTTTTTCTGGGGAGATTTTTGCGATTGGTATATCGAGTGGGTCAAGCCGGAACTGCAGAACTCGAATCGCGAACGCGCGGTGGTGGCGTGGAAGAATCTGTTTGCGGGATTCGACGCGGCGCTGCGGCTGTTGCATCCGTTTATGCCGTTTTTGACGGAGGAGCTGTGGCATCAGTTGCCGCAAGCGAGCGGGGCGAAGTCGATTGCGCTGGATCGGTATCCGGAGGCGCAACAGAAATGGCAGAACTCTGCTGCGCTCGAAGAGTTTGAGATGCTTCAGTATCTGATCACCTCAGTGCGAAACATTCGTGCGGAACAAAAGATCGATCCAAAGAAAAGGGTTGCGGCCGAACTGCTACCTCGGGACTCAGCGATCAAAGAACTTGTGGAACAAAACCTTGAGACGATAAAACGACTGGCATTTTTGTCGGACCTTCAGATGGTTACCGAGAGGCTCGGCGTTGGTGGGGCGATACGCTCGACACCACGGTTCGACGTTCGCATTCCCTTTGACGAGATAGTCGATCCTCGGGTTGAGTTGGCGCGATCGAAAAAAGATATTGAAGGACTTACAAAAGATATTGCTTCGAAGGAAGCGCAGCTAGGCAATGACACGTTTCGCAGCAAAGCTCCGGAAAGAATTATCAAGGGGATGGAAGCCACGTTGGAAGAACGTCGAATGGAACTGCGAAAGTTGACAGATCGCGTGGCCCAACTCGAAAAAGGCATTCCTTCCGGATACTAGTCGCGTGGATTTCTGGCATAACGGCCACAAAATCCCGTTAGCTTGTGGTCGAACTTGTAGAGACGTAAGCTTAGGCGGCGGACGGGGGCGTTGTTGGTAGGTTGAGGCTCGCACAGACTGAAGTCTGTGCTACATCGATGGCTCAAGAGACACTTCCGGGGACAACTGACAAGCGGTTGGCTGCGCTGCTTACCTTGCTGGCGGAGAACGCTACCGTTGTGAACAACGGGGCGCGGATTGCGCGGGAGATTGGGGTATCGCGCTCTACCGTGTGGCGATGGGTGGAGCGGTTGCGCGAGCTTGGTGTGCGCGTGAAGGGGCAGCCGCGGACTGGATATTATTTGGAGAAAGTGCCGGATATTTTGACGCCGGATATGCTGCGGCAGCGATTGAAGGGGAGCCTTTTCGGGAAGCGGATTTATCATTTTTTTAAGACGGATTCGACGAATCGCGTGGGGCTGGAGTTGGGGCATGGTGGGGAGGCGGAGGGCGCGGTTATTTTGGCGGAAGAGCAGACCGCGGGAAAAGGCCGGGCTGGGCGGTCGTGGCAATCGGATCGAGCGACGGGAATTTATGTGACTTTGCTTTTGCGGCCGCGGCTTGCGCCGGTGCAGGCGCCGCTTTTGACGATGATGGCTGGGCTTTCGGTGTACGCGGCGATTCAGGCGCAGACTGGGATTACGCCGGACCTGAAGTGGCCGAACGATTTGCTTCTACGCGGGAAAAAAGTGGGCGGGATTTTGACGGAGATGCATGCGGAGCCGTCGCAGGTGCGATTTGTGATTGTGGGGATTGGGTTGAATGTGAATCAGGAGAAATTCGCGGGGGATTTGGGAGCTACCGCGACTTCGCTGCGAATTGAGACGGGGAAACACGAGTCGCGGCTGGAATTGCTGGTGCGGTTGCTGCGCGAATTCGAGAACGACTACAATCGTTTTCTGCGCGAAGGGCCGGCTGGCGTGACACAGAAATTTGAGGCGGTCTCGAGTTACGCGCGAGGAAAACGCGTGCGGGTAACGAACGGCACCGGAAGTTTTGCGGGGACGACCGCAGGGCTCGGTCCGGAGGGATTGTTGCAGGTGAAGCGCGACGACGGGGAGCTGGTGACCGTTATTTCTGGCGACGTAACGGAGGCCCGGTAGATGTTGTTGACGATTGATGTCGGGAACACGAATACCGTGCTGGGAGTTTTTCGCGGCGAGGAGTTGATTGCCAACTGGCGATTGACGACGGCGCGGCAGCAGACCATCGACGAGTACGGCGTGCTGACGCGGAATTTGTTTACGATTGCGGGGTTAGACCGCGACGCGATTGGTGGCGTGATTATCAGTTCGGTGGTGCCGCCGGTGAATTGGACTTTGGCGGAGATGTCGCGGATTTATTTTGGGCAGAAGGCACTGTTTGTGGAAGCGGGTGTGAAGACGGGGATGGCGGTTCTGGTGGATAACCCGCTGGAGGTTGGGGCGGACAGGATCGTGAATGGAGTGGCGGCGTTCCATAAGTTTGGCGGCCCGTGCATTGTGGTGGATTTTGGGACCGCGATTACGTTTGATGCGATTTCGTCGAGGGGCGAGTATCTCGGCGGAGTGATTGCGCCCGGGTTGGGAATTGCTTCGGAGGCTTTGTTTGCTCGGGCGGCGCGGTTGCCGCGCGTGGAGATTAAGGATCCGGGGAAAGTGATTGGCACGAATACCGTGACGCACATGCAGGCGGGGCTTTATTACGGAGCGGTGGACATGGTGGATGGAATGCTCACGCGGATGAAGGCCGAGCTTGGCGGCGACGTGAAAGTGGTGGCGACGGGCGGGCAGGCGAGGCTAGTGGCGAAGGGGTCGAAACAGATTCAGGATACGGATGAATTTTTGACGCTGACGGGGTTACGGCTGATTTGGGAGAAAAACCAGCCTGCGGAAACTGGAACAGTGGCGGCGGCGAATCGTGGGGAGCATGCGGCTGGGCAAAAGGCGACTCCGGCAAAGAAGGCTCAGAAATAAGCGCTCGAATGCGCTTTAATACGCCACGAGGTGCCTGGCACGGCTCGCTTGGTGATCGTATTGGCGATCGCAAATCACATGGACAGCTGGAATTACTTCAACTACTTCACGGAAATCGAAAATTATTTCTGGAAGAAACGCGGGGCACATTTGCTGGTGTCGCCGCTGGACTGGGCCATCATGGAGACGTGGCAGAAGGCGGGCGTGCCGCTGGAAGCGGTGCTGAAGGGGATTGACAGCGCGTTTGAGAGTTATCAGAGGTCGCGGCGCGGGGCCGGCAAGGCGTTGAAGAGTTTGGCTTATTGCACGGACGCTGTGCTGGAAGCGGCGGAGGAGCAACTGGAATCGGCTGCCGGGAAGGCGCCCAAAAATGGAGTTGCGGCGAAGGAGCCGTTTTCACGCGATGAAATGCGGGTTTACATCGTGAAAAACGGGGAAAAAATCGCCGCCGCTTCGAATCGTGCGACTGATGGTGGGAGCGCGGAACTTGCCGCGCGTCTTCGTGAGATTTCGCAATCGTTGAGTGGTGTGGCTACGCTTCTGGATACACCAGGCTCGCTGGATCTGGAAGATTTGGAGAGGCGGCTGACGATTTTAGACGATAAGCTGCACGCTGCGCTGACGAGCCAAGCGAGCGAAGAAACGATGTTGAAGATTCGGCGCGAGATGGACGGGCAGCTTGCGGCGTACCGGCGCAAAATGAAGGCGGAGCAGATTGCACTGGTCGAAAAGCAATATTTGCAGAAGCGGCTGCTCGAGGAATTTGGTTTGCCGCGGCTGAGCTTGTACTACTTTTCCTGAAACAGGCTCTCCGGAAGTAATTGTCTTTTCTTTCCACGCGAAAAATCGCAGAATGAGGGTTACAGAGATGTCAGAAGAGTTACTATTATCGGTCGAGAAGCTGGTGTACGGCGGCGACGGGCTGGCGCATGCCGATGGAAACACCGTTTTTGTGCCGTTCGTGCTGCCGGGGGAGGCAGTGCGCGCGGCGGAGAAATCGAAAAAGAAAAAAGTGGTGTGGGCGAAGCTGCTGGAGGTAACTTCGGCGTCGAAAGAGCGCGTTGCGGCGCCATGCCCTCATTTCCAGGTTTGCGGCGGGTGCCACTACCAGCACATTACGATTGCGGAGCAAGTGCGGCTGAAGAAAGAGATATTGCGGGAGACGCTTTCGCGGCTGGGAGGAATTTCGTGGGACGGCGCGATACAGGAGCATACGGCGCAGCCTTACGGGTACAGGAATCGCGCTCAGTGGGCGGTGCGGAGCGGGATGCCTCGAGCGTTGGGATATTTTTTGCCGGAGAGTTCGAACATTGTGCCCATTGATGAATGCCCGGTCTTGTCGCCGCAACTTGCAAAGACCTTTAGTCATTTGCAGGAGATGGCGCGAGCGGGCACGTTGCCCGAAGGGATTCTGGAGATTGAGGCGTTCGCGGACTCGCAGGACGAGAAGATTGCTTTGAATGTGGCGTTCGAACGGTTTCCGAAGCCTGCGGCGGAGCTCGCTGCGGTGCTGCGAAACGCGATGCCGCAACTTGAGAGTTTGCTGCTGCTGGACCAGAAGAAAGACAAGTTTGAGCTGACCGGGCCGGGATATCTGATTCATGAAGCGGGCGGCTTCAAATTTCGGGTGAGCCATCTTTCGTTTTTCCAAGTGAATCGGTTTTTGATTGAGGATTTGTTGAAGACCGTAACGGCGGGCGCGAAAGGACGGCTTGCGCTCGATATGTACTCGGGAGTGGGATTTTTTACTTTGCCGCTGGCGCGAGCGTTTGAAAAAGTCGTCTGCGTGGACGCGAATCTTGCGGCGACGCGTGATTTATACGCGAATGCTGAGAGCGCGAAAGTGTCCGTCACCACGCACAACGAGCACGCGGAAGACTTTTTGAAGAAGACGAAAGAGAAGCCTGAATTCGTCGTTCTGGATCCGCCCCGGGCGGGACTTGGAGCGGAGACCGCGGCAAAGCTTGCGGAGCTTGGAGCTGCGGAGATCGTTTACCTGTCTTGCGATCCGTCCACTTTGGCGCGGGATTTGGCGGTGCTGACTAGTTCGCCGCGGAAACCGAAAGAGATTGCCGCGCCCGGCGTCCGATACGAGATGAGCGAAGTGCACCTGTTTGATTTGTTTCCGCAGACTTATCACATCGAAACGCTGGTGAGGTTGCGAAGAGTGCCATGAGGCTGCCGGCCTTAGCCATCGCCGCGTTATTTGCGTGCGGCGCTGTGCTTGGCCAGTGGCAGTGGATCGCGCAACGAACTTCTTCCCACGTCTACCTTGTGGCCGGCTTTGTTTCGGCCGGCCTTCTCATTTGCACCGGCATCTTGCTTGCGCGAACCGGGCGGCTCTTCCCTGCTGCGGCCATTTCTCTGTTGAGCTGGCTGGTGCTTGGTATGTTGGGAGCAGGGATCGCAAACCAGCCGCGGCCTGCGGACTACGTGCTGAATCTAGTTGATGCCGGCCGTTTGGAATTGAAGACACCGTTGCGGTGGCACGGGCACCTGCGGGACGAGCCGGCACGATTGCCGTGGGGCTACGGCTACGAGATTGAATTGTCTGGAGTGGAGTATCAAGGTGAGGTGATTCCCACACGGGGCGGGCTGCGGATCGGTTTTACTGAGCCGCCGAATCCGATAGCGCCACCGGACGTTCATGCGGGCGAAGAAATTGTTGTCGCGACGCAAGCGAAGCGGCCGCGGGTCTATCGAGATGACGGGGCGTTTGACCAGCCCGCGTATCTGGAGCAGCAAAACATCGATTTGATCGCTACGCTGCGGGCGCCGGAGTTGATGCAGCGGATCTCCGCTTCGTCTCCAACCGCCTCGACAATCCTGGCTCATATTCGGCGAAGGCTGCGCGAGGAGATCGATATTTTGTTTGCGAGCAGGCCGGAAGCGGCGGGTGTTTTGCGCGCAATGCTCTTGGGTGACCGAAGTTTCGTAAACCGCGCGGAAGCGGCCGATTTTCAGAAGACGGGCGTGTTTCACGTGCTGGTCGTGGCGGGTCTGCACGTCGGCGCGCTAGCGGTGTTTTTGTTCTGGATCGGACGGAAGCTGAAGCTTGCGCCGTTCTGGACCGCTCTCACAACGGTGCTGCTGTTGTTTGCGTACGTGGCAGTGGTGGAACAGAGGCCCCCGGTCCTGCGCGCGGCTTTGATGACCGCGATCGTTGTGATTGGAGGATTGTTCTTTCGGCGGCTGGATTTGCTGAACTCCGCGGGGATTGCAGCGCTGCTTTTGCTGGTCGCAAAACCGCTGGCGGCGCGCGATTCGAGTTTTCAGCTGACATTTTTGGCGATTGGTTGCATCGCGGGGCTGGCTGCGCCGTGGCTGGAAAAAAGAGTTCAGCCTTATGTCAAAGCGCTGCGCGGATGGCGCGATGTCACGCGCGATGCGGCGTATGAGCCCAAGGCGGCGCAATTTCGGATTGACCTGCGCGCGATGGCGCGATGGATTTCATCCCATGTGCCAGCGCGGCTCGGAAGTCCGGCGGGTGAGTCGCTCGCACTTGGCATTGCATTCTGTCTGCGCGTGTGGGAATTGCTGGTCATCACGTTCGTTTTGCAGGTCGGCATGCTGCCTCTCATGGCTCGGGATTTTCATCGCATCACGCTGGATGCGCCGTTCGTTAACCTTGCGGCGGTGCCGCTCACTGGCCTCGTGGTGCCGCTGGGATTTCTTACGCTGGGATGCGGGATTATTTTCCCAGCGCTGGCGAAAGTTCTGGCTGTCCCGTTAGCGTGGGCAACTCTCCTGCTGCTGCACACCGTCCGGTGGTTCGCGGGCTTTCCACGATGGAGTTACCGCATTCCAGGACCGCCTGGCTGGTTGATCGCGTTATTTCTCGTTGCTGGTTTGCTGCTGGCCGTGGCCACGAGAATAGCCAGCGCGTGGAGAAAATGGGTGTCAGGGGGCGCAGCCGTAGTTCTTGTGGTGAGCGCGCTGACCGTCGCCATTTTTCCTTTTGCACCGAAGCGGTCGGCGGGAAAGCTCGAATTAACTGTGCTGGATGTAGGGCAAGGAGATTCGCTGCTTGTCGTCTCGCCGCATGGAAGAACGCTGCTCATCGATGGAGGCGGAGCGTTTGGCGGATTCGCGGGGCATGAGGAGCACAACGGAATCGATCCGGGAGAAGAAGCAGTGTCGCCGTATTTGTGGTCGCGTGGGTTCCAGAAGCTGGATGTAGTGGCTTTGACGCATGCGCATCAGGACCACATCGGTGGGTTGGGCTCGATTCTCGAAAATTTTCACGTAGGCTCGCTTTGGATTGGGCGAGAGGTTGCGTCGAGTGCGCTTGCGAATTTGGAAAAGGTGGCGCGAGAAAAGAAGATTCCGATCGTGCACGAAATCCGCGGAAAGACAATTTCCTGGGATGGGGTGGAAGCGCAATTTCTCTGGCCAGAGATTGCCTCTGAAGAAATTGGACCGGCGCCAAAGAACAACGATTCGCTGGTTCTGCGGTTGCAATACGGAGAGCGTAGCTTAATGCTGCCGGGAGACGCGGAAAAGCAGGCGGAGAAAGCCATCCTGGGTGAAAACAACGTGGAGGCGCTGCACGCCGATGTGCTGAAAGTTGGGCACCACGGCAGCAAGAATTCGACTATGCCGGGATTCTTAGCGGCGGTGCACCCGCGCGTCGCGGTGATTAGCGCAGGGGAAGACAATCCTTACGGGCATCCTAACCCGGAGCTATTAGAGCGGCTTGAAAGCGCGGGAATTAGGATTCTCCGGACGGACCGCGATGGTGCAGTGCACGTCTTGACTGACGGCAAGCAGCTGGAAATCAGCTGCTTCGTGGCGTGTCTCGATAAGTTCGCAGGTAGTCCTCAATCCCAGGCACAAAACGCCACATCAAGAAGAGCAACACAAGCAACAGCAAAAAACCGATAGCCGCCTGGTATTCGTGGTTTTTCTTGTACTGCGCGAAAGAAAAAGAACGGGCACCGCCAGAAGAAAGTTTTGCTGGAGTGAGCTGCGGAAAAAACAACGGTACAGCGCGGGCGTACGCTTCGAATGCTTCGCCGTGATGATGGCGAAGTTCAGTTTCCTCGCGGCGCATGACGACGGAATAGAACAACGCGAAGTACGCGCAAAGAATAGCCGCGGAAATCCAGGAGTGAGTGGCAACGGAAGCCGCCAGTGTGAGGAAGGCGCTGCCGAGATACAGCGGATTGCGCGTGTAGGCGTAAGGGCCGGTCACGGTGAGCACTTCCTGTTTGTGGAGATGGCCGGCGGCGCGCGCGCGAATGTAGAGGCCGATCAAGCCGAGAGGCAGTCCCCAAAGAATGCTGCGAGGAGTTGGCCGCGCAAACCACAAAACTACAATGGCGAGAGGATAGCCCAGTCGCACGCGCCAGCGGGCAATAAGAGCGGCGGCGGAGTTCATGCCGTGACTCCAAGACGGCGGCGAAGCGCTTCGAAGACTTCCTTTACCTGGATTTGCAGCATGGAAGGATGCGCTTGATCGCTGCGCTTGTGCGTGGTGATGATGTCGGGCGCGCGCAGAACGATGTCGTCAGTGCGATAGGGGCCGTTACGGGCGGGATCTGTGGGGCCGAAAAGGGCAACGGCCGGAGCGCCGAGAGCAATCGCGAGGTGCAGCGGGCCGGTATCGCCGCCGACGATGCACGCCGCGTTGCGCAAGAGAGCCATCAGTGGACCGAGTGGACCATTGTACGGCACTGGGTCTGCGTCGCCGCTGCATTCGCGGACGGCGAGGGCGAGATCGTCTTCGCCGGGGCCATAGTTCACAACGCAGCGAATGCCGAGAGATTCTCGAATCACGCGGCAGAGGTGGCCGAAGCGCTCCGGCGGCCAGCATTTCGAACGCCAGCCGCCGCCGGGGCTCAGGACGATGTAGCGATCGAGGCCGAGCGTCTTGAGATGATCGCGAATGCCGCAGTCGTCTTGCTGCGGAACACGCAAATTGAATGGAGCGACGGGATTACGCGCTCCCGCGCTGAGGGACAATTCGCCGTTTTGATCGGCGATGTGCGTGGTGGAGGTGTGGACGCGTTCGGTGTAAAGAACAGGAACACCGAATTCACGGATTGTTTCTGAGGAAAAACCGATTCTGCGTTGGATGCCGCCGAAAAACGGCAAGGCGGCGGACTTCCATAAACCCTGGTAGTCGATCGCGGCGTCCCAGCGAGAGCTGCGAATTGTTCTGATGGTCTTCCGCAGCGAGCTGAAAGAGCGGGTTTCTGCGGTCCAAACCTGCGAGGCGAGTTGGCTGCTCTCGACGAGAGGCTTCCATCGCGGGCTGGTGAGCCAGACGATTTCTGCGTTGGGAAAAGTTTCTCGCAAACCCGCAACGGCGGGAAACGTGTGCACGATGTCGCCGAGAGCGCCGAGGCGTACGGCCAGAAAGCGCGGCTCAGGCATGCGGAGCCTTGCGGACAGATTCGAGCAGATCTCGCGTGGAGTGATCTTTTGGGTCGCCAACGATGGCTACGCGAATCCCGAGGCGCGCGGCGGTGGCGCGTTCGGGAACGGTTTCGGTGGTGTAGTCGGTTCCTTTGGCGTGAACGTCCGGCCGGAGATCCTCGAGGAGAGACTCGACGCTCGGTTCGCTGAAGAGGACGACGTAATCCACGGCGCGAAGAGCGGCGACGAGCCGCGCGCGGGCGTTTTCATCAAGAATGGGGCGGCCCGGACCTTTCAGGACGCACACGCTCGAATCGGAATTGACGCCGACTACGAGGATGTCGCCTTCGCGGCGTGCGCCTTCCAAATAGCGGACGTGGCCCACGTGAAGCGTGTCAAAGCATCCGTTGGAGAAAACGATGCGCTGGTTGCGCTTTTTGTGTTCGGCCAATTTTACCCGAAGGGATTGGCGCGTCATGATCTTGGACTCGGCGTGGCGCATGATTCAGGAAGCGGCTCCGCCGGCTTGCTGGCGAATGGCGCCGAGAAGTTCATCGCGCGTGACCGTGGCTGTGCCGCGCTTCATGACGACGAGGCCGCCCGCGATGTTGGCGATGTGCGCGGCTTCGAGGGGTGAACCGCCGCACGCGAGTGCAAGCGTGTAGGCGGCGAGGACGGTGTCACCTGCGCCGGTGACGTCGACGGCTTGATCGCTGCCGTGTACGGAGATATGCGTGACGCGGTTGCCGGGCTCGAAGAGCGCCATGCCGTGGCGGCCACGCGTGACGAGGAGCGCGTTCAGTTTCATTTGTGAAAGCGTCGCGTTACCACAACGCGAGAGCTCGATCAGATCCTGACCGATGGACACGTGGTGAGATGCCTCAAGTTCCGCTTCGTTGGGCGTGGCCGAGGTGATGCCAGCTTTCGCGTAGGCCTGGAGGTTGTGCCGGGCGTCGAGCGTCACCGGTGTGGCGTTTTTTTGTGCGGTGATCGTTTGCTTGAGGAGGGCTGGTGTGGAGACGCCGAAACCGTAATCGGAGACAGCCAGGGCATGCGCGGAACGGAGTTTTGCTTGTAACTTAGCTTGCAACTTTTTGTGAATGGCTTCCGGCAAGGGCGAATGCGGCTCGCGGTCGACGCGCAAGACCTGCTGGCCGACGGTGTGCGCCCAGCCCGCGAGAATGCGGGTTTTTGTGGGCGTGGTCCAGCCTTTGACGCGGAGAATGCCGGAGACTTCGACGCGCTTGTTTCGAAAATACTCGATGAGGGCGTTTCCAGCCGAGTCGTCACCGACCGCAGTGATGGGATGGACGCGTGCACCGAGAGCCGAAAGATTGTTGGCGGCGTTGGCGCCGCCGCCGGGAAGAAGGTGCGTTTCGCGGTGACGGAGGATGAGGACCGGAGCCTCGCGCGAGACACGCGAGATCTCGCCGAATTGAAATTCGTCGGCGACAAAATCACCGAAGAGGACCACGCTCTTTGAAGAAAACTGTTCCACGCATTCCGCAAGAGCCAGCAGATCGACCGAGGATGATGGGACGGGCTTCTTTGCAGGGCGCTTCATTTGGTTGGCCTCAGGATCCAGTGAACGGCGTCCGCAAGATCGGCGGCGACAAAATCCGGTTGCGCCGGCCACTTCGCGGCGTTCCAAAGATACTCGCCTTCGCCATATCCCGTTCGCACCAGAATACCGCGTGCGCCGGCGAGGCGGGCAAGCTCAATGTCCGCGTGGCGATCTCCGACGACGAACGAACGATGCAAGTCGAGCGCATGCTCTCGAGCCGCCTGCTCCAGCATTCCGGTTTTTGGTTTGCGGCAATCGCAGCCATCCCCCAGAGTGTGCGGGCAATAGTATATGGCGCCGAGGCGCGCACCCGCGGCTTCGAGCTGTTGGGTCATGAGTTCGTGGACCGTATGCACCAGCGTTTCTGGAAAATAGCCGCGGCCTACGCCGGACTGATTCGTGACGACTATCACAGGCAAACCGGCTTCATTCAGGCGGCGAATCGAATCGGCCACTCGCGGCAAGATACGAAATCGGCTGACATGATTCAAGTAGCCGACTTCTTCGGAGATGGTGCCGTCGCGATCGAGAAAAACGGCGGGGCGGAGGGGGACTGTTTCAGGCAGGGCGCACCTCGATCGTAGAAATCCACTTTTTGGCGGCGGCTTCCACTGCGCTTGACGTGATGCGCGTCATGCAGCGGTGATCCGTTGGGCAGCGGCGCAGAAAGCATGGGCTGCAATAGGGCTTTTCCTGAACAATGCTGCAGCGCGGGGTGACGGGAGCTGTACCAAACGGGTCCGTTGGACCGAAGACGGCGACGACTGGAAGTCCGACGGCGGCTGCGACGTGCATCGCGCCGGAGTCATTTCCGACGAAGAGATGGCATTGTGAGAGGAGCGCTGGCAAATCATTAATGGCAGTTTTCCCGGTGAGATTGACAGGCGGGAGGCGCATGCTCGCTGCGATGGCGGAAGATACCGGCGCTTCCGCGCGCGTGCCGAATAAGATGACGTCCACTTTTGCCTTCGGGTCTTCAGCGTGAAGACGGTTTGCGAGTTCCGCAAAGCGATCGGGCGGCCAGCATTTTGCGGAGCCATAGGACGCGCCTGCACCTATGGCAACGCGCAAGCTATCTGGCCTGACCCCATTGGAGAGAAGGAAAGCCGCGGCGCGTTGACGATTCTCCTCAGGAACATCCAAGCCGATGAAGGAATCGTTCGGCAAAGAGTCCAGCCAGCCGGCGCGGCGAAGCAATTCGAGATAATAATACTGTTCATGGGCGGGAATTTCGCCAGGCTTCGGAACTGGCACGGCTTTTGTGAGCAGAAGGCTGCGGCCATCGCGCGCATAGCCGATGCGTTCTGGAATTCCCGCGCGCCAGGCAAACCACGCAGCTTCGAAGGCATTCTGAAGCAAGAGAGCGGTGTCAAACTTCTGTGCGCGCAGGTCACTTACCATATCGCGTTTGTAGTCCAGATCAATGATGTTGTTGCAGACTCCTTGACCTTTGTAGAGAAACGCAACGTAAGGCCGCGCAAGAATGGTTATCTCTGCTTCTGGAAAGCGCGCCCGCACCGCGCGCAGCGCAGGCAATGCCATGATGGCATCGCCGACCCAGTTCGTCGCGCGGACAAGAATTTTCATGCTGTTGCACCGCAACCTGTATCCAACTTTCTTTCCAATGCGGCGGCGAACTCACTTTCCGGGGTGAGAACAAAATCGATCGCGGCAACATAAATCGAAAGAATGACTTTCTGCGCATCGCGGATATTGCAGGCGTCCTTTTCGGTCGTGACGAAGGCGATGGCGCCTGCGCTTTGCGCTTCTTTCATCAGGTTTGCCAAGTCGCCATCCGAGTAGTGGTGATGGTCGCGGAATATCTTTTGCCCGGCTACGGGCACGTGCCAGCGAGTAAGATCATCAAAAAACGCCTGAGGGTTGCCGATGCCACAAAAGGCAAAGAAGGGGCCGTGGCCAATTTCGCTCAAGTAGTGCAGGTTATTTTCGTCCCCAAAACGGCGAAAACCCAGCAATCGCGTCTGGGCGTAGAAGATGGAAAACGTGTGCGAGTCGCTCGCTTCGATTTCGGGCCGTTCCGTTTTACGCGTCACCACCAGGATATCGGCGCGGTTACAGGCGGCAATAGGCTCGCGCAGCGTTCCAGACGGAAGCAGCCATTGGTCCTTCAGCTTGCGCGAACCGTCAACCATCAATATATCGAGATCACGCGCGAGCGGAAGATGCTGGAAGCCGTCGTCAAGCAGAAAAATATCAACTGGCTGCTGGGCGTCGAGACGCTTCCCTTCTTCAAAGCGATTCTTGCCAACGCCGAAAACAGCCCGGTTTTGCAGGCGATTCTTCATCAGCTCGATCTCGTCACTCGTGCCGCCGGAACCTCGATAACCTCGACTAAGAATCGCGACGCGCTTCCCTTCCGCAAGAAATTTCTCCGCGAGCCAGAGAACCATCGGCGTTTTCCCTGTCCCGCCCACGGTCAAGTTGCCAACGCTAATTACTTTGCCCTTCAATCGCTTTTGTTTCAGCCAGCCCTGCGCATAGACCCAGGCGCGAAGCTGAACGTATGCGCCGTACAAAAAAGAGAGAGGCCAGAGTAGAATTCGCAGCAGCGGCGGGAGGTCCATCATTCCCCGCGCGCTGGAACGTCGAGATGCCGCGCAATCTCCGCGACGGCCCGATCGGTGGCGCCTCGGCTGCTTTCCACAAGTTTGCGAGCGGTCTCCCCCATCTTCGCGGCGCGCTCCGGATAGCGCATGAACTCAATCCAGGCGACGCCTGCATCTTCGGGACTTTCCACTTGCACGGCGGCCCCGGCGGCCGTGAAACGCGCAGCCATCTCTGCAAAATTTTCCATCGACGGCCCAAATACGGGAACTTTGCCAAACGCGGCAGGCTCAAGGATATTATGCCCGCCACTTTCCACCAGCGAACCGCCAACGAAAGCTCCATCCGCCACACGATAAAGCGAAGCGAGTTCGCCGATGCTGTCCAGCAAAATGACGGTCACGTCATCGGGAATCGCAAATTCAAAGGACGTCGCGCCATTCTGCGATGGCCCCGGGAGTGGCAACTGCGAGCGCCGAATAAATTTGCGGTGCGATTCGTCAATGGACTGCGCCGCCGCATCAAAGCATTCCGGCTTGCGCGGTGCCAAAACGAGAAGCGCGTTGCGATATTCGCCTTGCAATGTGCCAAACGCAATCAACGCGAGAGGCTCTTCTGTCGCAACCACACTTCCGGCAACAATAATGGGAGAACGTCCACTTCGCTTCGTCTCGGCTGCAAGCCAGTTCGAAATCGGCGTCGGGGCAGGAAGTTCCTGGTCATACTTCAAATTGCCGCTGACGCGCACGCGGTCCACCGGCGCACCCATTGCCCGGATGCGCTCCGCGTCCTGTTCGCCCTGCATGAGAAATGCATCCGCACTAGCCAACGCGCTGCGGTAGAGTGGCCGCAGAAAGAAACCAAATACTCCGGCAAACTTTTGGAAACGCGCAAAGGAACGGTCCGAAATCCGCCCACTCACAAAAACGACTGGAACGCCACTGCGCTTCGCTTCCAGCAGGAAATTGGGCCAAATCTCCGTTTCCAGCACAATCACGACCGATGGCCGCACCTCACGCAAAACCCGGCGCACGCAAAACGCCCAATCCAATGGAAAATAGAAAATCGCGTCGGCAAAAGGCATCCGCTCGCGCGCCAGCGCCTGCCCAGTCAAAGTAGTCGTGGATATAACCAAAGGACGGTCGGGATACAACTGCTTCAAACGCCGCGCCAGTGTGATTCCGGAGAGCGCCTCGCCAACCGATACGGCATGAATCCAGATAGCCCCAGCCCGTTTTTCAGGCAGCTTCTCCAGCGCCGGAAAAGAAAAACCAAGCCGCTCACTGAGATTGGAAAAATATTTGCCGTGGCGCCATCCCTGCACCAGCCAGTACGGCGCGAGCAGCAGGGCGGCAAGCCCCATAAGCAGGCTATAGATGAAATACACTAATCGTGGCTCCGGTCTCTCTAGCGCGCCGCCGCGCGCAGGCGGTCCTTAGCGCGGGCAACCCTGCACTTCCCCCAGGAATCGAAGGCGTCGAGATGAGAAAGGACTATTATAACCCGATGCGAAACCTAGCCATTATAGTTCCCTTTCTTGCGGCCACACTTTTTCTTAACGGTTTTCTGGAGAGGCCCGCGGCCCAACAGCCGCAAGCCACGCTAAAGTCTGCCGCGCTCGAATCGCACGAAGGCGTGACGATTTCCGCGCAGCCTTGGACCGACGCCGCCACCTACAAAGCGAAATTTCCGAAGAAGTCCCCTTTGGGCTCTGGAATCGTGGCCATTGACACTATCATCCGCAACGATTCAGACGACAGCATGAAGATAGACCTGGAGCAAATTCGGTTGAACGTAACCGTGTCCGAAGACAACCGGCAAGCGTTGCGTTCCCTGACGGCGGATGATGTAGCCGACGTGATGACGGACACGGGGAAGCACGATCCCACCGCAAGCCGCAGGTCGCCCATCCCCATACCGAAAGGTCCCAAGGCAGGCCGCGACAAACACTGGACTGAAGCGCAAAAAGCCGCCGCTGATGCGGGACTCTCATCCAGCATCGTTGCCCCGCACCATTCCGTGCAGGGCCTGCTCTACTTCGATTTGCAGGGACAGTTCGACCTTCTGAGCACTGCGCATCTCTATATCCCGGATATTCGCGCACTCGAAAAGAATCATCCGCTGCTTTATTTTGAGATCGACCTCAGCCGATAGACACATTTTCAACTGAAGCTTCTCAGCCTTCGTCAAAACTTTCTCTCCGATTGCTGGAGAAAAACTCGTTAATTTGCGCGCCTCCGCTCACTCGGCTACCATCACAAGGCATAACATTTTCGAACACTGCGGGTAAATGTTGAATCTCCTCGAAGAACTGAATCCCGAACAACGGTTAGCAGCAGAAACAACGGAAGGTCCCGTGCTGATTTTGGCTGGTGCCGGCACCGGCAAAACGCGCGCGATCACCTTTCGCATGGCCAACTTGATCTCCAAAGGTGTGCCCGCGGAAGCGATCCTCGCGGTCACCTTCACGAACAAAGCCGCTGAAGAGATGCGCACGCGCGTCTCCGATCTTCTGCTGCGCTCAGGAGTGCCTCCCGCGCAACCCTGGCTTTCCACGTTCCATTCACTCTGCGCGCGGCTTCTGCGCCGCGAAGCGCCCAGTGCTGGACTGCCGCGCGATTTTGCGATCTACGATGACGACGACCAAATCGCCGCCGTGAAGCTCGTGATGAGCAAGCTGGCGATTGACGACGACAGCCTCACACCGCGCAATATCCTCAGCAGCATCAGCTTCGCGAAAAACCACGCCAAGACTCCGGAAATGCTGCGCGGCGAAGCCATCAGCCAGGACGGCCGCCGCGTTGCCGATGTTTTCTCGGCCTACGAAAAACTCCTGCACCAAAGCAACGCCCTCGACTTTGACGATCTGCTGCTCCGCTCCGCGCGCCTGCTGAGGGATGTTCCGGCTGTACGCGAAAAGTGGCAGGCCCGCTTCCAGTACATCCACGTGGACGAGTATCAGGACACCAACCGCGTGCAGTACGACCTGCTGCGTCTCCTCGTTGGGCCGAAACACAATGTTTGTGTCGTCGGCGACGAAGACCAGTCTATCTACCGCTGGCGCGGCGCGGACGTCTCGATCCTGCTTAGCTTTTCGAAGGACTTCCCCGGCGCGCGTGTTGTGAAGCTGGAGCGCAACTACCGCTCCACCCAGAATATTCTGGATGCCGCGGGAGCGGTCGTCTCCAATAACCCCGAGCGCCTCGGAAAATCTCTGAGCGCAGCCAAAGGCGCGGGCACAAACCTGCGCTACTTCGAGGCCCGCGACGCTCACGGCGAAGCGGAATTTACAGCCGGGGAACTCGAGCGCATTTTGAACGACGATTCCGCGCAAACCTGCGCCGTCGAGTACCGCACCAATTCTCAATCCCGCGCCTTTGAAGAGGTTTTCCGCCGCCGCGGATTGCGTTACAAGCTGGTCGGCGGATTCAGCTTTTACAACCGCGCCGAGGTAAAAGACGCGCTGGCTTACGTGCGGCTGGCCATGCATCCGGAAGACGACATTTCTCTTCTCCGCGTGATGAACGTGCCTCCGCGCGGGATCGGCAAGACCACCGTGGACGCTCTGCGAGAGACCGCGCGCGTGGATGGGACTCCGCTTTGGGCAGCGATAGAAAAATTCATTTCCGGAGCGGCAGCCGGCCGCGCCGTCACTCCCCTGCGAGCGTTCCAGGACTTAATCCGCAGTTTGCAGGAAGCTCTGGCGCAGAAGGAGCCTTCACAGTTTCTACATGTGGTTCTCGAAGAGAGCGGCTACATAGACATGCTCAAAGACCGCAACACTCCCGAAGATGTCGCGCGTCTCGAAAACCTCGAAGAACTGACGCGCGCCGTAGCCGACAGCATGGAAGCCGGCGAGGAGTTCACGGACTTCCTCGATGCCGCCGCTCTCGTCAGCGACGCGGATTCTTTCGAGGGCAAGCCCGGCGTAACCCTGATCACTCTGCACAGCACCAAGGGCCTCGAGTTCGACCACGTTTTCCTGACCGGCATGGAAGAAGGCATTTGCCCGCACGGTCGCTCTTTGAACGAAGAAAAAGGCATCGAAGAAGAGCGCCGCCTCGTCTATGTGGGCATGACTCGCGCGCGCACTTCGCTCACCCTCACGCGCGCCGTCTATCGCCGAATCTTCGGCAACGAGCAACAGTTGAAGGCGTCCTTGCCGTCGCGTTTTCTTGCAGAAATCCCGGGTGAGTTGGTGGAAACCGTCCGCGGCTCCATGGCCGAGATTGGCGAGAAGCGCCGCTACGAGCCCGATCCCGAGTATTCCTATTCCGCCGACGAATTCTTGCGCCGCGTACGCGGCAAACCCACTCCCGCAGTCGCGGCTCCCAAGCCAGCCCGTACGCCAAGCTCATTCGGCAGGCCTTCCATAAAGCGTGGCGCCAACGCCGATCCCATGCTCGGCCGCAAAGTTCGCCATCCAAGCTACGGCGTGGGCACCGTCGTCGGCGTGGAAGGCGACGAAGAAGACCGCCGTGTCTCCGTAAGTTTTCCCGGTCGTGGAACGAAAAAATTCATCGAACGCTACGCACAGCTCGAACAAGTCTGACCTTCTCGACTCCGGCGTCTCAAGGTCAGGAAAGTTCCTCTTGAACGGCTGATTACTTTCTGCTATATTCCCCAGTAGAGAATTCTCAGAGTTTCGTAGCGCCAGCGTTGAGTTGGCGCTTTTTTGTTTCTACTGGCGGCAACCGACCTCCTGCCTGCGCGCTCGTGGTGGCGCAGGCGCCCATAGCTAGCAGGTTTCAGTTTGTCGCCATTTCCTATCACCACCAGATTGCAGGATATTCCTGGCGCCTGGAGAGTGCCAGCGCGTAAGTCTTTTAGATGCAACACTTACAGGGCGGCCCTGTAAACGTTGATTCTAAACGACTTACACGACAGCTAACCCCTTTAGATGCAACAGTTACAGAATATCAAGGGGCGGGCGTCAGCCGACTGAGTTGACCGCAATCGGACAATGCCTGGCGCGGTCGATTCGCCCGAAGCTGAAACAATTCCACTCATGCGCTTTCTTGCGAAAGCTTGCGTCTCGGGGTACATTGAGGCGCGTTCATTCCTCATTTGCGTGCCCGGCAAACAGGTCTCACATTGCCGCAACGCTATCGGAGACCCTGAGTGGCGTCAGACCTCTTCCGTTGCAAGCAGATTGATCAACTGATTTCCGATTGCGAGAACGCGGAAGTTCGGCTGAAAAAATCTCTGGGATGGCTGAGCCTCACGTCGCTGGGCATCGGAGCGGTAATCGGCTCCGGGATTTTCACCATCGTCGGCACGGCCATCGCCGGCCAGAAGATGCAGGTCTCCTCGATTCTCAACGCCCCGCTGCTGCAGTATTTGATAACGCACCAATCGTCGTTCGGCCGTCCGGGTGCTGGCCCGGCAATCGCTCTCTCTTTCGTTCTGGTTGCTATCGCGTGCGGCTTTGCCTCCGTTTGTTACGCCGAACTCGCCGCGATGATTCCCATCGCCGGGAGCGCCTACACGTATACCTACGCCACGATGGGCGAACTCATTGCCTGGATCATTGGCTGGGATCTCATCCTCGAATACGCGGTCAGCAACATGGCCGTAAGCGTGGGCTTCTCAGCGCATCTCGTGGACCTTTTCGATTGGTTTGGCTTTCATCCCAATCCGCGCTGGATCTCTCCTGCGTATTTGCCATCGGGGCTTCAGGACCTTCAAGGGAACGACATCTACGGCGCGGGCTGGCATTTTGGTTTCAACTGGCCCGCCTTCGTCATCGTCATGCTACTCACCGTGATTCTGGTACGCGGCATCCGCGAATCCGCGGAAACCAACAACATCATGGTGCTCATCAAAATCATCGCCATCCTGGCCTTCATCTCTTTCGCGTCGCGATTCATTCACACCTCGAATTGGCATCCTTTCGCTCCCAATGGCTGGCCCGGCATCCTTACCGGGGGCTCCATCGTCTTCTTTACCTACATTGGCTTTGACTCTGTCTCGACCGCAGCCGAAGAATGTAAAAATCCCCAGCGTGACCTTCCGCGCGGCATTATCGCCACGCTCATCATCTGCACGGTGCTTTACATCGGCGTTGTCGTTGTGCTCACCGGCCTCGTTCGTTGGGACACGCTGGTCGACGACGCCGCGCCTGTGGTCAACACGCTGAAGAAACTGCACATTTCAAGTCTCCGCCTGGTCGTACTGATTGGCGCGCTCATGGGAATGATCTCTTCGCTGCTTGTTTTCCAAATCGGGCAAGCGCGCGTCTGGTTTGCCATGTCGCGCGACGGACTGTTTCCTAAAGTTTTCAGCCGTGTGCACCGCAAATATCTCACGCCGGACTTCTCCACCTGGGTCGCTGGCTTCGCCGTAGGCGTCCCTGCGGGGCTTCTCGACATCGGCACGCTGGGTGATCTCGCCAACATTGGAACGCTTTTCGCCTTCGCGCTGGTCGCGGCGGGCGTGCTCATCCTCCGTTACCGCGAGCCAGATCGGCCGCGGGCATTCCGCGCGCCGGGTGGACCTATCGCACCCGTCCTTACTATCCTCACGTGCCTTTTGCTGATGGCAGGCTTGCCGATCATGAATTGGATCCGGTTCATAAGTTGGCTCGCCATTGGACTCGTGATTTACTATTTCTATGGCCGCAGGCACAGCACGCTCCGGGCGGCAAATGCAGAGCATAGGAACTGAAGATGCGGCCGGAACTTCTTAGAGAATTAAAAAATCGGGCAGCCGTTCTTCTCGCCATCGCGGCCGTTCTCGCGTTCTTTCCTCGGTACGCCTCCGCCTGGGGGCGCAGCGCCCACAAGCTGGTTGTTAATCAGGCCATTGACACTCTGCCGCAGGATATTCGTTACTTCTTCGAGTCCTATCGAAGCGTGTTGCTCCAACACGTGAATGATCCTTTGGATGCTGTCGCCAAAACGCCCGCCGAAAAACGGAATGACCATCTCTATCTCGACAAGTACGGCCGCTTCCCGTTCGACTCCCTGCCGCGCAGCTACAAAGCCGCTTTGGACAAGTACGGAAAATCCAAGCTTCAGGCGAACGGCTTGCTGCCCTGGGAAATTGGCGTCTACAGCCAGAAGCTGACGGAAGATATGCGAACGGGCCACTGGGAAGATGCCAGGCTGGACGCCGCGATTCTTGCGAATTATGTCGCCGAAGCCCACGATCCGTTCAGCACGACAGAGAATTTTGACGGAAAGTTGACCGCTCAGGCCGGCGTCAACGAACGATTCGGCGTCACTTTGGTAGACCGCTACTCTTCCTTCTTCCCCATGCGGCCCAACGACTCTGCGTTTATCAATGATCCGACCGATCACGCCTTTGACGTTTGCCTGGCTTCGCACAGTTGGCTCGAAACCATCCTGCTCGCGGATCGCAACGCTTACGTCGCGGGAAAATCGTACTCCTACAACGATGAATACTTCGACCGCTTCTACAACCAGGCCGCTGCAACGCTGATCCGGCAACTATCCGAAGCCTCCACGGATGTCGGCTCCTACTGGCTGACCGCCTGGATCAACGCCGGCCGGCCACAGTTGCCTCGCTAACGCCCCTCGGATGAATCCGTTACCTCTACCGGCAAGCATCGCTTCCCTTCCCAAAGCCGAGCTACATTTGCATCTGGAAGGATCGATTCAGCCGGCCACGGTGTGCGCGCTGACGGCACGGCACGGCATCCTCCTTTCCGAGGACGAAGTCCGCCAACGCTACACGTATCGCGATTTCATTGGCTTCATTGACGCGTTCAAGTGGGTCTCATCCTTTTTACGGGAGCCGCGAGACTTCGCTCTCATCGCGCGCGACTTGTGCGAGCATCTTCTGACCCAGAACGTGGTCTACGCGGAGGTCACGCTCTCGGTTGGCGTGATGCTGCTTCGCAAACAGCAGCCGGAGGCCAATTTCGAAGCCATCCTGCGTGCCGTCGAGCCGTTCGAGAAACGCGGTCTTCGCCTGAACTGGGTTTTCGATGCAGCTCGCCAGTTTGGAGCCGACGCCGCCATGGAAGTCGTGCGCGCAGCAGAGTGCAGCGGTTCCGAGTCGATCGTTGCGTTTGGCATCGGCGGCGACGAAATGAGTGTCGCCACGAGAGAATTTCGCCCCGTTTATGAGCAAGCCGCCAATAATGGTCTGCACCTTCTGATGCACGCGGGAGAAGTCGGAGGCCCAGACAAAATCCGCGAAGCCATCGAATTACTCGGCGCGGAACGCATCGGACACGGCATCGCGGCAGCTCAAGACCCAGCTCTAATGGATTTGTTAGCCGATCGCCGCATCCCGCTGGAGATCTGCCCCCAAAGCAATATCCGCACAGGCGCGCTGGCGAAACAATTGAGCATCCCGGACGCAAAAATCGAACGGCATCCCTTGCCGCAACTCTGGCGTCACGGTATTCCAGTCGTCCTTTCGACGGACGATCCCGCCATGTTCCACACAACACTGCTGGCCGAATACGAAAACGCCGCAAAAATGGGATTAAGCGAGATCGAACTCGCTCAACTTGCGGAAATGAGCTTCGCACACGCTTTCCTCACCGAAGCCGAAAAGCTCGCCCTGAGAAAATCACCCAGTTCCTGACGCCGATGTCTTGCTGAGGGAGGACTCAGCTTTTCGCCTCCCGTTCTCGAAGGCTCTCACCTTCCGCCGCAAATGTTATACTTACCGCATGAAAGCACACGTTTGGGTGATGCCAAAACGCACGGTACTCGATCCTCAAGGACAAACCATTCAGCACGCGCTCTCCGGTCTGGGCTACGCCTCCGTCAAAGATGTGCGCCAGGGCAAATTCTTCGTCCTGAATGTCGAAGGTTTGACGCGCGACGAAGCCACGCAGCAAATCGAGCGCATCTCGAAAGAAGTTCTCACCAATCCGGTCATCGAAGAATCTCGCTTCGAAATCGTGGAGTAAGCAACAAGCGAAATGCATCCACCCCGCAACTCTGCCAAGACGCCCGCGTGGTTGCCGCTGGCATTCGTATTTCTTCTCTTTCTCAGCGGCGCCGGAGGCTGCAAGCACAGATCTCACACCTCCGATTCAAGCCTGCAAAAGATCGATGAGATGCTCGACAAGCAGCTCCCACCCGGCACGCCGAAGCCCCGCGTGGTATATTTCCTGAACTCACGCGGCTTCAGGATCGAACGCTTTCCCGACAAGATCACCATCGTCGCCCTGGTGCGCCAAATCGATACGGACACGCTGCAGCCAGCCACTGCACGCGCCACGTTTCACTTCGATTCAACGGACAAGCTGATTTCCTACGATCTTCAGCCCGGCCCTGACACCCCGGTTCAGCCGTAACGCGCTTCGCACATCGCATTCACGAACGCGCCGGCACCAAGCGACTCCATGCTAGTCTAGCCAAATAGCTTCCCAGGAGACCCCGCGCATGTGCGGAATTGTCGGATACATCGGGCCTAAGAAAGTTGTGCCCGTCATTATCGAAGGGCTGCGAAAACTGGAGTACCGCGGTTATGACTCCGCGGGCATCGCGGTCGTCACGAAAGACGGCAAGCTGGAGATTCGCCGCGCGCCCGGCAAGCTCCGCAACCTCGAGGAAGTCATCCGGCAGTCGCCCATCGAAGGCACGTACGGCATCGGCCACACCCGGTGGGCCACCCACGGCCGTCCCACGGAAGAAAACGCGCACCCGCACCGCGACTGCACCGGACAAATCGTGGTCGTTCACAACGGAATCATCGAAAATTATCTCGAGCTGAAAGAGCAGCTCCAGCGCGAAGGCCACAAATTCGTAACCGAAACAGACACCGAAGTCGTCGCGCATCTCGTCGAGAAAAATTCGCAAGGCGGCGCGCCGCTTGAAGAAGCGGTCCGCAAATCTCTGAAGGAGCTGCGCGGCATCTACTCCCTGGTGTTCCTCTCCTCCCGCGATCCGCACAAAATCGTGGCCGCCCGCATCGGCCCGCCATCCGTCATCGGCCTCGGTGACGGCGAATATTTCGTAGCCAGCGACATCCCCGCTCTCCTCGAACACACCCGCCAAATCTTTTTCCTGGTCGATGGCGACATCGCCGTCCTCACGCAATCCGGCGTCCGCGTTATGGATCACGACGGCCGCCCCGTCGATCGCCCCGCGCATCACGTCGCCTGGGACCCTATCATGGCGGAAAAGGGCGGCTACAAGCATTTCATGCAAAAAGAAATTTTCGAGCAGCCTCGCGCTGTCCGCGACACTCTTCTCGGCCGCATCTCGCAGGATTCCGGAAAAGTCTTCCTCGACGAGATGCATATCTCCGAGCAGCAATTCCGCGAATTTCAGCAAGTCCGTATCGTCGCTTGCGGAACAAGCTGGCACGCCGCCCTCGCCGGGAAATTCATGATCGAGCGCCTCGCCCGCATGCAGGTCGAGGTGGACTATGGCAGCGAATTTCGCTATCGCGATCCCATTCTCGATTCCAAAACGCTCACCGTCTGCATCAGCCAGTCCGGCGAAACCGCCGACACTCTGGCAGCCCAGCGCGAGTCCAAACTAAAAGGTTCCCCAACGCTGGCTATTTGCAACGTCATGGGCTCCATGATCACGCGCGAAGCCGCGGGCACGATCATCACCCATGCAGGCCCGGAAATTGGAGTAGCCTCCACAAAAGCCTTCACCGCGCAATTAACCGCGCTTCTTCTACTGGCTTCCTATCTCGGCCAGATACGCGGAAAGCTGGCGCCGGCTGCGGCGGTTAAGCTGATGCAGGAGTTCACCCGCATCCCGCACAAAATGGAAACCGTCCTGCAAGCCGAAGAATCCGGCTTCTACGAAAATCTCGCCCGGCAATTTTTCCGCTACACCGATTTTCTCTATCTCGGCCGCGGTATTCACTATCCGATCGCTCTTGAAGGCGCACTCAAGCTAAAAGAAATCTCCTACATCCACGCCGAAGGCTATCCCGCCGGCGAGATGAAGCACGGCCCCAATGCACTCATCGACGAGAATCTTCCGGTTGTGGTCCTCGCCACGCGCGACGACTCCGATCCCGAGTCCGTCACGCGCTACGAAAAAAGCGTGTCGAACATCAAGGAAGTGAAAGCCCGTGACGGCATCGTCATCTCCATCGCCACGGAAAAAGACCACCTCGCGCGCGAAGCCTCCGACCACATCATCGAGCTGCCTCCAGCTCCCGAAATTCTCGCTCCCTTGCTGGAAATAATTCCGCTGCAGCTCCTCGCCTACCACATCGCCGTTCGCCTCGGCTGCGACGTCGACCAGCCCCGCAATCTCGCAAAGTCCGTGACTGTCGAGTAGGGGCGAACGACTCGAAGGACAGCTTGTATCTCCTGGTTCTTCCTCGAAGCCTGGTTCAGGATGCTCCGCGCATAGTCCCCCGCGCCTTTTTCCGTTAAGATAAAAACATGCCTCGCATTTTCTGGACGCTCTTGGGTCTCTCCGTTTGTGCCTCGCTGCTCTTCGTGGTTCCTGCCCACTCGCAAACTCCAGCAGGGCCGACCGCAAGCCTCCACGAAATCCGAACCGCAGGCCTGAAAGCTTTTCCGGAAGACCAGGTCAGATCCCTCTCTCAACTTGCAATAAACTCCCAAGTAGGCAAATCCGACCTGCAAGCCGCCGCCGATCGGCTGCTGCAAACCGGCCTCTTCTCCAAAGTGAATTACAGCTTCAAAACCGTCAGCGAGGGCATCACGGTCACCTTCCAACTGGAAGAAGCTCCGCGCGTTCCCATTTTCTTCGACAATCTCCCGTGGTTTTCCGATAGTGAGCTTGCGGACGTCATCCGCAAAAAAGTCCCTTTCTTCGATGGCACCCTTCCCGAAGGCGGCGCCGTCGTGGATCAGGCAAGCGATGCCGTAAAAGAATTGCTGGACTCGCGCCAACTAAACGTCTCCGTCGAACACGAACTCATCCCCAATCCGCTGGGCGAAGGCAACGTCCAAAATATCCGCGCCGAAGGCGGCACTTTCTCCATCGCCAGCGTGGAGTTCAGCGACAAGAGCATTTCCGCTTCGCACACCGTGCAGCAGGCGCTTTTGGACGTCGTGGGAAAACCCTATTCGCGCATGACCATCGACCTTTTTCTTTCCGAACAGGTCCGCCCCCTTTATCTCCAACTGGGCTTTCTCAAAGCAAAGCTCGGCCCTCCAGAAGTCCGCTTGGCCGGCAATCCAAATCAAAAGCTCCCCGAGCAAATCCCCGTGTTTGTCCCCGTGGTCACCGGCCCTGTTTATCGCTGGCAAGGAGCGCAGTGGTCCGGCAACTCTCTTCTCTCCACCATCACGCTCGCGACTGAAATCGGCCTGAAGCCTGGCGATATTGCCGACGGCATGAAAATCGAAGCTGGCTGGGATAGCGCGCGCGAAGAGTACGCGCACCGGGGCTTCCTCGATGCAAAACTCGACCCCGTCGCCTCCTACGATGACAAGGAAACAACCGTCTCCTACAACGTGACCGTCGTCGAAGGCGCGCAGTATCATTTCAATACGCTGGTTCTGACGGGTCTCTCTCTAACCGCCGAGCGAAAGCTCCATCAAATGTGGCCCACCGCTGCAGGCGCCATCTTCGACAAAGCTCTCTTCGAACAATTTCTAATCAAGCTGCAATCGCATCCAGCAGAAATTTTCGGCGATCTGCCGCTGCACTACGACACCGTGGGACATTGGCTGCGCCCTGACCCAGAAAAACACACCGTCGACGTCCTGCTCGATTTCAAATGACGCTCTCTTTGTAGCGCCGCCTTCCCGGCGGTGTTTTTCTTGCGGGATAAAAGTCTGGCAAGCATCAACTCGCATTTGCCGGTGCAAAGTAAGCCGCCCGCTGCGGTATACTCTCGATAGAAATGAGCACACTCGTACGCATCCAGGTTGCGGAGCAATCGCAGCTCTCAACCGACGAAAAAGAACTCCTGCTCCAAAAGCATTTGTCCGACTACACTTCCGTAATCGTCGCGCTCTCCGGCGGCGCCGATTCCGCCTATCTAGCCTACGCAGCTCATCAAGTGCTCGGCCAGCGCGCTCTATCGGTGACCGCCCTTTCCCCCAGTTATTCCGCACACGACCGCGAAGTTGTCGAATCCTTCGTCCGCCAACTCGGCGTTCGCCACGAATTCATCGAAACGCACGAAATGGAAAATCCCAAGTACCGCGCCAACGCCGCAGACCGCTGCTATTTCTGCAAAGACGAGCTGTTCACCGTGCTGGATGTAATGGCCCAGGAACGTGGCTTCTCCGCGGTAGCCTACGGCGTAAATGCAGACGACACACTCGATTTTCGCCCCGGCCACCGCGCTGCCGCGGAACATAGCGTCATCGCTCCCCTTCTCGATGCAGGCCTGCACAAGTCAGAAATTCGCCTCCTTTCGCAACGCGCCGGCCTTCCCACCTGGGACCGTCCCGCCTCAGCGTGCCTGGCCTCGCGCCTGCCTTATGGCACAGAAGTCACGCCAGAACGCCTCTCGCAAATCGAGCGCGGCGAAGCCGCCCTCCGCGAACTCGGCTTCCGCCAATTCCGCGTCCGCTTGCATGACAGGCTCGCGCGCATAGAAATCGCCCCGGAAGAGATGCCGCGCGCCATGTCGCCAGAAATGGCTGCCGCCATCTCGGCGCGCCTCAAAGCCGCCGGCTTCACTTACGTTGCCTTGGACCTGGAAGGTTACCGGCAGGGTTCCCTGAACGAGACCCTGGCTCGATAGGGCCACCTTCGGCCTGCCCACGGCCCGGGAGGCGGAACATTTTCAGGCGTATTTGCGTATCTCATATTGGGAAAGGTCGTAAGAGCGCTGCTTTGGGCGCTGGAGGCAGTATGACGCGACATCTCAGACTGGCCGCACCTCTCGCGCTAATCGCGCTCGTCGTCGCGCTTACGGGCTGCCAGATGGGCCCTTCTGTTTCCGGCAGCTTCGACCGCACGCTCGATGTTTCCGGCCCCATCCGCGTGGAACTATCGAATGTTTCGGGAGACGTGAACATTACCGGCAGTTCCGACGGCAAAATTCACGTCCACGGCGACGTGCGTGTCTCCGGAATGGGTTTTGGAAACACTCAGAAACGACTCGATGAACTCATCGCGAGCCCGCCTGTCGAACTAAAAGGAAGCACACTCCGCGTCGGAAAAGAAATGTCGCATCTCCACAACGCTTCCATCGCCTACACCCTGGAAGTTCCGAAGGAAACGGAGGTTAGTGCTTCGAGTGTGTCTGGAGCGGTGTCCATCCGAAGCGTGCGTGGCCCCGTGCAAGCGGAGTCCGTGTCGGGTTCAGTGCGCGCGCAGGATATTGGCCGGGAGGTCAGGCTCTCCTCGGTAAGTGGAAGCGTCGAAGCCGAAAATTGCGGCGATGATGTCCGTGCCACGAGCGTCTCCGGCAGCGTCACCGTGACCAACGCCAAAGGCGACGTACTCGCTCATTCCGTTTCCGGTGATGTCCACACCAACAATCCGGGTGGCCGCGTCGATGCCAACTCCTCCAGCGGTTCGGTGGGGGTGCGCGCGGCAAATGGGGATGTGAAGGGCCACTCCAGTTCAGGAAGCGTCACCGTCCAGGGCAATCCAAGCGGAAATAGCTATTGGGATTTAAAGACCTCCTCGGGAACGGTGGAGATCGCCGTGCCTTCCGACGCGAAATTTCATTTTTCCGCGAACGCCGTCTCCGGCCAGATCAGCGCTCAGATCCCCATCGTGATCGAGGAACAAGGCAAACATTCGCTTCGGGCCCACATCGGCGATGGCGGCGGCCGCGTCGAAATTCATACGGTCTCGGGCTCGATCGAAGTCCAGGGCGCGCAATAAGCCCTGTTCGGCAATTCTTCCCCAAACAGATTAGAATTGTTGTTTATGACCTGCACGCGGCAAAT
>Ga0209655_10000015_pt1 | contig 64750 bp, 61 predicted proteins | sample BogFormECP03_OM2_FD_188236 | JGI IMG/M metagenome (GOLD analysis project Ga0209655, IMG submission 188236) | Bog forest soil microbial communities from Calvert Island, British Columbia, Canada - ECP03_OM2 (SPAdes) (version 2) | ecosystem: Environmental > Aquatic > Freshwater > Wetlands > Bog ...
CGTCACGTCTTCGGCGCGCCAGTCCGCGGGCCGGCCCCCCGCGCTGACGGTGATCGCGCCGTCGGCGCGGCTGGCCATCACGCGACCGGCATCGTCGTCGATGCACACCACCGCGCGACGGGCACGCAGCGGCGAAGAGGGGTTGAATAGACGCGCTTTGGCCTCGAAGTAGTCCTCCATGGTCGGGTGGAAGTCGAGGTGGTCGCGGGACAGGTTGGTGAAACCGCCGATCGCGAAGTGCACGCCATCGACGCGGCCCAGTGTCAGCGCGTGACTGGACACTTCCATCACCACCGTGTCGACACCACGCTCGGCCATTGCCGCCAACTGGGCCTGCAATGCGGGCGCTTCGGGGGTGGTCAGCACACTGGGCACATCGACGCCGTCGATCCGCAGGCCGATCGTGCCGATCAGTCCCACTGTCCGCCCGGCCGCCCGCAGGCCGGCCTCGATCAGATACGTCGTGGTCGTCTTGCCCGACGTTCCGGTGACGCCGACGACGGCGAGGCGCTCGGAGGGATGGTCGTAGACGGTCGCGGCGAGTTCGCCTAGCACGCTGCGGGGTTCGGGATGAACCAGCACGGGCACCGCAGCCGACCCTTGGTCGGCGATCTGGGCGACGCCGGCGGCGTCGGTGAGCACCGCGACGGCCCCGCGTTCGATCGCATCGCCGAGATAGCCGGCGCCGTGTGTCGACGCACCGGAAAGCGCGGCAAACAGGTCGCCCGATTGCACGTCCTGGGCACGCAGGGTGACACCGGTGATGCGCAGATCGGGCACCAGGCTGCCTTCGGCCGGCACCGCGCCCACTTGAGCGGCCAGCGTCGATAGCGGCACGCCCAAGCCGACGCTTGGGCGCAGCGCAGTGGGCACCGATACCACCTTCCTCTGCCGCTGATTCTCAAGGCCTTAACCGGCCATGACCCTACCGACCTGGGAATGCCGACGATAAAGTTCCCGGATTTGCCCGGGCGGTTGGATGCGGCGGTCGGCTGCTTCGGCTCAGACGGGGCCGCCGCCGAGCGCGCGCAGCTTCTCCACGTTGTCGCGCTCTAGCGTCGCAAACTCGATCCCGTCGTTGGTCAGGTCCAACGCGTGAGCGCCGACCCTTGCCAACAATCCACGCGAGGTTTCCAACCAGGTCGCCGTCTTGATGCTCAGCGCCGCGGCAGAGACGCCGACCCAGCCCGACTGGACGGTCGTTATCCGGTTGTCCGACGACAAGTGGGCACTCGCCAGATCCTCACCATGCGCAGACACCTGCGCCGCAGAGCCCGCCAGGGCCGCTGAGTCGACCCGAAACCTTCCCGCAAACGCCATCGCCACCACCTCACGCCGAAACCTCACTAGTCCGCGATACCAGCAGCTGCTAACCGGCCGCAAGTCACGGTGCGCCTACATGGCTTGCAATGTCAGCGGCGGGCCGGGATCCGGTGACAGTGGGACGTTTTCGCGCTGCAGCAGCCAGCCGGCGATGTTGTGGAACAATGGGGCCGCCGACGATCCCGGTGACCCGTCGGCGGCGTGCTGCGGGTTGTCCATCATGATGCCGATGACATAGCGCGGGTCGTCGGCGGTAGCCATCCCGGCGAAGGTGATCCAGTAAACGTTGTCGAAGTAGCAGCCGCACGCCGGGTTGATCTGCTGCGCCGTGCCGGTTTTGCCGGCGATCTGGTAACCCTCGACCGCCGCCGCCGGCCCGGTGCCCTGCTGGACGCCCCTCGGATCATGCTGCACGACCGCGCGCAGCATGTTGCGCACCGTCCGCGCGGTCTCCGGCGATACCACCCGAATCCCTTCCGGGCGAGGCTCTTCGGTGCGGGTGCCGTCTGATGCGATCGTGGCCTTGACGATCCGCGGCGGCATCCGCAGCCCGTCGTTGGCGATCGCCTGATACATCCCCGCCATCTGCAGCAAGGTCATCGAAAGGCCTTGGCCGATAGGTAGGTTGGAGAACGTGCTGCCCGACCACTGGTCGAGCGGCGGAACCAGCCCGGCGCTCTCACCGGGCAGCCCGACGTTGGTGCGCTGCCCCAGCCCGAACTTGCGAAGCATGTCGAAGTAGCGGTCCGGGCCGACGCGCTGGGCCAGCATCAGCGCGCCGACGTTGGACGACTTCCCGAACACACCGGTGGTGGTGTACGGCGCCACCCCGTGATTCCACGCATCGTGCACGGTGACCCCGCCCATGTTGATCGAGCCGGGCACCTGCAGCACCTCGTCGGGATTGCTGAGCCCGTACTCGATTACCGAGGCGGCCGTGACGACCTTGTTCACCGACCCCGGTTCGAACGGGGACGTGACCGGCAGGTTGCCCATCTGCTTGTTGCCCTGACGCCCGATGTCCTGAGACGGGTCGAAGGTGTTGTCGGTTGTCATGGCCAACACTTCGCCGCTCTTGGCATCCAGCACTACCGCCGAAACATTGCGTGCCCCGGATAGGTTCTTGGCCTGCTGAACCTGCTGCTGGACATAGAACTGAATGTCGTCGTCGAGGGTGAGCTGGACGGTCGAGCCGTTGGCCGCCTTGTGCTGATTGCGGTAGCTGCCGGGTATGACCACGCCGTCGGAGCCGCGGTCGTAGGTGATGGAGCCGTCCGTGCCGGCCAGTTCGGCGTCCATCGAATCTTCCAACCCGAGCAGACCATGGCCGTCCCAGTCGATTCCGCCGACGATGTTGGCCGCCAGCGACCCGCCGGGATACTGGCGCAGGTCTTGGCGCTCGGTGCCCACTTCGGGGTATTTGGTGGTGATGGCGGTGGCGATCGCAGGGTCGACGGCGCGGGCGAGATAGACGAATGTCTCGTCACTGCGCAGCTTCTTCAGCAAGGTGGCCTTGTCCGGCTTGTTGTTCAGCCGCAGTGCCACCTCCCGTGCGATCTCCGTCAATCGCTTTTGTGGATCGGGCGCCTTCGCGTTCTTCTGCTTGGCCTCTGCCAGCTGCTTGTGGATCCTGCGCGGCTGGAAGGTCAGCGCGCGGGCCTCCATGGTGAAGGCAAGTTGGTCGTTGTTGCGGTCGATGATGCTGCCGCGCAACGCTTTTTGGACATCGGTGACCTTGAGTTGGCCGGCGGCCTCGGCCCGTAGCCCGGACGCGCGGGGCACTTGCAGGTAGAACAGCTGAACCGCCGCCACTAACAGCGCCAGGAAAATCACCGCGTTGCCCGCCCTGTGCCGAAAGACGAACGACGCGCCGCGGCTTCCGAGCTCCACGGCCTGGCGGGTACGGCGATCCCGCGCGGAGCGCACCGGTGGGCTCGCCTTCGCCCGCGCATCCTTTTTCGGCGCCGTCGATTTCTTCGGCTTCTTGGCTGTGGTCACACCTCGAGGCTGCAGCGGCCGCGATGATCGGCTGCCCGACCGGTCCCCGCGGCTCACCGCGCAGCGCCGGGCGTTGTCACGGTCAAGGGGCCGAACTGCTCGCCGATAAGCGGCGCGGCGGGTGGTCCTGCAAGGTGGGGCACGCCCGGCGGTGCTGCGTCAACCGGGGCCGGCGCGGCAGCGGGCGGAACCGCGGGTGCGCCCTGGGGCGCGGGCCCAGTTACCGGCGGGGGCACAACGGGGGCCGCCGGGGCCACGGGCGGCACTGCGGGCACCGCCACGGGCGCGGGCCCGGCGGGGATGGGCACCGCGGGCACGGGCACGGCGACAGCCGGGGGCAGGGTGGGCGCCAACCCCGGCGCGGCCGGCGCGCCGGGTACGGCCGGCGGTACGACTCCCGGTCCGGCAGCGGGCAGTTGCGGCGCGCCAGGAGGTGACGGGAAGTGCTGGGGGCCCAGCGTGGTGGCGCCGTCGGGGGTGCGGACCATGACGTCGGGCCCGGGCGCCAGCGGGACGGCCGGGGCACCGTTGCCCGGCAAGACCCGCGCCGGCACCTCGACCGCCGGCGCTGGAGGCGGTACCGACTTTTCGTCAGGCAGCTTGGTGTTGAGCGGCGGCGGCTGAACACCCTGGGCGGGCTTGGGGGTGCCGACGACCATCCAGTTCCCTGTCGGATCCTGGATCAAATGCGCGGTGTCCTTCGTCGGGATCATCCCCAGGCCGCGGGCGGCCTCGGCTAAAGCTGGTGCGGACTCCGCTTCCAACACGTCGCGCTCGAGCGCTTCCTTCTGCTCCTGCAACAGCCGGTTGGTTTGGCGGGCGCTGCTCAGCTGGTAGGAACGCTCGGCGGAGGCGGTAGAAAGCCACAACGTGAGGCCTAAACCGGTGCCCAAGGACCCGATGACCAGCACCACGAACGGCACCTTGGCCGCCAATGTGCGCGGCCGTACGTCGATCGAAGCCAGTCGGTTGAGTATACGGTCTCGTAACGGAGGCCGAACAACCTTGGGCGCCTTGGCTTTCCGCGCCTTCGCTCGCGCCTTGGCCTGGCTGGCGCTCTTCGGTCGGGCCGGCCGATCGACCGGCCGCGAAATCGGGGTGGTCTGCGGCGCCGATCGCGATGTTCGCGGCTCACGAGCCGGCGCTGACGCTTTCCCTGGGCGCGGGCGAGTGCGACGCGCAGGCGCCGGGTCGGCCGGTCGGCGCCCGGTGCTCCGGGTAGCGCTGCTCTGCCCGCGTCGGCGATCGCCGCCGCGCGGTGGTGGCGTTTCGCGCTTGGCTTTCATCGGCGTCCCCTCCTCGCTGCCTCATTGCCCGGTTGAACGCGCTGCAGAGCACGTAGTCGCACCGCGGTGCTCCGCGGGTTCTCCCGGACCTCGTCGTCGCCGGCGCGTTCGGCGCCGCGCGTCAACGAGGTGAATTGCGGCCCGTGCCCGGGAAGTTCGACCGGCAGACCTTGCGGTGTGCTGGAAGTCGCCGCCTCGGTGAATACCCGCTTGACGATGCGGTCCTCCAGCGACTGATACGCCAGCACCACGATGCGTCCGTCGACGGCCAGCGCATCCAGCGCGGCGGGCAGAGCGTCGCGCAACGCGTCCAGTTCTGCGTTGACCGCGATGCGCAGCGCCTGGAATGTTCGCTTAGCTGGGTGTCCGCCAGTACGCCTTGCCGGCGCCGGAACCGCTTGGTAGACAAGCTCTACCAGCTCGCCGGTTGAGGTGAACGGCGTGCGCGCACGGCGACGGATGATGTGTGCGGCGATGCGGCGGGCGAAGCGTTCCTCGCCGTACCGGCGCAGGATGTCGGTCAACGCGGGCTCGTCGTAGCTGTTGACGATTTCGGCGGCGGTCAGCGCCGATGTGGGGTCCATCCGCATGTCCAACGGCGCGTCCCGGGCATAGGAGAAGCCTCGCTCAGCTCGGTCGAGCTGCATGGACGAGACGCCGAGATCGAAAAGTATCCCGTCTATGGATTCCGTTGCAGCAGAGCCTGATTCGTCGATAGCAGCCGCGATCCCGTCATACCGGGTTTGGACCAAGGTGAGTCGGTCAGCGAAACGCGCCAGCCGGGTGCGGACAATGTCGAGTGCGGTCGGGTCGCGGTCGATGCCGATCAACCGGAGCCCGGGCAGGTCGGTCAGGAACCGTTCGGCGTGCCCGCCGGCACCGATGGTCGCGTCGATCAGCACAGCCCCTGATCCGTCTAAATGGTGACGGGTCAGCGCGGGGGTGAGCAGTGCGACGCAGCGGTCGAGCAGGACAGGCACATGACCGAAATCGCCTGTGGTATCAGCCACGACAACACCTTCCCGACGAAGGTCACTGCGGGCGACCCGCTGCGCCCGACTGCGTCGCGCTTGCGATCGCCCGGTGATCCGGGGGGCCACCGCTGCATCGAGGTCCCTGTCCGACAACACGAACCTGGCGTTGGGGAAGTACGTCAGGGCCGGTTCGGACAGAGGCCACGTTGCACGGGCACGCGCCTCAGATAATGTCGCCGAGTGCTTCATCGCTGGCTGCGGAGAAGTTCTCTTCGTGGGTCTCTTGGTATTCCTGCCAGGCTTGTGCATCCCAAATCTCTAGGTAGTCAACCGATCCGATAACCACGCAGTCCTTGGAGAGGTTGGCGTAGCGACGGTGGTCGGCCGACAACGTGATTCGGCCTTGCGCGTCGGGATGCTGTTCGTCGGTGGCGGCGGCCAGGTTGCGCAGGAACGCTCTCGCCTCCGGGTTGCTTCGGGATGCCTTGCTGGCCCGGCGGGCGAGTTGCTCGAATTCCGCGCGGGGGTAGACAGCCAGGCTGTGGTCTTGACTTTTGGTGACCATCAACCCTCCTGCCAGCGCGTCGCGGAACTTGGCGGGCAGCGTTAGCCGCCCTTTGTCGTCGAGCTTTGGCGTGTAGGTGCCGAGAAACATCTGGCCACCTCCACGCCTTTCGACTTCCGCCACCATACCCCACAATCCCCCACTGCATCCCATTTAACGGCAAGAAGATCACTAATTGGTGTCGTTTCAGCAGGTTCTCGGCCACCCAAGCGGCTAGACCATGCCTGGCGTGGCGTCGACAAGCGACCGCCTAAACCGCCTATGAGCTGCGGTTTATCGGCTAGGTGGGGCGCAGTGGGTCAAGGTGACGCTTGGCGCGTCGTCACGACCACAGGTCGCCGCGTGGCACGCGAAGCGGGCTGATCCAGCGCACATGAAAAAGGGCAGCCCAGGGGCTGCCCTTTTGTTCTTGGTGGCGTTATTCCTCGAAACGACGCCGGAACCGATCCTCCATGCGGCTGGTGAACGAACCGCCGGCCCCCTTGCTTCGGCGCTGGCGTGCGCCTGCTGAGGGCCCGGGGCGCTCGCCCCGACCGGACAGCCGCGGGCCCGTGACGGCCAAAATGACGCCGCCGAACATCACGATGAAGCCGAGGACAGACAGGATCGGAAACGGTCCGGCCCAGACTGCTTTAAATGGGATGCCACAGACCAACATCGCCAGACCGAGGATAAACAGCGCCACGCCCTGCAGCCGTCGCCGTGCGGTTGGCGCACGCAACCCCCCGCCACGAACACTCGAGGCGAATTTGGGGTCTTCGGCATAGAGAGCGCTCTCGATCTGGTCGAGCATCCGCTGCTCATGATCGGAGAGTGGCATTCGTCCCTCCTTGCCGAAAGCTGTACGTAATACCGCTAGCACTGTGGATGCCCGCTGTGGGCAACTCTAATGAGAATGATACGAGGTCAATCAGCGTCATACCACTGCTTCGGTTGCTGATTGTAACCGCCCCCGCATGGTGATCCGCGCACCGCCGCCTCGTCTGATAATGGGATGGGAGCACAGCACTGGACGACCGACGAGGAGACCCGCGAATTGGCGACATTCCTCATCAACCTGCCGCCGCAAGACATGCAACGGCGTCTGGGAGAGGCCTTGGGCGTTTACGTCGACGCCATGCGTTATCCCCGGGGCACCGAGAATCAGCGCGCCGCCATGTGGCTCGAACACACCCGGCGACGCGGTTGGCAGGCTGTGGCCGCCGTGGAAGTCGACACTGCGGCCGAAGCCACGCCCTCGTCTGCCGAGCTGAGCGACGCACCCCTGCTCGGGGTGGCCTACGGCTACTGCGGGGCACCCGATCAGTGGTGGCAACAGCAGGTCGTGCTCGGACTGCAACGCGGCGGCTTCCCCGGCCCCGAGATCGCAAGGCTGATGGCCAGCTACTTCGAGCTGACCGAGTTGCACATTGCGCCCGCGGCACAGGGCCGGGGCCTCGGAGAAGCGTTGGCGCGGCGGCTGCTTGCCGACCGCAACGAAACCAACGTGCTGCTGTCGACCCCGGAGACCAACGGCGAAGCCAATCGCGCCTGGCGGTTGTACCGTCGGCTCGGATTTACCGACATCATTCGCGGCTACCACTTCACCGGCGATCCGCGAGCATTCGCGATCCTAGGACGCAAGCTCCCGCTGTAGCCGCACACCAGGCCGACGGGGTCTGGCACGATGACCTGGTGCGTGCCCGCAGCATCCACCTGATAACCCGGTCGTTCACCGCGCGTCGTCGTCTCCGCCTGGCGGCGTGGGCGATGCTGGTCCTGGTGATACCGGTGCTCGCCGGCTGCGTGCGGATCAAGGCGTCGATCACCATCTCCCCCGACGACCTGGTGTCCGGCGATATCATCGCGGCGGCCAAACAACGCAACGACAAAGACGCTGGACCGCAACTGGATCCGAATCTGCCCTTCAGTCAGAAAGTGGCGATCTCCAAGTACGACCGCGACGGCTACGTGGGGTCACAAGCGGTGTTCTCCGACCTGACCTTTGCCGAGCTGCCGGAGCTGGCCAACATGAACTCCGACGCCCAGGGCGTGAACCTGTCCCTGCGCCGAGCCGGCGACCTGGTGATCCTGGAGGGTAGGGCAGACTTGACGTCGCTGACCGATGCCGATGCGGACGTCGAGCTGACCGTCGCTTTCCCTGGTGCAGTGACGTCAACCAACGGCGAGCGCGTGGACCCGGAGACGGTGCAGTGGAAGCTGAAGCCGGGCATCGTGAGCATGATGAATGCCCAGGCCCGCTACACCGATCCGAGCACCCGCTCGTTCCGCGGCGCGGCGCTGTGGCTGGGTCTTTCGTCGCTCGTGGTCGCGGGCTTGGTGGCGCTGTTGGCGTGGTACGGCCGCGACCGCTCGCCCCGCTTCGCCGAGCCGAGCGACCCGCAGTCCGACTGACCCGCGGTTCGAAAAGCGGCTCTCAGCTCGACGGCGACCAGTAGTCGAGCAGCTCGGCGAACGTCTCGAATGCGGGCGCCGAATTGCCGTAAGTGGCTTCGAGATGAACGCTCAGCGGATAGCCCTGGTCGACGACACCGTCGATGACCCGCTTGTACAAATCGACCATCAGCTTGCGCTTCTGGGCAGGTTCGGTGCTGGCCAACGTCTTGACGAACGCCTGCTCATCGGCCACCGCGGCGTTGCCGGGATCCTGGATGAGCCAGTTGACGAAGCCGACCCGGCTCTCCAACTTCGGTACGAAGCCGAACGACAGCAGAATCTCCGGCCGATGGTCCGTTCGCTCGGCGAACTCGGTCAGGCAGCCGACGATCGCGTCGGAGTACAACAGTTGGGTCTGAGCGAACGTCGCACCCTGGTCGCACTTGAAGTTGAACCGGCCCTGTTCACCCTCCCGGGTGGGAATCAGAATCACTCCCCGGTTGTCCACCAGCTCGCGGTAGATCGACAGGGCGTCGGTCGGCGCGACACCGGAGCCCTCGCCGTCAGCCATGGTGCGGGGTACGCCGACGAACACGATGCCGTCGATGCCGGCGCCGACCAGATCACCGAGCCGCTGACCCAGGGTCTGCTCATCCATGAAAGCGGTGACCTGGCTGCACAATCCACGCACCCCGGGCAACTCCGGTTTGATGATCGACCAAAACTCCAGCACGTCCAGCTTCGGCTTCATCTCGATGGGCCGGTCATCCTCCTCCTCGATCAACCCAGGCATCATCAGGTGCCCGATCCGCCCGTCGAGGCCGAACTCCGCGGACAGCTGCACCACTTTGTGGGCGTCTTCGATTGCCCCTTCAGTGCCACGGTCCACGTTCGTCGGCACCAGCTCGACCGCGATGGTGTTCAAGGTCAACGGGTTGCTCCTCATCAAACGGATGCTGGCCGGCTGGGCGCGGACCACACGACAGCATAGGCGTGGGGCCCCTCCCGCTTGCGGGGGATTAGTGAGGCTGTCGAAGCAACTGCCCGGCCGCACCGACGCCCGGGGACGCCCGAGTCAGGCAAAAGCCGCTGGACAGCCCGGCGCCGAATAGACTTGGCGGGCCATGATTGACGCCGACCAGGAAGGGGTGTCGCGCTGAGCGTAGAAGCAGCGGCAACCGTCGAGTTGGCTGACGCCGTCACCGACCAGTTGCGGAGATACTTGCAGGACCGCCGCGGTGCGGCCGCCTACATCGGAAGGGACTATGACCGCCTGACGGCCGGCCTGGAAGAGTTCGTCCTGAGCGGCGGGAAGCGGCTGCGCCCGGCCTTCGCCTACTGGGGTTGGCGTTCGGTGTCGGGCAAAGACGCCGACGACCAAGCGCTGCTGCTGTTCTCCGCGCTGGAATTGCTGCACGCCTCGGCGCTGGTGCACGACGACGTGATCGACAGCTCGGCGACCCGCCGGGGGCGGCCGACCACGCACGTGCAGTTCGCTGCGTTGCACCGCGAGCGGCAGTGGCGAGGGCCGGCCGAACAATTCGGCATTTCGGCGGCCATCCTGCTCGGCGATCTGGCGCTGGCGTGGGCCGACGACATCGTCGCGGGTATCGATCTGCCGCCCGATGCGCAACGCCGGGTGCGGCGAGTCTGGGTCGACATCCGCACCGAGCTACTCGGCGGCCAATACCTCGACATCGTCGCCGAAGCGAGCGCCGCGGAGTCGATCGCCTCGGCGATGAACGTGAACACCTACAAGACCGCCTCCTACACGGTGTCGCGTCCGCTGCAATTGGGCGTGGCCGCCGCCGCCGATCGACCCGACGTGCACGCCCTTTTCCAGCAGGTCGGCACCGACCTTGGCATCGCATTCCAGCTGCGTGACGACGTGTTAGGGGTGTTCGGCGATCCGGCGGTCACGGGCAAGCCTTCCGGCGACGATCTTCGGTCCGGCAAGCGCACTGTGCTGGTGGCGACGGCGGTGGAGTTGGCGGACAAGTCAGATGCGGCCGCCGCCAAGCTGTTACGCGCTTCGATCGGCACCGACTTGAGCGACGCCCAGGTGGGCGAACTGTGCGGGGCCATCGAGCGGGTCGGCGCGCTGGCTGCGGTCGAGGAGCAGATCGACACGCTGACCCGGCGGGCGCTGGCCACCCTGGCCGATGCGCCCATCCGCGCGGTCGCCAAGACCGGGCTGTCCGAGATGGCCAGACTGGCCGCTAACCGGTCAGCATGACGCGCATGTCCACGCGTACATCCGCACCGACTGCCGGCCCGGCTAGCGGTCAGACGCAACACTTTTCACGGCTCCGGGAATTCACCGCCACGGACGAGGGCCGACCGGCACTACTGGGCTGCCTGGGTGCAGTGCTGATCACCCTTGGGGGACTCGGCGCGGGCAGCACGAAACAGCATGACCCACTGCTGGAGTCGCTGCACCTGTCCTGGCTGCGCTATGGCCACGGGCTGGTGCTGTCCTCGGTGGTGCTGTGGGTCGGTGTCGCGTTGATGCTGATCGCGTGGTTCTGGCTGGGCCGACGCGCGCTCGCCGGCAATGCCAGCGACTACACCATGGTGGCCACCACCGGCTTCTGGCTGGCACCGCTGCTGCTGTCGGTGCCGGTCTTCAGCCGCGACACCTACTCGTATCTGGCCCAGGGTGCACTGCTGCGCGACGGCCTGGACCCATACGCGGTCGGGCCAATTGAGAATCCTAATCCGTTGCTGGACAACGTGAGTCCCATCTGGACCATCACCACGGCGCCATACGGCCCGGCATTCATCATGATCGCCCGGCTCGTCACGATGCTGGTCGGCAATCATGTGATCGCCGGGACCATGTTGCTGCGCCTGTGCATGCTGCCCGGACTGGCGTTGCTGATCTGGGCGACACCCCGGCTGGCACGCCACCTCGGCGCCAATGCACCCATCGCGCTGTGGATTTGCGTCCTCAACCCGTTGGTGATCATCCATCTGATGGGCGGGGTTCACAACGAGATGTTGATGGTGGGCCTGATGACCGCCGGCATCACACTGACCTTCGAGCGCCGTCATGTTGCGGGTATCACGCTGATCGCGATCGGGGTTGCCGTCAAGGCGACGGCCGGGATCGCGCTGCCGTTCATGGTCTGGGTGTGGATGCGCCATCTGCGGGACCGACGCGGATACCGGCCGCTGACGGCCTTTGCGGCGGCCGGTGCAGCGTCCGTGCTGATCCTCGTCGCCGTGTTCGCCGTGCTGTCCGGCTTGGCCGGGGTGGGGTTGGGCTGGCTGACCGCGCTGGCCGGTTCGGTGAAGATCATCAACTGGCTGACGGTCCCGACGGCGATGGCCAATCTGATCCACGCTGTCGGCGGACTGTTCTTTCCGGTGAGTTTCTACGCCGTACTGCAGGTCACCCGACTCATCGGCATCGGGATCATCGCAGTGTCGCTACCGCTGCTGTGGTGGCGATACCGGCACGACGACCGCACCGCGTTGACCGGGATCGCCTGGGCGATGCTCGTCGTCGTGTTATTCGTACCCGGCGCGCTGCCGTGGTACTACACCTGGCCGCTGGCCGTCGTGGCCCCGCTTGCCCAGTCCCGGCCGGCGGTCGCGGCGATCGCCGGATTCTCCACCTGGATCATGGTCATCTTCAAACCCGATGGCGCCCATGGCATGTACTCGTGGATCCATGTCTTGATAGCGACGGCCTGCGCCGCGATCGCCTGGTACACGCTGTCCCGAACACCGGAAACGGAGCCGGCCGTCGCAGCTGATTGATTCAGTACGCCATGGCCTGCGCCCGGCGCAGCACTTCGCGCGCCTGGTGAGCGTGTAGCGCGTCGACCGGGCGGGCGTTGTTGATCGCATCCCGCGTTCCGTCCCGAGTCACGGTCAGCGACGGATCGTGGGTGAACAGCCAACGCACGATTTCGGTCTCGTGGTAGCCGCCGTCGTGCAACACCATCAGCAACCCGGGCAGGCTCTTGACCACCTCGCCGGAATCGGTGAAGAAGACCCGCGGCACCAACACGTCACCGGCACGCCGTACTGCCACCAGATGGCCTTGCCGCAGGTGCTGCTGCACCTTGGTGACGGGGATGCCGAGCAAGTCGGCGACGCCGGGAAGATCGTAGGTGGGTTCGTCGGGGTCCAGAACGTCGTCGCCGGCCGGAATCCTGCTCACCGGCTCAGTGTAGGCCCGGGATACTGCTTATTCCGGCGTAAGCAACGGACACAGTGGCGCCACCTACGATGAACCCCGTGGCTGCAGCGGCGACGGACGATCCCCTGGAAGGGACGCTGCTGGACGGGCGGTATCGCGTCGCGACCAAGATCGCCACCGGCGGCACCTCGACGGTGTACCGCGGCCTCGACACCCGTCTTGACCGGCCGGTCGCGCTGAAAGTGATGGATTCCCGCTACGCCGGCGACCAACAGTTCCTCACCCGTTTCCAGCTCGAGGCGCGCACGGTCGCCCGCCTCAAGGACCCCGGCCTCGTCGCGGTTTACGACCAGGGCCTCGACGCCCGACACCCATTCCTGGTGATGGAACTCATCGAGGGCGGCACACTGCGCGAGCTGCTGACCGAGCGCGGCCCGATGCCACCGCATGCCGTCGCCGCTGTTCTGCGGCCAGTGCTGGGCGGGCTGGCCGCCGCGCACCGCGCCGGCCTGGTCCACCGCGATGTCAAACCGGAAAACGTGTTGATCTCCGACGAGGGCGACGTCAAAATCGTCGACTTCGGATTGGTTCGGGCCGTCGCGGCGGCCGGAATCACTTCTACCAGCGTCATTCTCGGTACTGCCGCCTACCTGTCCCCCGAACAAGTCCGGGACGGAAACGCCAGTCCGCGCAGCGATGTCTATGCCGCGGGAATCGTCGCCTACGAACTGCTGACCGGGCAGACGCCGTTTTCCGGCGACTCGCCACTGTCGGTCGCATACCAACGTTTGGACACCGATGTGCCGGCACCCGGCACGGTGATCGACGGCGTGCCCGAGCAATTCGACGAGCTGGTGAGACGAGCGACAGCGCGCGACCCCGCCGACCGTTACGCTGACGCACAAGAAATGGGCGCCGAGTTGGACGCCATCGTCGACGAGTTGGCGCTTCCGGAATTTCGGGTGCCCGCGCCGCGCAACTCCGCTCAGCACCGCTCCGCCGTGCTGCACCGCAGCCAGATCGACCAAAGCCAGACGACCGACCAAGACCGGCCTGTCGCCCAGCGGCCGCCGGTGCATCACCCCACCCGTCAGCTCACCCGGGGACCCGACGACTGGCCCGCGCAACCCGATGCGCAGGCTGACCGCGAAACCCAGGGGTTATCAGGCCAATTCGCCGGGATCGACTTGGTGGAGTTCGCGTTCGAACGCCAGCACGCCCGACGCATGCTGTTGATCTGGATCGCGGTCGTGTTGTCGATCACCGGGATGGTGGCCGCCGCGGCATGGACCATCGGCAGCAACCTGAGCGGGTTGCTCTAGTCGCGCAGCATCTCAGCGACCAGGAACGCCAGCTCCAATGACTGCTGGGTGTTCAGCCTGGGATCGCATGCGGTTTCGTAGCGGCCACTGAGGTCGGTGTCCGAAATGTCTTGCGCGCCACCAAGGCATTCGGTGACGTTCTCTCCGGTGATCTCGACGTGGATACCACCGGGGTAGGTGCCCAGCGCCCGGTGGACCTCGAAGAAACCCTGTACCTCGTCGACAATGCGGTCGAAATGCCGTGTCTTGTACCCGGTGGACGACTCGTGGGTGTTGCCGTGCATGGGATCGCACTGCCAGATCACCCGATGACCGGAGGCTTGCACCTTTTCGATGATCGGCGGCAACAGGTCACGCACCTTGTTGTTGCCCAGCCGGCTCACCAAGGTCAACCGGCCCGGCTTGTTGTGCGGGTCGAGGCGCTCGACGTATTCGACGGCTTGGTCTGGTGTGGTGGTCGGCCCGATCTTGACGCCGATCGGGTTGGCGATCACCTCGGCCAGCGCGATGTGTGCGCCGTTCAGTTGCCGGGTCCGGTCGCCGATCCAGAGGTAGTGCGCCGACAGGTCATAGAGTTGCGGCTCACCGTCCTCCTCGTCGGACAGCCGTAGCATGGCCCGCTCGTAGTCGAGCACCAAAGCCTCATGGCTGGCGTAGATTTCGGCGGTCTGCAGGTTACGGTCGGCCACCCCGCAGGCGCTCATGAATTTCAGGCCCCGGTCGATCTCGGAGGCTAGCGCCTCATACCGCGCGCCAGCCGGCGAGGTGCGGACGAACTCCCGGTTCCAGTCGTGCACCAGATGCAGCGACGCCAGCCCCGACGATGTCAACGCGCGCACCAGGTTCATCGCCGCACCGGCATTGGCGTAGGCGCGTACCAGCCGCGACGGATCGTGCTCACGCGCGGCGGCGTCCGGGGCGAATCCGTTGACCATGTCGCCGCGGTAGGAGCGCAGCCCGAGCGCGTCGAGTTCGGCCGAGCGCGGCTTGGCGTACTGCCCGGCGATGCGGGCCAACTTGACCACCGGGACGCTGGCCCCGTAGGTCAGTACCACCGCCATCTGCAGCAAGGTGCGGATATTGCCCCTGATGTGCGGTTCGGTGTTGTCGACGAACGTCTCGGCGCAGTCGCCGCCTTGCAGCAGAAACGCCTCACCCCTGGCGACCTGGGCCAGCATTTCCTGTAGCCGGACGACCTCCGACGGTACCGTCACCGGCGGCACACTCTCCAGGACCGTTCGCATCGGCTCGACCTGCTCGGGTGTCCAACTGGGCTGCTGCGCAGCCGGCTTGGCCAGCGCGGCGTCCAGCCGGGCCCGCAGACCCGCCGGCAGCGGCGGCAGCGACGGCAGCTGCTCGATCGGTACGTCAACGGTCCAGTTCACCCGTCCATGGTAACTGGGCACCGGAGCGCGTTAATCAGGGCGAACGCGACCAGGCCGGGCTAGCCCTGGTCCCCGTCAGCCGTGATCAACCGGTATCGCCGCAGCTGGTCTCGCGCGTCGACCAGCGCGTCGTGCACGTCGGGCGGTCGGCGCGGCAATCGCGGGCGCCCTCGGTCCTCCCATAACTGGCGCAGCTCACGGGTGAATCGCGGCATCGCCGGCGGCAGATGAGTCATCGGGCCCCACAGCTGGCACAGCACCACGTGGTCGTACGCGCCGACCCAGGCCCACAGCTCGATCGGCTCGGCGCGGTCGATATCGAAGAACGCCTCCAGGTCCGAACGGATCCGGGCACGCGGGCGCCATAGCTGCGAAGCCGGCGGCGGCAGTTTCGGCAGCACATGGGTGCGCACCCAGCTGCCGGCTCGGTCGGGGTCGAATTCGGTCGACACTGCGTAATATTCGCGGCCGTCCTCGGCGACCACCCCGATCGAGATCAACTCAATAGTGCGGCCGTCGTCGATGAATTCCGTGTCGTAGAAGTACCGCACCGTCAGCCGGTCACCTGATGCCGACGCCGCCGGCCAGGGCGCGCTCCGGCGGTTGCGGCGGCGGCGGCGCCGGGTGGACCTCGCGATCCAATAGCGCGTCGACCATGCGATGGTCGGGCCGGCGCGGCGTGCCGGCGATCGTGTACTGCACCCACAGCTTGGCCCGCACGACGGGGCGGCGCAGGGTTCGTTCCCGCTGCAGCGCACGCGCCATCTTGTCCAGCCGACTCATGTAAAGCCAGCGGGCCCACGGGGCTTGCGGGCGCGACAGCCGGATCGCCCCGATGACCAGCAGCGGGACGAAGAACATGCCGATCAGCCCGGTCCACACCTTGCCCTTGAGCACGACCAGCACCGCCAGTGGCAACGTCAGCACCATCGCGAAGACTACGCCGGCGCGCAGCGGCACCGAGTGGGTGGTGTCGTGCCACAGGCTGATGAAGAACAAGAACGGGTGCAGGCCCAGGACCAGCAGTCCGCCCACCGCCACTGCGGCGAAGACCGCGTCGACCGAAGTCCGCCCGTCTTCCTCCCAGTAAACGTCGGACAGATGCAGGATCAGCGCGTACTCGTCGAGCACCAACGCGGCTCCGATGCCGAAGACGATGGCGCTAGCGGTGTATTCGAGTTCGTTGCCGGTGACTGACAAGGCCACCAACGTCACGCCGGAGATCATCACCAGCAGAACTCCGACCACCACATGGTGGATGTGCATCTTCCCGATGTGAATGTTTCGTGGCTCCCACCACTTTGGCGGCACGCCAGGGTCGGCGCGGTGGCGGATGTAGCGCACGAAGGTGCGCGTCACGAAAAAGGTGAGGATGAAGGCGACCAGACAGCACACCAGCGGCAGTCGGCCGCGGCCGAGAATGTCGTCTTCGAACCAGCGGAGCACCTTAAGAAACCTACGCCCACTTCGCACCGGCGGCCCTCCGCGACACCGGCTAAGGCGCCACCACCGATAGGCTGTTCAGCGACATGAGTACACGGCAGTCGCCCGACGTGGGCAGTTGGCGCGGGCGGGTAGCCACGGCGCAGCCAGGCATCTGGCGAAATGCCTGGTGGGCGTTGCTCCAGCTCATGGGCCTGGCCGCATTGGGCTACGCCACATGGCGTCTCGTTGGCCACACCCCGTACCGCATCGACATCGACGTCTACCGGATGGGTGGCCAGGCGTGGCTGGATGGCCGTCCGCTGTACGACGACGGTGTGGAATTTCACACGCCGATCGGCCTGAATCTCCCGTTCACCTATCCCCCGCTGGCCGCCATCGTGTTTTGCCCTTTCGCCTGGTTGGGCCTGCCGGTGGCCAGCGTGACGATCACGCTGATCACGTTGGCGCTGCTGCTCGTCTCCACGATGATCCTGCTCACCCGACTCGACGTGTGCAGCAACGCACGGGTGGTGCCCGGGCCGACCTGGCTGCGCCGATGGTTGTTGACGACGCTGATCGTCGCGGCGGCCGCGATCTGGCTGGAGCCGATCAAGTCGAACTTCGCCTTCGGGCAGATCAACGTGGTGCTGATGACGCTGGTGATCGCCGACTGCGTGCCGCGGCGCACCGCATGGCCACGTGGCCTGCTGCTGGGACTGGGCATCGCGCTCAAGCTCACTCCGGCGGTGTTCCTGCTGTATTTCCTGCTGAACCGCGACAGACGCGCCGCATTGACGTCACTGGCGTCCTTCCTGGCAGCGACGCTGGCCGGGTTTGCCCTGGCCTGGCACGACTCTTGGAAGTACTGGACGAGCACGATCCACAACACCGATCGGATCGGCGCGGCGACTTTGAACACCAACCAGAACATCGCGGGCGCGCTGGCGCGGCTGGGCCTCAGCGAGCATGCACGGTTTCTGCCGTGGGTGGCCGCGTGCCTGCTCGTGCTGGCGCTGACGGTGTGGGCGACGCGGCGGGTGCTGCGCGCCGGCGAGTCGACTATGGCGGTGATCTGTATCGCGCTGTTCGGCTTGGTGGTTTCGCCGGTGTCGTGGTCGCACCACTGGGTGTGGATGTTGCCGACGGTATTGGTGGCCGCGGTGCTGGGCTGGCGGCGGCGCAACGCGGCGCTGGCCGGGGTCAGCGCCGCCGGCGTTGCGCTGATGGTGTGGACGCCGATCGACCTGCTTCCCAAGCATCACGAGCTGGGCGCCGTGTGGTGGCGTCAGTTCGCGGGTGTCTCCTACCTGTGGTGGGCGCTCGCGGCGATCGTGACCGCGGGTGCCACGGTCGCCGTCAGCACCGCCACCGCTGCGGCACCCCGGGCGTCGACCGCGCCGGAGCCGGTTTCAGCCGTCGGCTAACCCGCGGCCGTCTCCGGTATCCGCGACGACGATTGCCTCGCCGGTCCGGACCCATTGCCATTACTGCCGTTCTTGAGGGTGGCGGCGTAGATGTCGACGTACTCCTGACCGGAAAGTCCCATCAGCTCGTAGATCACCTCGTCGATGATGGCTCGTTCGATGAAACGGTTGCCCGCCAGCCCGTCGAATCGAGAGAATTCCATCGGTTTGCCGAACCGGACGGTGACGCGGCCAAACCGCCACATCTTGCGGCCGGGCGGATTGACGACGTTCGTGCCGATCATCGCCACCGGGATCACCGGAACTCCGGTTTCCAGCGCCAGCCGGGCCAACCCGGTCTTGCCCTTGTACAGCCTGCCGTCGGGTGAGCGGGTGCCCTCGGGATACATGCCGAGCAACTTGCCCTGGCCTAGCAACCGTTCGGCGGTATTCAACGCGGCCTGCGCCGCGTCGGCATCGGTGCGGTCGATGGGCACCTGACCGGTGCTGCCGTAAAACCAGCGGTTGAACCAACCTTTCAGCCCGGTGCCGGTGAAGTATTCAGACTTCGCCAGGAACGTGATCCGGCGCCGCACAACCAGCGGCAAATAGAAACTGTCGGCGACCGCCAGATGGTTACTGGCCAGTATCGCCGGGCCAGATTGCGGGATATGTTCCAGCCCTTCGACTTTCGGTCGGCCGAGGACAGCGAGCAACGGGCCCATGAAGATGTACTTCAGAAGCCAGTACCACATGGACCCTCCTATTTGCCCGCGATCGATAGTGTTCTGCGCCAAGAGTACCGATCCAGTGTGGACGGGACCACATCAGCGCGCGTGACCTGCCGAGACTTCGGCGATGAGCCGGCTGCCGTTAACCGAACCGCGGGCTAGTCCTCGACGGTGACGATGATGGGCTGATAGCGGCTCGGGGTGCCGGCATCGGCTGCGCTGTCGGCCTGCGCACCACCGGCCGGCGGACCGTCAGGGGGCGGGGTCGATCCGTCGATTTGGTCGACGATCGCCCGGATCACCGCCAACAGCGCGACGCTGTGCTCAGCGATGACCGTCAGCAACGGGTGTTCCTCCCCGGTCACCACCGCCGCCAACGCGCACACCGGACACCACACCTGCTGGCACTTGCCGGTGCCGGCACCATCGCCAAGCGCGCGCGTCGCCGCCAAGCGGACCGCGGGATCGATCCCGTCAAGAATGCTTTGAGCGAGTTTGCGCAACTCGGGACCGATGTCGGAGTGCATGCCGCTCACCTCGGCCACACCTCCGGATCAGGTCGAAAACGTACGGTCAACTCACTGCCGCGAAGATGCGCGTCCAGCACCGTGCATCGCCGCAGGACGGACGCCAACCGCACGCGGCGCCGCATCCCGCCGGCGCCGACGATCAAATCGTCGCCGACCCGGCCAAGGTTAAGCGCGCCGGAATCGATTTGCGGCAACTCTAGCCGCAGTCGGTAAACCGATTGCAGGCCGGATCCTGACTCCAGGTCCACCACAGGGCGCAACGGTCCCGGCGGCGCCGACCCGTCGCGGCGGCGCGCACTGTCCAGCAGCTCGGCCAGCGCTTTGGCGCCGATCGGTTCACCGGCCAGATGCGGGGTGAGGACCAGTGCCACGTCGCCGATCGTGGCGTCCAGTTCGTCCAGCACGGCGCGCTGCTCACTGATTCGCTCGGAATACCAGTCGAACGCCGGATGTGCGGGCAGATTGCGGTACTCGTATGAATCATCCTGCACCAGAATCTGGTTGACGATTAATTCCTCGACACGCACGCCCATCAACGCCAACGAGCCCAATGTCCTGACTGCTTCAGCTGCCACTACCCGTTCCGCGGTCAGGACCAGGTGCGCCCCGACAAGCGTGCCGTCGGTCAGCAGCGCGCTGAGCTGTTCCACGCTTGCGCTGATGCGTTCCAGTAGTTCGACCACCGCCATCGACCGGGCATCGTCGGCGGCGGCGGAAAGCCTGCGATGCCTCGGCCACCCGCGCTCGACATACAGCGCGAAGGTGGCCGGCAGGGTCAGCATCCGCAGTGCGTCGGCGGTGGAGGCACAGTCGACCACGATGTGGTCCCACTGCCCGGCGGTAGCCAACTCGCCGACCTCATGCAGGCCGAGGACTTCCTGTACGCCGGGCAGCGCCGAAAGTTCTTCGGGCGCAATCTCGCCCAGCTCCGACTCGGCGAAGCGCCGGCCCAGTGTGTCGACCACCGCGCGCCATCGAGTCTCGAGCAGCGCGAGGGTATCCAGCGCCAGCGCGTCGAGGAAGCCGCCGCTGAAGTCGGCCGCCCCGGTTTCGAGGTCGGCGAGCACCCGGACCGGATCGCCCCGACCGGACGGCGTGATCGTGACGCCGAGCACGTCGCCCAGTGAATGCGCTTGGTCGGTGGATAACAGCAGCACCCGCTGACCGGCGCGCGCGTCTCGCACGGCGGTCGCGGCCGCCAGTGTGGACTTTCCTACCCCACCCTTGCCGACGAAGAGACTGATCCGGGCAAGTTCGGGCGCTGCCGACTCACTCAGCCTCGACTCGTTTCTTCAGATCCTTCAACGCGCTGTCGATCAACCTGCGCTCAGCCTTGCGCTTGAGCAAGCCGATCATCGGAATGGCTATGTCGACGGTGAGCTCGTAGGTGACGTCGGTGCCAGACCCCTTGGACGCCAACCGATATACACCGTCGAGGGACCGCAGCAGCGAACTGGAAACCAGCGACCAGCGCACCGAGCGACGATCTTTCGGCCACTCGTAGGACAGCACCAGGGTGTCTTTGAGAACGCTGGTGTCCAGCACCAGCCGCGCCACCTTCGGATTTCCCTTGGGGTCGGCCTCGAGCACTTCGGCCTCCTTGTACTCCGATACCCAATCGGGATACGAGCCGATGTCAGCGATCACGTCCATCACCGTGCTGGGGTCCGCGTCGATGTGGATCGTCTGCGCCGTCTTCTCCGCCACCTGGTCGCTTCCTTCTCTCCCGTACGCGGTCTACACCCTGTGGTCTGTACCGCCAGTCCACGGCAGAAACGGTACTCCCTGGTTGAACTCAGACCTGGTCAAGCACCGGAGAAACCCCGACTGGGCGGGAGCGCTCCAGGGTTGTCTTCACCTCGAAGGCCATTTTCTTGCCGGCGACCCGACGGCGGTGGGTCATTTTGCTGAGGTTCATCCTGGCCAATTGCCAGGCCGCCATCCCGGACGGCTCGGCGTGCACGAAGTAGTGCAGCACCACGCCGTCCAGCGAGGGTTCCAGCCAGATTTCCATCGTGCCGGTGAGCGGTCCGGTCACCGACCAACGGACTCCTTTTTCGGCACGATCCTCGATGACCTGCAGCCGCAGATCGGGCCACCACCGTCGCCAGCTGGCCGGATCGCCGACAGCGGCGCCGACGCGCGCGGGGTCGGCGGCGACGAACGTCTCGTCGGCGATTTGAACGCTGTGCACGGCCCCTAGCTTCACATATCGCACTCGTAGCCGCATAGCGGTCCCGGCTCCTCAGCCGCCCGTCCGGCCCGCATCGTCGCCGGACTCGACCCGATGGTCCGGCTCCTCAGCCGCCCGTCCGGCCCGCATCGTCGCCGGACTAGGCTGAATCCAGTCATTTAGCCCGGGCCACACCGGCGAAATAACTCAAGCGAGGTCAGAAGAGTGCGTGAATTCAGTGTTCCCGCCCCGTTCACGGTGGGCGAGCACGACAACATCGTCGCCGCAGTGTTCGAGCACGAGCGCGACGACCCCGACACTGTGATCTTCCAACGCCTGGTCGACGGGGCCTGGACCGACGTCACATGTGCTGAGGCTGCCGCCCAAATCCGCTCGGCCGCATTGGGTTTGATCGCGCAAGGGGTGAAGGCCGGCGACCGGGTGGTGATCTTCTCGGCCACCCGCTACGAGTGGGCGATCCTCGATCTGGCGATCCTGTCGGTAGGCGCGGTCACCGTCCCGATCTACGAAACATCGTCGGCCGAGCAGGTGCGTTGGGTGCTGACGGACTCCGGCGCGGTGGTGGCGTTCGCCGAAACCGACGCCCACGCCACGATGGTCACCGAGCTCACCGCCGACCTGCCCGAGCTGCGGCGCGTGCTGCAAATCGACGGTTCGGGTCCAGGCGCCCTTGAGCAACTCGAGCAGGATGGCGCGTCGGTCGACCCGGCCGAGCTGACTGCCCGCGTCGAGGCTTTGCGCAGCGAAGATCCGGCGACGCTGATCTACACCTCGGGCACCACCGGGCGCCCAAAGGGTTGCCAGCTGACCCATTCGAACCTGGTCTACGAAACCCGCGGCGCGAAGGCAGTTCTCCCGACACTGCTGCGCAAGGGCGAGCGGTTGCTGGTTTTCCTGCCATTGGCACACGTGCTGGCCCGCGCGCTCACGTTGTGCGCCTTCCACAACAAGGTTGTCGTCGGATTCACCAGCGACATCAAGAATCTGGTGCCGATGTTCGGAGTGTTCAAGCCGACGGTCGTGGTGTCGGTGCCCCGCGTGTTCGAGAAGGTGTACAACACCGCCGCGCAGAACGCCGCCAACGACGGCAAGGGCCGCATCTTCGAGATCGCCGCGCAGACCGCGGTCGACTGGAGCGAGGCGTCCGACCGCGGCGGCCCCGGGCTGCTGCTGCGGGCCAAACACGCCCTGTTCGATCGGCTGGTGTACCACAAGCTGCGCGCGGCGCTCGGTGGCGACTGCCGCGCGTCCGTATCGGGCGGCGCACCGCTGGGCGCGCGGCTGGGCCACTTCTACCGTGGCGTCGGCCTGACCGTCTACGAGGGCTACGGGCTGACCGAGACCAGCGCGGCGATCACTGTCAACCAAATCGGTGCACTGAAAGTCGGTACCGTCGGAAAGCTGTTGCCGGGCAACAGCATGCGCATCGCGGACGACGGCGAGCTGTTGATGCGGGGCGGCGTGGTGTTCCACGGCTACTGGCACAACGAGCAGGCCACCAGCGAAGCGATGGAAGACGGCTGGTTCAAGACCGGTGACCTGGGCGCGGTCGACGACGACGGGTTCCTGACGATCACCGGCCGCAAGAAGGAAATCATCGTCACCGCGGGAGGAAAGAACGTCGCCCCCGCGGTATTGGAGGACCAACTACGGGCGAACCCGCTGATCAGTCAGGCGATGGTCGTCGGGGATGCCCGCCCCTTCATCGGGGCGCTGATCACCATCGACCCCGAGGCATTCGACGGCTGGAAGCAGCGCAACAGCAAGCCCGCCGGAGCATCGGTGAGCGATCTGGACAACGATCCCGACCTGGTCGCGGAGGTGGACGCGGCCGTCAAACAGGCCAACTTGGCGGTGTCGCATGCGGAGTCGATCCGCAAATTCCGCATCTTGCCCGTCGACTTCACCGAGGACACCGGCGAGCTCACCCCGACGCTGAAGGTCAAGCGCAAGGTGGTGGCCGAGAAGTTCGCCCACGACATCGACGCGATCTACGCGAAGGACTAGCCGCGGATCAGGTCGGATAGCCGGGCGGCCAACGCATCCCATCGCCACTGCGCGGTGATCCAATCCCGTCCGGCGGCGCCCATCGCAGCGGCCCGATCGGGGTCAGCCAGCATCTCGCTGACAGCGTCAGCGATCTGACCCACCGAGCGGCCGTCGACGACCAGCCCAGTCTTGTTGTGCTGCACAGTTTCCGGTGCGCCGCCCGAGCAGCCGGCGATGACCGGGACGCCGGTTGCGGACGCTTCCAGAATTACGATGCCCAGCCCCTCCACGTCCAGGCCGGCGCCGCGGGTCCGGCACGGCATCGCGAACACGTCGGCCATCGCGTGGTAGGCGGGAAGTTCCGCGGCCGGGATCCCGCCGGTGAACGTCACGTGTTCGCTGACGTCGAGGCACTCAGCCAGTCGGCGCAGCGTTTCCAGATAGGGGCCGCCACCCGCGATCATCAGCGCGGCGCCATCCACTCGCTGCCGGATTGACGGCAGCGCGCGAATCAGCATGTCCTGACCCTTGCGCGGCACCAGCCGCGACAGGCACATCACCGTGGGCCGTTGTCCCAGACGGTAGCGGGCACGCAACTCGGCACGGCTTGACGGGTCGGGGCGGAACCGGTCGGTGTCCACCCCGGGCGGCAGGTGCTCGAGCGCGGCCTCCGGCCCGAACGCCGACGCGAACCGCCCTCGGGTATAGCGGCTGACGAAGGTGACGACGTCGCAGTTGTCACCGATGCGACGCAGCACCGACCGTGCCGCCGGCAGCATCGACCAACCCACCTCATGGCCGTGGGTGCTGGCCAGCACCCGAGATGCCCCGGCTTGACGGGCGCGTTGCGCCAACAGCGCCAATGGCGCGGCGGCACCGAACCACACGGTGTCGATGCCCTGCTCAGCGATCAGCCGGCGCATCCGGACGTCGACGGAGGGCGCGGGCAACATCAACGTCCGTGGGTGGCGCACCACCTGATAGCCCGCGGTTTGAGCATCGAAATCGTCGGCACCCTTCCACTGCGGCGCGTAGACCGTCATGGTGTGCTCCCCGGTGGCGGCCAGTCGAGTAACCAGCTCGACCAAATACGACTGGATCCCACCACGGCGAGGTGGAAAGTCGTTGGTTACCAGTAGGACCCGGGACACCTGCGTAGGTTAGCGGGTCACCCACTGCTGCCAGTCGGCGAGCACGCCCGCCATGTCGGTACCCAGGACGTCATGCACGGCGACGGACAGGTCGGTATGGCCGACACCACACGCCGCCCGGTAGAGGGCTCGCAGCGTCGCCGTCCCGCGGGTGTCGGCGACGAAACGCGCGAACCACCACGCCCTGTCGTAGGCCCGCGAACGCTGCGACCCCGGCGCATCAAGGTCGACGTCCGACGGCAACGCCGTCGGTAACGGCGTCGACTCGGGTAGCGGCGCGGCCGGCCGGGCGACGTAGTCGGCCACGCCTTCGGTCAGCCACCGGGGCGCATCCAGGGCAGTGTCGGCGCGTGCGGCATAGTGAAAAAGCTCGTGGCTCAACACGATTCGCAATGCCGGCTCGCTCATGCCCGCCGCCCCCGGCGCAAACACGATCCGCTGACCGATCGCGATCCGCCGGACCGGATCCACCCGGTCAGCGACGGCCACCGCCGCGATATCGGCCCACTGCGCCGGCGGCCCACCGCCGGCCTCGGTCTCGAACTGCCGCTGGGAGCCGGTAGCTACCACCGCGATATCGCGCGGCCAGTCGGTCCCCCAGAACGCCTCCACCGCATCGACGGCCTGACCGATGTTCGCCGCAACACGGCCGAGCAGGGCGTCTGACTGGGGGCCGCCGAGGTTGGTCATCCGCACGGTGCGGTCGGCGGTCACCATGATCCGCGGCGCTGGCGTGCCGACCGCCGCGGATGACGCGGGGCGGCCAGGTTGTGCGGGGGCGGTCCGTCCCTGGCCGACGACAGCGACGGCGGCGACGACTTCGGTGGCTAGTACGCAGGCCAGTAGCCAGCGCCGACGGTGAGACCGTCGGCGGTCAGTAGCGGCGGGCGTCGTAGATCGGGCCGGACGAAGTCATCGGCACCACCCGTACCGGCACGCCGTAGGTGGACGAGTGGACCATCAGGCCGTCACCGATGTAGAGCCCGGCATGGGATGCATCGGAATAGAAGGTCAGCACGTCACCGGGCTGCAGGTCCGACAGCGAGACCGGCTGCCCGCCGCGGGCCAGCGCCTGGCTGGAATGCGGCAGCGCGATGCCGGCCTGCTGGAATGCCCACATCACCAACCCGGAGCAGTCGAACCCGCCGGGCGCGGCGCCACCCCAGGAGTAGGGCGCACCGACCTGGGTCAGCGCGGCCTGGACAGCGATAGCGCCCTGGCCGCTACCGGGTCCTGCACCGAATCCAGGCCCGGGACCACCCGGCTGTCCGCCGCCCGGCGGTAACGCCTCTGGCGCGGGAGCGGCGGCGGCCATGGCCGCGGGCGGCGGGACCGGCCCGGGCGCGGCCAGCTCAGTGCGCTGGTTGGGGCTCAGCGCGATGTACTGCGACTTGACGATGGCGATCTGCAGCTGCAGCTGGCTCTGCTTGGACTGCAGACTCGCGCGCACCGCGGCGGCCTGCTCGGTCGCGGTCTTGGCGTCAGCGGCCGATTTCGCGGATGCCTTTTCGGCTTCGGCGGCCTGCTCGCGGCTGGCGCGGTAGTCGGCCATCTGCGCGCGCATCGCGGTGGACATCACTCGCTGCACGGCCAACTTGCCGATCAGCTGCTGGGGTGACTCGGCGGTGAAGATGGCATTCATGCCGTCGGTGCGACCACCCATGTACATCGCTGCCGCAAACTTGTCGATACCGGCCTGGAATGTTGCCAGTCTTGACTTCGCGGCATCGGCGGCGGCCAAGTCATCGGTGTGCTTTTTGTCGGCAGTCCGCTGCACGGCCAGCTTGTTGTTGAGGTCGAGCTGCGCGCTGTGCATCGCCTCGGTGGTCTGTTCAGCCTGCCGCGACAGCTCGCTGAGCTTTGCCATCGCGTCGTTCGCTGGGTCAGCCAGCACATTGCTGGCGGCAACTCCGGATAGGGCGATGCACCCAGCTATTGCTGCGACAGCAAAGCGGGTGGCTGCACGCAAACACACGCTGGCACCGTTATGCCCCAACCCCAAGATTTTTCATCCTTAAACCCGTCGGCGACGCAGCCGAGTCTGCTCTAGGTCTCAGATAGGTTACGAAACGGCATCGAGCTTGTCCAACTCTGGATGGTTAAGAAAACAGCCAGATTTCAACGCAACGCCGTTAGGCGACCCCGGGCCGCTGACGGTGAATCGGAACCAGCCGCAGTCTCGGGGCCAACCCCGCATCGGCGAGCACCTCTAGAGCCACGCGCTCATCCTCCAGCAAAGTTTCCGGTACCCCGAGTATCACGCTGACAACGCAGTCGCGGCAGCCGGCACCCCGCACCGCGCAGTCGTCACAGTCGATGACCACGGGTTCTCCCGGCTCGGGCGGGACTGCCGCCGTCCACTCAGTCTCATTGATGTGCGTCATCTGGCTGGTCCTTCCGGTCATGTGGTGGCCTTGTGGTCACGGTAACCGCGGGCACTGACATCTCTTGCCGGCCCAAGTTCGACCGCTTGGCAGGCGACGCGCCGCGGGAGAATCCGAGCGGTGTCGGTGCGACTGCCTAACGTCGCGGCTATGGGCGCGCCCGCTGCCGAGCAGCTGAGCCTCCCCGACCTGGACGGGGCTGCCGAAATACCGCTGCGCGAGACCACATTCGTGGTCGTGGACCTGGAGACCACCGGCGGGCGGATGAATGCTGGTGCCGGGACGGTCGCTGACGCCATCACCGAAATCGGGGCGGTCAAAGTTCGCGGCGGTGTGGTGCTCGGCGAATTCGCCACCCTCGTCGACCCGCAGCGCAGTATCCCGCCGCAGATCGTGCAATTGACCGGCATCACCACGGCGATGGTGTGCGATGCGCCGGCCATCGGCGCGGTGCTGCCGATGTTTTTTGAGTTCGCCCGCGGCGCGGTGCTGGTGGCTCACAACGCCCGATTCGACGTCGGATTCTTGCGGGCCGCCGCCGACCGCTGCGGTATCGGATGGCGGCGACCGCAAGTGCTGTGCACGGTTCAACTGGCCCGCCGGGTGCTCAGCCGCGAGGAGGCCCCCAGCGTGCGACTGGCCGCGCTGGCGCGGCTCTTCGCGGTCGCCAGCGAGCCCACCCACCGGGCGCTCGACGACGCGCGCGCCACCGTCGATGTCTTGCACGCGCTGATCGAGCGCGTGGGCAATCAAGGGGTGCACACGTATGCCGACCTGCGCTCGTATCTGCCCGACGTCACCCCGGCGCAGCGCCGCAAGCGGGTGCTGGCCGAAGGGTTGCCGCACCGCCCGGGGGTTTACCTGTTCCGCGGCCCCGCCGGTGAGGTGCTTTATGTCGGCACCGCAATTGACTTACGGCGCAGGGTAAGTCAGTACTTCAACGGCTCGGATCAGCGCGGCCGGATCAAGGAGATGGTCGCGCTGGCAAGTGCCGTCGAGCATGTCGAGTGCGCGCATGGGCTGGAAGCCGGTGTCCGCGAACTGCGGATGCTGAGCGCGCATGCCCCGCCGTACAACCGCCGATCGAGATTCCCGCACCGCTGGTGGTGGGTGGTGCTGAGCGCCGAGGCCTTTCCCCGATTTTCGGTGGTGCGAACGCCGCGCCACGACCGCGCGGTCGGCCCGTTTCGCTCGCGCGCCGACGCCGCCGACACCGCCGCCCTGCTTGCCCGGTTCACCGGCGTGCGCACCTGCACCAAGCGGCTGGCCCGTTCGGTGCTGCACGGCCCGGCCTGCCAGCAGCACGAGGTCTCGCCGTGTCCCGCTGGCCGTGATGTGACCGCTGGCCAATACGCCGCCGCGGTCGCCCGCGCCGCGGCGTTGATCGACGGCCTCGACAACGCTGCGCTAGCCGCGGCCGTCGAGCAGATCGCCGACCTTGCCCAGCGTCAGCGTTACGAGAGCGCCGCCCGGCTACGCGACCATACGGTGGCTGCGGTGGAGGTGCTGTGGCGCGGCCAGCGCCTTCATGCGCTGGCCGCGCAGGCGGAGCTGGTGGCCGCGGCCCCCGACGGCGACGGCGGCTGGCAGCTGGCGGTGATCCGCCACGGTCAGCTCGCCGCGGCCGGCAGTGCGCGCCGCGGGGTTCCGCCGATGCCGGTCGTCGACGCGATCCGGGCGGGCGCGCAGGTGGTCCTGCCCCAGTCCGCCCCGTTGGGCGGCGCATTGGTGGAGGAGACCGCGCTGATCGCGCGCTGGCTGGCCGCGCCCGGGGTACGCATTGTGTACGTCAGCGGCGGCGACGACGCGGTCGGCTGGTGTTCGCGGTTGGGATCCGCCGGGCCGTGGTCCGAGTGGGCCGCGTCGGCGCGCTCAGCGCGGGTGGCCGCCGAACAAGCCGTCACCACCCGCGACTCAGAGCTGCTGACCGAACCGCACCCATCGCGCGAGCAGCTGTTCGGCAGCGCCGCTGTCGATCGCGTCGGTGGCGCGGCTCAGCCCGTCTTCCCACGCCGGCAGCCACTCGGCGCGGCTGGATAGCCCGGTATGGGCGACGATCGCGCCCGCGGCGTTGAGCACGACGGCGTCGCGCACCGGGCCTTTGGTGCCGGCCAGCACCGAGCGCGCCGCCGCCGCATTGGCCGTCGCATCGCCACCCAGCAACTCGTCGAGATCAGCGCGGGCGAATCCGAATCCGGCGGGATCGAACTTCAGCTTGTCCACCGTGCCGGCTTGCACCCGCCAGATGGTGCTCGTCGTGGTGGTAGTCAGCTCGTCGAGCCCGTCGTCACCGTGCACCACCAGCACGCTGGACTGCCGCGCGGCGAAGACCCCCGCCATCACCTCAGCAAGCTCAGCGAACGCGCAGCCGATAAGCCCGGCTCGCGGCTGGCCTGGATTGGTAAGCGGCCCAAGCAAATTGAAGACGGTGGGTACACCGATCTCACGCCTTACCGCCGATGCGTGCCGATACGAGGGGTGAAACTGCGGCGCAAAGCAGAACCCGATCCCGACTTCGGCGACGCTGCGGGCGACGTCGTCGGGGCTCAGGTCGATGCGCACGCCGAGCGCTTCCAATGTGTCGGCTCCGCCGGCCAGCGACGACGCCGCCCGATTGCCGTGCTTGACCACCGGAACACCGCTGGCGGCCACGACGATCGCCGCCATCGTGGACACGTTGACGGTGTTGACGCCGTCACCGCCGGTGCCGACCACGTCGACGGTGTCGGTCCCGATCTGCGCGGTGGGCAGCCGGCGGCCGTGCTTCAGCATCACGTCGGCCAGCTCGGCCACTTCTGCTGCGGTCGGCGCCTTCATCTTCAGCGCCACGGCGAAGGCCGCGAGCTGCGCCGGCGTCGCGGATCCGGTCATGATCTGCTCCATGGCCCAGCCGGCCTGTCCGCGCGGCAGATCCTGGCCCGCGGTCAAAACCTCGAGCACCCGCGGCCACGACAGCGCTGCTTCCGGGGGCCGCTGAGATGACCGGGACGATGACGCCGCCACACCGCCGATGGTCCCATGGTGGCCGGACGAGCGGCACAGCCGGGCGCGGGCGCCGGGCGGACATGAATTCCGCTCATCAATTTCCGCCCCGGGTAGAGGTCGACAACTACAAAGCGTCATACTTGCGGATGTGACGAGTGCGGTAGGGACCTCGGGTACTGCTATCACGGCGCGCGTTCATTCGCTTAATCGCCCCAACATGGTCAGTGTCGGCACCATAGTCTGGCTTTCCAGCGAATTGATGTTCTTTGCTGGGCTGTTCGCGTTCTACTTCACTGCGCGCGCGCAGGCCGGTGGCAACTGGCCGCCCGCGCCGACCGAGTTGAACCTCTACCAAGCCGTCCCGGTCACGCTGGTGCTGATCGCCTCGTCGTTCACCTGCCAGATGGGGGTCTTCGCCGCCGAGCGCGGCGACGTGTTCGGGCTGCGCCGCTGGTATTTGCTCACCTTTGCGATGGGATTGTTCTTCGTCCTGGGACAGGCCTACGAGTACCACCACCTGATGAGCCACGGCACGACCATCCCCAGCAGTGCCTACGGGAGCGTGTTCTACCTGGCCACTGGATTCCACGGCTTACACGTCATCGGCGGGCTGATCGCGTTCATCTTCCTGCTGGCCCGCACCACGATGAGCAAGTTCACTCCGGCGCAGGCCACCGCGTCGATCGTCGTCTCGTACTACTGGCACTTCGTCGACATCGTGTGGATCGCCCTGTTCGCCACGATCTATTTCGTCCGATGACCAGCGCGCGTAAGAACAGGAGTGCTCGGTTGAAGAGACTGGGGTTGACCCGATCGCTGACGGACCGGGCGCGGCGTCGCCTACGTCGCCGTTTGTCGGCCGGAATGCTGCTGTTGGTGGCCCTTTCGGCGGCCGGCGGGATGGCCGCCGTCTTGACCCCCACCCCCCAAGTGGCTGTCGCCGACGAGTCGTCTTCGGCGCTGCTGCGCACCGGCAAGCAGCTTTTCGACACCTCATGCGTGACGTGCCACGGCGCTAACCTGCAGGGCGTACCCGACCGGGGGCCAAGCCTGATCGGCGTCGGCGAGGCGGCGGTCTACTTCCAGGTATCCAGCGGCCGGATGCCCGCGATGCGCGGCGAGGCCCAGGCGACCCGCAAAGACCCGATCTTCGACGAGGCGCAGATCGACGCGCTGGGCGCCTACGTGGAGGCCAACGGCGGCGGCCCCACCGTGACGCGCAACCCCGACGGCAGCATCGCGATGCACTCGCTGCGCGGCGACGACATCGGCCGCGGCGGCGACCTGTTCCGGCTCAACTGCTCGTCGTGCCACAACTTCACCGGCAAGGGCGGCGCGTTGTCGTCGGGCAAGTTCGCGCCCGACCTGGAGCCGGCCAACGAGCAGCAGATCCTCAACGCGATGCTGACCGGTCCGCAGAACATGCCGAAGTTCTCCGACCGTCAGCTCTCCTTCGATGCCAAGAAAGACATCATCGCCTACGTGAAATCCGTTACGGAGGAACGTAGTCCGGGCGGCAACGGCCTGGGCGGGTTCGGCCCGGCCCCCGAGGGCATGGTGATGTGGATCATCGGGATGGTCGCCGTCATCGGCGCGGCGCTGTGGATTGGGGCACGATCGTGACCGACGACCCGAAAGGCACCGGGAAGCCCACCGATGCCGAATTGAACGCCATGTCGCGCGACGAGCTCGTCGCGCTCGGCGGCCGGATCGACGGTGTGGAGACCGTCTTCAAGGAGCCGCGGTGGCCGGTGGCCGGCACCAAGGCCGAAAAGCGCGCCGAACGCCTGGTGGCGATTTGGCTTTTGCTGGGCGGGCTTTTCGGGTTCGCACTGCTGCTGGTTTTCCTCTTCTGGCCGTGGGAGTACAAGCCGCATGGGGACCAGGGCAGCTTCGTGTACTCACTGACCACCCCGCTCTACGGCCTGACCTTCGGGCTATCTGTTTTGTGCATCGCCATCGGCGCGGTGCTTTTCCAGAAAAAGTTCATCCCCGAAGAGATTTCGATTCAGGACCGCCACTATGGCGCGGCCGGATCCGATGAGATCGATCGCAAGACCGTGGCCGCCAACCTGACCGACGCGTTGGAGGGTTCGACGCTGCGGCGTCGTAAACTGATCGGCCTGTCGCTGGGCGTCGGCCTCGGTGCGTTCGGGCTCGGCACGCTGGTGGCATTTGCCGGGGGCCTGATCAAGAACCCGTGGAAACCGGTGGTGCAGACCGCCGACGGCAAGAAGGCCGTGCTGTGGACCTCGGGTTGGACGCCACGTTTTCACGGCGAGACCATCTATGTGGCCCGGGCCACCGGCGAAAGTCTGGGAGCTCCGTTCGTCAAGATGCGCCCCGAAGACATCGATGCCGGCGGCATGGAGACCGTCTTCCCGTGGCGCGAGTCCGACGGTGACGGCACCACGGTGGAATCACACGAGAAGCTGACAGCCATCCTGACCGCCGTCCGTAATCCGGTGATGCTGATCCGTATCAAGCCCACCGATATGCAGCGGGTAGTGAAGCGCAAGGGCCAGGAGAGCTTCAATTTTGGTGAGCTGTTCGCCTTCACCAAGGTCTGCTCGCATTTGGGTTGTCCCTCATCGCTTTACGAGCAGCAGTCCTACCGCATCCTGTGCCCCTGCCACCAGTCGCAGTTCGACGCATTGCATTACGCCACACCGATTTTCGGGCCGGCGGCGCGCGCGTTGGCACAGCTGCCCCTCACCATTGACGCCGACGGATATCTAGTCGCCAACGGCGACTTCATCGAGCCTGTCGGACCGGCATTTTGGGAGCGCACAACATCATGAGTCCAAAACTGAGTCCTCCGAACATCGGCGACGTCCTGGCCCGTCAGGGTGAGGACGTCGACTCGCGTTATCACCCCTCGGCTGCGGTGCGCCGCCAGCTCAACAAGGTCTTCCCGACGCATTGGTCCTTCTTGCTCGGTGAGATTGCGATGTACAGCTTCATCATCCTGCTGTTGACCGGTGTCTACCTGACGCTGTTCTTCGACCCCTCCATGAACGACGTCACCTACAACGGCGTGTATCAGCCGCTGCGCGGCGTGGAGATGTCGAAGGCCTACGCGTCCACGCTCGACATCAGTTTCGAGGTGCGCGGCGGCCTATTCGTGCGCCAGGTCCATCACTGGGCCGCGCTGATGTTCTCCGCGGCCATCATGGTGCACTTGGCCCGGATCTTCTTCACCGGAGCGTTCCGGCGGCCTCGCGAGGCCAACTGGGTCATCGGTTCGCTGCTGCTGATCCTGTCCATGTTCGAGGGCTACTTCGGCTACTCGCTGCCCGACGACCTGCTGTCCGGTATCGGGCTGCGGGCCGCCCTGTCGTCGATCACGATGGGAATGCCGGTGATTGGCACCTGGCTGCACTGGGCCCTGTTCGGCGGCGACTTCCCTTGCGGCGGTGTGGGAAACGATTGCACCGCGGCGGGCTACATCATCCCCCGTCTGTACGCCCTACACATCCTGCTGATACCCGGAATCATCCTGGCCCTGATCGGCGCGCATCTGGCATTCGTGTGGTTCCAGAAGCACACTCAGTTCCCCGGCCCCGGCCGCACCGAACACAACGTCGTCGGCGTCCGGGTGATGCCGATATTCGCCGTCAAATCCGGCGCCTTCTTCGCGCTGTGCACCGGGATTCTCGGCCTGATGGGCGGCCTGCTGCAGATCAACCCCATCTGGAACCTCGGTCCCTACAAGCCATCCCAGGTCTCAGCAGGCAGCCAGCCGGACTTCTACATGATGTGGACCGAAGGTCTGGCCCGTATCTGGCCGGCGTGGGAGTTCTACATCGGGCACCACACCATTCCCGCAGTGGTCTGGGTCGGGATCATCATGGGCCTGATTTTCGCGCTGCTGACGATCTACCCGTTCCTGGAGAAGCGGTTCTCCGGTGATCGTGCGCACCATAATCTGCTGCAGCGCCCGCGAGATGTGCCGGTACGCACCGCGATTGGCGCCATGGCGATCGCCTTCTACATGGTGCTCACCCTGAGCGCGATGAACGACGTCATCGCATTCAAATTCCACATCTCACTCAACGCCACCACCTGGATCGGGCGCATCGGCATGATCGTGCTGCCACCGTTCGTCTACTTCATCACCTACCGGTGGGCGATCGGCCTGCAACGCAGCGACCGCGCGATCCTCGAGCACGGCATCGAGACCGGCATCATCAAACGACTGCCGCACGGCGCCTACATCGAACTGCACCAGCCCCTCGGGCCCGTCGACGACCACGGCCACCCCGTGCCGCTGGAATACCAAGGCGCCGCAGTGCCGGTGAAGATGAACAAACTCGGCTCCGCCGGCTCCCCCGGCTCGGGCAGCTTCCTGGTCGCCGATCCCGCCTCCGAGAACGCCGCGCTCTCCGAAGCCCACCACGCCGCCGAACAACGCGCCCTTACCGCACTGCGGGAGCACCAGGACGGCAGCAACGGCTCATCGAACGGCCAGAACGGCCACCACTAGCGGGCCGCTTCGGCGCTTATGCGGCCAGCGTGCGGCGTAGCTGCCGCACCTGTTGCCACGGGACCAACGGCATGCCCAGCGTGACGAGTCCGGCGATCCCGTAGCTGGTCCACGAGAAGGCATCGTGGCCGATGGCCATCAGGTAGGTTGCCAACGCAACAGCGAGCAGCGCCGCCCCCATGGTGCTCATCAGGGCGGCAGTGCCGCGCAGCCAGACGCGATCGACCGCTGCGTCCGACAGTGCCGGCCGTAACGTGGTCAGCCGCTCGGTGCGGCCCGGCTGACCCATGGTCGACTCGGGCGTGTGCCCGGACCTGATCGGCCGCCCACTGCCTGTGCGTGCCTGCGCTCTGGCCGACCGCGCGACTGGCCCGTCCCGAATGGTGTGCCGGGCGCGCAACAACATCGGAATCGCCGCCAGGATAACCAGCGCGGAAATGACGATGATGGCGTAGAGCACCGACGAGGTATGCGGATTGCCGCGCGAGTTGTGGAAGCCCCGGCCGAGGTCCATCAGCGCAACGATCGCGGCCACGCTCATCCCCACCAACGCCAGCCAGACGGCGGCGCACGACCCGACCAGGATGCGATCGGCGGTAGCCGGCGTGACCCTCGCGCGTGTGCCCCAGACCTCGGACTCCCGGTCGGCCATTAACAGTTGGCCTGCGGTTGGTTGTTCTGGTTGGACGACAACACGGTGCCGTCACTGCTGGTGATCGAGCAGTTGAGCCTGCTCAACCGCAGCAGGCTGGTCGCTTCAATCGAACCGACCTCGGACTGCGAGATCGGCGTGAGTGTAATCGTCCACGGGATGTACTGGTTGGCGAGGACCCTGCGGGTTCCAGAAGCGTCGGTGTAGGTGATGGTGATCTGGTCGAAGGGTGCCTTGGTGCCGGTCACCGAATAGGTGACCTGCTTAGGTGCGGCCGGAGCGCTGGGCGGCGCAGGTGCCGGGGGTGGCGCCGGCGCCGGCGCTGGCGCGGGTGCCGGCGCCGGGGCGGGTGGCGGCGGCGCCTCGCTGGTTGGCGGCGGAGGTGGCGGCGGCGCCTCGCTGGTCGGCGGCGGAGGCGGCGGAGGCGCCGCGCTGGTGGGCGGCGGAGCCGGCGCGGGCGGCGGTGTGGTGACGATGATCTCGTCCTGCGGCGGCGGGGTCGACGTGGTCGAGGTGCCGGGCGTCGCCAGCTTGTTGGTGTCGGTGCGGACGAACAGCAGCGACACCGACACCACCAGGGTGACCGCCGCGACGATCGCGGCAATGCCGACGATCCACGGCCAGCGTGCGGTTGTCGCCGGCTCGTCGTGACCTGCGTCACCGTAGTTGTCGTAGTCGTAGAGGTCCAGCTCGGCAGGCACATATGGGCCGCTGCTGAAGTGTTCGGACTCCGGGGCGGAGTAGGCGCGGGAATAGACATCGGTCTGGCCCGTCTGGCCGTCCGCGTCGGCCTGCCCCGCTGCCCCCTCACCGAATTCGCTGCCGCCGTGCTTGAATTCGGTGTCGCCTTCGCTGGGCTCGACGCCGGGTTCTAGTTCTTCGGACTCCGGTCCTGGTGGATTGGGCCCGCTCATGCCTGCCTGTCCTGTCCGACTACTTCACCGGCGCGCGCAGCACCGGGGCTGTGTTGTTGACCGCGCGCTCCGATGTTCCTCATGGTGCCTGGCGAAACCCTACCCAACGGGTACCTGCGCGGCATTCTCGGTGAATGGGTCACGGACCAACTGATGCCCTTATTGTGACCTTCGCCGAGGCCTGCTAGTGCTGCTCCGGCCCGAGGTAGTACTCGAAGACCAAGCCGGCCGCCGAACTCAGGATGAATACAACCCCGGCGCCAATCAACCAGGGCAGCCACAACGCAATCCCGACCGCCGCGACCGAGCCCGACAGCGCGATCAGAATCGGCCACCAGCTGTGCGGGCTGAAAAAACCCAGTTCGCCTGCGCCGTCGCTGATCTCGGCGCCTTCGTAGTCCTCGGGCCGGGTGTCGAGCCGACGGGCCACGAAGCGGAAGAACGTTGCCACGATCAACGCCATACCACTGGTCAGCGCCAGTGCGGTGGTACCTGCCCACTCGATACCGCCGGTGGCGAACAAGCTGGTCAACACGCCGTAGAGCACAGTGCAGAAGACGAAGAACGCCGCCACGAATTCGAACAACCTTGCTTCGATATGCATGGCGGCTTCCTACTTACTCGCTTGCGGCGCGTGCTCACCGCGGCGGGTGTCGAACGGATGAGTGGTGACCGCGACCGGCGACTGGGCGATCGACAGCAAGGCCTGGGCATTGGTCTTCCCGGCGATCCGCTGCTGCAGGTAGGCCTTGAAGTCGTTGGGCTGCACCACTCGGACCTCGAAGTTCATCATCGAGTGATAGGTGCCACACATTTCAGCGCAGCGACCCACGAATGCCCCGGTCCGGTTGATATCGGAAACCTGGAAGACGTTCACCGAGTGGTTGGCCACCGGGTCGGGCATCACGTCGCGCTTGAAGAGGAACTCCGGAACCCAGAACGCGTGAACGACGTCAGCCGAAGCCAGCTGGAACTCGATCCGCTTGCCGGCCGGCAGCACCAGTACCGGGATCTCGGTGCTGGTCCCCACCGTCTCGACCTTGTCGAAGTTCAGGTAGGTGCGGTCCTCTCGGTTGAGTCCACGCACCGGGCCAACGAGTTCTTCACCACGCGCGTCTTTGCCCTCGGGCTTGGAGACCATCGCCGCTTTACGGGCCGGGTCGGCTCCGTCGTAGCGCAGCGTGCCGTCCTTGAAATCGACCTTCTGGTAACCGAACTTCCAGTTCCACTGGAACGACGTGACATCGACGACGACCTCCGGGTCGGACGCCAGGTGCAGCATCTTCTCCTGCACCACCACGGTGAAGTAGAACAGCACCGAGATGATCAGGAACGGTGTCACGGTCAGCACCAGCTCCAGCGGCATGTTGTAGCCGAACTGGCGGGGCAATTCAGTGTCGGTGGCCTTCTTGCGGTGAAACGCGCTCGACCAGAAGATCAGGCCCCAGACGATGACGCCGACCACTAGCGACGCGATCACTGCGCCGATCCACAGCTGCCGGTTGTAGTCGGCCTCCGGGGTGATGCCTCTCGGCCAACCCAGGGCGAAGACCTCCGACCAACTGCATCCGCTGAGCGTGACCGCCAGCATGCCTAGCACGCCGGCCAGTACCACCAGCCGAAGCCGACGGGAGCCTGCGGAGCGGCTTCCCAACAATCCCTGCGAACGGCCTGGTCCGCGAGGTGTCACCGTGGCGCCTCCTGAATCACAAGCTGAACCGACAGCAAGCATGTCGAATACTACGCAGCGTAGACCACGCCGCGTAGTGAAGCCGTGCCGGAGTCCCCGCGTCGGGCGCCGGCCCGCCAGCTGACCCGTGACCTGCGGCAGCGCCGGCCCTAGCGCGTTGCGGCATACTTGTCGCGATGTGTGGACTGCTGGCCTTCGTGAGCGCTGCGGCCGGCGGCGATGCTTCGGGCTCTTCGGGCAGGGCCCTTGATACGGCCGATGCCGTCGCACGCGCATCCCACCTGATGCGCCACCGCGGACCCGACGAGCCGGGCACCTGGGCCGATCCTGCCGGGACTGTCGTGTTCGGTTTCAACCGGTTGTCCATCATCGACATCGAGCACTCGCATCAACCGTTGCGATGGGGGCCGCCGGAAAGCCCGGGCCGCTATGAGTTGGTGTTCAACGGCGAGATCTACAACTACCTGGAGCTGCGGGCGGAGCTCGCCGAGCGCCACGGCGCCGTCTTCGCCACCGACGGCGACGGTGAGGCCATCGTCGCCGCCTATCACTATTGGGGCGCTCACGCCCTGACACGACTGCGGGGCATGTTCGCATTCGCGCTGTGGGACAACGTTGCCGGCGAATTGTTCTGCGCCCGCGACCCTTTCGGCATCAAACCACTGTTCATGGCGACCGGGACCGGCGGCACCGCGGTGGCCAGCGAAAAGAAGTGCCTACTGGACCTGGCCGACCTGATCGGGTTTGACACCGCAATCGACGTGCGCGCTGTGCAGCACTACACGGTGCTGCAGTATGTGCCCGAACCGGAGACCCTGCACCGCGGCGTGCGCCGGCTCGAGTCCGGCTGTTATGCGCGGATTCGCCCCGGCACGGCCGCACCGGAGACCACGCGCTACTTCGTTCCGCGCTTCACCGCGACGCCGATCACCCGGGACACCGAGCAGGCCCGCTACGACGAGATCACCGCGGTCCTGGAGGACTCGGTGGCCAAGCACATGCGCGCCGACGTCACGGTCGGCGCCTTCTTGTCGGGCGGCATCGACTCGACGGCGATCGCGGCGCTGGCCATCCGGCACAACCCCCGGCTGATCACGTTCACCACCGGGTTCGAGCGCGAGGGATTCTCTGAGATCGACGTCGCGGTGGCGTCGGCGGAGGCGATCGGCACGCGGCACATCGCCAAGGTGGTCGCTCCCGACGAGTTCGTCGCCGCCTTACCCGAAATCGTCTGGTATCTCGACGAACCGGTGGCCGACCCTGCGCTGGTGCCGCTGTTCTTCGTCGCCCGTGAGGCGCGAAAACACGTCAAGGTAGTGCTCTCCGGGGAAGGCGCCGACGAGCTTTTCGGCGGCTACACCATCTACCGGGAGCCGTTGTCGCTCAAGCCCTTCGACTACCTGCCCGGGCCGCTGCGGCGTTCGGTGGGCAAAATATCCAAGCCGCTGCCGGAGGGCATGCGCGGCAAGAGCCTGCTGCACCGCGGCTCGCTGACGCTCCAGCAGCGCTACTACGGCAACGCCCGCAGTTTCTCGGACGCGCAGTTGCGCGACGTGCTACCCGGGTTCCGCGACGACTGGACGCACACCGACGTGACGGCACCGCTGTACGCCGAATCAGCGCACTGGGACCCGGTCGCGCGCATGCAGCACATCGACCTGTTCACCTGGTTGCGCGGCGACATTCTGGTCAAGGCCGACAAGATGACGATGGCCAATTCGCTGGAACTGCGGGTGCCGTTTCTGGATCCCGAGGTGTTCGCGGTCGCATCCCGGTTGCCGGTGCAGGCCAAGATCACCCGCACCACCACGAAATACGCGCTGCGGCGCGCGCTGGAGCCCATCGTCCCGCCGCATGTGCTCAACCGGCCGAAACTGGGCTTCCCGGTGCCTATTCGGCACTGGCTACGGGCCGGCCCGCTGCTGGAGTGGGCGCATGAAATGCTGAACGCATCAACAGCCGACCATCTGATCGACGTCGACGCTGTCCGCCGGATGTTGGACGAACACCGTTGCGGCACAGCGGATCACAGTCGCAGGCTGTGGACGCTGCTCATCTTCATGCTGTGGCACGCGATCTTCGTCGAGCACAGCGTGGTGCCGCAGATCAGCGAGCCGCAGTACCCGGTGCAGCTCTAGGCCAGTACGGCACCGATCTCGGCGGCAGCGTCGTCGCCATAAGCATCCGCCAGGCGCGTCTTGGCGACCTCGCGGTCCCACTTCCACTCCTGAGTCCCGGTCGACTCCAACACCAACACCGCGACCAGCGAACCGAGCTGCGCCGAACGCTCCAGGCTGAGACCACCGCTGCGTCCGGTCAGGAAACCGGCCCGGAATGCGTCGCCGACGCCGGTGGGGTCGGTTTGGCTGTTCTCGGGCACCACACCGACGTGCACCGTCGCCCCGTCGCTGTCCACGATGTCGACGCCCTTGGCGCCGAGTGTGGTCACCAGCAGGCCAACCTTGCCCAGCACATCGGACTCCGACCAGCCGGTCTTCGACAGCAACAGCTCCCACTCGTAATCGTTCGTGAACAAGTACGCGGCGCCGTCGATGAGCTTGTTGATCTCGTCACCGGACAGCCGGGGCAACTGTTGCGACGGGTCGGCGGCGAAAGCCAGGCCGAGCTTGCGGCACTCCTCGGTGTGCACCACCATCGCGTCCGGGTCGTTGGCGCCGATGATGACCAGGTCCGGCTTTCCGAGTGACGAGACGACGTCGGCCAGCTTGATGTTGCGGGCCTCAGACATCGCGCCCGGGTAGAACGACGCGATCTGAGCCATGTCCTCGTCGGTGGTGCAGACGAAGCGCGCGGTGTGCGCGGTCTTTGAGATCAGCACGTGGTCGGTGTTGACGCCGTGAGCCTGCAGCCATTGGCGATAGTCGTCGAAGTCGTCGCCGGCCGCCCCCACCAGCGCGACGTCGCCACCGAGCACGCCGATTGCGTAGGCGATGTTTCCGGCCACGCCGCCCCGATGAATGACCAGGTCGTCCACCAGGAAGCTCAGCGACACCTTCTGCAGATGCTCGGCCAGCAGGTGCTCCGAAAACCGACCCGGAAACCGCATCAAATTGTCAGTGGCAATAGAGCCGGTCACCGCGATCGTCACGAAAAATCCACCCTTCGTTTCATAAGTTCGGCTAGCTAAGCGTACCCACGCTTGTGGCTGCCTCTGCAGGGCGGGCCGAGGCCCGCTAGCCTCTCCTACGAGAACCTCGCGGCGCCGTTCGTGATCCAGCCCGCTATCTCCAGGAGAAACAGCCCATGCCCGGTCCGTATTCGCCGAACCACCGTTTCGGCATCGACGGACCGCCGTTCACCGATCCCCATCCCAGCCAGCCCATCCCCGGCCAGCAGGCGGCACCGCCGTCGGCCGCCTATCCGGGGCTGCTACCACCACCGGTGCAGTACCCGAAACGCCGCCGTCGACGGCTGGTCCTAGGCATCCTGCTGGCGTTGGTCCTTGTCACCGGGTTTGTCGCAGCGATTCTGCACGGCTCACACAGCGGCCCGACCACCGCGACGATCTCGGACGCCACCGCCAAAACAGCGATCCAGCGCTACCTGGATGCCCTCGAGCACCGCGACATCGACACCATCGCGCGCAACGCGCTGTGCGGCATCTACGACGCCGTGCGAGACCGGCGCTCGGATCAAGCGCTGGCCAAACTGAGCAGCGAGGCGTTCCGCAAGCAGTTCACCGAGGCGCAGGTGACCTCGATCGACAAGATCGTTTACTGGTCGGACTACCAGGCCCAGGTGCTGTTCAGCATGCGCGTCGAACCTGGCACCGGTAGCGCCCCACGCGAACAGGTGCAGGGAATCGCCCAGTTGCTTCTCCAGCACAACCAGGTGCTGGTGTGTTCCTACGTGCAGCGAACGGCGGGCAGTTACTAGACGCCGGGTACCTGCGTCAGTTGAAGGAGTCGCCGCAGGCGCACGAGCCGGTGGCGTTCGGGTTGTCGATGGTAAAGCCCTGCTTCTCGATGGTGTCGACGAAGTCGATGGAGGCGCCCTGCACGTAGGGGGCGCTCATCCGGTCGACGGTCAGCGTCACGCCGCCGAAATCCCCGGTCAGGTCGCCGTCGAGCGCGCGGTCGTCGAAGAACAAGTTGTAACGCAGGCCCGCGCATCCCCCGGGCTGAACTGCGATACGCAGCGCCAGGTCGTCGCGCCCCTCCTGCTCCAGCAGTGACTTCGCCTTGGCTGCCGCGGCGTCGGTCAAGATCACACCGTGAGTGGTCTTGGCGGCTGACTCGTCCTGAACAGTCATTGCGTCTCCCTTTAAGTGCCTACAAGCCTAAATCGTTCTCGGGTCGGTTTCGTTCACCGCGGTGTCGCCCCCGCTGAAAAAACCCACCTCTTCAAAGGTACCTTGTTCAGCCTCTATTCCCGAGTCGCGCCGCCACATGAGAGGCCAGGCCCATGAGCTGGTTGGCAGCATCGGCCAGAGCCAGCCGCACCGAACCGGCGTGATCGGCGATCGCGAACGCCGCCAGAATTCCCGCCGATCGCAGCGCCAGCCGGTCGAGCTCTACCTGGCCGGCCATCACCAGGATCGGTACTCGCCGCGGTCGCACCGCCTCGGCCAGCGCGCCGACCACCTTGCCGTGCAACGACTGCTCGTCAAACCGGCCCTCACCGGTGATCACCAGGTCAGCGGCGGCAATGTCATCAGCCAATCGCGTGTGCTCGGCGATGATCGATGCACCCAATTCACACCGGCCACCCAGTGCGAGCAGCGCCGCCCCGATGCCGCCGGCCGCCCCCGCGCCCGCTTGCGCGCTGACCGGCCGCCCAGCGGCTGCGTCCAGCTCACCGGCCCAGTCGGTGAGCCGCCGTTCGAGCGCCGCGACGGTGGCTGGGTCCGCTCCCTTCTGCGGACCGAACACCTCCGCCGCCCCCCACGGCCCGAGCAGCGGGTACTCGACGTCCGAGGCCGCGATGAGCTCCACGCCGGCAAGCCGCTGCTGTCCTGCAGTAAGGCCGCCGAGCTCGTCGACCAATGCGCGGCCGCCGTCGGTGCTGGCGGTGCCGCCTAAGCCGACCACGATCCGCGCGGCGCCCGCCTGCAGGGCGGCGGCGATGAGCTGTCCAACTCCCCTGCTGTGGGCGGACAGTGCCGTTTGCCGCGTCGGTGGGCCACCGAGGCGGGCCAATCCGCAGGCCTGCGCACATTCCAGGTATGCCGTCGCAGACTCGGGATCCAGCACCCATTCGGCCTGCACGTCTTCGTCCAGCGGACCGGATACCTCGAAGTGCCGCCGCTCCCCCAACCGGCTGGCCAGCACGTCGACGAAGCCCGGGCCACCGTCGGATTGCGGCGCGATGATGAACTGGTCGTCCGGGCGCGACCGGTTCCAGCCCGTCGCGATCGCGGCGGCGGCCTCGACCGCGGTCAGGCTGTCGCCGTAGCAATCGGGGGCAACCAGCACCCGCAGGGTCGCGGGCACACGGTCCGCGGCCGGTGCGACACCGCCGACGTCAGCCGCCGACCCGCTCATTTCAGCCAGCGTAGGGCCCACGGTGGGGACGTGCACCCATCCCGGCCGTGTACCGGAGACCCCCCGCTGCGAAGTAACCTGGCGAGCGTGAAACTGCTTGGTCGTAGAAAAGACGAGAACACGGCCAGCGCCGCCGGTGACCAGGATGATGCGCAGACACCGGCGGACGGCGAGTCGACGCTCTCGTCCGAGTCACAGTCATCCCGGGGTTCGCAAAAAACTGCCCCCAAGGGACGGCCAACACCGAGCCGCAGCGCCGCCGCCCGACGCAAGGGCCCGGTCGCGCCGGCCCCGATGACCTCCGCCGAGGCCCGGGCGCGGCGAAAGTCGTTGGCGGGACCCAAGCTCAGCCGTGAGGAACGCCGCGCTAACAGTGCAGTGCGTCGCGCCGAAATGGCGGATCGACGGGAGCGCATGATGACCGGCGACGAGCGCTACCTACTGACGCGCGATCAGGGCCCGGTCCGCCGGTTCGTCCGCGACTTGGTGGACGCCCGCCGCAATGTGCTCGGGCTGTTCATGCCTTCGGCCCTGATGTTGCTGTTCATCATGTTCGCCGTGCCGCAATTGCAGCTGTACATCTCACCGGCGATGCTGGTGCTGATGGGTGCCATGATGCTCGACGGAATCATTCTCGGCCGCAAGGTCGCCAGGCGGGTCGACGAGAAGTTTCCGGACGACACCGAAAGCCGTTGGAAGCTTGGGCTTTACGCAGCCAGTCGAGCTTCCCAGATGCGCCGGATGCGCGCACCCCGGCCGCAAGTCAAGCACGGCGCCAGTGTCGAGTAAGCGCCACCTGAAGAAGCCCTCGCATGGCGACCCGCTGCGCCCGGCTGCGCCGCGCTTGCGATCGCCATGGGGTGTTTGATCGGCCGTGCGGACCCTGGTGCTCGGCGGGATCAAGTCGGGCAAGTCGCGCTGGGCGGAGGCGGCCATCGCCGAGTCGCTGGGACCGGTTGAGCCCGTGCAGTACCTGGCGACGGGATCGGTAGCGGACACCGACCCGGCCTGGTTGCGACGGATCGCCCAGCACCGCGATAGGCGGCCCGGGCACTGGTCAACTGTGGAAAGCGATGACATCCCAACACAATTACGCCAGTCGGCAGCACCCACCCTCGTCGATGATGTGTGCGGCTGGCTGACCGCCACTTTGGACCGCCGTGGCTGGGAACACGGCTCGGTGTCGGCGGACGTCGATGAGATGCTCGACGCCGTGGCCTCGTTCAATTTGCCGCTGGTCCTGGTCAGCCACGAGGTTGGGCTGACCATCGTGGCCGCGACGGTATCCGGCCGCCGGTTCACCGACGAGTTGGGCGCGCTCAACCAGCGGCTGGCCGCGGTTTGCGATCGAGTGGTGCTGATGGTGGCCGGGCAGCCGTTGCAGATCAAGCCGCCGAGGATCTGATGGTGTTTCCGCCGGTAGTGCCACCCGATACGGACGCCGCTGCGGCGGCCCGGACCCGCCAGGACACGCTGACCAAGCCGCGCGGCGCCCTGGGCCGCCTCGAGGACCTGTCAGTCTGGGTCGCATCGTGTCAAGGCCATTGTCCGCCAAAGCAATTCGAGCGAGCTCGGATTGTGGTTTTCGCCGGCGATCACGGGGTCGCCCGATCGGGGGTGTCGGCGTACCCGCCGGAGGTCACCAGCCAGATGGTTGCCAACATCGCCGCCGGCGGCGCCGCGATCAACGCGCTGGCTGACGTCGCCGGCGCGACGGTGCGCGTCGCCGACCTGGCGGTCGACGCTGACCCGCTGTCGGAGCAGGTCGGTGCGCATAAGGTACGGCGCGCCAGCGGCGACATCAGATGCGAGGATGCGCTGACCCACCAGGAGACCGTGGACGCGATTGACGCCGGCCGGCAGATCGCCGATCAGGAGGTCGATTCCGGTGCAGATCTTCTCATCGCCGGCGATATGGGCATCGGAAACACCACCGCGGCAACGGTTCTGACCGCGGCGCTGACGGGTATCGAGCCGGTCGCGGCGGTCGGCTATGGAACCGGGATAGATGACGCCGGGTGGGCCCGTAAAACGGCGGCCGTGCGTGATGCACTGTTCCGCGCCGAGCCGGTGGTATCCGATCCGGTGGCGCTGCTCCAGCGTTGCGGCGGCGCCGATCTGGCGGCGATGGCCGGCTTCTGCGCGCAGGCCGCCGTCCGGCGTACGCCGTTGCTGCTGGACGGTATGGCGGTGACGGCTGCGGCCCTGATCGCCGAGCGCCTGGCGCCCGGCGCCCGGCTGTGGTGGCAGGCCGGTCACCTGTCGACCGAACCGGCGCACGCGCTGGCCCTGGCCCAGCTCGGGCTGGATCCCATCGTGGACCTGCGCATGCGGCTGGGCGAGGGTACCGGCGCGGCAGTGGCGTTACCGGTGCTGCGGGCCGCGGTGGCCGCGTTGACGTCGATGGCCACCTTTGACAGCGCGAACGTCTCCGACCGCCCCCTCTCGTCATCGTGATCCGCTCGCTGGCAACGGCTTTCGCGTTCGAGACGGTCGTCCCGCTGCCCGGTACGTCGGATCGACCGCTAGGCGGCGGCGCGATGACCGCGCTGCCGATCGTCGGCGCGGCGCTCGGTGCGCTGGCAGCGGCCGTGACATGGACGAGCGGGCTGGCGTTCGGCTCGGGTAACCCGCTGACCGGCCTGCTCGCGGTGGCGGCGCTGCTGGCGGCGACTCGGGGCCTGCACATCGACGGTGTGGCCGACACCGCCGACGGTCTGGGCTGCCACGGGCCGCCGGACCGCGCGCTGCAGGTGATGCGCGACGGGTCGACCGGACCGTTCGGGGTGGCCAGCGTGGTGTTGGTGATCATGCTGCAGGGGTTGGCTTTTTCGGCGCTGGGCGCGGCCGCCATCGTCGTCGCCGTTTCCGCCGGCCGGGTGGCCGCCGTGCTGGCCTGCCGCCGGTCGCTGCCGGCGGCGCAGGGCAGCACGCTGGGCGCCCGGGTCGCAGGTTCCCAGTCCGCGCCTGTGGTCGCGGCCTGGGTCATCGTGCTGCTCGCGGCGGCTCTGGCCGCAGATCGGCAGCTGTGGCAGGGGCCGGTGGCGGTGCTGGTCGGGCTCGCCTGCGGCACGGCGCTGATCGGGCACTGTGTACGCCGTTTCGGCGGTATCAGCGGCGACGTGCTCGGTGCCGCAATCGAATTGACCACGACCGTGAGCGCCCTGACGCTGGTCGGATTGGCCCGCTTCGGCTGACGGCACAGTTGGGTTGCCGAGTCAGGCGCCGCACGAGACTAGAATCGGCAGCGCTTAGCAAGATAGGTGGGGTCGATGTGGGCCAGTTCAGTGGTGGGCCGTCTGGGCAGCAGGGGTCGGTCGAGCCGATAGCCCGCGCCATTCACGAGCGCTGGCGCCAAGAAGCGATCGCCAAAGGTGAGACAGCGCCGACGTGGCAGGACCTCGACGAGTCCCGCAAGAATTCCAGCCGCGACCAAGCGGGCCACATCCCTATGCACTTACGCGAGATTGACTGCGTCGTTGCGCCGCTACGTGGCCGGGAGACAACGGATTTCACCTTCACCGACTCAGAAATCGAACTGCTCGCCATCGCCGAGCACGCGCGCTGGAACCATGAGCGCATCGCTGATGGCTGGGCGCTGGCCGAGAAGAAGAACGTCGGACGGAAGGAAACTCCATATCTGCTGCCGTGGAAGCAGCTGAAGGAACGCTATCCCGACATCGCGGAATTAGACGCTGTTTTTATCAGGGCGATGCCGGCCATTCTCGCTTCGGCGGGGCTGCAGATTATCCGCAAACCACCCGGCGGCCTGGTCCGCGACGCGGAATGACGGCTGCGCCCCGCATTTCAGCCCGAGTCATCGGCTTCGATGCCATCATCTTTACTGCGCCTCAAGCAGGAGGGAAGGTCGAATGCAACGCACCGTCGCACCTTCCCGTTCGTTGCGAGCCACGCTCTTAGCCGTTGCGCTGATACTGCTCGGGTGGCTTTGCCTCCTGGCGGCAAATCCCGCGGCAGCCGACAAGCTGCCCACCTGGTTGAGCTGGTTCGGCCGGCCTGGGTCATCGGTGACGATCGCCATCGTGGCTACTGTGCTGGTCGCGCTGTGCGTGTTGAGCTTTCGTTCGCTGAGTGCCCGCCGGTCAGGAAACGTTCCGGTCGCGGTCGTGGCCGGCCTCGCCGCGACAAGCGCCGTGCTGGGCTTCAGCTCGTATTGGAGCTGTCACAATGCCACGCATCCGGTCTTCTTCCAGCCACTGATCTGGACCGTCTCGTTAGTCAAAGGCGGCGTGAGCGATTTCTCGTTGGGCGGTCCGCTGGGCGGGCACGTCTGCCCCACCCCCACCCCGGACGCGTTGTGGGTTGCACGGCTCGCCGCGCTCGGCGCGATTTTCACCGGCCTCGCCGGTGTGGTGATCGCGTTGTTCCGATCACAGGTCGATCGACTGCGAGCCAACCTCGCCACATCTGTCACCGCGGTCATTGGGATCGACGGCGAAACCCGGTCCATGGTCAGTGCGATCGCGAGCACGCTGAACCGCCCGAGCACACTGGTCGTCGTCGCCGGCGGCCTCGACGATCCCGGTGTGCAGGAGGCCAGAATCCACGGCGGCCGGGTGGTCACGGTCGACTTCAACGCCCCGGATGCGCTCAAGTCGCTGTGGCTGTGGCGCAACCTTGAGCGGCTCTATTTGATGTCGGCCGATCCGCCGACCAACCAGTTATGGCTGAACACGATCACGCGGGGCCTCTCTGCGGTCGGCCACAAGCGGCGGCTACCGCTCACCGTGCGGATAGATGATCCGTGGCAAGCCGAGGCGTGGCGCGCTGAGCAGCTCGGTGGATCGGACACCAGATGGGCGGCCGACGCCGTCGGGAAATACGAGGTAACCGCCCGCTGGCTACTAGAGAACATTATTGCGACCGCCAGCGTCGAGCATGTATTAGTCTGTGGCACATCGGAATTGACGCTGGCGCTGTGCGCTGATCTCACTCGTCGCAAGCTGGAAGACGACTACTACTCCGCACCGGGCGGGACGGCTTTGCCTGCACTGAATCTGGTTGGCGCGGACGCCGAAGAGTATCGCGAGGACCATGAATTCCATCGCCGGCAGGTCGGGTTCTTGTCGACCGGGCCGACTATCGACGCCACACCGCAGCCACCGACCGTGTCGGTCTTGATGCGCATGATCGGCGAGAGCGACGCTCCCAACAACGCCGTGATATTCGTCGACAACACACACGGACCGTCTACCGCGAGGTCGATCGGTACGAGGCTGGCTGCGCGTTATCCGACTATGCCCATTTACATCTGGGACAACGACGCTCAGATGGCCGAGGACCCGTTGCCCATCGTCGGTCGGCTGCGGACTTACCGACTGGCGCTCGACATTCCCGAGGGACAAGCCCAGGACATGTGGGAACGTGCGGCAGAGCTGATTCACCAGCGCTACGTCGCCGGCATCGAACCGGAACCGAACCCTCCCCCTGCAAGGTTGCCGTGGAAAGATCTTGATCCGTTCTACCGAGGGTCGAATCGGCGTCTGGTCCGCAATGCGCTGTGGATGGTGGAGCGGATCGCCGAACACACTTGGAATACCTGGGGCAGCCCACCGCCGCCACTGAGCGTCCAGGATATGGCTGGACTGACGCCATTGCAACGGCTGGCGCGCATGGGCTTTGACCGCGAGGCCGCGATGAAAATGGCCAAGGCGGAACACGAGAACTGGTGTCGCTACTATCGCCGCCATCACTGGAAGTACGGCGCAGTCCGTAACGATGAACACCGAATCCACAACAAGCTCGTTGAATGGTCCGTGGTCGAAGCCAACGAGGATCTGCTCAACACCGCGCTCGAGAGTCTGGCCACGACCCTGTGGAGCCTGCGCCAGCTCGGTTATCGGTCACGTCCGGTTTGGCAGCAGTTCACCCGGGTCGGAACGGTCAATGCCGAACAGCGAAACACACCCTGGACGTGGACGTCGGGATCGGGTCAGACCATGCAAGCCGACGCCGGAGACTGGCAGGTGCAGGCGGATGGGGCCACGTGGTCGGTGCGCGACGACATCTTCCAGGCCAGCTATGAGCACGTCGAGGGCAACCAATGGCGAAGTCGCGGCCATGTTTCCGCTCGACCGGCGGAGCCGGGCGAGACGATCACCACCCTGGAGGGACCAACGACCGCCTCCGACGGCGACTGGGTGGTGCGAGGCACCGACGGTGAGGAATGGCCCGTTCCCGCCTCACAGTTCGCGGAGCGGTATACCGCCGACTAACCGGGCTACTCCATCGACACCATCATTTGCGCGGCATCCGGCAACGACGCTTTGAACAGGGCTTGGGTCGGGGCGTAGAAATCCAGAAAGCCCGACATACCGGTCGACGCGTTGTAGAACGTCACCCATCCGCCGTAGAGCTGGTCGGTGCCCTGGTTGGTTTGGACGTTAGCGGTGTAGTCGACCTCGAGCATTTTTTGAAAGTTCTTGCCCTGCACCGACTCTACCGGTGTAAGGGTCTGCTGCACGTTCGTCAGTCCGCCGCCTTGAATTACCTGATTGATCAGCATGCTTGATTCTTGTGCGATATCCGGCGTGTCGGCACGACCAGCGGTAACGAACAGGGCCGCGGTTTGGTCGCTATTGCTGAGGCTGGCGGACCCCTGACCTTGACGAGTGATTGTCCAGCCGGGCGCCGCGGTGATGCTGATTCCGTCCACAAGGTTGACGGTGGCGGTCGAACCGGCCGCCAGCGATGAGCTGCTCGACGCCAAAGCCACGCTCCCCCAAGGGCCGTTCCTGGATTGGCCGGGCGTGCGATGGACGGATCCGGTCGCTGACGCGCGGTGCGGAGCAATCCTCCCGCTGCCGCCTTGACCCGGCGGCGTGGGACGTGTCGCCGAACCGCTCATCACCACCGCCAAGCTGGCAGCCGCAGCGACGGCAACGACGACCGCAACGATCGCGGCGACCAACCCGGCATGCAACCGATGCTCGGTGTGCCCGGCGGCCGGCGAATCCGCATCCGAACCAGTGTCAGCGAGCAGCGCCTCATGCAACCCATCGCGAGCCGCAGCCAACCCTGCCCCGGCCAACAGGAATGCCGCCAACGCGGTCAACACGATCCCGCGGGTGCCGTAGGGCTGCAGCAAGGTGGTCGCCAACTCGTAGGCCAGCACTAACACCAAACCTTCGATAACTCCCGCGACTGGGCTGACTCCCAACCGGCGCAAGCCCAAAACCCCCACCATGGCCGCGGTCGCCAGCACAATCGGCTGCAAAAACCCCAGCGTCAAGGAAATAAACGCCACGTGCGCGGGATCCCCCGCCGTCGCCTGGATATGAGTGAACGCGCCATGCTGAATCACGACGCTCAGCCCCAACGACAGCGCCGCACCACTGAGCGAACACGCCACTACAACATCCATCGGGTGCCGGAATGCCGAGCGCGCGCTGACCACCAGCGGAGCGATCACCACCGCCACAAATACCGCCACCGGTACCAGCACGCCCAATTCGAGAATGCGGGCGACCGGCGGTAGGTGGTAGCCGGTCGACCCGGTTGCCACCAGCTTGATGAAATGGGTTTCCAACAGCCCGACGCCGATGCCGAGCAGCAGCGAAAGCCCAAAGGCCACAAAGATTATCGTCAGCGGCTCGTCGTGCCACAACCGATGATCGTGAATGTAGACCAATACCGCGGCCGGTAATGCCACGGCGGTCAATACCAACGCGACCGGGAGGGACCCCAGCCCGGCTGCGATCAACGCCGCCAACAACGCCAACGCGGTGACATTGCGGTACACATGATGACGCCCCGCCGCCATATGCGGCATCAACGTCCCGATCACTGCTACTTGGCGACGCGGCCCCTGCGGAGCAGGGCTACTCGGGCTGACCATTTCATACCTCCCACGGGGAATTTGCCCGCAGAAGCTTACGGCCACCAGCGACAGAGCACGCCTAAATGACGCCCTTGCCCAAAATCGTTACCCGATGATCGCCCACGGATCATCCAATTGCTGCGACCAGCCGTGCCGAGCTTTAGCCTAGCCGTGACATCCAGCCGTGGGTGTCGGCGAAAGTTCCGCGCTGGATGCCAGTCAACGTGTCACGCAGCGCCATCGTCACCTCGCCGGATTCGCCGTCGCCGATGGTGAATTCGCTTTCGCCGTACTTCACATGCGAAATCGGAGTGATGACCGCCGCAGTGCCGCAGGCGAACACCTCGGTGATCTCACCGGCGGCGGATTTCTTCTGCCACTCGTCGATATCGATCTTGCGTTCCTCGATGGCAAAACCGGCGTCAGTTGCCAACTGCAGCAACGAATCCCGGGTGATGCCAGGCAAAAGCGAGCCGGAGAGCTCAGGGGTGACCAGCCGGGCCGATCCGCCGCTGCCGAACACGAAGAAGATGTTCATCCCGCCCATCTCTTCGATGTAGCGGCGTTCGACGGCATCCAGCCACACCACCTGCTCACAGCCGTTCTCGGCGGCTTCGGCTTGCGCCACCAACGACGCGGCGTAATTTCCGCCGAACTTCGCCGCACCGGTTCCGCCCGGGCTGGCGCGCACGTATTCCGTTGACACCCAGACGCTGACCGGCTTGATGCCGTGCTTGAAATACGCACCGGACGGCGAGGCGATCACCAGGTAGCGGTACTGCTTGGCCGGACGCACGCCTAACCCCGGTTCGGTGGCGAAGACGAACGGCCGCAGATACAACGACTCCTCACCACCGGTCGGCGGAACCCACGCCTTATCGACAGCGATCAATTGACGCAACGACTCGATGAACAGCTCGTCGGGCAGTTCCGGGATGGCGATTCGCCGCGCCGAGGACCGCATCCGCACGGCGTTGGCCTCGGCGCGAAAAGACACGATCGACCCGTCCGACCACCGGTAAGCCTTCAGTCCTTCGAAGATTTCCTGCGCGTAGTGCAACACGATTGCCGAAGGATCCAGCTCGATCGGCCCGTACCCGACGACCCGCGCATTACGCCAACCCTGCCCGTCCGTGTAATCGATCGACACCATGTGGTCGGTGTGGTAGCGGCCGAAACCAGGGTCGGCCAGTATCTTTTCGCGCGCGTCGTCGCTCGTCGGGTTTGCGGTGCGTGAAACCGTGAACTCGAGGGCGCCGCCGGTCATCATGCGATTGTATAACCGGGCGCTAGCGGGTTTTTGGCTCGACAAACGGTGGACGCACAACTTCGCATTCCACCGCGCGGCCCCGAACATCGACGTTGACGTGCTGGCCGTCCTCGACGCCGGCGTCGGTGTCGATCAACGCAAGCGCAATACCGGTTTTCAGCGTCGGAGAAAAGGTGCCCGACGTGGTGAACCCGACCTTGGTGTCGCCGTCGAGCACGGCCAAGTCCGGCCGCAGCACACCGCGGCCCGCCGCGCGCAGACCACGCAACAGCCGCCGCGGGCCCGCCTCCTTTTCGGCCAGTAGCGCGTCGCGGCCGAAGAACGCACCCTTCTTCCAGCCGATCGCCCAACCGCACCGCGCCTGCAGCGGCGAGATGTCTGCCGAAAGTTCGTGACCGTGCAACGGATAGCCCATCTCGGTGCGCAGCGTGTCGCGCGCCCCGAGACCGGCCAGCTGCCCGCCCGCTTTCGTGACCGCGGCAACCAGCACATCGAACACCACACTGGCGGATTCCCAGCGGGGCAACAGCTCGTAGCCCTGCTCCCCGGTGTATCCGCTGCGGCAAACCCGCACCGGCACTCCCGCGAACTCCGCGTCTGCGTAGCCCATGTAGTCCATGCCGGTCGGTAACCCCAATCCGGACACCACGTCGGCCGAGCGCGGTCCCTGCACGGCCAGCACCGCATACGAGCGGTGCTCGTCGGTGATGGTAAGCCCGTCCGGCGCGGCCTTCTGCAGCGCCGCGACAACCGCGGCAGTGTTGGCGGCGTTGGGCACCAGGAAGATCTCGTCGGGCCCAACGTAGTACGCGATCAGGTCGTCGATGACTCCGCCAGATTCATTGCAGCACAACGTGTATTGCGCCTTGCCCGGCTCGATGCGGTTCAGGTCGTTGGTGAGCGCGGAGTTGACGAAATCTGCGGCGCCAGGTCCGCGAACCAACGCCTTGCCCAAGTGGCTGACGTCGAACAGCCCGACGGCGTCGCGGGTCGCGGTGTGCTCGCTGACGGTGCCGGCATACGACACCGGCATCAGCCAGCCGCCGAACTCAGCGAAGCTTGCGCCAAGTTCGCGGTGGCGGTCCTCGAGCGGTCCATGCAAAAGGTCATCACCCACGGCATTTCACCCTAATCGGCGACCCGACTGGCACACTTGGCGAGGTGGCCGATTCCTTGGATTTCGAGGCGCTTGAGGCAGCAGGGATCGCCGGTGCACGCGAGCGGGCCGGCCTGATCGAGTACTTGGCGGGACTCGGTTTCACCGCCGACGACATGGTCGAAGCCGAGCGGCGCGGCCGCCTGTTCGGCCTTGCCGGTGACGTGCTGCTGTGGTCCGGGCCCCCGATCTACACCCTGCGGACCGCCGCAGATGCGATCGGTGTGGCATTGGAGGAGGTCGAACACGGCTGGGCCATGCTCGGCCTGACCGTCGCAGACCCGGATGCCCCGGCGTTGAGTCAGGCCGACGTCGACAGCTTGGCGACCTGGGTGGCGATGAGGATGCAGAACGGCCCCGACGCCGCGGACGGCTTCCTGCGGGTCCTCGGCGCGAACGTCGCCCGGGTGGCCGAGGCGATATCGTCGATGATCCGGACGAGTCAACCCAAAATGTGGCTCGGCCTCACCGGGGACGAACTCGCCACCGCGCAGGTCTACCGTGAGGCCGCGAAGTTCGTCCCCCGCGTCGGGGCAATGATCGACGCCGTCCACCGCCACCATCTCGTCAGTACTCGAACATTCATCGAGGGCATCGACACCGGGCCGTCAGCGAGTCTGTTGTGCGGCGTTGGGTTTGCCGATCTGTCCGGCTTCACTGCACTGACCCAACTGCTCACACCCGCGGAGTTGTCGACAATGCTCACCGAGTTCGGCGCCACCGTCAGCGACGTGGTGCATGCCGACGGCGGGCGCGTGGTGAAGTTCCTCGGCGACGCCGTGATGTGGGTGAGCTCGAGCCCGGAGCGGCTGGCCGAGGCGGCGCTCCACCTCGTCGAGCATCCCCGGGCGCGCGAGGCCGGCATTCAAGTCCGCGCCGGCCTCGGCTATGGCCAGATCCTGGCCATCAACGGTGATTATTTCGGCAACGCCGTCAACCTGGCCGCCCGGCTGGTCGCGGCCGCGTCACCCGGGCAGATCCTCGCCGACGGAGCCGTTCACGAGCAACTGCCGGACTGGCCGGCCATCGTCCAGGAACCGTTGCAGCTCAAGGGCTTCGACGAACCGGTGACAGCCTACGACCTGCGCAGCGGCCCGCGTCGCTAGGGTTATTGCTTGTGAGCACACAACCCGGTTACCTCGCCCCTACTGTCGCGGTCGCCTCCTCGCTGCCGCGCCGCAGCGCCGGATCGGCGGTGTTGATCGTCCCGATCGTCTCCTCCGGCGACGACGATCAGCCGGGCGCGGCTGTCCTCGCTGCTGAACCTTTCTTGCCGTCCGACGCCGTCGCCGAAATCGAGGCGGGCTTGCGCGCGCTGAGCGCAACCGGTGCGGTCGAGCAGGTGAACCGGTTGGTGGTGCCATCGCTGCCGGTGGCCAGCGTGCTGACGATCGGCCTCGGTAAGCCCCGCGACGAGTGGCCCCCCGACGTGATCCGCCGCGCCGCCGGCAGCGCCGCCCGTGCGCTGGGTAGCGACGAGACGGCCGTCACGACGCTGGCGGCTTTAGATCTAGACGCCGCGGTGGAGGGTCTGGTTCTGGGCAGCTACCGATTCACCGAATTCAGGACCAGCAAGACGGCGCCCAAAGACAGCGGGCTACGCAAGATCACCGTGCTGTCCACCGCCAAGGACGCCAAAGCACAGGCCGCTCATGCAGCGGCGGTGGCGACCGCCGTCGCCACCGCGCGCGACTTCGTCAACACCCCGCCCAGCCACTTGTTCCCGGCTGAATTCGCCAAGCGGGCAAAGGCTTTGGGCGAATCAGTTGGTCTCGAGGTCGAGGTGCTCGACGACAAGGCGCTACAGAAGGCCGGCTACGGCGGGGTGATCGGAGTCGGCAAGGGTTCGTCGCGGCTGCCGCGGTTGGTGCGGCTGACCCATCACGGGTCGAAGCTGGCCAAAAAGCCGAAGCAGGCCAAGAAAGTCGCCTTGATCGGTAAGGGCATCACGTTCGACACCGGCGGCATCTCGATCAAGCCGGCGGCATCCATGCACTACATGACGTCGGACATGGGTGGTGCCGCGGCGGTCATCGCGACGGTGGTATTGGCCGCCCAACGTGAACTGCCGATCGACGTGATTGCCACCGTGCCAATGGCCGAGAACATGCCGTCGTCGACCGCCCAGCGCCCGGGTGACGTGCTGACGCAGTACGGCGGGACCACCGTCGAGGTGCTCAACACCGACGCCGAGGGCCGGCTGATCCTCGCCGACGCGATCGCCCGGGCCTGCGAAGACGACCCCGACTACCTCATCGAGACGTCGACGCTGACCGGTGCGCAGACGGTCGCGCTGGGCGCACGCACGCCCGGGGTGATGGGCAGTGACGAGTTTCGCGACCGGGTCGCCGCCATCTCGCAGCAGGTCGGGGAGAACGGCTGGCCCATGCCGCTGCCCGACGAGCTCAAAGACGACTTGAAGTCGACGGTGGCCGACCTGGCCAATGTCAGCGGGCAGCGCTTCGCCGGCATGCTGGTCGCCGGCGTGTTTTTGCGGGAATTCGTTGCTGACGGGGTGAATTGGGCCCACATCGACGTCGCGGGGCCGGCCTACAACACCGGGAGCCCCTGGGGCTACACGCCGAAGGGCGGCACGGGAGTTCCGACCCGCACTATGTTCGCGGTACTGGAAGACATCGCCGAAAACGGTTAGCGGCAGGCTAGTGATGCAGCGCCGACCCCTGGAACCATCTGAGCCTCTGCCGCCAGGATTGCGCAGAGGTCAACGCGAAACCGGCGCCGCACAGGCAGGCGAACAGCCAGACCAGCCCTGCACCCACCGGACCTTGGAACGGGGGAATCACCGCAGTGACCATCCGCACCATGCAGGCAGAGATGCCGCTGGCCGAGGCGATCAGATACAGGTTGGCGATGTTCCTCGAGCGCGGGTCTCTGCGCAGCACCAGCAGCGCGCGCGATCCGAATATCAGTAAGTAAGACAGCGTTCCAGTGAGCAAGACCCAATACACGCTCAGCCAGAAGTCGGTCCGTAGCGCGAAGAAATCGCTCGCATAAGTCTTGCTGCCATAGCTCAACGTGAAAGTTGCCAGTAGCAGCGGAATGCACAACGTCGCCGGCCGCTCTACCCACTGCTTGAAGGACCTCTGTAGCGCGTCGTCGTCTTCAAGCCGACCGACCACGTTGTAGACGATTGCCGAGGCCGCGACGATGTAACAGTCGTGCCCGACGTAGTTCTGCAAGTTCCACTCGCCGGTGATGTTGTGCAGGGCAACGCCCAGCGTGTGCGAGGCCAGCGGGGACATCAGTGCGACCGCAGATGCCTGCAGAGCGATATTGAGCGTGGCGGCCACTTCCCAGCGGCAATGCCAGGTGACTCGCCGTATCCAGAGGCTCCAGGCGATGGATGCGAGGGTGATGATGATGAGAGCGGTGAGGGCCACAGCGATCCGTCAGGCGTGTTACAGCGGGGGTGCGTCTTGTCGCGGTCGCCACTCCGCAATTTTGGTCGGCTGCGGGGCGGTCTTCAGGTTCCCGTTGGCCGAGGCATGCGGCACCGTGATGCCGCCACGAATCTCCTCAGCCAGTGCGGTGACTTCTTCCGGCTGGATGAACCGGTAACGGGTCAGCAACTCGGCGCGGTTGATACCGAGATTGGCCGCGGCAACGCGCAGGTTGTCCGCAGTGATCAAAGTTCCCTTGTCCAGCTGGTCGTAATACGTGGACCGCGGCAGTTCCATCGCCGTCCAGATTTCTTCTCTGCTGAGGGAACGCCCGGCCAGGTAAGAGAGCACCGTGGCGAGTTCTTTACCGCTATCGTCGGGATACACAGAGAACAAGATAATCCAGATTTTCGGCTTTCCGATCCAAAACGCCTCAAACACCTAATGTATTAACTCCGCTGAAACCAAGGGAATCCGAGTCCGCGGACATTGAGTCCAATAAATTGGACATCGCTATTTGTCACGTTTCTAATTCCGCGGTCCTTGCTGCCTCTCTGACTGGCTCTGCCCTGGTTGCGTGGCGACGCCGCCGCAGTGACAGGATGGCTTCGGTAATCCGCTTGGGTGCAGCTTCCGTACATCACGCTGTGGTAAGCCAAAGGTCGACCCGCGCCCACCGACCGATCGATCGAGGAGTCGACAGAGATGGCCTTCTCAGTTCAGATGCCGGCACTCGGTGAGAGCGTGACTGAGGGAACCGTTACTCGCTGGCTCAAACAAGAAGGCGACACCGTCGAACTCGACGAACCCCTGCTGGAAGTGTCCACCGACAAGGTCGACACCGAGATTCCATCGCCGGCGGCGGGCGTGCTCACCAAGATCGTTGCCCACGAGGACGACACCGTCGAGATCGGCGGCGAGCTGGCCGTCATCGGCGACGCGGCGGAAAGCACGGACGGCGGCGGCGCCGCGCAACCGGTCGCCGCACGGGCACCCGAACCACAACCGGAGCCGGAAGCCCAGCCCGCTCCAGAAGAGCCCCAACCACAGGCCGAGCCGGAGCCGGCCGCTGCGCCGGCGGCCAGCGGTCAGGACGCGACCGGCACCTCCCACCCGGTGCTTATGCCCGAACTCGGCGAGTCGGTCACCGAGGGCACGGTGACCCGCTGGCTGAAAAAGGTCGGCGACTCGGTCGACGTGGACGAGCCGCTGGTGGAAGTCTCCACCGACAAGGTCGACACCGAGATTCCGTCTCCGGTCGCCGGCACGTTGATCAGCATCACCGCCGAGGAGGACGTCACCGTCTCGGTCGGCGGCGAGCTGGCCAGGATCGGTACCGGTGCCGGCGCACCTGCTGCCACACCGGCACCCCCACCGCAAGCCCCACCGGCACCCCAACCCGAGACGAAGCCGGCACCGCAACCAGAGCCCGAAGCCAAACCAGCGCCGCAAGCCGAACCGGAGCCCGCGTCCCAGCCCCGCGCCGAGTCCACACCGGCGGCCGACGCAAGCACTCCCTACGTCACGCCGCTGGTCCGAAGGCTGGCTGCCGAGAACAACATTGATCTCAGCCAGGTGAATGGAACCGGGGTCGGCGGCCGCATCCGTAAACAGGATGTGCTGTCGACCGCGGCGAAGAAGGCCGCGGAAAAGGAAGAAGCGAAGAAAACCCCGGAAGCCGCGCCGGCCGCTGCGGCCCCGTCCGCGCCGAAGCTGAGCGCACCCGCACCGGCGCCCGCGCTGGCACATCTGCGCGGAACCACTCAGAAGGCCAGCCGGATTCGCCAGATCACGGCGAAGAAGACCCGCGAATCGCTGCAAGCCACCGCGCAACTCACCCAGACCCACGAGGTCGACATGACCCGGATCGTGGCGTTGCGAGACAAGGCCAAGGCCGCGTTCGCCGAACGCGAAGGCGTGCACCTGACCTTCCTGCCGTTCTTCGCACGCGCCGTGATCGATGCGCTCAAAGCGCACCCGAACGTCAATGCCAGTTACAGCGAGGACACCAAGGAGATCACCTACTACGACGCCGAGCATCTCGGCTTCGCAGTCGACACCGAGCAGGGCCTGCTCTCCCCCGTCGTCCACAATGCCGGTGACCTGTCGCTGGCCGGATTGGCGCGTGCGATCGCCGACATCGCCGCCCGCGCCCGGTCGGGAGACCTCAGGCCCGACGAGCTGTCCGGCGGGACGTTCACCATCACCAACATCGGCAGCCAGGGCGCGCTTTTCGACACCCCGATCTTGGTGCCGCCGCAGGCCGCGATGTTGGGTACCGGGGCCATTGTCAAACGGCCACGGGTCGTCGTCGACGACACCGGCAACGAGTCCATCGGAGTGCGATCGGTCTGCTACCTCCCGCTGACCTATGACCACCGGCTGATCGACGGCGCCGACGCCGGACGGTTCCTGACCACCATCAAGCACCGGCTCGAAGAAGGCGCGTTCGAGGCCGATCTGGGACTGTGACGGGGCTTGAAGCGTGGCCAACACCGTTATCGCGATCGCGGGCTCATCCGGGCTGATCGGCTCGGCGCTTGTGACGGCGCTGCGCACGGCAGATTATCGGGTCCTGCGCATCGTGCGCCGGACGCCGGCGAATGCCGGTGAGCTGCACTGGGATCCCGACAGCGGCGAGTTCGACGCCGGCGCACTGAGCGGCGTCGACGCCATGGTGAACCTTTGCGGCATCAACATTGGCCAGCGGCGCTGGTCCGGCGCGTTCAAGCAGAACCTGCGCGATAGCCGCATCACGCCAACCGAAGTGTTGTCGACGGCGGTCGCCGAATCCGGCGTCGGCGTCCTGGTCAATGCCAGCGCGGTCGGATACTACGGCGACGCCCGGGATCGAGTGGTCGTCGAAACCGACTCGGCGGGAACGGGTTTCCTTGCTCAACTGTGCAAGGACTGGGAAGCGGCCACCGCGCCCGCCCAGCAGGCCGGCACTCGGGTAGTGCAGGCCCGCACCGGAGTGGTGCTTGCCTCTTCGGGCGGTGCGCTGCGCCGGTTGCGGCCGCTGTTCTCGGTGGGCCTTGGCGCGCGCCTGGGCAACGGCCGCCAGTACATGTCGTGGGTCAGTCTCGAGGATGCGGTGCGGGCTCTACAGTTCGCGATCTCCGATACTCGGCTCTCCGGCCCGGTGAACCTCACCGGGCCGGCGCCGGTTACCAACGCCGAGTTCACCGCAGCACTGGGCCGAGCGGTGAACCGGCCCACCCCGCTGATGATGCCGGGGTTCGCGGTGCGCGCCGCACTCGGCGAGTTCGCTGACGAAAGTCTGTTGAGTGGGCAACGCGCAATCCCGGCTGTGTTGGAACGCAACGGATTCGAGTTCCACCACAGAACCGTGGGTGAGGCGCTGCGGTACGCGACTGCCACCCGCGATGTCGCCTAGGTGCTGCCAGGTTATCGCCGGGTTTTCGCGGTAGCCTCGTGTCAGTGAGCACCATTCGTTCGAGCACCGCCCCGATCGATGTTCGCCAGTTGGGCGCCGTCGACTACCAGGTCGCATGGCAGCTGCAACGGGAACTGGCCGACGCCCGGGTGGCGGGCGGCACCGACACGCTGCTGTTGCTCGAGCACCCGGCGGTCTACACCGCCGGGCGCCGCACGCTGGCGCAGGAACGACCCACGGACGGCACGCCGGTGATCGACACCGACCGAGGCGGCAAGATCACCTGGCACGGACCGGGTCAGCTCGTCGGCTACCCGATCATCACGCTGGCCGAACCGCTCGACGTCGTCAACTACGTTCGGCGCCTTGAGGAATCGCTGATCAAGGTGTGCACCGGACTGGGTTTGGAGGTGGGCCGCGTCGACGGCCGGTCCGGGGTGTGGGTGCCGGCCGGCGACGGAAGGCCGGCGCGCAAGGTCGCCGCGATCGGCGTTCGGGTCTCGCGCGCGACGACGCTGCATGGGTTTGCGCTGAACTGCGACTGCAACCTGAGCGCGTTCGAAAGGATCGTCCCGTGCGGCATCACCGACGCCGGGGTGACGTCGATCTCGGCCGAACTGGGCCGCCGGGTCGGCGTCGACGACGTCCGCTCGGCGGTCGCCGACGCGGTGCGCGACGCCCTGGACGGCCGGCTCGCGCTTAGCTGGCAGCCCAACCCGGCCCGCGTAGCATCGACACCGTGACCGTCACTCCTGAGGGTCGGAAGTTGCTGCGTCTGGAAGTACGCAACGCGCAAACCCCGATCGAGCGCAAGCCGCCGTGGATCAGGACCCGGCTGCGCATGGGGCCGGAATACACCGAACTGAAAAGCCTGGTCCGCCGTGTTGGTCTACACACCGTCTGCGAAGAGGCCGGCTGCCCCAACATCTACGAATGCTGGGAAGACCGCGAAGCCACCTTCCTGATCGGCGGTGAGGTGTGCACCCGGCGTTGCGACTTCTGCCAGATCGACACCGGCAAGCCCGCCCCCTTCGATCGCGACGAACCACGACGGGTAGCCGAGAGCGTGCAGGCCATGAGCTTGCGGTATTCCACCGTCACCGGGGTAGCCCGCGACGATCTGGCCGACGGCGGCGCATGGCTCTACGCCGAGACCGTGCGCGCCATCAAGAAACTCAACCCGTCCACCGGCGTCGAGCTGTTGATCCCCGATTTCAACGGCGATCCCGACCGGCTGCACGAGGTCTTCGAGTCTCAACCGGAAGTGTTGGCGCACAACGTCGAAACCGTGCCGCGCATCTTCAAGCGAATCCGGCCGGCCTTCTCCTATCTGCGAAGCCTTGGCGTGCTCACCGCGGCGCGGGACTTCGGGCTGGTCACCAAGAGCAATCTCATTCTCGGACTGGGCGAGACGCCGGACGAAGTGCGCACCGCGTTGACCGATCTCCATGACGCCGGGTGCGACATCGTCACCATCACCCAGTATCTGCGCCCATCGGCGCGGCATCATCCGGTCGAGCGCTGGGTGACGCCCGAAGAGTTCGTCGAGTTTTCGGACTTCGCCGAACAGCTGGGATTCGCCGGGGTACTGGCCGGACCGCTGGTGCGCTCGTCATACCGGGCCGGGCGCCTCTACCAACAGGCCGTGCAGGCGCGAACCGTATCCTGAACCAATGGCGAAATCCCGTGATGGCAAGGCCACCAAAGCCGCCAGGGCCGAGGCGAAAGCGGCCCGCAAGGCGGCCGGCAAAGAACGTCGTAGTCAGCTCTGGCAGGCGTTCAACGTCCAGCGTCAAGAGGACAAGCGGCTACTGCCCTACATGATCGGGGCGTTCGTGCTGATCGTGGGCATATCGGTGGCGGCCGGGGTGTCGGCCGGCGGGTTCACCATGATCACGATGATCCCGCTAGGCGTGGTGCTCGGTGTTCTGGTGGCGTTCATCATTTTCGGTCGGCGTGCGCAGCGGTCGGTGTACAGCAAGGCCGAGGGTCAAACCGGCGCCGCTGCCTGGGCGCTGGAGAACCTGCGCGGCAAATGGCGGGTCACTCCTGGTGTCGCGGCCACTGGCCACTTCGACGCGGTGCACCGGGTGATCGGCCGACCGGGGGTCATCCTGGTGGCCGAGGGGTCGCCGGCGCGGCTCAAACCGCTGCTTGCCCAGGAAAAGAAACGCACCGCCCGGCTAATCGGCGATATCCCGATCTACGACATCGTCGTCGGAAACGGCGACGGAGAGGTTCCGCTGGCCAAACTGGAGCGGCACCTCACCCGGCTGCCGGCCAACATCACCGTCAAGCAGATGGATTCGCTGGAATCGCGGCTGAGCGCGCTGGGTTCCCGGGCGGGGACGGCCGCCATGCCCAAGGGCCCGTTGCCCGGCACCGCGAAGATGCGCGGCGTTCAGCGGACGGTGCGCCGCCGATAAGTCCGCGCTCGAGTCAGCGCCGCACGACGGCGGTGGCGGTCAGGCGGTCCTGCAGCCCGCGACCGTCGACGTCGACGAAAAGAGCGGGTATGACCAGAGCAATCATCACCCCGCGTACCGCGGCACGGCCTAAACCGACGTGCTGCCGTTCATCGACGGACGCGACCCCAAGCCCCAGCGAAAACTGGCCCGGGGTGAACCCGAACAACCGCACAGCGAGCAAACCCAGCACCAACCAGATGACCAAAATCGCCGACGACAGCAGTCTCGGAGAGATCAGCCCAAACGTCATACCGAGAGCGGCCAGGCCGTAAGCGAGCAGCCAGTCGACGAGCAGCGCCGCCAATCGGCGGCCCATCCGGGCCAGCGACTCGGGCCCGTGCTCCGGCAAGCCGAGGGTTTCGCCCGGGTAGCGCCGGGGTCCCCCCGACTCAAGTGGCTCCGGACCGGACAGCCAAGATGCGATACTTCGGGCCATCACTCAACAATAGGGTTGGGTGAGACCTGCCCGGTCTCGGCGGCGTTCGCGGTGTCGCGTAACGTCGGCGCAACGCAGGGTTGACTCCCAGGCAACACCGCGTCCCTAGCGTCTGGTCGGGCGATCAGTTACGGCCACGTAAAGGAGAGCCACTTCAGTGACCGCAGTAGATTCGAAGCTCGCAGCAAAGGAGAGCGCTTCGGTGTCCGAAAAAACGGCCGACGACATCATCAAATTCGCCAAGGACGAGCACGTCGAATTCGTCGACGTCCAGTTCTGTGACTTGCCGGGCATCATGCAGCACTTCACAATTCCGATCTCATTTTTCGACGCGGACGTATTTGAGAACGGGATCGCCTTCGACGGCTCGTCGATTCGCGGCTTCCAGGCGATCCACGAATCCGACATGCTGCTGCTACCCGACCCGGACACCGCGCAGATCGACCTGTTTCGCGAAGCCAAGACGCTGAACCTCAACTTCTTCGTGCACGACCCGTTCACCCTGGAGCCGTACTCGCGCGACCCGCGCAACGTCGCCCGCAAGGCGGAGAGCTACCTCAAGAGCACCGGGATCGCCGACGCGGCGTACTTCGGTGCCGAGGCCGAGTTCTACATCTTCGACTCGGTCAGCTTCGACTCGCAAACCAACGGATCGTTCTACGAAGTCGACGCGATCTCCGGATGGTGGAACACCGGCGAGCCCACCGAGAACGACGGCAGCCCGAACCGCGGTTACAAGGTCCGCCCCAAGGGTGGCTACTTCCCGGTTGCTCCGGTCGACCACTACGTCGACCTGCGCGACAAGATGCTGCAGAACCTGATCACCGCCGGCTTCAGCCTGGAGAAGGGGCACCACGAGGTGGGCACCGGCGGCCAGGCCGAGATCAACTACAAGTTCAACACGCTGTTGCACGCGGCCGACGACCTGCAGCTGTACAAGTACATCGTCAAGAACACCGCGTGGGCCGAGGGCAAGACCGTCACGTTCATGCCCAAGCCGCTGTTCGGCGACAACGGCTCCGGTATGCACTGCCACCAGTCGTTATGGAAAGACGGCAGCCCGCTGATGTACGACGAGACAGGCTACGCGGGTCTGTCCGACACCGCGCGCCACTACATCGGCGGCCTGCTGCACCATGCGCCGTCGCTGCTGGCCTTCACCAACCCGACGACGAACTCGTACAAGCGGTTGGTTCCCGGCTTCGAGGCCCCGATCAACCTGGTGTACAGCCAGCGCAACCGCTCGGCGTGCGTGCGCATCCCGATCACCGGCAGCAACCCGAAGGCCAAGCGGTTGGAGTTCCGCTGCCCCGACTCATCGGGCAACCCGTATCTGGCATTCTCGGCCATGCTGATGGCGGGCCT
>Ga0209655_10000017_pt1 | contig 62428 bp, 48 predicted proteins | sample BogFormECP03_OM2_FD_188236 | JGI IMG/M metagenome (GOLD analysis project Ga0209655, IMG submission 188236) | Bog forest soil microbial communities from Calvert Island, British Columbia, Canada - ECP03_OM2 (SPAdes) (version 2) | ecosystem: Environmental > Aquatic > Freshwater > Wetlands > Bog ...
TCGTCGAGGGAATCGGCTAGGACGGACAAGATTACGCGACGGTCGGTGCGGCCGATGAAATGGAAGCGGAGCTCTTGTTGGACGAGTTGGAGTTGGGGTGACATTCGATGAAAATTTCCGCCGTCATGAATCGAGTGCGAGCCAATTGTGCAAGCCGAGCCAGGATTCTTCGCTTCGCTCAGAATGACAGCGCTTGTTTGGGCGCATTTGGATCGATCCACGGAATCGGTTTGTGGATCAACTGAAAAGTGCACGCAGGAGACAGAAAGATCGACTTGTACCAGATTGGAACAGATGCGGCGGATGGAGAGATTGATGTAGTCGAGCGAGAGTTCGCAGCCGATCGCGCGGCGGCTCAGGCGGAATGCGGTTAGGAGAGTTGTGCCGCCGCCTAGGAACGGATCGAGGACTGTGTCGCCTTCGTTGGTGGAGGCTAGGAGGATGCGTTCTAGGAGGGCGACGGGTTTTTGGGTAGGGTGTTTGCCGAATTTTTTCTCCCAGGTTTCGGGGGGTTTGATTTCCCAGACGGACTTCATTTGTTTGCCGCGATTGGTTTCCTTCATGAGCTTGTAATTAAAAGTGTGGCGGGACTTTTTGTCTTTGGCGGCCCAGATGATGGTTTCGGTGGCGTGGGTGAAATAGCGGCAGGAGAGATTGGGAGGAGGGTTGGGCTTGACCCAGGAGATGTCGTTGAGGAGTTTGAAATTGAGCTGCTGCATGGCGAAGCCGACGCTGTGGATGACGTGGGCGGTGCCGGAGACCCAGATGGCGCCGTTGGGTTTGAGGACGCGCTGGCAGGCGGCTAGCCAGGATTTGTTGAAGGCGTGATTGGCGTCGGGGCCTTGGGAGACGTCCCAGGAGCCTTTGTTGACGGAGACCATTTTGCCGGCGTGGCAGGTGATGCCGCCGTTGGAGAGGAAGTAGGGCGGGTCGGCGAAGACGAGGTCGACGGAGGACGGCGGGATCTTTTCCAGGATGTCGAGGCAGTCGCCTTGGTAGATGCGGAGGTGGTGTTTGGGGTCGTCGAAGGCGGGAGTGGGTAGAGTGTTGTGCATGGAGCGGAGCACAGACTGAAGTCTGTGCCACATTGATCAATCGGGATCGTTGATCAGATGGGTATAGGAGTCAAGGGAGAGGAAGTAATGAGGTAAGGAAGTAAGGAGGTAAGGAGGTAAAGATAAAGGCGAAAGAAAGAGTTTTACGCAGAGGGCCACAGAGACACAGAGGTCGCGGAGAAGAGAAGACAGAGGGATTTAGTTTTGGCTAGGGGTGGGATAGTATAACGATTGAACTGAAGGCGACCTGGATTGTGAGGTTGATTATGGAAGTGAAACTCGACGCCGAGACCGAGAAGTTGGTGCAGAAAGAGATTGAAACCGGCCGATTTTCTGATGCTACAGCGCTCGTGGGCACCGCCTTACAACACTACCTGATTGCCCGGGAATTCGGGGAAGAGTACACGCGTGCGGAAATCGAAGGAAAAATCGCTCGAGGTTTGGCGCAGCTCGATCAGGGCCAAGGCGTAGACGGGGAAGAGTTTTTTGAGCAGTTGAGAAAGCGGGGCCAGGATTTGCAAGCGCCTCGCAAATGAGCGCGTTTCGCCTCTCGCCGGAAGCCTCACAAGATATCTTTGAGATATACGAATACATTGCCCAAGACAGCGTCGAGGCGGCAGAACGCGTGCGCGTGGAGCTCTTGGACGCGATGCGGGGATTGGCCGAGATGCCCGGGAAGGGCCATCGTCGAGAGGACCTAACCAAGGGTCCAGTTTTGTTTTGGACTGTGCGGTCCTATCAGATCATTTACCGGACCGGAGGCGAGCCCGTCGATATAGTCGCTGTGCTACATGGGAAAAGAAACATTCGGCGAATTTTGAAGAAGAGATAAAGCTGTCTTCCTTTGCTAGACTAACTCAACTATGCATGACTTAAATTATTTTCGGGATCATTTGGATGTGTTTGCGGCTATGGCTGAGAGGCGGGGGACGCCGCTGCATTTGGATGCGTTTCGCGTTTTGGATGCGCAGCGGCGGGAGTTGATTACGGCGACGGAGCAGTTGAAGGCGCAGAGGAATAAGGCTAGCGATGAGATTGCGCGGTTGAAGAAGGCGAAAGAGGACGCGGACTCGCTGATTGGGGAGATGAAGGCGGTTTCGGAGCGGATTAAAGAGGCGGACGAGCGGATTGCGCAGTTGAATGCTACGCAGAGCGAATTGATGCTGACGATTCCGAATGTGCCGCACGGGTCGGTGCCGGTGGGGCATAGCGCGGAAGAAAATGTGGAGGTGCGGCGGTGGGGCGCGGCGCCGACGTTTGATTTTGTGGCGAAGCCGCATTGGGAAGTGGGGGAGCGAGCGGGAATTTTGGATTTGGGAGTGGCGGCGAAGATTACCGGTGCGAGGTTTGCGGTTTATAAAGGTTGGGGAGCGCGGCTGGAGCGGGCGCTTGCGAATTTCTTTTTGGATGTGCATACGCGGGAGCATGGATATACGGAGATTTTGCCGCCGTTTTTGGTGAATACGGCTTCGTTGATGGGAGCGGGACAATTGCCCAAGTTTGCTGCGGATTTGTTTCGCGTGGAGGGGACGGATTTTTGGTTGACGCCGACGTCGGAGGTGGAGCTGCACAATTTGCACCGCGACGAGACGTTGGCGGAGGAGAAGCTGCCGATTTATGTGACGGCGTGGACAGCGTGTTTTAGGAGCGAGGCGGGGGCGGCGGGGAAAGATACGCGCGGGATTTTGCGGCAGCACCAGTTTCAGAAGGTGGAGCTGTTTAAGTTTACGCATCCGGAGAAGAGTTACGAGGAGCACGAGAAGTTGTTGGCGAATGCCGAGACGATTCTGCAGAAGCTCGGGTTGCACTACCGGACGATGCTGCTGTGCACAGGCGATATGGGATTTGCGTCGGCGAAGACGTATGACCTCGAGGTGTGGCTGCCGGCTAGCGGAGAGTTTCGCGAGATTTCGTCGTGCTCGAACTGCGAAGCATTCCAGGCGCGGCGAGCCGGGATACGTTTTAAGCCCAAGGGCGGCGGGAAAAGCGATTTTGTGCATACGCTGAATGGGTCGGGGCTGGCGGTGGGGCGGACGTGGATCGCGGTGGTGGAGAATTATCAGCAGGCGGATGGGTCGATTGTGGTGCCGGAGGTTTTGAGGCCGTATATGGGGATTGACCGGATCCCGGCGGGCGAGTAGGCCTGAGGCCTGGCCGGAGGATCGGCAGGAGGGGCACGATATATCGTGCCCCTACAACTGCAAGTTGTAGATAATATTAGAGTTAGAATAGAAGATCGAGCGATTCGGGCCTTTTCGGCTAGCCTCTTACGTCGCGCAACTTATTGAAAGTACAGCTTTTCGTTTGACTCTGCCTTTTCGCCTTGCATACACTCGCCTCAGTACTATTTTGCGCAATTTAGGTAGGCCCCGGGGGACTCGGGTGTCGCGGCCAGAGAATTAGCGTCGAAAGCGTGAACGTAAGCGCTTCGGCCTAGACGAGCCGGGTCATGGAACTGGAAGAATCGATGGAATTTCTTTCGCGCCTCATAAAGTATTTGTTCTGGCTGCTGGTCGTGTCGTGGAGCGTGGCGCTCTTGCGGCGCGTGTTGGCGTCGATGCTGCGTGGAGCGACTGCGCCGGATCAGGCGGGCGAGGACGCGGGTACTGCAAGTTCTGCGAGTGCTGGTTCTGGCGACACACAGGGCGGATTGGCGCCGCGGCGATTGGTGCGCGACCCCGTTTGTGGGATGCATGTTGCGGAGGAACTCTCGATTCCGCTGCGCGAAGGCACGGAGATGATCCATTTTTGTTCGATGGCTTGCCGCGACAAGTATGCGAACAACGTGCAACGGATGGCGGCAAACGCTTGACGGATTTTCATACCCGGGAAGTAGAAAAATTTAATCTTCAAAAGTTTTCGATAAGAGAGAAGTTGAGACTACACGCGTAGAGGAAAGGACCGAACCTCGATGGCTACGGTCGTAAAGCCCACAGGGCCGCTCAGACAGATTGGCGCACCGCCGATGGTGCCGCGAATCGCTCCGCGCGAGGATTTGAACCCATTTCGCATCGCGCAGATTCAGTTTGATATGGCGGCGGAGTTTTTGAAGCTGGAGCCGGGGTTGCGGCAGATTCTGCGGACGCCGAAGCGCGTGCTGGAAGTTTCTATTCCCACGAAGATGGACAACGGGCAGGTGAAGGTCCACACCGGGTTCCGCGTGCAGCACAATATTTCGCGCGGGCCGGGCAAGGGCGGCATTCGTTATCACCCCAATGTGACGCTGGATGAAGTGAAGGCGCTGGCGGCTTGGATGACTTGGAAGACCGCGGTGCTGAATGTGCCGTTTGGCGGCGCGAAGGGTGGAGTGATTTGCGACCCGAAGCGCATGTCGAAGACGGAACTCGAGCGCATGACGCGGCGCTACGCCAGCGAGATTTTGCCGATTATCGGGCCGTCAATGGATATTCCGGCGCCGGACGTGTACACCGACGCGCAGACCATGGCGTGGATTATGGACACGTACTCGATGACGGTCGGGCACTCGGTGCATGGAGTGGTGACCGGCAAGCCGGTGTCCATCGGCGGGTCTGAGGGACGCGGGGAGGCGACGGCGCGTGGGCTGCTCTTTGTGGTGGAAGAGGCGTGCAAGCTGAAGAAGATTCCGCTGCGCGGCGCGACCGTGGCGATTCAGGGATTTGGCAACGCGGGCGCGACGGCGGCACGTTTGTTTGCGGAGAAAAAGGCGAAGATAATCGCGTTGAGCGACACGCGCGGCGGCGTGACGAATTCGCGCGGGATCGATCCCATTAAGGCGATACGTTATAAGGAGCGCTCGGGGACTGTGGTTGGAATGCCGGGAGCTTCGCGCATCACGAATGATGATTTGCTGACGATGAAGTGCGACATCCTGGTACCGGCGGCGCTGGAAAACGTAATCACGCTGCACAACGCGGAAGCTATCAAGGCGCGGATTGTGGCGGAAGCTGCCAATGGGCCGACGACACCGCACGCCGATGAAATTTTGGCGCGGCGGGGGATTACGGTTCTGCCGGACATCCTGGCCAACGCTGGCGGCGTTACGGTGAGTTACTTCGAATGGGTGCAAAACATGGAAGGGCTCATGTGGGACGCCGAAGAAGTCAATGCGCGCCTGCAAAAGAGCATGGTCAAGGCATTCCACGAAATGGTGGAGACGATGCGGAAGCATCACGTTCCGCCGCGCGCGGGCGCGATGGTTCTAGCCGTTGGGCGTGTTGCTGAAGCGACGCTCGTTCGCGGCTTGTTCCCCTGATAATTTCCCTGCGTGCCAGAAAGTCTGGCTGAACATCATGAACATGATAAGGTTTGCTCATTTCGTGTGCGGGTTGAACCTCGCGCTCTTTGTCTGCGTCTTGGCATGGCCTTTGCCGGCGCAGGAACGGCCACAAGTGGCCATCACGGTGGACGACCTTCCTTCCCACGGCGATTTGCCATCCACGATGAAGCGCTCGGAGGTCGCGAAAAGCATGATTGCGACATTCAAGGCCAAGGGCGTGCCCATGGTCTACGGATTTGTGAACGCGAAGTGGGCTGAGGAAGATCAGGACAAAGCCAGCGTGTTGAGGATTTGGGCCGATGCAGGATTTCCGCTCGGCAACCACACCTACTCGCACATCGATATCAACACGGCCACGCCGGAGGCCTTTGAAGCCGAGATCGCCGGAGACGAGTCCACACTGCAAGCACTGATGGGGTCGAAAGACTGGCACTGGCTGCGATATCCCTACCTGCACGAGGGCGACAGCCTCGAGAAACGCCAGGCGGTGCGCGAATACCTCAAGGAACATGGCTACAAAATCGCACAGGTCACTCTCGATTTCGGCGATTACGCCTGGAACGTTCCGTACACCCGCTGCACTGAGAAGCAGGACACCCAAGCGATCGCATGGCTGAAGTCAAGTTACCTTCAAACCGCGTCCGAATCCTTCACGTTCGACCGTAAACTTTCCGCGATGCTCTTTGGCCGAGACATTAAGTACGTCCTGCTGATACACATCGGCGGATTCGACAGCGTGATGCTGCCCGAATTGCTCGATTTGATGAAGAAACAGGGATTTGATTTCGTTCCTCTTCCAGACGCGGAGAAAGACCCCGCCTACCAAAGCGACCCCGACGCCCCACTGCCGCATGGCGGCACGCTGCTCGAGCAATTAATCGAGAGCAAGCACATGAAATATCCGCCCATCCCCGAACGCCCGATGCAGAAGCTCGACGCCATCTGCCGTTAGCATCTTTTTCGTCACACTCTTTTCGCAGCGACCTCACGCGCACCCGCCTGCATCCAACTTTTATGTTGCGCGCGACGGGCAAGGCGCGTACATTCGCACTTGCCGGTGCGCCTGGGTGGCGCGACCGGCAATTTTCGTCGAGGGGCCTCTCCTGGGCGCAAAGCGCTTCGGAAAGCAGCTCCAGGTAGCGAGCGATGAGCACTCACAACGGTCATAACGGCCACAGCGTTCCGCCGATTCTGCTGACCATCTCCGGATTCGATCCGTCCTGCGGCGCGGGCGTCGGCGCGGATCTAAAAACCTTCGCCGCGCAGGGCTGCTACGGAGTCGCGGCGATCACTTCCCTTACGATTCAGAACACGCAGGGCGTCGATGCCGTTCATAACACGCCCGCCGCCGAACTGCGCGCGCAACTCGACGCGCTGACGAAGGATTCCACGATTGAAGCGGTCAAAATCGGCATGCTGGGCAATCGCGGAAACGCCGCAGCCGTTGCCGAATTTCTCGATGCCAACAAGTTCGCGCACATCGTGCTCGACCCGGTCATGAAAGCGTCGAGCGGCGCGGAACTGCTGGACGCCGCGGGAATCAAATACGTCGCCACGGAGCTGTTGAAACGCGCCAGCGTCATCACGCCAAATGTCCCTGAAGCAGAAACGCTTACCGGGCTAGCAATCAAAGACATGGCGGGGATGGAAGCAGCGGCGCGCAAGCTCGTGGAGATGGGCGCTCGCGCCGTGATTGTAAAGGGCGGCCACATGGAAAAGGCCGTCGATCTGCTCTTCGATGGAAACGCGATGATGCCGCTAGCGGGCGATAAGGGTAAAGAGGAATCGCTACACGGCACTGGTTGCACCTTTGCGTCGGCCGTAGCGGCGCATCTCGCGGTTGGCCGCACGCTTCTCGAAGCAGCGACTCTCGCGAAGGCGTATGTCACAAAAGCCATCGAAAAGGCTTACCCCATCGGCAAAGGCCGCGTCCCGCTGGATCATTTTTATCGGCAGAAGATTGAGCCGCCCGCGCGCGGCATCCACGAAGTGCCGCAGCATGGGATGCATCCGGCGGCGGAGCCAACGGCGCACTGAAAATCCGTGACTGGTGACGAGTGCGGGTGTCACTTCGCAGCGTTTTTTCCTTCCTCTGACGAATTGCACTTTTGGAGAAAGCTTTGGCGAAAGCCGTCAAACCGTTGCCTGCGGCCCTCGGTTTCCGGGTCAAGTCCGGCTGGGCAATGGCGGTTTTGCTGACTGGTTCTTGCGACAAACCACAACTGGCGAAGTGTTCGACGATTCTCCTTTCCGATCCCAACATCCCCGGCTCGAAGCAGCCGTATCACGCGGCACTCGAACTCCCGCGCGAAGAAGGCGAGGCCGTCACTCAAAATCTGCGAAAAGTGGTGAGCGCCGCGGCGAAGAAGTCGATCCAGGAGCTCCTGGAAGAAGCCAACGCTCTGGCGTATGAGGTCCGCGCGGCCGCGCTGGTCGTGGGCAGTCTCGTCGATCCCGCCACCCTTCACAACGACCACATGCGCGCCCACGGCTACGAAGGCCAACTGTTTCGAGTGGTTTTGGAAGACGCGCTGCGTTCATGCAAGATTCCCTGCGCGGTGCTCCTCGAGAAGAACGCTTACGAGGCCGCCGCGCCCGCACTGCGCATCACCGCGCCGAGAGCCAAGCGAGCCATTGCACGGTTAGGTGACTCGCACGAAGGCTCCTGGCGCGCGGAGGAAAAGCTCGCGGCATTGGCGGGATGGACGGCGCTTGCCAAGCGCGAGAAGCCAGGGAAGTCGCCCTGAGGGAAAAATGAGTTACCGCTTGGCGTGCGCGAATGAAGCCGCGATTCGCCGATAAGCCCGCGCTTCGCCAAACCGCTCTTCGCCAAGCCCAAGATACTCGCCGGTTTCGCGTACCTCCGCGCGTCCGCGAATAACGCGGAGATTCCCTTTCGGTCCCGCAGCGCGCTTCCGCGAAGCTGCCAAAAAAGGCTCCACGTTTTGCTGCTCGACTATCGTCCTGAGCGCGCGCGGCCGGCGCGAGAGGCCTCTGCGCCGTTCCCCGTAATTCCATTGATAGAGGACGTACAAAAGAAAATCGCATCCAAGAATGCAAATCGCCAGGAAAATGGTAGCTGACATTTTTATCTCACTCCGCGCTCATTTCGAATCCTTGGGCGCACAAGAAGGAGATTAGGAGCAGCGGCGCAAGAAAATCCTGAGCAGTTTGTTAGAAATTCATTAAAGTGGTTTTAGGAAGAGGCGGCTCGGCAACTCAATCCGTGTCGCATTTGATTGCGCTGGTGATAATTCAGGAGAGAGACTCCGTGTATTTCCTACGAAAGCCGGACGACGGCAAGATTCGCGCGTTTCTCTCCGCGCAAAAGGATCAACCGTTCTCATACGCGCATGTGGGAGCTTCCCGCGATCAGCCTCCCAGAGGCTACACGGTCGATCATAATCGCGTACGGCTGGGGGAAGGGCCAGAAGCTTTTGAGTGCGCTATGGGGGCCATCCGCGCATGGAAAATGTTCGCGATGCCGTGGATTCAACTGTGCTGGCCGGGCACCCCGATTAAGGAAGGCGAAATCGTAGCCGTCCTGGTGTCGCTTTTGGGGCTCTGGTCGCTGAACGCAGCCCGCATTGTCTACGTAATCGAGGAAAGCGGCCCCGACAAACGTTTCGGCTTCGCCTACGGAACCCTCCCCGAACACGGCGAACGCGGCGAAGAACGTTTCACGGTCGAGTTCCACGCCAAAGATCAATCCGTCTGGTACGACGTCTGCGCATTTTCTCGACCAAACTTGCTGGCCAGACTCGGCTATCCAATCGCAAGAGCCATGCAGAGGCGGTTTGCGCGCGACTCGAAAGCCGCCATGCAAAAGACAGTAGATGGCTGCGGCGGCCCTTAGCATGGCGTCTTCCAAGCGAGGCGGTTGCAAATCCGCGCGGGATCCGAATGCCAAGAACCAAAGCAGACCCCACCTCAGCTGCACTGGCCTCCGGAAGGGGATTACTTGATTTCCAAGAAACTCGGCGTCGCTCTGCTCATCGCGTTTACCCTCATCATCGGAGTAGTGGCGCTGCTGCTGCCGCGCGTTCCGCAGCCGCTTTCCTATCATGATTTTGCCGACCAACGCAGCTGGCTTGGAATCGCAAATTTCGGTGATGTCTCTTCCAATTTGCTATTTGCCATAGCAGGTTTGTTGGGCTTGATTTTCCTGTGGCGCACTTCGGAAACGCCGCTATTCGTCGATCCACGCGAGCGCTGGCCGTACATTTTTGTTTTTCTGGGATTGTTCCTAACGGCCTTTGGTTCAAGCTATTACCACCTCGCGCCCGACAACGCACGATTGGTTTGGGATCGCTTGCCGATGACCTTTGCATTCATGGGGTTGGTTTCCGCGATGCTCGCGGAGCGCGTCAGCGTCGGCGCCGGCCTCGTGTTGCTTCCTGTTCTGCTTTTAATTGGAGCAGGCAGTGTGTTTTGGTGGTGGCACACCGAAAGCGGGGCCGGGGATCTGCGGTTCTATGCGGCGGTGCAAGTCTACGCCGTACTGATCCTGCCGCTCCTGCTTCTGCTCCCGCCGCGCTACACGCGCAGCTCTGATTTTGCAGTCATTTTTGGTTTGTACGTGCTAGCGAAGATTCTGGAAACGGCCGATCGCCGGATTTTCTTGGCCGATCATCAGGTCGTGAGCGGACACACCTTAAAACATTTAGCCGCCGGGGTTGCCGGGCTCTGCGTTTTGGGAATGTTGCGGAAGCGCAGGCCGATCATGGGTTCGCCGAAATGTTCTCAAAAGTCTCGGCGCTACGTTGCACGGCGACGACGATGAGATTTATCTCGGCTTCAGGGCTGACGCCAATCAGCGACAGCAAATCCCCCACGCCGGTCGATAGTTCGAAGAAAGTCTAGCGCTGAAACACGATTTTTCCAGCGACGATGGTGGCCATGGGCCCGCCTTTGAAAGTGCGCGCGTCGAAGGGCGAGTTGCGGGATTTGCTTGGAGATTGTTTTACGTCGTAGGTCCACGGGTGATCGAACGAAAAAATGGTGAGATCGCCGGGTTCGCCGGGCCAAATCTTGCGCGCAACTTGCAGAACGCAAGCAGGACCCGTGGTGAAAAGATCAACCAGACGCATCAGCGAGATGCGTCCCGAATGCACGAGCTGCTCCAGCGCAAGAGCCAGCGCGGTTTCAAAACCGAGGATCCCAAACGGCGCGCGGTCGAACTCCACATCTTTCAGCGCGGGTTCGTGGGGAGCGTGGTCAGTCGCGATGGCGTCCACTGTGCCATCTGCAAGCCCCTCGATCAGCGCTTTCCGATCTTCGCGCGCGGCAAGCGGCGGATTCATTTTGTAGCGCGAGTCGTACTGCACGTCTTCATCGATCAAAGTGAAATGGTGCGGCGTGACTTCGCAGGTCACACGCAGGCCGCGCGACTTGGCCCAGCGCACTTGTTCGAGCGAAGCTTTTGCGGACATGTGTGCGACGTGGAGGCGCGCTCCTGTGAGTTCCGCAAGCTGAACGTCGCGCGCGACGCAAACAGACTCCGCGGCGGCAGGCATTCCGGGCAGGCCCAGCCGCGTGGACGTAACGCCTTCGCGCATGACCGCGCCTGCGGCGAGCGAAACATCTTCCGAATGCTCAATCACGGGTAGATCCAGCGAGCGGCAGTAGTCCATCACCTGCCGCGTGAGTTTCGCGGTAGCGATGGGCTTGCCGTCATCGGAGACTGCGACGATGCCAGCCTCTCTCATAGCCGCGATTTCCGCGATGGCCTCGCCTTTGCTGCCAACGCTCGCGGCACCTATGGGCCACACGCGCACGCTCGCCGAAGTTTTGGCGCGATCGAGAATGAAGCGCGTGACGCTGGCGTTGTCATTGACAGGTCTCGTGTTGGGCATGCAGCAAACTGCAGTAAATCCGCCGCGCGCCGCCGATTTCGTACCGGTTTCGATCGTCTCCGACGATTCCTGCCCCGGCTCGCGCAAGTGCGCGTGCAGGTCGATGAAGCCCGGCGCCACTATCAGGCCTGTGGCTTCGAAGATTTCGCACGTGTGTGCATCGAGCTGAATTTGCCCCGGGGCAGCGACCTCGACAATCTTGTTGCCATCCAGCAGAACGTCGCGCAATGCATCCGTTTGCGTTGCCGGGTCGATAACGCGCCCGTTCCTAATGAGAAGCATGCGTGGATTCCTTGGGTTGGTTCTCGGCCGCTGCGACCGCACCCTCCTCCGCGACACCGGAAGTCAGCAGAAACAGCAGCGCCATTCGAACGGCGATTCCGTTCGTGACTTGTTCCAGCACGCAGGACTGCGCCCCGTCGGCGACCTCTGGAGTGATTTCGATGCCGCGATTCATCGGGCCGGGATGGAGCACGATGGCATCGGGTTTCGCAAGCCGCAGGCGCTCAGCGCTCAGCTGATAAAGAAGGATGTAGTCGCCGGCAGAAAGCGCCGGTTCATGAAGCCGCTCGGTTTGCACCCGGAGCACAAGAACAACGTCAGCGTCTTCCAGCGCCTCCTCGATTCGAAACACGCGCCGAATCGAAGCGCCGGGCGGTCCGATACTTTCGAGTTCGCGCGGAACCCACATCGCAGGCCCGCAAAGCGTGAAGCGGCACCCAAATTTTGCAAGCAGGTGAATATTCGAACGTGCGACGCGGCTGTGGGAAATATCGCCGAGAATCGTGATATTCAAATTTTCGAGAGAACCTTTGCGGTCGCGCATGGTCAAAGCATCAAGCAACCCTTGCGACGGATGCTCGTGCGTCCCATCGCCGGCATTGATAACCGGAATGTCGAGATGGCGCGCGACGAAATCCGCAGCTCCGGAAGCGGAGTGGCGTATCACCAGGCAATCCGGTTTCATCGCATTCAGCGTGTGCACGGTGTCCAGCAACGACTCGCCTTTTTTCACGCTGGAAGCTTCCGCCTGTAAGTTCATCGTATCGGCGCCAAGTCTGGAAGCCGCTGTGCCAAAGCTGATGCGCGTGCGCGTCGAATTTTCAAAAAACGCCAGCGCAACCGTTTTACCGCGCAGTGTAGCCAGCTTTTTCAACGGGTGACGCTGGATTTCCTGAAATGGCTTGCTCTGGTCGAGGAGAAATGTGAGTTCGTCCGCGTTGAGCGGTTCAAGCGCCAGCAAGTCGCGAAAACGGTAGGTCACATTTGCACTCTTTGTAGTATGCCGGGCGAGAACTTCTGGTTCAACTAGGGCTCCTGCCGGTCCACAAGCACGACGCGCTCTTCCGGGTCGATCTCCCGCAGCCGCACTTCAATGATTTCCGTATCGCTGGTCTGTACCGTGCGGCCAACGAACTGCGCTTCGATCGGCATTTCGCGATGCCCGCGGTCAATCAGCACACAAAGAGAAACGCGCTGGGGGCGTCCAAGATCAAAAAGCCCGTTCATCGCCGCGCGAATCGTGCGCCCGGTATAAAGCACATCGTCCACAAGCACAAGGTCCATGCCGTCGACGCCAAACGCAATATCCGAAGACTGCAGCACAGCCTGAGGAGCGACCTTGGAAAGATCATCGCGATAAAGCGTAATGTCCAGCGTCCCGACCGGCACATCCACGCCGTCAATCCCGCGCATAGCCTGTGCGATGCGCTGAGCCAGCGGCACCCCACGCCTTCGAATTCCGATCAACGCAAGATGCTTCGTCCCGCCGCTTTTCTCCACAATCTGATGCGCCAGCCGCCGCAGAGTCCGGTCAATCTCCGAGGCAGACATCAACTGAGCTTTTTCAACGATGCGCATGGTCGGGTAATCCTAGCACAAGCCGATAGTAGGACAGACACTCCTGTCTGTCCCTTTAAATTTTCCGTCCAGCAAAACCCGACAGGCAAGAATGCCCTCCGAGTCTCCCCTCGTGCCTCAGGGTAAACAGGGTACCTGTCCCGCCGTAAGCCCAAAGCCCCGTGATAAACTTCCCCGGCCAATTATGGAGAACTACGATGAATAAGTTGCGCGGAAGTGGCGTGAGCAAAAGATGGCAAAGAGCTCTGGCGGCATTGGCTGTGTTGTTTGCAATCTGCGCCCCGCCGGTGCTCAGCCAAACGGATGCAGCTGCGAAGGACTCCAACGCCCAAGCCGCAAGCACCCCGCCGCCCGCCAGAACCGCACCAGCCCGGCCAAAGCTCGTAGTAGTTCTGGTCGTGGACCAGATGCGCGCCGACTACATCGACAAATTCCTGGGCCAATGGAATGGCGGACTACGGCGCCTGGTGGAAGAAGGCGCGTGGTTCCGCGATGCCGCCTACCCGTACGCAGCAACAGAGACTTGCGTGGGGCATGCCACAATTTCCACTGGAGCGTTCCCAGCGACTCATGGCATGGTGGCCAACGCCTGGTGGGACCGCGAGTCGCAAAAGATGGTCACGTGCACCTCCGACCCCAACGCAAAAAACATCGATTACGCGGGGGCGACAGCAAAAGGCGGCGATTCCGCCTGGCGAATGGACGTCCCTTCCTTTGCGGAAGAGTTGAAGTTTCAGGCCGGCGCAGGTACGCGCATCGTGACTCTTTCCTTAAAAGCGCGCGCAGCCATCGCTCTTGCAGGCCACAAGGCCGACGCGGTCACCTGGTTTGATTCGGCAGAAGGCGCCTGGGAGACCTCCAGTGTCTACGGCGCAGTGCCCTTTGTCGAAGACTACGCCAAAGCGCATCCCGTGAAAGAGGACTACGGGAAGACGTGGTCGCTGTCGTTGCCAGAAGCCGCGTATTTCTATAACGAAAAGGCCCTCGGCGCAGTGCCGGCGGAGGGTTGGGAGCTGACCTTTCCACATCCCTTGCGTGGCAAAGCCGACAGCACTGAACCGGACGCCGCCTTCTACGAGCAGTGGTCGGCAAGCCCCTTTGCAGACGTTTATCTGACGCACTTGGCGGAAACCGCCATGGACAACCTGGGATTAGGAAAGAGCGCGGCAACGGATTATTTGGGACTGAGCTATTCGACTTTGGATTACGCAGGCCACGCCTTTGGCCCGCGCAGCTGGGAGGTTCAGGACGTCCTCGTCCGGCTGGATCAGGATCTCGCGGACCTCTTCAAACATCTCGATGAAAAGGTGGGCCGCGGAAACTACGTTGTGGCCCTGAGTGCTGATCACGGAGTCGTGCCCATTCCAGAAGATATGAAGCAGACCGGTGCAGACGCGGGCGTCTTGCACTTGCCCGACGTACAGGACCGCATCGAAAAAGCGCTGGAGCCTCTGAATTATCCAAAGCCCGCGGTTTCACGCATCAATGGCAGTGACATCTATTTTGCCAAAGGCGTCTACGAGCGTTTGAAAGGCGACTCAGCTGCGATGAACGTCGTGCTTGCTGCCATTAAAAGCGTAGACGGAGTCGAAGGGGTTTATCGTGCCGAAGACCTGGCCGGTCGTCCCGCAACCCACAGCCCGCTTCGCGAGGCCATGGCTGCAGGCTACTCCCCGCTGCGGAGCGGAGATCTCTTTATCGTTCCGAAAGCCTACTGGCTGATGGACTCGACGCCAACTGGCCAGACTCGCCACTACGGCACCGGCCACGGCACGCCATGGGCTTACGATCAGCACGTGCCGGTTTTATTGATGGGTTTCGGCATTAAGCCTGGGGAGTATCAGGGCACAATCACACCTGCGGACATTGCCCCGACCCTGGCTTCTCTCTGCGGCATCACCATCGCGCCTCGCGACGGCCGCGTCCTTGGCGAAGCGCTGGCATCCACGCTGACCGCCCCAGCCAAGCCAGCCAACAAGAAAGCCACTACCTCGGATAGGCCCCGAGTCATCAAATCCCCCCAAACGCCCGAGCAATATTTCCACAAGCAGAAGGATCAGAAGCAAAATTAGCGATAGGCTGGCCCAGCTTCGTGCTATCCTCTGCCCGAAGTGACGAATTCTGTCGCTGTTGATCTGACCGTGCAAGTCGGCGCGGTGCGCCTGCGGAATCCCATTCTCGCAGCCAGCGGAACCTTCGGCTACGGCGTCGAATTTGCCCATCTGGTCGACCTCAATTGTCTTGGCGGCATAGTAGTCAAAGGTCTGTCCCTCGAACCCATCGAGGGGGCCCCTGCTCCCCGCCTGTGCGAGACCCCTTCCGGCATGCTGAACGCAGTCGGACTCCAAAACATAGGCGTCCGGGCATTTGTGGCTGAAAAACTCCCAGTACTGAGAAAATACGATACGGCAATTGTTGCCAACGTCTTCGGCTACTGCCAGGAGGACTACGTCGAGGTCATCCGCATCCTCGAAGACGCCGAGGGGGTATCGGCCTACGAACTGAACATCTCCTGCCCTAACGTCAAAAAGGGGGGAACGCAATTCGGGAACGATCCACTTCTGGTTTCCGAGGTGGTGGGAGCCGCCAGGAAGGCCGCCGCCAAGCGGCCCCTCTGGGTGAAACTCTCGCCGATGGTTGCAGATATTGGACTTATTGCCCGTGCCGCCGAAGCTGCTGGAGCCGATGCCCTGACCGTCGCCAACACTTACCCAGCCATGGCTATCGACCCCTGGACCCGCAAATCTCGCTTGGGTAACCAGACCGGCGGACTCTCCGGACCAGCCATCAAACCAATCACTTTGCGCCTCGTCTGGGAAACGTGGAAGGCCGTAAAGTCACCAATCTTAGGACTGGGTGGCATCGAGACGGCGAAGGACGTGCTTGATTATCTGGCCGTGGGCGCGACTGCCGTACAGGTAGGGACGGCCAGCTTTACTGACCCTCGGGTCAGTCAGCGACTTGTTGGTGACCTGGAGAGGGCCTTTTTTGAGGCTAAAACGTTTACTGTCAATGAGTTAAGGGGAAAATTTTCCGTCGATTTTGGTTGACATAATGACTATTCCTTGCTACACTTTTCTGGATATGAGTAGCACAAAGAACACACTATGAGACGACCACTATTTGTTTTCTGGGCCGCTTTCCGATGGGTGCTCCTTATGTTCCTCATCGTTCCTGTCATGGATGCTCCCCTCGTGGCGCACCTGAGTGCTCCGGTGAAGCCGGTAAAGACCTGGGTCGGCAATGCCAGCTGGTATGGCCCTGGCTTTAACGGCAAGAAGACCGCCAGCGGGGAGCGCTTCGACTGCGAAGCGCTTACCGCGGCACACCCGAACCTGCCATTTGGCTCGATCGTCCGCGTTGTAAACCGCCGAACTGGCCAGTTTGAGGTGGTGCGCATCAATGATCGCGGTCCCTACCAGGAAGGGCGCGAAATTGATGTGTCCTATCGTGTAGCCCGAAAAATCGGGTTAATCCATTCCGGCGTGAACCAGGTGCGCCTGGAACTGCTAGAATTGCCACAGAAACCCTGACCCCGCCGAATTCGGGGTCATACCTTATGACCTTGAGCTTCGACGCCCATCCGCGCAGCAGTTTGATCGTGGCACTGGACTTTGATTCGCTGTCCACTGCCCTCAAGTTTGCAAAGCAGATTGCCGATCTCGTTGGCATGTTTAAGATCGGCAACCAGCTCTTCACGGCTGCGGGTCCCGCAGCCGTAAAAGAGATTTCCGCGCTGGGCCCGGGCATCTTTCTCGACCTGAAATTCCACGACATTCCGAACACGGTAGCGGGAGCGGTGCTTTCTTCCGCGGCAATGACGGGTGTGCAGCTCGTCAACGTGCATGCTCTTGGTGGCAGCGCCATGCTCGAGGCTGCAGTACAGGCCATTAGCGCTGGCGTTCCCATGGGCGCGGACCGGCCGCGCTTGCTTGCCGTGACGGTGCTCACCAGCATGGACCAGAAAACCATGAAGGAAGTAGGAGTTAGCGGCACGCCAAAGGTTCGCGTCGTGAAACTCGCGCAGCTCGCGAAAAAGGCCGGAGTGGACGGGGTCGTCGCAAGCGTTCACGAAGCAAGATCCATCCGTAAAGCCTGCGGGCGCGAATTTCTGATCGTAACTCCCGGAGTGCGTCCCGCAGAGACATCCGTCCAATCCAGATCCGAAGACCAGGCCCGCAAAGCAACTCCCACCGAAGCGATTCGCGCCGGCGCCGATTTTCTCGTAGTTGGCAGACCAATCATTGCGGCGCCAGACCCGCGCGCAGCAGCACAAGCCATCGTCGACGAAATCGCCGCCGCGAAGTAGCGACTCACCATTCTTCTTATTTCAAGCACTTCAGATTTCGCAATCCGCACAGGAGAGCGGCGTGACGGCCGCGGGCGCAGCCAGGAGTGGCTGTGCTACCTTAAATATCGCAGCCCGCGAGGTCGCGCGCTGAATTCTCTTCCCTCATGACGACTTCCACGAAAAGCGTGATTGTTGGTACGGCCGGTCACATTGACCACGGCAAGTCGGCGCTGGTCGAGGCGCTGACGGGGACGCATCCGGATCGGCTTGCGGAAGAGAAGCGGCGGGGCATTACGATTGACCTGGGCTTCGCTTTCCTGGAAGAAAATGGCGTGCGATTCGGTCTAGTGGATGTACCGGGGCATGAGCGATTCGTGAGCAACATGCTGGCCGGGGCGGCGGGGATCGACCTGGTGCTGCTGGTGATTGCCGCGGATGAATCGATCAAGCCGCAGACGCGGGAACATTTTGATATCTGCCGGCTGCTCGGCGTGAAGCGCGGCGTGGTGGCGCTAACGAAGAGCGATTTGCTGGATGCGGACATGATCGGACTGGTGCGCTTGGAGGCGGAAGAGTACCTGCGCGGGTCGTTCCTTGAGCGTGCGCCGATTGTTTCTGTTAGCGCGAAGACGGGCGCAGGACTTGCCGAGTTGAAGAAGGCGTTGCATGACGTGGCAATAGAGGTTCCTGGGAAAGATGCGGCACGCTATTTTCGGCTGCCGATTGACCGGGCGTTTGCGATGAAAGGGTTTGGGACCGTGGTCACCGGCACACTGATTTCCGGGAGCATCGGCGCGGAAGACGAAGTTGAACTATTCCCGGGAAAGCAGAAGCTGCGCGTTCGCGGCGTGCAATCCGGAGGGAAATCCGTGGAGCGCGCCATCGCCGGGCAGCGGACCGCGGTGAATCTTGCGAGAATCGATCACGCGGACGTAAAACGCGGGATGACGTTGGCGACGCCGGGACGTTTTCGCACGACGCGCCGGGTTGACACGCGCCTCACGTTGTTGCCTTCCGCACGCAAGATGAAGCATCGGGCGCGCGTGCACTTTCATTCGGGAACGTCGGAGACGGTTGCGGAGGTTTTTCTTTACGGGGCTAGCGTACTTGCGCCGGGACAAAATGCGCTGGTTCATTTGCGCTTGCAGGACGAAGTGCTCCTGTTGCCGGGTGACCGGTTCATCGTGCGGAAGTTTTCTCCAGTGATTACGATTGGCGGAGGCGAGGTACTCGATCCGCTGGCGCGGCGGCCGACGTTGCGGGACGCTGGGCGGGCGGCATTCCTCGAAACGCTGGAGACCGGGAAGCGCGAGGATGTGCTCGCGGCGATGACAGAGCGCGCGTTGCTGGGGCTGCCTCTCGAAGAGATTGTCGGCAGAACTGGTTGGTTCGAGAAAGAGGTTCGTGAGGGCGCGCAAACTCTCGCAACGGGTTCCAGGATCAAAATCGTTTCGACCGAGCCGCTAATACTCTTGTGCAAGAAAGCATTCGACGAGGTTCGCAAGAAACTCACCGAGCGTGTGGAGCGATTTCACAAAGAGAATCCACTGCTGCCTGGAATCCTGCGCGAGGATTTGCGTGCCAGTCTCGGACGGCGCGTACGCGAGGAAACTTTCCGAACCGCCCTTGCCGAATTGGCCGCGGAGAAAAAGCTGGACCTCCAGGGCGAGCTGGTGAAAAAAGCTGGCTCGGAAATTGCCCTTCTGCCCGACGAGGCAATCGCGAAAGACAAGATTGCAAAGGCATTTTCGGATGCGGGCCTGGCGGTGCCATCGGTAAAGGAAGTGCTCGCGACACTTGCGGTCGAGGCCAAGCGCGCGGAGAAATTGCTGCAGATTCTGCTGCGCGAGAAAAGCCTGGTTCGGATAAGCCCAGAGCTGATTTTTCACCGCGACGCGCTGGCTCATCTGAAAGGGCAGCTTTCCACGTATAAGAAGGCGAAGGGCGAGCGCATTTCCGTGCCCGTTTTCAAGGAGTTGACCGGGATTACCCGCAAGTACGCGATTCCCCTGCTGGAGTACCTGGACCGGGAGCGGGTGACGCGGCGGGCCGGGGATGAGCGTGTTATACTTTGAGGCGTACGTGCCGCGCAGCCCCCGCGTGCGAGTGCGTCTGGCCGTGCGTGAAAGGTAGGTGTCCTGTGTGGGACAGCCCAATGCATTTGCTGATTGTTGCCATCGTGATCCTCGTGCTTTTCGGGGGACGCAAGATCCCTGAGTTGATGCGCGGGCTTGGAGAAGGCGTGCGCGGATTCAAGGAAGGGATGTCTGGAGCGCAGGCGTCTTCGACACCACCTCCTGCTCCGCCGGTCGCAGCTCCTGCGGAGAAGCCTTCGGAAGAGAAAAAAGCGTAAGACTTTTTGTTTGCTCATAAGAATTGTTTATCCAAGGCGCTCTGAAAAGAGCGCCTTTCGATTTTTTGGGTTGTTGCCTTGCGGCTTGCGTCAACCTTTTTGCTGGCTTGCAAAGAACGCTTCCTATTGCCGCACGCAAAAGCCGCATGGACAAATGTGTCTGTGTTACGCCGATTGACGTGATTGCCCAGGCGCGCTAAATTACTGCCAGCGCGAAGGGCGCATCCAGTCCGCGGAAAGGGCCGTGCCCACCTTTTGTACTCGAACAGATTTGCGAACTTTCTTTCAGCCTGATTCGGGCGGACTCCAGGCGCATTTACGAAAGGAAGGTCGTGATGGATCCCAAGCCGCTACCGGCTCGCCCGAGTCTTGAGCAGTACAAGAAACAAGCCAAAGAGTTAGTAAAATCATTTCGAGCAGCGCAATTCGGCAAGTTCACAGATTCCGAATCGATTCATTCCGAAACAACTCAACGAGTCAAAAAGCAACACCCGCGTTTTGCGGATTTGCCCGACGAGCAAATTAGCAACACAAAGTTTGCGCTTGCGGATGCCCAATTCATCCTCGCTCGCGAACACGGATTCGAGAGCTGGCCGAAGTTTGCGAAGCACATCGAGGAACAAGCCGCCGCGAATTTTGCGGCTGCGGTCGACGATCCCCTGACTGCGTTCATGGTGGCTGCGTGCGTGCCGCGGGACGATTGGCATGCTGCCGGGACGCTGGAGCGGGCAGAGGCGATTCTTGCAGCACATCCCGGCGTGGCTGTCGCCAACATTCATACGGCAGCCATTCTTGGCAACGCTGCCGGTGTGCGCCGATTCCTTGTGGTTGACGCAGGCAATGCCACGGCAAAGGGCGGCCCTTATGGCTGGGATGCGCTCACCCACTTGTGTTTTTCGCGGTACCTGCGGCTCGATCGCACGCGCTCCGATGGGTTCGTCGCGGCGGCGCGGGCTTTACTGGACGCTGGAGCGAGCGCGAATACCGGATGGATGGAGACTGAGTATGATCCGCGTCCGACCTGGGAATCCGTCATCTACGGCGCGGCCGGACTGGCGCAACACCCGGGAGTGACGCGGCTGCTGCTCGAACGCGGAGCTGATCCGAATGACGACGAGACTCCTTACCATGTGCCGGAAACGTACGACAACACCGTGATGAAGATTTTGGTGGAAAGCGGCAGGCTCAACGAAGCGAGCTTGACGACGTTACTTGTGCGCAAAGCTGACTGGCACGACGTCGACGGGTTGCAATGGTTGCTGGAACATGGAGCGGACCCGAACCGGCAAACTCGCTGGGGGAGAACAGCGTTTCACCAAGCGGTATTGCGCGACAACAGCATCGAGATTGTTTCCGCGCTGCTTGAGCATGGAGCCGATCCGAGGCTCATCGCGGAAAGGCTTGATCACCGGCCCGAGGTTCATTTCGGCGGCATTTCTGGCATCGACCTGGCAGCGCGGCGGGGGCGCGGCGACGTGTTGGAACTGTTGCAAACTCGAGGCATTGCGATTGAGCTGCAGGGAGTGGCGCGGCTCATAGCGGCATGCGCGCGGAACGATGCTGCAACGGTGCAAGCGATAAAGCAGCAAGCGCCCGAACTGCTTCGCGAACTGATGGTTGACGGCGGAAAGCTGCTTTCGGAATTTGCGGGTACAGGTGATGCCGACGGAGTTCGGCTGCTGCTGGACCTGGGCGTTCCTGTGAATGCCGTTACGGAGCACGGCGATCCATATTTCGATGTGGCAAAGAGCAGCACGGCACTGCATTCAGCGGCTTGGCGCGCGCGGCCTGGCGTAGTGAAGCTATTGCTCGAACGAGGAGCGCGTGTGAATGCGCTTGATGGTAAAGGCCGAACAGCGTTGATGCTGGCGGTGAAGGCCTGCGTGGATTCGTACTGGACGAATCGGCGCACGCCTGAATCCGTGGAGGCGCTGTTCGACGCCGGAGCCAGCGTTGACGGCGTTGAATTTCCGTCTGGCTATACGGAAGTTGACGAGCTCTTGAGAAAGCATGGAGCGGGTGCTTCTGAGTCGTGATCCCTTGTCCCGTGTTCCGCGACCCGTGTTCCGTGTTCTCAGATTGTCAGTCGCGACTAGGCTTGATTGGGGGACCCCCTCCCCCGGGTTTCTGTAAGTGTTGCATCTAAAGGGGTTAGTATTTCCGTAGGTCTATTAGAATCAACACTTACGCGACGTCTCACAAGTGTTGATTCTAATTGGGTTAGCTTGACTGGGAGGCGGCTCTTGCAGCTTACCTGGGTGGTTCAACGCTGCGTTCGCCTTGGCAATAAAAAAGCGGCCTAGAGGCCGCCGCAGAACAATCGCATTACTACCTGGAGCTAATGCTACCCCGGATACGATTTGAAACCAAGAGCCATATTGGGCTGTTAGTCTTCGGACCAGCCGAGTTCGGCGAGGGCTTGGGTGACGCGGGCGAGGGGAAGGCCAACGACATTGAAATAGTCGCCTTCGATGCGGGAGATGTAGCGGCCGGCGCGGCCCTGGATGGCGTAGGCGCCGGCTTTGTCGTGGGGTTCTTCGGTGGCGAGGTAGCGCGAGATTTCTTTGGCGGAGAGCTGGGCGAAATGAACGAGGGTGGACTCGACGAAGCTGCGGCGCTCGGCGTCGGGTAGGCGGATGAGAGTGACGCCGGTGAGGACGGCGTGGGTGCGACCGGAAAGTTGTTCTAGCATGCGGCGGGCGTCGTCAGTTGAGCGGGGCTTGCCGAAGATGCGGCCTTCAAGGGTGACGATCGTGTCGGCCGCCAAGACGAAGGCAGGGCCGGTGGCGCGGGCGGCGACGAGTTCGGCTTTGGCATTCGCGAGGCGCTGGACTAGATCGTGCGGGGATTCGCCGGGGATGGGAATTTCGTCGACGGCGGAGGAAACGACGGTGAGGGAGAAGCCGGCGTCGTGGAGGATTTGGGCGCGGCGCGGAGAAGTGGAAGCGAGAATGAGTTTCATGCGAATTCCGTGCCGGGCAGAATACTACATCGTCCAGATGTAAGACTCCGCGGGAGTTGGATAAGGGGGTTGGATCGAAACTACTTACTCAAATGGCGCACAGAAACAACCTGGAGTGAGGCACATTCTCCCGCATGTAGTACGAAGCCTTCTGGCTTATACCAGAAGTCATCGCCGCCGTTCAGGTAGTATTGCTTGGAAGAGAAATCCAGTTTGTATCTGCCAGGAGGCGCTGGAAAATGGAACCAGCCGTCTTTGTCGGTGACGGCGGTGTAAGATTTTGATTGGCTCTTGATGGTGACCAAAACGCCGGACACATCGATTCCGCCGGTCTCGGCCGCGATCCATCCTTCGATCTCGCTCGGCTGCTTACCGGCCAGGAGCCTGTTTAGACGTTCAAGTGAATCTGCAGCCTCCGAAATCAGGGCGGAGTTTCCGCAATTGTCGATTTCAAATCGACCTGCCCTTCGGTCCGCAAAGAGAAGATATTCGCGGTTCTTTTCCAGGGGAAATCGAATACTACTGTTTTCCGTGAAAACCTCAACCGCGGGCCGCGCGACGCCACGAAAAATCTTCTCGACCTTGACCTGATAGAGCCAGCCGCCGATAGCGTCGTCCGTGTCCGGCAGTTCGCGAAACGACAAAACCGAACCCGTAAAGACTAAATCCCTTTTAAAAAACTCACTATTCGCTGGGATTTCCGGCGCGGGACAGACAGCTTTAGCTGGCGGTGACGAGGCCAGAATAAAAGCAACGAGGAAAAATGTGAGTCGAGACACGGTAGAAAGAACCAACGGCATGGGATAGACATGCTTCTCGTGCCGCCGCACCGCTAAATAATAACAGATTCCTGGTATTCGCCGAAGACGCGGCGGAGGGTGTCGGAGATTTCGCCTACTGTGGCGTAGGATTCGACGGCGGTCAGAATGGCTGGTAAGAGATTTTCCGTGGTGCTGGCGCGGCGTTGGAGTTCGGCTAGGGCGGATTGCGTCTTGGTGTTGTCGCGTTTGGCGCGCAGGGCGTTCAGGCGGGCTACCTGGGAGCGCTCGATTTCTGGCTCGATTCGTAACGTTGGAATGGTGCGCTCTTCTTCGGCGATGAAGTCGTTTACGCCTACGATGATTTGTTCTTTCGATTCCACGGAGCGCTGGAAGTCGTAGGCGGCTTTTTGAATTTCGCCTTGGACGAAGCCGGATTCGATGGCGCGCAACATTCCTCCCATGGCGTCGATTTTTTCGATGTAGGCGATGGCTCCCTGTTCGATTTCGTCGGTAAGGTGTTCGATGGCGTAGCTGCCCGCCACCGGGTCGATTGTGTTGGGGACGCCCGTTTCGTGGGCCACGATCTGCTGCGTGCGCAACGCGATGAGTGCTGCCTCTTCGGTGGGTAGAGCAAGAGCTTCGTCCATGGAGTTGGTGTGGAGGGACTGGCAGCCGCCTAGAACAGCGGCTAACGCTTGGATCGCGACGCGGACGATATTGTTTTCCGGTTGCTGGGCGGTGAGGGAGGAGCCGGCGGTTTGGGCGTGGAAGCGGAGTAAGAGCGAGCGCGGATCCTCAGCGTGGAAACGGTCGCTCATGATTTTGGCCCAGAGGCGGCGGGCGGCGCGGTACTTGGCGATTTCTTCGAGGAGGTCGCTGTGGGCGTTGAAGAAGAAGGAGAGTTGTGGGGCGAAATCGTCGACGGCTAAGCCGGCGTCTAGAGCGGCTTGGACGTAGGCGATGCCGTCGGCTAGCGTGAAGGCTACTTCCTGAATGGCCGTGGAGCCGGCTTCGCGGATGTGGTAGCCGGAGATGGAGATGGTGTTCCACTTGGGGAGGTTGTCGCGGCACCAGGCGAAAATGTCGGTGACGATGCGCATGGCGGGACGGACGGGATAGATGTAGGTGCCGCGGGCGATGTATTCCTTGAGGACGTCGTTTTGGACGGTGCCAGAAATTTTGGCGAGATTGGCACCCTGTTTTTTGGCGACCGCTACATAGAGACAGAGAAGGATTGCCGCGGTGGCGTTGATGGTCATGCTGGTGGAAACTTTTTCCAGGGGAATGCCGTTGAAAAGCGTTTCCATGTCTTCGAGGGAATCTATGGCTACGCCTACTTTGCCTACTTCGCCTGCGGCTAGCGGGTGGTCGGAGTCCATGCCGATTTGCGTGGGGAGGTCGAAGGCTACCGAGAGGCCGGCCTGGCCCTTGCTGAGGAGATAGCGATAGCGCTGGTTGGATTCGACGGCGGTGCCGAAGCCGGCGTATTGGCGCATGGTCCATAGGCGGCCGCGGTACATCGTGGGTTGAATGCCGCGGGTGTAGGGGGATTCGCCAGGATAGCCGATGGTGGATTCGGGGTCGGAGACGGCGGGATCATTTTGCGTATAGAGGCGATCGATGGGCAGGCCGGAGAGAGTTGTGAAATGGGGTTTACGTTCTTTTGATTCGGCGGGGGATTTTGTTTTTGTGTCGGACATTTAGGCGTTGACCGTGGTCGGACAAAAGAGGGCGGGGCAAGCCCCGCCCCTACAGCCTTCGGGCCTTACGGAACGAAGATAGTGCGAAAAAGAAAAACAATATGGCAAACGCTACTGCCGCAGCGATTAGCCAGTGGGCTGTGTCGCGGTTCCAGGAGCGTAGAGCGGCGTTCAGCCATGTGAGCCCGAGAACCGCGAAGGCGGCGCCTACTATTTCTAGAAAGAGCTGCTTCAGGGCGCGCCAGAAACGATAGAAGCCTCCCTTGCGGGGAACTGCTGCCGGGGATGTGGCGGCCGATGACATGAGAGCATCTTAGCGCAAAATACGGCGTGGAACGCGGCTGGCGGCTGAACCGAGGCATTGTGACGGCTTGGCTGCAAGGCCTATTCACCTGAACGAAAGGACTGTGAACGGATTGGAGACAATGTAAAACGGGGCTACTTGTATCCTGAGAAACGCGAGCCTAGAATGACAAATGTAGTGAAGGGGAGCGCCCTTGCAACTAGACGATCACCTGAAAAACCTGCTCCGTGAATTGGGACACGCCATCAATGACACAGTGTCCGACTCCGACCGGATCACCGGCGCCATTGCGGGAGTGCGCGCGCACGGATACGACATCGTGCTGAAGCTGGATGCGACGATCGGATTGGCGAAGCGCGATGCGGCCGCAGCGGAAGCGGCGAAATTGACGACGCAGGACCGGCGCTTTTTGGAATCGCTGCGCATTCAGGTGGATCAGGAGTCGTTTGATCAAATGCCGGACAAGAAACCAGCGGCGCGGCTGACGATGACCCCGCAGGATGTGCGGTTTTTGAAGTCTTTGAGGATTGCGACGGACGATATCGAATGAAGGCGTTGAACAAAATCGCGGGACTGGGATTCGCGGCAGCGATGCTGGCGGGAATTTGCAGCGGGCCAGTGCGGGCGCAATCACCGGCGACGGTTGTTCCGGTTGTAGTGGATACGGCGGTGCCCATCATCGTGAATACGGTGAACGCCATCAAGCCGAAGCCGCAGCCGGGGGTGGCCAAGTTTGAAGGTTACGTGATGCACGCGAACATCGCGCAAATCACAGTGCGCGCGAAGGGCAATGACATGTCGCTGCAGACTTTTCCGCTGTCGCAGCAAGTGTCGACGAAAATGCAGACGATCGTGGACAAAGGCGGCTACCAGTACGGCGACAAGGTCACGATTTATTACGACCAGACAAACTTGAAAGCTCTCAGAATTAAAGGTAAACCCTCGAAGGCTATCTGATTTGCGGAGCGGAAGTATGCTTCGCCTGCCCGCCGTTTCCGGAAGATTTTATCCTGCCGATCCTGCTGAACTGACCTCGTTAATCAAGCAATTTGCCCCGGAGAGTGACAAGAGTGCGCCCGCGCAGGCCAAGGCGTGCCTGGTTCCTCATGCTGGGTTCATGTACTCGGGGCACGTGGCGGGCGCGGTGTTTGGGCGCATTGCGATTCCGAAAAAAATTGTGATTCTAGGCGTGCGACACCAGCCGCGAGGGGAAAAGGCGGCGATTCTTTCGAGCGGGGCGTGGCGGACGCCGCTGGGCGATGCGCCGATTGATGAGGCGCTGGCGGAGGCGCTGCGGGCGGCTTGTCCGTCGTTGCGAGAAGACAGCGTGGCGCATGCCGCCGAGCATTCGCTGGAGGTGCAGGTTCCGTTTTTGCAGGTTTTGCGGCCGGGATTTACGTTTGTGCCGATTGCGCTGGGGACGGTTCATTTTGATGAGCTTTTAGCTGTGGGCGAGGGGATTGGGCAGGTGCTCGCGGCTTCGCGCGAGGAGATATTGTTGCTAACAACTTCCGACTTGAACCATTACGAAGACGACGCGACGACGCGCGTGAAAGATCATAGGGCGATCGAACGAATCCTGGCGCTGGATGCGCGAGGGCTTTATGACACTTGCCGGCGGGAAGCGATTTCCATGTGCGGGTTGGGGCCGACGGTGGCGATGCTCACGGCGGTGAAGACTTTGGGAGTTGCGCGCGCGGAATTGGTGCGGTACGCGACTTCTGGGGATGTTTCCGGAGATTTCAGCGCGGTGGTGGGGTACGCGGGCGTTCTGTTTTCGTAGAGATTGCGAAGCGCCGGCCTCTTGATAATTCCTTCCGAAAAAAAACGGCTCCAAATTGCGGAGCCGTTTTCCGTCAAGAATTAAATTGCTTTATTTTGGATGGCCGCCACCGGAAGACGAGGCTGCCGCGGACGAAGCGTGCGAAGCGGATGCGGACGATCCCGACGCGGATGAGCCGCGCGAGGATCCGCTGGAAAAATCGCCGCCGCGGGAACCGCCTGCGCCCGATGAGCGCGCCGGAGGAGGAGTCACGTTGCGCGCGGGTGGAGCGGATGTGCGAGAGGAAGTCGAAGCAACGGTAACACGTGCCGTTGTTACGGGAGTCCCGTTTCTGATTGCACCTGAGGAGTTCTTTTCTGCTGTCGGCTCGGAGGCGTTATGCGCGGCAGCGGTAGCAGACTTTGCGCTGACGAAGCGGTGCTCGTGCGGGTCGTAGACAATCGAGGAGTCGCGCCTCAGCCCAACGATGCGCGCTCCGCCATTGCCCTCGAGGGCCGTGCGCGAGGTGCGCGTTGGCGCGGTTGTGGCAACGAGGCCGCTGCTTAGGGCCTCACGCGGAGGCGATTTCACGGTCTCCCACTTTTGTCCGCTGCTTGCGGATAGGAGCGGATCTCCACTGGCCTGTCGAGGCTCGGCGGAAAGCACGCCGTGCTCGAGGTTGAGCGGGGTCTTGCCTTCCTTGTCGAGCGGGTGCATGGGGACGATGCCGAGCTTGCCGTTTTGGCGAACAAAGACGGCTGTGGAGGCCCTATAAACGGGATGAGGAGGATGTACCACCGGTGGAAGGCGCCTTGTGGGATAGCCTTGGTAATAGATGGGCGGGGAATAGAACCAGCCGCCGCAGGAAGCGTCGAAGAGCCAGCCGCCGTAGTGATAGGGAGCCCAACCCCAGGGCTGGGAGCTGGCGAAAGTCCAGCCAAAACCGGGATCCCAGATCCAATCGCCCATGCTGAAGGGAGACCAGCCGAAGTTGGCGCCGAAGGGCCGCCATCCGTAACCGTAGCCGCCGCAGGAAGACCACGCGCCGTAAGTGTAGAGATCGGCGAAGCCTGGAACGTAATTGCCGGAGTTCGTGTATTGAACCGAGGCGTTGTTCGCGGAGGAGACCGTATCAATGCGGCCGGAGACCCAATGGTCGAAGTCATCGGCGGCGGGAAGGGTAGCCATGCTGACGGATTCGTCGCCGGCTTTCATGGAGAGCGACTGGCCTTTGCTGATCGGCGTGGTTTCTTTTTTGTGAAGGACGGAGATGTGGCCGGTGAGTGTCTCCACGTTGCTGCCATCGTCAAAGTTGTTGATGCGGAAGGAGCTTTTGCCGCCGCCCTCGACGGTGAAATCGCCACCGGTCACGCTGAAATAGTCGCTGGGCGAGAGATTGACGTAGAAGGAAGCAGAGCCCTGACGGAGAACGAGGCGTGTGGTGCGCGCGCCGTCTTGGAGAGAAAGATCGAAAAACTCGAGAACGGTGTTTTCGTTCAGGAAAGCCATGGCGCCATTTTCAAATTCGACTTCGGCGCGGCCGCCGCTGTCCGTGGCGACTACATAGCCCTGGCGGACGGGCAGGTTAGACTGCGCCGCTTCCCATACGGCCTTTTGATCGGCGAGGGGGTCGCCGTGGGCGTCGCGCGTGAAGCGCACATCGCCCTGGACGATGCTGAGGCGAATGACGCGGGCGTGACTGGAGCCGGCAGCGGCGGGCTGCGGTTGGAAACCAGCCAGAAGAGCCAAAAGCGAAATAGAAAGGACGGACCGGAAAGCGGTCTTGGAAGTCATGAGTCACCCCCATCGGTGACGTTGCGAGGCTGCTACACACTTGGACGGGCGGCCAGAGGGACAGGTTGCGCCAATCCAAGGTTCAAGCAATGTTCTCGCCGGGTACAGGCTGCGTCAAGCGTTGAGTTGGAAGAAGCATGGGGAATTGCAACGGCGGGCGCGAACTGCCGGGAGAAGGATTTGAGATAACGAAGTGATTTAACGAAAACTTTGCGCACTCAAGTATTGACACGCTGGAAATGAATCGCTAGCTTCGAAGAGAGATCATATCCGTTAGCTGTCGTGGCGTGTCCCGCAGGCATTGGCACGACAGCGAGACTGCTCACTGAAATTCATTTTGCTCAGTGCAGTGAAGTCCCGAAGTCGGATCACCTGGGGGTGTGTAATGCGCAGTGTATACAGAATGTTGGTAGGGGTGTTGTTGCTTGCTGGAATGTTGACGGGGTCAAACGCGCTTGGGCAAGGAGGCGCGACGGGGGCTATCAGTGGCGCGGTGGTGGACAGCAGCGGCGGGTCCATAAGCGGCGCGGATGTGCAGATTATTGACGCGCGCACCGAATCGATTGTGCGAAAGCTGCCTACGGGTACAGAGGGATTATTCTTCGTTACGTTGTTGCCGCCGGGAAACTACGTCGTAGTGGTGAACAAATCCGGGTTCTCGGAAGCGAAAGCCGCGGACATCGAAGTGCGCGTGACGGAAACGACGCGCGTGACGATCACGCTGAAACCCGGATCGGTGTCGGAAAAAGTGGAGATTTCAGCGCAGGTAACGACCATCGAGACCACCAACGCGACGACCGGGCAGTCTCTGGGCACTGCCACGGTACGCGAACTTCCCCTGGCAACACAGAATTACCAGCAACTGCTTACACTCTCGACGGGCGCACAGGCCGATTTGAACAGCGCCTCGCAGTTGGGACGCGGCAGCGTGAAGCTGTTCGTGAACGGGCAGCGCGAGGACAATAACAACTTTTTGATTGAGGGAATCAGCGCGACGGATTACAACGTGGCGCAAGCGACGTATGTTCCACTGCCAAATCCTGACGTGATTCAAGAGTTCAAGGTGCAGACGTCGCTGTATGACGCGAGCCAGGGGCGCGACGGCGGAGGAAACGTCAACGCGATTTTGAAATCCGGCTCAAGGGAAATACACGGGGACGCTTACGAATTTTTCCGCAACACGGAATTGAACGCCAACGATTTCTTTTTGAATGGCGAAGGCCAGGCCCGTCCTCAGATCAATCAGAACATCTTCGGCGGAAGCCTTGGCGGACCTGTCGTGAAGGACAAGTTTGGATACTTTTTTATGAACTATCAGGGCACGCGGCAGAAAAGCGGTGACTCGCCGGGAACCATCATCAACACGAACATTCCCTTGCTGCCAGCGGTCCGCTCGGTGGCCAACCTGGAAAGCGCGTTTGACTTGCCGAGCATTGACCCAGTGCTGGCGAACGCTGGCGGAACGGGGCTTCTTCAGATAGCGAACACTTCGGGACAATTCGGCTCAAACACAGGCGGATTCCTGATTCCTTCCGGGCAGGCGGCCGCGAATTGCACGGTGGGTTGCACACCGGGGTTGACGAACGGAGCCGTGAACACGGGAACCTTCATCATCAGCAAGCCAGGATTTTACAACGACAATCAGTTCACTACCAACTGGGACCGCGAGTTTCGCAGCGGGCAGGACAAACTGTCGGCGCGCTTTTTCTTTTCCAACTCGGAGAGCCTGCTGCCGTTCGGAGGCGGCGATTTACAAGAATCGCTGGGGAGCACGCTGGCGAGCAGTATCAGTTCCACGTCGCTGAACTTCCCGTTCGACACGCCGGTACGCGCGCGGTTTCTTAACATTACGGAGACGCACCTGTTTTCCCCAACGCTGGTGAATGAGTTTCGCTTCGGGTTTGTGCACATCAACGACCAGCTGAATAACGAGGACCCGGTGACGGCGCAGGATGTTGGCATTGACCGGCCGACGAACAGCGTTACGAGCTCCATCTACAAGTTCGTTCTTTCCACTTCCGGCTTTGAGATTGGGCCAGCTCCTTTTGCCAACCAGCATCAGGATCAGAACAACTACAATTTGCTGGACACGGTGAGCTGGATAAAGGGCCGGCATGTGTTGCGGTTTGGCGGCGAGTTTACGCGCGTGAACCTCAACAAGTTGTTTCCCCAGGTTTTCAACGGCGAGCTGTTTTTCACCAACACGGCGACGAATGGCCCTCTGCCCGGAGTCTCGACCACGGATTTTCAAAATCTCCTTCTCGGCGCGCCGCAGTTCAGCTTCGGCGGTGGCGGGGTCTACAATCACGAGTACCGTTCCAATAATTATGCTGTTTTTGCGCAGGACGACTGGAAAATACGAAATGACCTTACGCTGAATCTCGGCCTGCGAACGGAAATCTTCGGGGCGTTCCATGACGACCTTTGCCACATCGGAAACCTTGATCCGACGCTCGCGAATGCCGGCGAATTCCCGTTCATCTATCCTTCGTGCGTTAAAGGGCTCGGCCTGGCAGGGCTGACGGGAAATGCGAACGACACGACTTTGAATAACAACTATTCGACGGGTCTAGGGCCGCGCGTCGGTTTGGCTTATGACCTCTTTGGGCATCACACGACCACCATTCGCGCCGGCGCGGGGATTTACTACGTGCGCGAAGACGTGGGCAATGTGGACCAGCTTTCGTTCCAGACGCCGTTTTTGCCGGTCGCGTTTGTCGGCGGTAATCCGGGCTGCCTTGGTACGTTCTTCTCAGAGACTCCTCTGCCTGGCTGCCCGAATCCGAACCCCAATGGTCTGCCGCAAGCGGGAACGCTGGATCCGACTTTCATACCTTGCCTCAACGTGTTCCAGGGATTCCCGGGCAACGACACGACGCAGACAGCAAATTACGGGAACGCCACGGGAAACGCGTGCCCCGGGCCGCTCGGTTCCGAAAGTATTTTCGGATTACAGGTGCCGCGGCACTTTGTGGTCCCGAGCACGCAGCAGTGGAACCTGACCATTCAGCACGCCTTGGGCAGACAGTGGGTGCTGGAAGTCGGCTACGTGGGCACGCATACCATTCACCTTCGCGAGACGCGTGACAATCTGGAAGCGCAGGACGCGAGCCCCACGAATCCCATCAACATCAGCAGTCCTTTCTGCCCCAACAATGTCTGCGTCATCACCACAAATACACTTGACAACGCCGTTGCGCGCTCGAGAGCCCAGGGAATCAATGGGTACTCCGGGTTCCAGCTCTTCGCGGATGATGCCTATTCGCATTACAACTCTTTGCAAACGACATTATCGCGCCGGTGGGGAGCTGGTTATTTCCAGGCGGCTTATACCTTTTCGCGTTCACTCGACGCAACTTCCACGGGCAACACTGCGTTCAACACTGCGTTCAACAATGAAACTACGCTCGCGGACTCCTACGGCCTTTCGGATTTCGACCGAACCCACCGGCTGGTCGTGAGCTATCGTTACGAACTGCCGTTCTTCAAGGGCGAGACCGGGGCTAAGGGAATCGCGCTCAGCGGCTGGGCGATAAGCGGAATCACCATCGTGCAGTCAGGCGAGCCATTCTCCGTTCTGGATTCAGAAGCCGGCACTGCTTTCCTGGGTGCTGGATTTACACCCGGAACCTTGACGGGCAGTCTGGCTCCTGGAGCCACACTGGCTAACGCGCTGAGCACAGGCAGTATTGGGAGTCGCGTCGCCAACGGGTATCTAAATCCGAATGCCTTTGTTCAGTCTACGGCGCTGGAGCTCTACCCCAGTCAATGCTTGACAGACAGCAATTTCTGCACGACGGGATTCGGCGACCTTGGGCGGAATACATTCCGCGGACCTGGCCAGCAGAACTGGGACTTCTCGCTGATGAAGAATTTTAAGCTCACCGAGAGGCAGAGTCTGCGCTTCACCACGGACTTTTTCAACATCTGGAACCATGCGAACTTTGGTAACCCGTCGGTGACGGACGTGGAGACTATAGGCGGTCCAAGCAGCCCCTTCGGGAAAATCACCAGTACGGTGGGAACGCCGCGCTTAATCCAATTCTCGCTGCGTTATTCCTTCTAGCTGGCGCAGGCGAACGAGTTGCCACAGAGGCGCGGGAGACCGTGCCTCTGTTTTTTTTAAGGGAGACATTTTGGCGTATGACGGGGCGCGTAGCCGTGTGCGCGCTTCGCGCGTCAAAATGATAGGATTCTGCGGACGACTATGCCAAGGATTGCATCACGTGTTTCTCAGTTGAATGGCGAAGGGGCGCTCTCGGTTTTTGCGCGCGCCAAGGAATTAGAGCGCGCGGGACGCTCGATTATCCATTTGGAGCTGGGCGAGCCGGATTTTCATCCGGCTGCGCCCGTCGTGGCCGCGGTACGCGATGCTGTGGCCGCTGGGCGGGACCGCTATGTATCCACGCGAGGGATTCCTGCGTTGCGCGAGGCGATTACGGAGTATCTGGGGCGCACGCGCCGACTGCAAGTTGTGCCAGAACAGGTTCTTGTAGCGCCGGGATGCAAAATGGCGCTATCGCTCGCGATGATGGCGCTCATCGAGCCGGGCGATGAGGTGCTCTATCCCGACCCCGGGTTTCCGATTTATCCGTCGTTTACGCGGGGGTTGGGCGCGAAGGCGGTAGCGTTCGGATTGGAAGAAAGAAACGGGTTTCAGCCTGATCTTGGCGAGATCGCGGAGAAAGTCACTCCGCGAACGACCGCGTTGATTTTCAATTCGCCCAATAATCCGACGGGGACAGTTTTCAGCGGCGAAGCGCTGCGGCAAATCGCGGAGCTTGCCGAGAAGCACGACCTTTGGATTATTTCCGATGAGATTTATGCGCGGATTTTATTTGGAGGGGAGTACGAATCCATTTGGACGCTGCCGGGGATGGCGGAACGGACCATCATCATTGACGGATTTTCGAAGAGTTTTGCGATGACCGGTTGGCGGCTGGGTTATGCAGTGGCGCCGAAGCATGTTGTGGACGCGATGGATTTGGTGGTGCTGAATACGTTCACGTGCACTGCGGAATTTACGCAGGTGGCGGGAATTGAGGCGCTGCGCGATTCCACCGGCGCGGTGGACACGATGGTGGCGGAGTATCGCAAGCGGCGCGATTTGTTTGTGGCTGGACTCAATCGGATTCCCGGCTTTCGCTGCCAGACGCCAGGCGGGGCGTTTTATGCTTGGGTGAATATTGAAGACACCGGTTTGGCGGCGGAAGAAGTGGCGAAGATTCTTTTGGAGGAAGCGGGCGTCGCGGGAATTGCCGGTGCGGCGTTTGGAGCGGGCGGCAAGAACTATTTGCGCTTTTCGCTGGTGAGCGCGCGGCAGTTGCTAGATGAGGCGCTGGATCGCATGCAGCGAGTGTCTGCGCGGTGGCGGGCAGCGGTCGCACGGTAGGACAGGCTTTCCAGCTTGTCGGTTTTTTTTGCGTTGGGACAGAAAACCAAAGACAAGAGACAGACCCTTCGAAGCTCAGGGTTAACAGGAATGTCTGTCCGACTTTGTCGTACCGAGAATTTTGGGGAGAGCCGGAACATGAAGAGTTTGGTGGGTTCTGGGAAAGCGGTTTTTGTTGCTGCGTTGGCCTGCCTTTTATGGGTGCCACGTTTAAGCGCGCAGGCAAAGCCTCTAGCCGGCGCGGACGTCCCGAAGATTTACGAAAAGCTTTTGAAGCAGATTGACCAAATCCCGATCTACGACAATCACTCGCACGCAACTTTCCCCGACGATTCCGATATGGACGCCCAGGCGGCGCCGCCGGATGAGAGTTCCGTTTTGCGCTTGCGGGATGACAATCCGGAGTTTGTGGCGGCGGCCAAGGCGCTCTTCGGCTATCCGTACGATGATTTCAAGCCGGAACACGCGAAGTGGCTTATCGAGAAGAAAAAAGCAGCGGAAGCGGCGGGCGGCACGGCGTATTGGGACAGCATTCTGGACAAGTTGAATATCGAAATTTGCCTAGCGAATCGCGTGGCGCTGGCGCCCTACCTTGATCCTAAGCGTTTTCACTGGGTTTTCTTCGTGGATTCGTTTCTGTTTCCGCTCGACAATCGCGACCAGACGGGGAAAAACACGGACATGGGCGTGTACATCCCTTTGCAGGAAAAGGTCCTGCAGCGCTACATGAAGCAGGAAAATATGGGCGCGCTGCCTGCTGACCTGGCGGGATACGAAGCCTTTGTCCGGCAGACTGTTGCCCACAATAAGAAAAAAGGCGGAGTGGCCATGAAATTCGAGGCCGCTTATTTCCGTTCGCTCTATTTTCAGGATCCCCCGCGCGAAAGGGCCGCTGCTATCTACTCCCGATTCCATTCCGGCGGAGTCCCCACGGAAGAGGAATACCGGACATTTCAGGATTACATCTTTCATGTACTGATCGAGGAAGCCGGAAAGCTGAACTTATCCGTGCATTTTCACAGCGCGGTGGGGATTGGGGATTATTTCAGCCAGCGTAACGGCCATCCCTTGAATCTGGAAAACGTGGTGCGTGATCCACGCTACAGCAAAGTGAATTTCGTGCTGATTCATGGCGGGTATCCGTACACGCTGGATATGATCTGGATGACGCAGAGCAAGAACGTTTATACCGATTCGTCGCTAATGGGGTATTACGTTTATCCCTCGGAGCTGAAGAACATCTTGAAGCAGTGGATTTCGTTGTACCCGGAGAAGATTATGTTCGGGTCGGACGCGTTTCCGTTCAATGATGCGGTGGGAGCGGAGGAGACGTTCTGGTTGGCGTCGCGCTCGGCGCGCACCGCCATTGCCGCGGCGCTGGCGGAATTGGTTTCCGAAGGCGCGTTCAGCGAAGAAAAGGCTTTGGAACTCGCGCGGATGTATCTGCACGATAACGCGGCCAAGCTGTACGGAGCAAAACCATGAGCAACCCGACGGAAATGAAGTACATCCCTTGGAAGAGCGTGCAGCGCGAGCAACTGAATCCGCTGATTGAGCGCGAAATGGTGGTCGGCGGCAAAATTATGCTGGCGCGCGTGCTCATCAAGAAGGGCGGGCATGTGCCGTTGCATCACCATCACAACGAGCAGGTGACTTATATTCTCGAAGGAGCGCTGAAGTTCGCGATCGATGGCAGAGAGATCGTGGTGCGCGCGGGGGAAGTGCTTTGTATTCCGCCGAACATGCCGCACGAAGCGTGGGCCCTCGAAGACACGGTGGATTTGGACGTTTTCGACCCGCCGCGGGAAGATTGGCTGAACAAAACCGACGATTACCTGAGGCATGGGCGCTGAAAGCGGGCGCTGGCCCCAGCTTTGCTCCACTGGGCAACCCTCCCTTGCCCTCTCTTTCGTCACTAAATGTGCGAAAGAACGTAGACAAAGGCCTATGGTCTTGATTACCGTAAAAGAGTGGCTGATTCCAGGCGTGGGGTCAAACCTCTGAGGGGAGAATCATGAAGAGGCAATTCGCAGTTGTGTTTTTGATGCTTGGGACGGCGTGCGCGGGGCGCGCGCAGGATACCGCCTCGGAGTCCGCTGCAGCCAGCAGCAACGTTGCGGCTGAATATTCGCCGGCACCTGCCGTGGGCACGACGCCATTTCAACCTGCCGCCAGCGGCGCGGTGTCGTTCGCTCCGAACTTTGCTCCGAACTTCGCGCCTCAACCGGTTTTTGCCTCACCGCTCGAAAACGCAGCGCCAGATGCCTCTCCTTCCCCGGCTCCTGATCCCAAGTTTATTTATGGAGGCCGGGACGATTTTCGCTGGCAGCTCGCCATTGGCGTCGACTGGTTGAGGTTCAGGTCTTCGATCTTCAATGCCAGCGCCGTGGGCGTAAGCAGCTCCGTAACCTACTTCACAAACGATTGGTTCGGGGTGGAGGGAAACTTCACCACCGGATTCGCACCGCAAATCTTTGACAGAGAGCACGTAAAGCTCCTGCTGATTGGCGGTGGGCCGAAAGTCGCCTGGAGAGAGCGCAAATGGGAGCCGTGGCTGCACGCCATTGTGGGCCTGGCGCACGAACAGCCTCAGACCGCGGGCAACGGCAGAAATGCGTTCGCCGTCGAGGTGGGCGGCGGGGCAGACTATCGGTTTAATCCGCGCTTGTCAGGACGGTTGGAAGGCGATTGGGTGCGCACGAGCTTTTTCAGCCAGTCGCAAAACGATTTCGAGCTTATGGGCGGAGTGGTTTTCCACTTCTAAAGAGGGGTTCGGTCTGCGCTAGTAAATTCCGTGGGTAGATCCCTGCGCTTTGAGTTCGCCGTTTACGACAGCAAGTTGATAGTCATCCCCGCCGGTTCCTATCCAATTTTTTACATTGAATGCGGCGCCTGAGGGTGCGCGATGGGCCATGATTCCACTGAAGCTCAGCGGAGTTTTGCTGCGGCAGACGTTCGGTGGATTTTTCGCCTCCAGAAAATAGGCTGGCCCGGCGCCGATAATTTTTGCCTCGCCGTCCGGTTCCAGGAGGACGGCAGCGCCTTCCTCGACCGCAATGGCGCGCACTTGTTTGGCCCAACCATCCTGCAAAATTCGCGCCATAAAGACGAGGACGCGGCCCATGCGGTCGCGCTTCGCAAAATGCGTTTCGGTGATGATGCCGGCGAGCGGGGGAATGCGCAGAAAGTCGCGCGACAGGGTCACCTTGTTGCCGTACGGATCGGCGAGCGCGTCGGCGGAATGAATTGTGTCAATCATCGATGAGAAAGAAAATCCGCCGAGCACGGCCAGGCCTGCGCTGGAGCCTCCGATGGGCTTTCCAGCGGCGATGTGGCCGTTCAAAGCGTCTTCTACAGGAGTGTCCTGCCAGAAACGGACATAGTTGGACTGGTCGCCGCCGGCGATGAAGATGGCTTCCGCCTGGCCGATGTGTTCGAGAAGTTTTGGATCTTCGGAGTCTTCGCGTTCGGAAAAGACGATGGTTGCGGCGGAGTTCAGCGGGCAGAGAGCGCGGATTTCTTCATTCACTTTCTGCGCGTAGTCGTCTTCGGTGTTGGCGCGGAGAATCAGGAAGTCGCCGCCGTTGGCACGTTCGCATAGGAACTTCAGCGCAGGATCCTGCTCGCCGCCGCCCATCAGCGCGAATCCAGCGCGCGGAGTGGCAGTACTGTCAGCGGCATTTCCCGCGCGGAAATATTTCCATTTCGCGGCGGCGCATGGAGCGAGTAGAAACAACATTAGCGTAATCGAGAGGCTCGCGAAGTGCGAAGTTGGAGTGACGCGCTTGAAAAGCATTTCAGCCGAGTGAGATTATCAGATTTCGCCGCTCTGGCCGGAAAATTTGGAAAGCTGGCCTATAAGTAGTTCAAGCCTCCCGTTGAGGAGACTATTTCGAGGGTGCAGGCAGCGGGGATTCGTACTTCGTGATGTCGAGCTGTTGCCAGTCGCCGCGCACAATGCCTTCGCGAATCTGTGCGGCGGTCTTGCCTTTGTGCGATTGCTCGTACGCATAGAAATCTTCGCGCTCGCAAACGCCGCAGACCGCGGCGTGCTTGCTTACGTAACAGTCCAGAAGGCTGCCGTGGCCCTGGCTGCGGTCGCAGTGGCAATAGCAGGGCTCCTGATACAGGACTTTCCTGATGCGCGCTGCCAGGCTATAAGCATTCTGAGCAAGGGTGTCGTTGAAGAGAGAAGGACTCTGGGTTGCCGGCAATGGTCCGTCAGGAACTGTACTGTGAAACGCGGGAACCGGCCCCTCCGTTGTCTCCTGCGCCGCGCCGGCAGTGGATCGCGAGGACGCGAGTTGCGGAACCAGCGAGAGACCCGCTGCCACGGCCACGAGAATCATTCCGCCAAAGAATTTTTGCGTTCCCCGCATGTTCGCCCCCTGTGTTCGCCTAGGCAGTCCCCAGCGCCGCGTAGCGCTTGGCAACGCGTTCTTATTAGCTTACGGCGATGGCCCGCGAAATTCCACCGGCCGCTGTCAGTTACCACTCGGCTGCAATCCTCAGGGCAGACGCAGGACGCCTACGCGAACCACCTCGAGCCTGGTCACGTCCATGACTTTGTCGTTGTTCATGTTGTCGGTCTGGCTGTTCGCGATGAAATAGAAGTCAGATCCTCGGATCGCGCCCGTGGTTGGCAAGACGCACAAGTTGGAGCGATTCTCCAGAACCGTTGTACGCGTCACGCGAAGTCCATCGCTGGAGAGATGAAACGCCGCGATGCGTGGTGTGCCGATGCCGTTCTGAACGCCAATCAGGTCGCCATTGTGCCAATAGAGGCCATCAATGCCCGCGAGCGTGCTACGCGGTCCCGGATCGATGTCGTGACTTTGATTGCTCACGAGGTCCACGCTCACCACGCCCAGGCTATCCGCGACAAAGAGAGTGTGATCGTCGTCGCTCAAGGCAATGCCGTTGGGATAAAAGAGCGGGCGATCAAGCGGCAGAGCCTTGAATGTATGCGTGGCAGGATCGAAGCGGAGAACCTCGTTCGCCAAGCTGTCCGTGGTGACGACTTCGCCGTTTTTGCGAACCACGAGATCGTTGAAGCCATGCTTCGCCGAACCTTCCAGCTTGAAACGCCCCAGAAGTTTTCCAGTCGCATCAAAATGCAGAAGCTCGGTCAGGCCGGTGCTGTCCGTGAAAGAATCGGCCCACACCGTATCGTCGCCTGGATTCAGACGAATGCCGAGCACAGGCAAAAGACCAAAGCTCTCCGACCGAACGAAGTCGCTGACATTTCCATCGCGGCCAATCTCCACGATTTTCCGTCGGTTCAGGCTGCTCATGTAAAAAAGATTGCGCTGCGGATCGTACGCCAGGCCTTCCGGAACCAGATCTTTTTCCCGGGTGCGAAACGCCTCACGCGCCTGCGCTACCACGGGAAAATCCTGATGAACACCGTCTATCATGGTGGTGAATTCCTTCATTGTTTTCAGTTCCATGAAGAGAGGCTCGCCCGAGGGATCAAATCCTTCGTGCTGGGCCAGGCATTCCTTCAGCAGCGCCAGAGCCTGGCGTGTTTCCCGCAAGTGTTGTTTTGCCGCGGCCAATGAATAGAGGATTGCTCCACGGTCCGGAAATGTGCTTCGCAATTTCTCCAGGGCTATAATCTGTGCGCGGACTTCTTCGGCGTCCGCGGCCTCCGCCGGAGCGCCTTTCACCTCTTCCTGATCCTGGCAACGTGCGGAAGCCGCCGCGAACAAGGTTCCGAAGGCGCACAAAATCGTCAGAAAAAAGGCCAGGGATTTGCGACGAAGATTCATGGCAAAGCTATTGAGGGAACCGGACTCTTGTTTATGCGAGAAGGGCCTGAGGACGAACATACGCCGACGAAGCAGGAGCCTCGGCAATGGGCCGACCGTCGACATGCCGCAGGCGGAGGTTGCGTTGCACGCGACGCCCCCAGGCGCGCACGAACATAAAGTTTAATCCGCCGCCAATCACGGAACTGGCCAGGGGGATCAAGCGGCCAACCCATTTTTCAGCGGTTTCCTGTCCCAGTTTGACGGCCAGGCGTTCCGCGATGCGCGGAGCCAGCCTCTCGATAAGTTGCTTTTCCGCAAGGTCTTTGCCGTAGTCAACGCCCATCGCCGCGGCAGCGGCCATCCACAATTCCAAGTGTTCGTTCTCGCCACGGTTCTCGAATCCATAGAGAAGGCAGAGCTTCTGGACCAACCGCAGCGTAAAAATCGTGAGCAGTCCAGCGTCGGGAATGATGGTAATCATCCCGCCGAGCCCAAAGCCCGCTCCTTCGAGTAGCGCGAGCCGCTCTGTGTCTCGAATCAGCGTCTTGGCGATGGCATCGAGGCGCGCAACAGGGATTCTGTGCATGTTACGGAAGTCCGCTACTTCCAGCCCATACTTCCGTTTGAGCTGACGCCGAAACTCTTCCGGGTCAATTTCGACCGAACGGAGTCCTTTTAGGAGTCCAAACCGGGCGATGCGCCCGATGACCCCTCCCCCGCCCGAATTGTGTAACCCTCCCATGTCTTATAGCATCCTACGGCGGTTAGATGCGGTTGGCAATCCCCCAGTGGTACGGGGTTAAGGTGCCCACGAGTACAGGGAGTTGCATAAGTAGCCTCAGGAAACCCAGCGTACTACTTGACGCGGAAAATCTTTTCGGTAAACTGCCTTTTTCTCCATGGCGACCTTGCCACAAATCGTGCCGTCGGAAGTCGTTCACGACTTCGACTTTCCCCAGCGGGAAGCGGCGTTCTTCTACGGCCTTTTCCTGCGTGGCCATTCTGCGGAAGCCCTGCGCCGGGATATCGAAGTCCCTGCCGTGGTACTGGCGAAGTGGCATCGCGAGGCGGAGCGAGAGCCGGAGCTGCGCGATATCTTTAGCCGCATGGTGGAATACCGCAGACACGTACTGGCGATTTTCGATACCCTGGTTGGTTCAGACGTTCACAACCATCGCGTGCAGTAGATCCTCTCCGGTTATCTACCCTCCGCCACTTCCCCACGCTCTTCCTCGTACCACTTGCGTACTCCGCCTCTTCGAGAAAGACCTGTTCTTAGGGTCAGGTCAAAATTTGTCAGACTTTCTCAGGCAACCTCTCGCTTTCTTCCTGGTTCTAACCGCAATCGGGGGGACAAGTGCCACAAAATGCAGGACATTCCTCGATTGACGGGCAGCTTGTCCAGGGGTAGAATCCAAACGTCCTGAGAAGTTGAGGTGTGCTCATGCCACGGGTTGTTCGTACCCTGATTGCTACCGCATTCTCATTTATTATTGTCGTTCCACTGGGCTATTCACAACAGGCTCAAGATCCCACTGCGGTTCCGGCGCCTCAGACGCTCACCAAAGAGCAGAAGAAAGAACAGAGGCAAAAGGCCCGCAAGACGCTCAAAGAACTCGACAGCCAGTACAAGCAATGGCTGAACGAGGACGTGATCTACATCATTTCGCCCGACGAGCGGAATGCCTTCCTTCAACTGGATACCAACGAAGAACGCGAGCAATTCATCGAAGCGTTCTGGCTGCGCCGCAGCAGCAATCCGGACTTGCCGGACAATGACTTTAAGGAAGAGCACTATCGGCGCATCGCTTACGCCAACGAGCATTTCGCATCCGGTATTCCTGGCTGGAAGACCGATCGCGGACGCATGTACATCATGTGGGGCCCGGCGGACGAGGTTGATTCCCATCCAACCGGTGGCACCTATGACCGGCCAATCGACCAAGGCGGCGGTTCAACCACCACGTACGCCTGGGAACAGTGGCGCTGGCGCTATCTGGAAGGAATCGGCGAGAACATCGAACTCGAATTCGTCGATCCGAGTGGCTCTGGCGAGTATCACCTGACGATGGATCCCTCGGAAAAAGACGCCCTGCTGCACGTTCCCGGGGCCGGATTGAGCTTGCTCGAATCCATGGGTTTGGCTTCCAAGTCAGACCGCTTCTCGCGCTCCGACGGCACCAACCTGCCGACCACCATGGGTGGAACTCCCTCCAGCATGGATGAATTCAATCGCCTGGATCTCTACGCCAAGGTGCAGAGACCGCCGGAGGTCAAGTTCAAGGACCTCGAAGCGATTGTGACCGCGCGCATTGTCCGCGATCAGCTGAAATTCAACTGGCGTACGGATTTCCTGAAGGTCACGAATGACACGGTGCTGGTCCCCATCACCGTGCAGGTTGCCAATGGCCAGCTCTCTTTTCAGTCCAAGGACGGCATTCACTCCGCAACACTCAACGTTTTTGGACGGGTTAGCACTCTAACCGGGAAAGTGGTGCAAACCTTCGAGGATCCCGTCTCCAAGGATTTCCCGGATTCGCTTTTCCAGCAGTCGCTTAAGCTGCAATCGATCTATCAAAAAGCAGTTCCGCTGCGTCCCGGCCTGTACCGGCTCGATATCGTCGTTAAAGATGTCCAGAGCGGAAATGTGGGCGTGATCAACACCGCGTTGCGCGTTCCGCATTATGAAGACGACAAACTGGATGCCAGCACGCTGATTCTTGCGGATCAACTGGAGCACGTTCCAGCCAAGCAGATTGGCACGGGCCAGTTCGTTTTGGGCTCGACGAAAGTGCGTCCGCGCTTGGATAACGAGTTTACTACCGCTGACCGTTTGGGGATTTATCTCCAGGTTTACAACCTTAAATCGGACGAGACAACACACAAGTCAAGTGCAACGTTCCTTTACACCGTAAAGAAGGGCAACGAACAGGTCTTTCAATTTAAGGAAACGTCGGCGGAAATGAAACAGACCGGTGATCAGGTCACCATTGAGAGATGGCTGCCGCTCGCCACCATGGCGCCCGGAAAGTACACCATCGAAGTCGTCGCTACGGACGGCATCTCGAAACAGACCCTTTCCAAGACCGCAGACTTTACCGTAAAGGGGCCGCAGGAACCGACCAAAGCGGCAGCCAACACAGGTTCAGGGAGGTAGTACGAAGTGAATCGAGGACAGGTCCGAGTCATGGGGGCACTCGTCCTGGCCGCGGCGTTCTCATCCTTGGGAGCGAATCCGGCGGTGGCGCAGTTGAAGTCTGTCCAAGGCGTTCTCTCTGGGCTAGTGCGAGACGCTGCTGGAACGCCGCAATTGGGCGCCAGTGTGGAAGTGATCGCCGAAGCGGTGGCCTCTGCAAAACCCATCGATTTCTTCACCAATACCCAAGGAGTTTTCCGCGGCGAGAAGCTGGCTCCCGGCTTTTACACCGTGCGCGTCACGCTCGCGGGCTTTCTCCCCACGCTTGAGAAACACGTCCGCGTCAGCGCCAATCTGACGACTCTCCTCCGTATCCAACTTGAATCCATGTTTGCTTCGCTGGAGCAGTTGCGGCGCGCTCCTTCTACCACTGCTACCGAAGCAGATGACTGGAAATGGGTTTTGCGCTCGGCGACTTCGGCGCGCCCGGTTCTGCAATGGGTCGATCCCGATCCGCTTGGGTCAGTCGGTGCGGGCTCGGAATCTGCTTCTTCAGAGACCTCGCATGGCCGTGTGGAACTTACCGATGGCGCTCGCAAGCCGGGATCGGTGTCCAACCTTCCCGCCAGCCCCGCGACTGCTTTTGCTTACGATCAGCCGCTGGGTTCCACAAGCCGGTTGCTCCTCGCCGGCCTCATGAGCTACGACGGTGATTCTCCTGCTGGAGGCATCGCCACAGTCTGGCTGCCTACGGGATCGCTTGGGGCAGGCCCGCATACTGTCGTCGTGCTGCGTGAGTCGAAGCTGGGGGACATGGGCCCGACTTTCCGCGGCGTTCGAGTCGATCAAGGCGGCTCGTTGACATTGGGCACCGGAACAGTCCTTCAATACGGTGGCGAATATGTGCTCGTTGGCTTGGGTAAGCCGGCCTCTTCCATCCGCCCGCGCCTGCAAATCGATGAGCGAATTTCCGACGAATGGAGCGCCTCCCTGATTTTTGCCTCTTTGCCTGCTGGCCCTGAGCCGCTAGAGGCTGTCGATGGAGAGAGCACGAGCACTCTGGCCGCGGCATTAAACGAACTGGATGCCTTTCCTGTTCTGATGTGGCGCGCAGGCCGCCCAGTTCTGGAGAGCGGTTTTCATGAGGAAATCTCCGCCGCGCGCAAGATCGGCACGCGGGCCAAATTGCAGGTCGCCGCTTTCCATGAGGACAACAGCAACGTAGCGGTATTCGGGCGAGGCACCAATCTGCCCCCTGCCGATTTTTTCCAGGACATTTATTCCAACGGGTTTTCTTACGACGGCGGTTCCTCGAGCAGTTGGGGCACGCGCGTCGCCTACAAGGAAAAGTTGAGCGACGACGTTGAGCTGACCGCCCTGTATGCCTTCGCCGGGGCCCTTACTCCTTCCAGCGGCGTCGCAGGGCCGCTTCGCGAGCTTTTCCGCACCGCGAATCGTCAATCCGCCGGGGTGAAAGTCTCCGGTCGAGTTTCTCGTTTTGGCACAAGGGTAAGCGCCGGTTACCAGTGGATCAGCGGAACAACACTCAGTCGCTTGGATGGCTATGGCGACGCTTTGTTTGATATGGAACCCTACCTCCACATTGGTGTACACCAGCGGTTGCCCAAGTTTGGCCCTGGCCGCTGGGAAGCCAACGCGGAATGCGACAACCTCCTTGCCCAGGGATATGTCACCCTCAATACCCAAGATGGTCGTGTGACCCTCATGCCCGCTTTCCGCACGTTCCGGGGTGGTCTTAGCCTGCAATTTTAGTGACAAATTGGGCTTTGGAAAGCTGTATGCCTCCTTCCATAAAGCGGATTATTGGGGAGTCCTTGTCGCAAGAAATTTGTAAGTTGTTGAAAATAAACACCCTGTTGACGTGTATACAATTCCAAAGAATGGACGTTGGCTTGCACTTGAGAATTGAGGTTTGGGTGTGCCCTAACCAGGGCCGGTCATGAAGCAAAACCTGCGAGTCAGCCTCGGGGCCGTTGTGCTGGCGCTTGCCACGCTGGCAGCCATGATTTTTGCCTGGCTGAACTTTGTCCAGAGGACCGAATTCGACTCTCCGGACGACGGAGTGGTCTGGCTGGACACGATCCAAGGCGTCCAGGCTCACCAAGTCGCACCGAGTTCCCCCGCCGCGCAAGCTGGAGTTCGCGCAGGCGATGATCTGCTGGCCATCAACGACGCCCCTATCACGCGGCAAGTGCAGGTCACCAAACGCCTGTGGCGCGCGGGACTGTGGACCAAGGTACGTTACAAACTGGCGCGTGATGGCAAAGAGTTTGAGACGCCGTTGGTCACCGCTCCGGCGGAAAAGCCCACCTCCATTGAAGCTTACCAACGCATTGTAGGCTTGGTCTTTCTGTTTATCGGACTTTTCATTTTTGCGCGGCGCTGGAACGCTCCTCGCGCCGTTCACTTCTACATATTCTGCCTCGTGTCTTTCGTTTTCTGCATGTTCCATTACAGCGGAAAGCTCGACACTTTCGACTACGAGGTTTATTGGGTAAAAATCCTGGCTCAGGTTTTGATGCCCGCCTTGCTGCTGCATTTCGCGCTGGTCTTTCCGGAACGCACCGAAGGAGCCCGGCGTTCCTTTTCCAAGCTCGGTTTTGTTTACTTGCCTCCGCTCGCCATCCTTTTTATTCATGTCAGCACTGCTCTTGGTGCGCTCGGCTGGGTTCCGTGGCTTGGTTCGCGCATTCTGCTCGACAAAATCGCCTACAGTTATCTCGGCGCATGTTTTCTCGCCGCGGGATTTGTTTTTTATCACAACTATCGCGGAGCGCCCGCCGGCGTGCTGCGGCAGCAATTGAAATGGCTCACCGCGGGCACCTTCATCGGCACTGTCCCGTTCGTCTTTCTCTATATAGTTCCGTTTGTGTTTGATGCGGCTTCCAGGCCGTGGATGAAGCTTTCCACCCTCAGCCTGATATTCCTGCCGCTGTGTTTCGGCTACGCCATCATCCGCTACCGCCTGATGGACGTGGACATTATCTTCAAGCGCGGCCTTGCATACACAGCCGCGACCGCGGCCATCGCCACGATTTATTTCTTCTTCGTCGCGCTTATTCCGCAGATCTTCCATGCGCAGGCCAACGGTCCCGTCGGGGGCGTCATTGCCATCGTCATCGCCGCTCTTCTCTTCCAGCCCTTCCGCGAATGGATTCAGGCGCGCCTCGATCGCTTCTTCTACCGCGACCGCTTGGATTATCGCCGCACCCTGATCGAATTTGGCCGCACCCTCACGAACGAAGTGCGGCTCGAGCCCATGCTCGGCTCCGTGATGGATCGCGTGTCGCAGACGCTGCTCGTCGACCGCCTCGCCATTTTTGTCGAAGACACCGCAAACCCCGGGGAGCTGCGTTTGGCTCGCTCGATGGGTGTGCGACTCGCGGAGCCTCTCGATCTCAGTTTCCTCGGTCCGGCCCGGCCCGAGTTCGCGCGGGGGGCGCTCTTTTTTGAGTCGCCCCGCGCCGCGCGAGACGTCAGCGATTCCGTGCGCCACACGCTCGAACAGCTCGATCTCAATTATTTCGTACCCTGCCGCATACGCGAACACACCGTGGCCGTCCTCGGCCTCGGCAAGACTGTGGACGGCGATTACCTCTCCAGCGACGACGTCGAACTGGTGGAAACGATTGCCGGCTATGTCGCGGTAGCGCTCGATAATTCCCAGCTCTACACCTCGCTCGAACAAAAAGCCTTGGAAATCGCGCGCCTCAAAGACTTCAGCGAAAACATCGTGGAATCCTTGAATGTCGGCGTCCTGGCGGTCGATTTGGAAGGCATCGTGGAATCCTGGAACTCGCGCATGGAGCAGCTCTTCGGCGTGGCCCGGCAGGATGCCGTTGGGCGCCAGCTCAGCTCCTTGCTGCCGGAAGAGTTGGCGACAGAGATTGCCGCCCGCGGCGACGAAGAGCAGATTACCGGCATTTACAAACAGCGCCTGCACCATCAGGGCAAAGCACTCACGTTAAACGTCTCCATCACGCCGCTGGTCAGCAAATCCGCCGAGCGCATCGGCCGGCTCCTGCTGTTCGACGATGTCACGCAGCGCGAGCGCATGGAAGAGCAGATGTCGCAAACAGAAAAGCTCACTTCGCTCGGCCTTCTGGCCGCAGGCGTCGCGCACGAAGTCAACACGCCGCTAGCCGTAATTTCGAATTACATCCAGATGCTCGCGAAGCAGATGCCCGAGGGAGACCCGCGGCAATCCATCATCGAGAAAATCGTCAAGCAAACTTTCCGCGCCAGCGAAATCGTGAACAACCTCCTGAATTTTTCACGCACGGGTGCCGCAGAAGCCGTGGATATCGACGTGAACCGCGTCGTGGAAGAAACGCTCTCTCTCGTTTCGCATCCGCTGAAAACATCGCAAATTCAAGTCGTAAAGCATCTGGGCGAAACACTTCCGGCCGTCCGTGGCTCCGCCAACAAGCTGCAGCAAGTCTTTCTCAATCTTTTCTTGAACGCGCGCGACGCCATGCCCGGCGGCGGACTCCTGGAAGTCCGCACCGGCGCGCACAACGGCAGTGTCGAAATCGAAGTGGCCGACACCGGCGCGGGCATTCCGCGCGAACACATTCACCGCATCTTCGATCCCTTTTTCACGACGAAAGCCAACGGCCGCGGGACCGGCCTCGGTCTTTCCGTCAGCTACGGCATCATCAAGGAGCACTCCGGCAAGATCGATGTCCGCTCGACCCCCGGCAAAGGCACTTCGTTTCACGTAGAGTTCCCCGCGGTCAGGAAGTCGGTACATGCCTAAAGGTTCGATCCTGGTAGTTGACGACGAGTCGGAAATTCGCGAAGGCCTCGAGCTTCTGCTCACCAGCGAAGGCTACGGCGTTTCCAGCGCGGAGACCGGCGAATCCGGCCTCGCCAAACTCGGAGAACATCCTTTCGACCTGATGCTGCTCGACGTCAGCCTGCCCGATCGCAATGGCCTCGAACTGCTGCGCGAAATTCGCAAGCGTGATCCGGGCCTCTCGGTCGTCCTCATCACCGCCTACGGTTCCATTGAAATGGCTCGCGCCGCGTTCAAGGGTGGCGCGCTCGACTACATCACCAAGCCGTGGTCCAACGACGAACTCCTCGCGCAAGTGGCGCAAGCCGTCGAATCCCGCCATCTCCGCGAAGAAAACGTCCAGCTCAAGCGCGCGCTTAAACAGCGCTTCAATTTCCCCAACATCATCGGCAAAAGCGAAAAAATGCTTACGCTTTTTGACCTGATCACCCAGGTCGCGCCGTCGCGCTCCACGGTGCTCATCAGCGGAGAAAGCGGCACCGGCAAAGAGCTCATCGCCAAAGCAATTCACTCGGCCTCCACACGCGCGGACAAAGCGTTTGTTCCGGTCAACACCGGCTCTATTCCCGTTGACCTGCTCGAATCCCAGCTCTTTGGCCACGTGAAGGGCGCTTTCACCAGCGCCGTCGCCTCAAAAAAAGGCCTCTTCGAGGTCGCCGACCAAGGCACCATTTTCTTCGACGAGATCGCCACCATCAGCCCGGAAACGCAGGCCAAGCTGCTCCGCGTCATTCAAGAGCGCGAGTTCATGCGCCTCGGCGGCACGGACCAGATCAAGGTGGATGTGCGCATCGTCGCCGCCTCCAACGTCGAGCTGATCACCCTGGTCCGCGAGGGCCGCTTTCGCGAGGATCTTTACCACCGCTTGAACGTGATTCACCTCGTGCTTCCGCCGCTGCGCGATCGCCGTGAAGACGTGCCCGCTCTGCTGGCCCATTTCCTCGATCGCTACTGCCAGGAAAACTCCAAGCCCATGCGCCTCTTCACGCAAGGCGCCCTAAAGCTCCTGATGGATTACGATTGGCCGGGCAACGTCCGCGAACTTGAAAATGTCGTCGAGCGCGCCGTCGTTCTTTCCACCCAGGAGCGCGTGGACGTCGACCTGCTCCCCGAGAGCATTCGCAGCAAGGAAATCGTCCGCGGCGTCCGCCTGCAACTCTCGGAATTTCTGCCGCCGCTGCCCGGCGAACCCGGTTCACGCCAAGGCGCCGACAGTCCGCAGCCTTCGCTCTTTCAAATCATGGACGAAATCGAGCGCCGCATCATCATGGACATGCTTGAGCGCACCAGTTGGAACCAGACCGAAGCCGCCGAGCGTTTCATGATCCCGCTCTCCACGCTCAACCAAAAAATCAAGCGTCTCGGCATCGACGCGCGCCGCCGCGGCCGCAGCGAAGACAGCTTCACCGCTTTCATCGGCAAGTAACCGGCGTCTATCAGGCATCTGGCTTTCTTCTCTTCTGAAAAGTATTTGGTAAGCTGCGATTTACAGCTTATTGAAGCGCCCGGTCAGTGCGATCAGCGGGTCGCGCTGGATTGGGATTGGTTGCGTACACGTGGCCGTCCTCGGTGAGCGCGAAGCTCCTCAACCCCCGAGACATTGAAGCGGGGACTGGCACGGCGACTAACATAAAACGGTCCGCAGCTCCCGACGACGATTCGCGGCTATATCGAAATTCGTAAAACGCTCCGAGCCCGGCAATTTGGCTCGATTGTGGGAATAGTCGCAGGGTAGCCCTCAGCGGAGTGGTTTTGCTTGTAATTTTTCAGAGACACGGCGGCCTTCCGCAGCGTCAATATTGCACCGAACTCGGCCGAGGGAGTGAATTCAGAGTGCCGATACAAGAGGCATACTCCAAGTGCGGCAACAAGTAGGACCGCTCGAATGATTTTACTGGAAAGCACCAAGGCCAAAAACCAGCCCAACGCGGCACCGAAGATAAAAAATTTGTGTTCTTCGACGTAGCAACGGTCAGTCAGTAACATAGCGGCGACTATCAGTAGCACGAATGCGCCGACTAAAGCCCAAGGCCAACGGGATTTCACTCGACATCTCCACTCGGTCGCGGCGCCAGCACAGCGCCAAGAGAACAATTTGTTATATTACGGTCCCGGTCAAGTCTCGGTAAGGCAAATAATCGGAAATGATTCGCTGTTGCTGTTTCCGCAAACTCCGACCGGCGTCTGCTCTTTTTTTTCCTGACTTTCATCTTGCATCTAAGACTTCGTCTATGCACAGTATCGCGGGATGATTCTTCGCCTCTCCACGCCTGCCGCGCGCGCGCTTCTCGTCTTCGTCGCCGTGGTGTTCGCCGTCGCGCTTTCTTATTCCGGCATTCGCAATTCCCTTGCGGTGCAATTTGCCGGGCAGAACACTCTGGAAAGCTACGAACGCGCCACGCGATTCGAACCGGACGACGCGCGCAACTGGTACCTCCTCGGCCGCTACTGGCAATACAACCTGGAAGACCCCGATGCACAGCGCGCCATTCGCACTTATCAAACCTCCCTGTCTCTGGATCCCCACTCCGCCGACACATGGCTCGATTTGGCGACCGCCTACGAGTCGGAAGACGATCTGGCCGCTGCGAGAAATGCATTCCTTCAAGCGAAGCGCTCGTATCCTCTTTCGCCGGAAGTTTCCTGGCGCTACGGAAATTTTCTTCTTCGCCGCGGCGAAACGGATGCTGCGTTTGCTCAGTTCCGGATCGCCGTTCAATCCGATCCCAAGCGCGGAGCCGCGGCTTTCGCTATCAGCATGCGACTCGATCCGGACATTCACGCGGTTTTGGACCGCGTTTTCCCCCATTCCCAGGACGCGTACCTCAGCGTGATTAACGCGCTGTCGGAACAAGGCCAAACCGATCAGGCGCTGGTAGTTTGGGCCGCGCTTGCCAATCTTCATCCACGCATGCGTCTCCTCGAGTCCTACCCGTTTCTGAATGCGCTTACCGGCAAAAGACAGATGCTCGCAGCGAAACAGGTCTGGGATCAGGCTCTCGAATTTGCAGGACTTTCGCGTCCCGCCGACCCTTCGGGCTCTCTCGTGTGGGATGGCGGGTTTGAGTCGGATGTTCCCGTCGGCGGACTCAACTGGTACTACCCGGCCTTTGTCGGCGGAGTGCAGATCGGCCTCGATACCGGCGAAAAGCACTCCGGCAAGCGTTCGCTCCGCTTGACCTTCAATGGCTTGAACAACGTGAACTTCAACGATGTGTGCCAATACATCGCCGTCCAGCCCTCCACCTCCTACCATTTTTCCGCGTGGCTGCAAACGCGCTCCCTTTCGACAGACCAGGGCGTGCGCTTTGGCTTGCATTCGATGAGCGACACCGTCAATTCCATGGCCTGGACTGACGACCTTCAAGGCACGCAGCCTTGGACGCATATCGAGCTTCCTTGGACCTCCGGAAATGACGTCCAGGAACTGGTCCTCTGTGTTAGCCGCAACGCCAGCCGAAAATTCGACAGCAAGATTCGCGGCTCTGCGTGGATTGATGACGTCGCTCTGGTGCCTGCTCCCCCGGAGCCGGCAAAGCCATGAAGTTTATCCGCATCGGAATCTGCGCGCTGGTCGTTTTCGGTATCGCCGCTCACGGCGCCGTCGAGGATTGGGCCCGCGCCGTCCTCGAAATCGGCGCCGCCTTGCTCTTTCTAGCATGGGCGGTGCGCGCTTATCTCACAAAAGAGCACCAGCTCATCATCTCTCCTCTGCTTCTCCCCCTCGGGTTTTTCCTGCTGTTCGGCCTGGCTCAATGGCTCTTTCACCGCACGGCTTCTTCCTACGCCACGCGCATGGAACTCCAGCTTCTGCTCGCGGACATCCTCGTTTTGTTCCTGGCCGGCCAGGCTTTCCGGACCCTCCAAGACTGGCGCGAATTCGTCTGGTTCGTAATGTTCTTTGGTTTCGCGGTGGCCCTTTTCGGCATCCTCCAGCACTTTACCTTCAACGGAAAACTCTACTGGTTTCGCGAGATGCACTACGGCGGCATTCCCTTCGGCCCGTACGTGAATCGCAATCATTTTGCTGGTTTCGCGGAACTCGTCATTCCCGTTTCACTCGTTCCGCTGGCGCTCGGAAAAGTGCGCCGCGAACGGTGGTTTCTAGTGAGTCTGTTTGCGGTGGTGCCCATCGGCGCTCTGTTTCTCTCCGCCTCCCGGGGCGGTATCGTCAGTTTCGCCGTGGAAACCGGAGTCCTGGTTCTCTGGCTGCTGGTCCGCAGAACCGCCGGAAAGCATCTTCTTTCGGCAGGCGCAGTCCTGCTCGGCGCCTTTCTGATGGTGTCCTGGCTCGGGGTCCAGCAGGCCGTTGAACGTTTCTCCTCCTTGCAGGCACTCGAAGTGACCATCGGAAAGCGCGCTTCCATGCGGTCCGACACTTGGCATATTTTTCTCGACCATCCCCTCCTGGGTACGGGCCTCGGCACCCTACAGATCGTTTTCCCGCCCTACGAAACGCTCTACGACGGAAAAGTCGTCAATCACACCCACAATGACTATCTCGAAGCTCTGGCCGAAACTGGAATTGCCGGAGGTTTGTGCTGCGCATGGTTCCTTGGCGTCCTGCTTTTCGATTCGCTCAGCCGCCTCTCACAACCGAGCAGCGCGTTCGCCTCAGCCATCCAGCTCTCCGCACTGGTCGCCTGCCTCGGCTTTCTGATTCACAGCTTGGTGGATTTCAACCTGCGCATCCCTGGCAACGCCCTCCTCTTCCTCCTCCTCGCAAACTTAGCTACTTATCAAGTCCGTGAAACCGTCCCACAAATTCCCAAAATGGAACGTTCCCGTTTTAGGCGCCGAAAACACTGATGCGCTTCCCCTTCTTGTCTGTATAATCAAGCTTGGGGGTCTTCTATCCGTATGCAACCAGCGAGACTGGGTGCGGCGAGGTTGTGTGTCGCCAGTGCTCTGCTCGGATTACTGGTTCTGGCGCCGCCCACCCGCGCGCAGGCCGTTCTCGAGACGCCACAACAGACCAACGATCGCATCCGGGAACTCTCCGCGGCCGCTCGCGTTGAGCCGCGCGACTACATCATCGGCAATGGCGACTTGCTCGACATTGAAATATTCGACGTAAAGGAATTGAGCCGCGAAGTGCGCGTCAGCCAGACCGGCACCATCAGCATCCCGCTCGTCCCTGTGCGCCTGCATGTCACCGGCCTCACGGAAATGCAGGCCGAACAGAAAATTTCGGAAGTCCTCGCGGCCAACGGCTTGGTCTCCCACGCCGATGTCAGCATCACCATTCGGGAAAGAAAGAGCAAACCCATTACGGTTGTTGGCGCGGTTACGCACCCGCTGGTCTACCAGGCCGATCGCCAGATCACCCTTCTCGAGGTTCTTGCCGAAGCGGGCGGCCTTGCAAACGACGCCGGGGACGACGTCATCGTGACGCGGCCTGTGCCGGAGATGACCTTCACTGAATCGGACGCCCCTGCAAACGGGTCAGCCGATGCTGCTGCGCCGAAATCGAAACCCCTCCAAGCGGAAGCCAAGCCCTCGTCCCCTGCGCCTTCTGCTTCCACAGGTAACACCGCTTCGACGGAGCCTCCGGAATTATCGGCGCCGGCGCAGGAGAAATCCACGAACGGCCTGCCCGGTCCTTCCACCGCGCCCCCATCGGACCTTATCACCGTCAATTTGTTCGAGCTGATGGAAGCCGGCAACACAAAGAACAACATCCTTCTCCAGGCCGGTGACGTCGTGACCGTTCCGCACGCCGGCATTGTGTACGTCCTGGGCGCTGTCGGGCGGCCTGGCGGGTTTGTCCTTACCAATGACCGCGAACGGATCAGTGCTTTGAAGATCCTGGCGTTGGCCGGCGGCTTCACTAACGTGGCAAAGACGGATCATGCTGTGATCCTCCGTAAGGATGCCCAGGGAAAGCAGCAGGAAGTCACCTTGGATTTGAAGAAAATTCTGAATCGCCAGGCCGAGGACTTGCAGCTTGAGCCCAGCGATATCTTGTATGTGCCCTCAAGCGCCGTCAAGCAGGCTCTCCTGCGGTCTCTCGAGCTGGGTATAGCTCTCGGCTCAGCCGTTGCCCTTTATCGAGTCGCGTACCACTAAAACATGGCGGAAGACAACAAACTCGTTCACGGAGAAAACGGCACGAACGGCACGGTTGAGCTGATTCCGCCGTCCTCGCGCATCCCGGCCTGGGATCTCTCGCCCCGCGAACCGCACCTTTACGACTACCTGCTGATTCTCCGCAAACATCAGTGGCTGATTCTCTCTTTTTTGGTGGCCGTGGTCACCATCGTCACCATCGCCACCTTCCGCATGCAATCCGTCTATGTCGCCACTGCTCGCATCGAAATCGACCGCGAGAACGGCACCATCCTGCCTTTCCAGGGCATGGAGTCTTACGACTACATGATGGACACGGAGAATTACATCGAGACGGAGTCGAAAATTCTGACCAGTGAAACCCTGGCTTTGAAGACCATCCGCAGCAGCGGTCTCGGCGCGCGGCCGGAATACGCTTCCCCCAACGGCCCCTCGGAGGCGGTTGCCATCGGCAGCCTGGAAAACCAGAAACGCCCGCCAGAGCTCGGCGCATTTCTTGGCAGCCTCAGCGTCAAGCGCGTTCCCAATAGCCGCCTGATGGATGTGAGTTTTGAGTCCACCGATCCGCAATTCGCCGCACGTATCGTTAACGAACACATCAAAAATTTTCAGTATCAGAACGTCCAGGCCCGGTACGATGAAACCCAGCAGGCAACCGTCTGGCTGCAGGGAGAGCTGGACGAGCTCAAGATCAAAGTTCAGGATTCCGAAGACAAGCGCATCGCTTACGAGCGAAAAAATCAGATCTGGACTCTCGACGACAAGCAGAGCATCACCTCGCAGCGCCTCGCGGAAGTGAACAGGGCCTATACCGAGGCTCAGGAAGAGCGCATGCGAAAAGAGGCCTTCTACGAGTTTGCCAAGGCCGGCGACATCTCCCAGGTCCCACAGCTTCGCGACAATCCCGTCTTGCAGGGCCTCATGGGGAAGCGCGAGACCCTCTCCGAGGAGTACACCGAAGCAATCAACCAGTACGGTCCAAATTTCCCCAAAGTGCAGCGCCTCCAGGCCCAACTGAAGGATCTGGACGTGCTCGTCCAAAAGGAAAATCAGAACACCCTCAGCCGCATCGAGAACGAATACCGCGAAGCCAGGCAACGCGAAAACATGATGGTGCAGGCTCTCGATGACGCAAAAGGCGATGCCAATCAGATGGCCGAGCGCCTCGTCGAATACAACATCCTCAAGCGCGAAGCGGAGGCCAACAAAGCTCTCTACGACGGCTTAATGACCAAGCTCAAAGAAGTTAGCATTTCTTCCGCGCTCCAGTCTTCCAATATTCGCGTAGTGGATCCCGCCATGATTCCCGGATACCCTTCTCGCCCTGCCAAGGCCAGAAACATCGCCCTGGCTTTCATCGTCGGCCTGGTAGGCGGCATCGGGCTCGCTCTCCTTCGCGAGTATCTCGACAACACTGTAAAAACGCCCGACGATATCGAGACGCTCGCCCGCCTGCCTTCTCTCGCCGTCGTCCCGCAATTCGCCGGCGGCAACGGAAACGGTTCGCGCAAGCGGTTCCTGCAAGGCATCGCCTCGAACGGCCACGACAAACGCATCGAACTCGTCGCCCAGCATCTGCCCAAATCCCAGATGTCCGAAGCCTTCCGCGCTTTGCGCACATCTCTCCTTCTTTCCCAGCCCGGACGTCCGCCGCAAGTCATCCTCGTCACCAGCGCCCTTCCCCGTGAAGGGAAAACAACCGCTGCGGCGAACCTCGCTGTTACTCTCGCTCAACTCGGCGACAAAACTGTTCTAGTGGATGCGGACTTGCGCAAGCCCGGCGTCGGCCGCCTCCTGAACCTCGGCAGCGGCAAATACGCCGGCTTCAGTTCCTATCTGGCGGGCGTTTCCAGTCTCGATCTGGTCACTATTCCGCACCCCGCCATTCCCAATCTGGCCGCGATTCCCACCGGCCCGCTCCCTCCCAACCCAGCGGATCTGCTTTCCTCGCATAAACTGGCCGAAGCCATCGCTGAGCTCCGCACTAAGTTCAAGTTCATCGTCATTGACTCGCCGCCCATCATGGCCGCCACTGACGCGGTCATCCTCTCCGTCCAGACCGACGGCGTTCTCCTCGTCGTGCGCAGCGGCGAGACTCCCAAGGAAGCCTTCACGCGCACTCGCGATTTGCTCGTCAGCGTCAAGTGCCATATCCTCGGTGTGGTCCTGAATGCTGTGGATTCCAGCGCTCCGGACTACTACTACTCTTACCGCTACTATCCCTATTCTTATGGCTACGGCCCTCAAGAATCCGGTGAATTTCCGCATGCCCATGATGAAGCTGATGCTGATGAACAATCCGAAACCGTCGCCGAAAGTTCCCCGCGCGATCGTGACGACACCCAGGCTCTATAAGGAGGCCCTTTGCGTTTTCTAATCACCGGCGGCGCTGGTTTCATCGGTTCTCATTTGGCGGAACGTCTCCTCGCCCGCGGCGATCGCGTCGTCCTGCTCGACAATCTCTCCACCGGAAGCATGGACAACATCCGCCACCTGAAAACTTCCGGCCAGATGGAATATCACCTCGACAACATCGAAAATCGCCAGTTGGTCGCCGAGCTCGTGGACGACGCCGACGTCATCGTCCATCTCGCCGCCGCCGTGGGCGTCAAGCTCATCGTCGAAAGCCCCGTCCGCACCATCGAAACGAACGTCAACGGCACCCAGATGGTTCTCGAAGCCGCCTGCAAAAAACGCAAGCGCGTCCTCATCGCTTCCACATCCGAAGTCTACGGCAAAAATACCAACGTCCCTTTCCACGAAGACGCCGACCTCGTCCTCGGCCCCACCACCAAAGGCCGATGGAGCTACGCCGCCTCCAAAGCCCTCGACGAATTTCTCGCCCTCTCCTATTGGAAAGAGAAAAAGCTCCCGGTCATCGTCGTCCGTCTCTTCAACACCGTCGGCCCCCGCCAGACCGGCCGCTACGGCATGGTCCTCCCGAATTTCGTCAAAGATGCGCTCGACAATCGGCCCATCCATGTTTATGGCGACGGCAAACAATCCCGCTGCTTCTGCGACGTCCGCGATACCGTCGAAGGCCTCATCCGCCTGATGGACACGGACCGCGCCGTCGGCGAAGTCGTCAACGTCGGCAACACAGAAGAAATTTCCATCGAAGGCCTCGCGCAACTCGTCAAGCAGCGCACGCGCAGCACCTCACCAATCGAATTTGTCCCGTACGACCAAGCCTACGAACCCGGTTTCGAGGACATGATGCGCCGCGTACCCTGCGTCGATAAGCTCCACTCGCTCACCGGCTTCCGTCCCCAAACCACGCTCAACGAAATCATCGACCGCGTCACGCACTTCTTCCAGGAAAAAAAGGAATCCACCGCGTCGCGCGCCGCCACAACCTCCGCCGTCTAAGTCGGCTCGCCGAGCAGCCGGGTGAGAACAATATCCGGCGGGAGTTGATCTGCCATGTTTTTGCTTGAATCGATGCTCCAGGACATTCGCTATGCCGTCCGCGCGATGCGAGCCAGTGTGGGGCTTACCACGGTCGCCATCCTGTCCCTCGGTCTGGGAATCGGCGCAACAATTGCTATTTTTTCACTTATTTATGCGCTGGCGCTCAGGCAGTTACCTGTGTCGCAGCCTGAGGAGCTGGTTGAGGTAGATGGTCATCTTGGAGGCAATCTCCACAACTACGCGGAGTGGAAAGTCTTTCGAGACCGACAGGATATTTTTTTCAGTGTCATGGCTTACAACTGGTCGGACGCCTACTTCCAAATCGCTGACGCGAAAGGGCAGCAGGAGGTAGAGGGGAGATATGTCTCTGGCGAGTATTTCTCAACGCTTGGCGTCTCCGCCGTTCTAGGTAGGGTCCTGCAGTCTTCGGATGACCAGCCGGGTGCGCCCCCCGTGTGCGTGATTGGTTACGCATTGTGGCGGCGATTGTACGGCCAATCGCGAGACGTTCTCGGTCGTGCGATCCGCGTAGATGGAAACGAATTCGTGATCGTTGGAGTGGCTCCGAAGTCTTTTTTCGGCGTGGACATCGGCGGCATACTTGAGATTTTCATGCCAATGGAGGCGCAGAGGACGTACAAGGACTATCCGATACGATACGGGAAGCAGATGCCGTCGCTGGACGAACCGCGGGCTCTGAAAGTGAGCTTCGTGGCCCGACTAAAGCCGGGAATGAGTGTGAGCAAAGCCAATGCCGGATTGGAGGTTCTAAGCTCAGATGTATACAAAGCCACGCCGCCCATTTCTAACGCCAATGGACGGCCGGTTGGGCTTGTGCGTCTTGTGGCCCGTCCCATCACCTCCGATACCTGGCTGCAATCCATGGATATGGTGCTGCTTTTGATGGCTATGGCGGGAGTCGCTCTAATCATTGCCTGCGCGAACTTAGGCAACCTTTTACTCGCACGAGCTGCAAAGCGGCGCGGCGAGATCGCCACCCGGTTTGCCCTGGGAGCGTCTCGTTGGCGCTTGGTGCGCCAACTGCTGACGGAGAGCGCGCTGTTATCAGTAGGCGGCGCTGCAACGGGTCTCATCATCTCGCGCTGGGGGAGCCAAATACTACTATGGGCGCTTTCCTTTCCTGACGACCCGATTCGTCTGGACTTGTCATGGGATGCGAAGCTTGCGGCCTTTGCCGTAAGCATCACCGTGTTGTGCGCTCTTCTCTTTGGGTTGTCTCCGGCGGTCCGGTCGACCCATATTTCGGTCTATTCAGCCATGAACAACGGTGTGACAACAGGAAAGCTTAGAAATCGGTTTTCCAATTCTCTCCTCGTTGTCGTGCAGGTTGCCTTATCCGTGGCAGTACTTGTCAGTGCGGGCTTACTGGCGCGGACTCTCCAGGCATTCTTGACCTCGGATCTGGGCTACGATCCCAAAGGCGTCTTGACGGCTCAGGCGACATTGCATGGATCCGGCATGGACTCGCAGCGCAATGCGTCCGTCGGGGAGGAATTGCTGACGGCATTTCGGGCCCTGCCGGGTGTCACCTCCGCGTCGTGGGGCCGTATCTCTTCCAGTACGAAGCTTTCTCAACTAGTTGTTCCCGGGCCAGGAGGATCTGAGCGACGGTCTGGCTCTTATCTCAACTTCGTTTCTCCCGATTTTTTCAGTACCAGGCGCACTCCAATGCTTGCGGGCCGGGATTTTAATGCCAGTGACAGCGGCGCGTCCCCTCCGGTAGCTATTCTTAGCGAGGCCTTGGCCAAAGCGCTTTTTGGCGAAGTGAATCCCGTCGGGCTGAGATTTCGTGAAAACGACGGGCAAGCTAGCGGGGCAGATTACGTCGTGGAAGTTGTCGGGGTTGCCAGAGACATACAATATCGGAGGCCCGACCTCGGTTCCCTTACGATCTTATACCGGCCGGTCTCGCAATGCGATATTTCATGCTCGGGGATTGGCTTCTACGAGATTCGTGCGGCCGGTCCGATCGCCGAAACGACAAAACGGCTGGAGAACGCAGCTTCGGTGGTTGACTCTCGCGTTTCTTTGAAGCTCGGCCTGCTGAGCAATGCGATGGACAGTGTCCTCCACCGAAATCGCGCCATGGCATTGGTATCGACGGCGTTCGGTCTGTTCGTCGGCCTGCTGGCGATGATTGGCGTTTATGGTGTGACGTCGTATGCGACAGCGGAACGAACACGCGAAATCGGCATTCGCATGGCGTTGGGCGCGAAACCAAACGACGTGCTGCGCATGGTGCTCGGTGAGACAATGCGGGTCGTGTGTATCGGTGCAGCTCTTGGTGTGGGTGCTGGCGTCGCCGCGGCGGGATTGATTCGCGGAGTCATCTGGGGAGTAAAGACAACCGATCCGCTCAGCTTCGGTTTCGGGGTTTGTTTGATGCTTCTCATCGCTGGAATCGCAGCGTTTTTCCCGGCGCGTCGGGCCATGCGCGTGGACCCCATGGTCGCCCTGCGATTTGAATAGATTCGGCCTATACAACGGGCAAAAAGACTCCCTCAAAAAGCTTCGTCGCTCGTAGACAAGACCTTTTCCAGCCACATTCGTCACTACTACAACCCAGTCGGAGGATTTGCCCCGTGCTCTCAGACCGAGCGATTTGCGGGAACAATTCCAACCATAAAGCGTATTCATATTTGCTGACGGGATGGATACCAAGCAAAGGCCTGTGAAATGAATATCTTAGCCTCGATCGACACCGCTTTCCGCGATCTAAAATACGCCCTCCGAACTCTCGCCCGCACTCCGGGCTTTACTGCCGTCGCCATCCTCACTCTGGCCCTCGGCATCGGCGCAAACACCGCCATCTTCACCCTCCTCGACCAGATTCTCCTCCGTCTCCTCCCCGTCAAAAATCCCCAGGAACTCGTCCTCCTTACCATGCGCGGCCGCCACTACGGCAGCAACTGGGGCGGCAACGCCATCTCCCATCCCATGTTCCGAGACTTCGCTGCTCACAACGAAGTCTTCTCCGATATGTTCGCCCGCTTCCCGTTTGACGCCAGTCTTTCCTTCAACGGCCAGGCGGAACACGTTCAAGTGGAAATGGTTTCCGGCACTTATTTCTCCACTCTTGGCATCAATCCCATCCTCGGCCGCGTCTTCACTACCGAAGATGACCGCCTCCCCGATGCCTACCCCTACGTCATCCTCAGCTACGCCTATTGGCAGTCTCGTTTTTCCGCCGATCCCGAAGTCATCGGCAAAAATCTCATCGTCAACAACTATAAGATGACCGTCGTCGGCGTTCTCCAACCCGGCTTTAATGGCGTCCAGCTCGAGCGCTCTCCCAAGATCTTCGTACCCCTCATGATGGAAAAGGAAATGTTCGTCGGCAATCCCAACGACATGTTGAAAGAACGCCGCAACCGCTGGGTCAACGCGTTTGGCCGCCTCAAACCCGGCATCACACGCGAACAGGCCAAAGCCTCTCTGCAACCCTTCATGCACTCCATGCTCGAAATGGAAGTGAAAGAGAAAGCCTTCGCCCACGCCTCGCCCTATGACCGCGAGCAATTCCTCAAATGCACCATTGACGTCCTGCCCGGTTCGCAGGGACGCTCTTACGCTCGCCAGACTCTCTCCGCGCCGCTCTGGGTTCTCATGGCCACCACCGGTCTCGTTCTCCTCATTGCTTGCGCGAATCTTGCGAATCTTCTTCTCGTTCGCGGTTCCGCCCGCAAAAAAGAAATCGCCATTCGCCTTGCCATGGGCGCCACACGCCCGCGCATCATCGTGCAACTTCTGGTCGAGAGCCTTTCTCTCTCCGCAATCGGCGCGCTTGCCGGACTTGCTCTCGCCTATTGGGCGGACAAGGCCCTGATGGCGGTCTATCTCCCTTCCGATTCCGGCGGCCTGAAAATTTCCACGACTCCCGACCTCCGCATTCTCCTTTTTACTTTCGCCGTCACCGTCGCCACCGGCGTCCTCTTCGGCCTCATGCCCGCCCTGCAAACCACCAAGCCAAACGTCGCCAGCACTCTCAAGGACGAAGCCGCTGCTGTCGTCGGCGGCGGCCACGGCGCCCTGCGCAAGTCACTGGTTATCGCGCAAGTCACACTTTCTCTTTTGCTGCTCATCGGAGCGGGCCTCTTCACCAAGAGCCTCGGCAATCTTCGCGACCTCGGCCCAGGCTTCTCCCCCCAAAATCTGGTCGGCTTTGAAATCGATCCTTCTTACAGCGGCTATAATGTGCCGCGCCTCAAAGCTTTCTATCCCCAGCTCCTTGAGGCGCTCTCTTCCCTGCCCGGCGTGCAGTCCGCCGGCCTCGCTTCCGTGCGCATTCTGGAAGAAAACGAGTGGGATAGCAGCATGACCGTCGAAGGCTTCACTCCTCCCACTCCCGATGCCCACCCCGAGCCTTATATGAATCAAATCAGTCCCAACTATTTCGCCACTCTTGGCGTCCCCGTTGTCAACGGCCGCGATTTCCGGCCCTCTGACACGGGAGAGGTCAAGCACAACCCCGAAGAGCAAGGCGACATGGGCTGGCAATCCGCCACCGTGATGATCAACGAAACGTTCGCCAAAAAATATTTCGCCGGACGCAATCCCGTCGGCATGCACATTGGTTTCGGTTCCGACCCCGGCACTCCCACCGACATGGAAATCATCGGGGTAGTCAAAGACATCAAGTACACCAGCCTTCGCGACGAGATTCCCGCCCAGGCCTATCTGCCGTATATGGTCGACCGCTTCCTCGGTGGCATGGTCATCTACGTCCGCACCACCGCCGACCCCACCCTCCTCATGTCCTCCATCCGCTCCAAACTCCGCGATCTCGATCCCAACATTCCCATTTCCAACATGCGCACCACCGAAGTGCAGATCAACAACTCGCTCTCCACCGAGCGCATGATCGCCAGCCTC
>Ga0209655_10000018_pt1 | contig 57282 bp, 45 predicted proteins | sample BogFormECP03_OM2_FD_188236 | JGI IMG/M metagenome (GOLD analysis project Ga0209655, IMG submission 188236) | Bog forest soil microbial communities from Calvert Island, British Columbia, Canada - ECP03_OM2 (SPAdes) (version 2) | ecosystem: Environmental > Aquatic > Freshwater > Wetlands > Bog ...
GCCAGGGTCATGAACGGCGAAGGGTGCGATTTTTCAAACCATTCGCCGGTCTTTTCCGCGAGGATCGACGGCGCGAACGGCCGAAAAATTTCGCGGTGCTTGATGCGCCGGTTTAATATATCTTTCATTTCTGGCCTTCGAGGATCAGCGACAATGCTGCGGTTGCCAAGCGCCCGAGGCCCCCATTCCGCACGGCCCTGAAACCATCCCATAATCTTTCCATCGGCAATAATCGCCGCCGCGCGCCGCGACAAATCCTCCTCAGCAAGTTCCTCGATCGCGAAACCTTTTTGCGCGAGTCCACTGGCGTCAATCCCGCGCCAAATCTCGCCGCGCGTGTAGCCCGGTCCCCAGTACGCATGATCCATGATGAAGGAGCGCGGCTCTCCGAGAATCTGATGCCAAACATAGAACGCAGCCCCGACCGCGAGTCCTGCATCCCCTGCAGCAGGTTGAACATAGACTTGTTCGAAGCCGGTCGTATCGAAAATTTTTCCGTTGGCCACACAATTGAAGGCCACGCCGCCCGCAAGACACACAGCTTTCAACCGTGTGCGCTCGGAAAGCTTCTTCAACATGCCCAAATAAACTTCCTCAAGCCTCGCTTGCAGCCCTGATGCGAGATTGCGGTGTCTCTGCTCAAGCGGCTCTTCGGGATTCCGTCTCGGACCAAGCCGTTTTTCCATTGCCTCGGAAAACATTTTGCCGAGCGTCGGTGTTTTGTCCGCTTCCGCCCAGCTCATCTCCGGACCAGTGCGATGATGGGTAAAATACTCGAGACCCAACCGGAAGCCATTCCCGTTTGTGCGGACGATGTCGCGAAGAGCCTCAAGCTGCTCCGCTTCGCCATAGGCGGCAAGACCCATCACTTTGTACTCGTCACCAAATTTCAAGAAACCCAGATATTGCGTGACCGCGCTGTAGAACAGCCCCAGGGAATGAGGAAACGCAATCGCGCCTTCTATCTTCATGCGGCTTCCGGCGCCGCTTCCCCACATGGTGCTGGCGAAATCGCCCAATCCGTCCGCGGAAAGCAACGCCGCCCGTTCGAACGGCGAAACAAAAAACGCGCTCGCGAGATGCGCCTGATGGTGTTCGATGCGATGAAACTTCGCGGTAACACTTTCCGGCGCGGCCTCGAATGCATGTGCCAATGCTTCGGGTATCCCTGTGAACTTCACCAGAACTTTCGCTCGTTCGCGAGCGAAAGACGGCATGCGTAACCCGTAGAAAAGTTTCGTACCCAGCCGCGCGTAGGGGTTGCGCGGCACGGCCACGTGATCAACGTCTTTGAGTTCGAGCCCCGCTTCTTTCAAACAATAACGAATGGCCTGCGCGGGAAAGCCCGCGGCGTACTTCACGCGGTTAAAACGTTCTTCTTCCACCGCAGCCACAAGCCGCCCATCACAGACAATGGCCGCCGACGCGTTGCCATGGTAGGCATTTATCCCAAGGATGTTCATCGCAGAATAATTCAGTCTACCTCAGGAGCGCGGATCATGCCGCGAGGTGCCGCTTGCACCACTCGTTGAGAACGTATAAGGACCACGGCCGCGACCACGAAGTTTTCCCGTCGAGAAATGCTCCCCAGACGCCGCGCACGCCCTCGGCCCGCAAGTGCGGCGCAAGCGCTGGCGCGATGTCGACAAAACTCGCTTCCAACTTCGGTTTCAAGGGCCCCCGTAGCCACTCTTCCCACGGCAACGTAAACGTCCGCTTCTGCTGGCCCAGGATTTCTTCCGGCAAGATATTGCGCAGAGCCCCCACCAATAACGCTTTCTGCGAGCCGGCGCGATGACGCGCCACATCCGGAAGAGAACTGACGAATTCCACGAGCGGCGTATCCAGCAGAGGCACACGCACTTCCAGCGATTGCGCCATGCTCAGCGAATCCGTGTCACGCAACAGCGTGCTCGCCATATAGCAACGCATTTCCAGCCACGCGGTTGCGGCAATCGGTTCCAGTTTTCCCGCTTCGCTTGCAGCACGATCCAGCCAGCCAAGCCAGGTCGGCTCCAGCGTAACGCCGTCGGAACCCACCGTGCTGGGGCGAAATCGTGGTTCCATAAGCCGATTGAGTTGCCCGGGGGGGAAAAGCGCACGCGCATAAAAGTATGGATGTGGCAGCCTATCGGGATCGGTCCAAGCGGCAACCGCCTTCCCCGCAGCATCGCGCGACATCCTGATCCCGAGAATGCCCGCCATCAGAGGCGCCACGGCACGCCGCAAGGGCTGCGGCACGAACCAAGCCAGCCGCGTTAGCCGCTGAAGCAGAGCCGTGTTCGAGAAGCTCGCGTACCCTGCGAACAGCTCATCGCCTCCCAGCCCGGAGAGCGCCACCTTTAATCCGGCTTCGCGCGCCGCCCACGAAACGAAGTAAGTATTGATGCCGTCCATCGTAGGCTGGTCGAGCCCCGCCACGGCTTCATCAATGCGCCCAAGCATCGCCGAGCCGTCGAGCGGAATTTCCTTGTGTTGTGTGCCGCACCGCTCGGCTATCCTGCGCGCCAGCGGTGCTTCGTCGTATGCCGTGCCAGGAAACGCCAATGTAAAGCTGCGGATCCCCGCTTGCACCCGGCCGGCAAGCGCCGCGATGGCTCCGGAATCAAGCCCGCTCGAAAGAAAAAGTCCCACCGGCACGTCCGCAATCAGATGCGCGCGCACTGCATCTTCCAGCATCGGTCGGAGCCGCTTCGCAGCCGAATCAAGATCCTTGGGTTTGCGCGGGTCGCGAGCAGCAGAGCTCGTCTGCGGATCCCACCACGGCCGCGCCCTCGGCACGCGCCGCCGCTCAGGGACATACAGCAGCATACGATGACCCGGCGGCAGCGAAAAAACTCCCTCCAGTAACGTCACGGGTTCGGAAGTGCTGCCAAACAACAGGTAAGAAGTCAGCGCGTCCTGCGAAATCTGTTTCGGCACGATGCCGCTGGCCAGCAGAGCGCGCACTTCCGACGCAAACGCAAAGCCGCCCGGCGACTGGGTGTAATAAAGCGGCTTGATTCCCAACGGATCGCGCGCCAGAAATAACAAAGGCGCGGTGGCAAATCGTCCGCGCAGGTCCAGCAACGCAAACGCGAACATCCCGCGCAGCTCCGCCAGGCACTCCTCGCCCCACTCCTCCCATCCGTGCACGAGAATTTCCGTGTCGGATTGCGTCGAAAAGTGATGTCCGAGCAGTGTCAGCCGCTCGCGGAGTTCTCGGTAGTTGTATAGTTCGCCGTTGTAGATGACCGCTACGTCCCGCGCTTCGTTCCAGACGGGCTGCTGGCCACCGGCGAGATCAATGATGCTGAGCCGGCGCATGCCGAGCGCCAACCCGGGCGCGCGCTGATCCCCGGTGAGAAAGCCCTCCTCGTCGGGACCACGATGACGCAAAGCGGCGGTCATCGCCCGCACGCGCGACTCTGCCTCCGTGCTCCGCGCTGCAAACGCGACACCGCAAATACCACACACGCTACTGCTTGATCTCCGGGGTCGAAAAGAAGGCCACTCCTGCGCGCAAGGCATGCTCGCGGAGGTGGAAACGAGGGATTCTCAAACGGCTGTCCGCGTACCACGCAAGCACCGCGCGTAACAGCAAGAAAAAGAGCGTAGCGGCCACGCTCGCTACCAGATAAAAAAACGACTCCCGCTCGAGGAGCAAGCTCCAGTCAAACGCTTCCTCCCAGCCGGGCGCGACCGCATCGAACACGCCTCGGAGGTGAAATCCGTTGAGCGGCAATCGCGCAAGCCGGACATGAGCAAAATGATCGTAGGTGTACTCGCGGGGATATTTCGGGATTGCGCTGATTGCCTGGGCAAAGATCGCAGGATCCTGAAGGTCTTTACGCGTCAAGTAGTGGCCCGCCGAATCTCTCATGATGACTCGATAGGTGGGATCCACGATGATCCACTGCCCGCCGATAAATACCTCCGCCACAACGTGTTTCGTACGGTTTTCAGGAGTCAACAAAAGCAGGCGGCGCGCCCGCAGATCGGAACTTCGAACCAGATTCAAAAAGGCGTTTGTCGCCGTTCCGCAAACATTCAAGAGTTGGCTGTACGTAAGAGTCGTCTCCGGATCCCGCTTGGCAAGCGCGTCTGGATTCGCGGAAACGGCACGCGACGGCTCGGCGCGCATCCAGTTCAAAATGGCGTCCAGCTTTTCTTCCTCCGGCAGGCTGTTGGGCACAATCGCGTCAGAGAAACCGTCGAGGTATCGCCGGACTGAATACTCTCGCACTCCCGCGTAGATCGAAGACACCACCACGACGGCGAGCAGCAGGTTCGCGCTGCGCCAGACCACCCGGAATAGGAGGTGTCTTTTAGTCGGCAATCAGCTATCCCAACGCTCCAGATTTTGCACTGGGGACTCTCTCAATTGCAAGCTTGTTATAAAGCGCTTCCATTTCGCCAACCGGCCCATCCCAGCCGAGCCGCGCGGTCACCGCGGCGCACCCCGCAGCCAATCGTCCGTGCAACTCCGGGTCGCTAGTGACACGTTGAATCTCACGAGCCAGCGCGTCTGGATCATGCGGCACAACCAGCCCTGCCACGCCGGCCAAAAGCGGAGCGATCCCACATTGCTCCGTCACCAAGACGGGCGTCCCCGCCGCCACCGCTTCCGCCGCTGTGTTTCCAAAATTTTCATTTTGCGATGGCAGCACAAACACATCCGCATCGCGATACGCCGCCCACTTCGCTTCTCCAAAGATGGGCCCCGTAAATCGCACTTGCGATGCCACTCCAAGCTGCCCCGCCATTTCCTCGAGCCGCCCCTTCATCCCGCCTTCGTCCGGCCCTGCAAACACCAGTTGCAGATTCATCTCCCTGCCTTCTGTCGCAAGCGAAGCGAACGCCTTCAGCAGCAAGTCAGGGCTTTTCTTCTCCGAGAGCCGCCCGAGGAAAAGGACCAGCTTTGCATCCTGAGCAATCCCAATCCTCTTACGAAGCGTTCCCCGTTCCGGCCACGAAGCCGGCGCTTCCACGCCATTCCTCCGCAATGCGATTTTCCCGCGCGCAACGCCTCCGCTCGCTAGCTCCTCAACCTCTTGCTCCGACGTGGCAATGATCGCATTCGCTTCTTCAAACAACCGCCGCCCATACATCGCGTGATAAACCCGCTTCATCCGCAGGCTCCGCACAATCGGCACAAACATCCCAATTGGTTCCAGAACGTACGGAATCTTTCGCTTCACACAAGCCGCCGCCACCGCGGGCCCGAGAAAATCGTAGAGCCCAAAAATATGCGCCAGATCAAAATTTCCCAGCTGTTTCCGACAGAATCGCTTCACCGCGGGATTCCAACTCACCGCCCGGTAGCGCAACCAAGTGGGCAAATAAATCGCCGTCACCCCATTCTCCACGCGCCTCCAGCCAAACGGAGAACGTTCCGTGGCGGCCGCCCCCTCCGCGCTCATGCGCTTCTCAAGCCCCCAGTCGGCCGTCAGTACCGTCAGCTGGTTCCCACGCGCGGCTAGCCCCTGCGCCAGCGCCCGCACCTTCACCGGCGGCCCGCCAAATTCCAGAAAAGGCGCGTAGGTTTCCGTGACGCTCAGGATTCGCATTGTTCGCGGAGGATTTTCTTCAAGACCTTGGCAAAAACGCTGAACCGGAATTCTCGCTCGACGCGCTGCCGCCCGCACTCTCCCATTTTTTCCCCCAGTTCCGGGTCGGCCAGCAACGTCTCAATCGAGGCAGCCAATTGTGTCGCATCCCCGTGCGGCACCAGGTAACCCGTCACGCCGTCTTCAATCACTTCGGGCGACCCGCCATGCGCTCCGCCAATCACCGGCTTGCCGCGCGCCATCGCTTCCAGATACACGAGTCCGAATCCCTCTCCGCCGCTGGGCAAAGCAAAAATTTCGCACGCCGAATAACACGCCGCGAGCTCCTCGGAACTCAACCCGCTCAGAAAGTGTACGTGGCGCTTCACGCCGCTGTGTTCCGCGAGTTCCTCCAGCCACCCCCGGTCGTTGCCGTCGCCTACCGCCAGCAGTTGCAGCTCCGGCCATCTCGTCAACAGCCGCGGCAACGTCGTAATCAGCGTATCCATCCCCTTATAACGCTCATTCGCCAGCCACCGGCCCACCGTCAGTATCACCCGCCCCCCGGGATAATCGTGCGGCAGCTTCAACTTTGCCCCATTCGCCGGAATAGCCTCAAAATCCGGATCCAGCGCCCACGGCAACACGCGAATCTTCTCCGGCTTCACCTTCTGCGCATCGGCAACATGATTCGCTGTATCCCTGCTCGGTGCTAGCACCACATTCGCACGGCGCAGCGCCAGCCTCCGCACCGTCGAGAGCGGCTCCCACACTTCCAACCCATGCGTGCAGATAATGGTCTTAAGCCCCGCCGCCCCGACCCACATAGCCTGCGTGACGGGCCCCAGATTCGGATGGCCCGCCAGGACCAGCTCTCCATAGCGTCTCGATACGCGCACCGCCGTCGCCGTAAACCGTGCCTTGCTCCGTTCGTACCCCGTGAACACGAACTCCTTACCGCCCACACTCATGTGATGCAGTTGGTGCGAATCATTCAAACTCAGCAGACGGCAATCCATATGCCTGCTGGCCGCGAGTTCGCTCAGCACCGCCGCCAGATGCCGGCCCGCCCGCTGCACACCCCCCGCCCCAAGCAATTCCGTAAACAGTCCAATGAGCACGCGCCGAGTCTGCCCTTTGTCGAAAGCTAAGGCAAGCCCTCACGAAATCTTTCAGGCCAACTTGGAAATAGATTGAGAACGTGTTTGCGGCTAGGGATCAGTCTATGAGCGAGATGGAATAGCGAAATGTTTGTGATGCGACTAGAAAAATTGGCACGGCCATCACCTGGCCCGCCGCTGCGCCTTTGCGTATTTCTTCATGGCTTTCCGCTGTTTCTTGTTGGCCTTGCGCAACTGCTTGAGCTGCTTCTTTTCGTACCTTTTCGTCGCCTTTTGCCATTGCTTGTAGCTCTCGCGCGACTGCCGCTCATAATCCGCCACGCCGCTGTTTTGCGCACGGGTTAGTATCGGCCGCGCAACACTCAGCGCCGCCAGCATCACGAAAATAGCAATCCGCTTCATCTGAAGTTCTCTTTCCCGCCCCCCGATGCCTCACCAGTATATACCCGGCTCACCCGTTCACAACTCGGCGTCCCGCGTAGTTGGATGCGGAAGCGTATCTTCACAAAGCATCAGGTCGCCTGCATTTTGGATATCTGCACCCTGCGAAGCGCATCCTCGCCTGCTCCGCCGTCATCGCTTCAATAATTCAATCGTTGCCGGCGCCCAGAAGTGGCACGAGCTCCCCGAACCGCTCCAGATAAATATCCGCCGGGTAGGCTCTGCGGTCGTGTACACCAAATCCGTAGTTCACCGCGGCAGCCAGCGTCCCTGTGTTCCTCGCCGTCTGCACATCCACTTCGGAGTCTCCCACCAGCAGCGCTTCCCGCGGCGGCGCGCCCAGCTCACGTAAGATCGCCGTGGCACCCTGCGGATCGGGCTTCTTGGTTTCAAAACTGTTCCCGCCATAGATCGCGCGAAAATATTTCGCTAGTCCCATCTCCTCAAGGATCCTCACGCTGATCCGCACCGGCTTGTTCGTCAACACCGCCATAGGCCGTTCCGCCAGCTTCTCCAGCGTCTCCGCCACTCCCGGATACGCGCGCGTCGTCTCCATCTTGTGCAATTCGTAGTAACTCAGGAAAAATTGCAGCGCCCGCTGCCGCTCTTCTTCCGTGCAGCCTTCCCCAAGCGCCCTCGCCACCAGTTGCGGCGCGCCGTGTCCGATGTATCCGGAAATCGTCTCCTCCGCCAACTCCCGGCGCCCCAATTCGCGCAGCGTGGCGTTCACCGAATGAATCAAATCGCGCTGTGAATCAATCAGTGTTCCGTCAAGATCAAATATCAGCGCGCGCACGGCGCCCAGTCGCAGGTCAGCCATAAACCATCCATTCTAGTATGTCGGCCGCTGATTTCGGCGCTGCCCGCCCAATTTTTCTTAGTCCTGAACGAATCATTAATTCTGCGTGAATCCATCTGTTCCACCACGGGCCTCACCATTTTTCAGATTCGCCAGCACTTCGCGTAAACTAGAATGCTTGCCGCTCGCTACAAAACACGACCGGAGACCCCATGGCCCAGGTTTACCCTTTCCAGGCGTTTCGCTACAACCCCCAGCGCGTGCCCTTCGATCGCGTCCTGACCCAGCCTTACGACAAAATCTCTCCATCCATGCAGGACAACTATTACGCCGCTGATCGCCACAACCTCATCACCATCGAAAAAGGCCGCGTCTACCCAACCGATTCCGCGCAAAACAGTGTCTACACCCGCGCTGCCGCCGCGCTCGAAAGCTGGATCCGCGAAAACATCGTCGTGCAAGACCCGGCTCCCGCTTTCTACGCCTACTCGCAGGAGTACACCGTTCCCGGAACCACCGAGCAGCGCACCCGTCGCGGCTTCATCGGTGTCGGCAAGCTTGAGGAATATTCCGCCGGCGTCGTCTTCCGCCACGAGCACACGCTTTCCGGCCCCAAAGCCGACCGCCTCGAGCTTCTCCGCCACACCCGTACATCCACAGGCCAGCTCTTCATGCTTTACTCCGACCCGCAGCAGCGCATTGACGCCATCTTGAAAGACGCGGAGTCCTCCGCTTCTCCAGCCACGGAACTCCGCGATGAATTCGGCGTCGTCCACCGCCTGTGGGTCATCGCTGACCCACAGAGCACCGCCGCCATACGCGGCGCCATGCAGGAACAAAAACTCGTCATCGCCGACGGCCATCACCGTTACGAAACCGCCCTCAACTATCGCAATGAATGCCATCAACGAGCCAGCGGCCAGCAACACACGCCGTCCGATCTAGCCCCCTATGACTTGGCGATGATGACCTTCGTCAACACCTCCAGTGAAGGCCTGACCATCCTTCCGACGCATCGCGTCGCCGCCAACCTCCACGATTTCTCGTGGAGCGAAGCTCGCCGCTACCTCGAACCTTGGTTCGAAGCCCAGCCGTTTCCTTTTGCAGATGACCGGCAGCGAGCCGCGGCACAACAAAAATTCCTGGCGCATCTCCAGCAGTCGCGCAGCCAGCGCGCCATCGGCGTCTATCCCACCGCGGAACCTGAAAAACGCGCCTACTATGTCCTAACGCTCCGCCGCGGCGCCGATCTCTCGCAGCTTCTCCCTGCCGTCTCTCCCCTTCAGCGCGAACTCGACGTGGTCCTTCTGCACGATGGCATTCTCGAGCCTGCCTTCGGCATCACCCCGCAAGCTGTCACTGCCGAAAAAAATCTAACCTACGAGCGCGAAGCCTACGCCGCTCTTGATGCCGTCGATCGCGGCGCCGCCCAAGTCGCTTTTCTACTCAATCCCGTGTATGTCGACCAGGTCATGCGCATCGCCACCTCCGGCGAAGTCATGCCCCAAAAATCCACCGACTTTTATCCCAAACTCCTCAGCGGCATCGCCATGTACCGCGTGGATGGATGACCTGGTATCTGTTTCTGTGTGGGGAAAAGTTGTCCAGCGGCTGCCGCTCACCAGATAAACGGAAACAGCCGGTAGCGTGTCTCCAAGCAGTACTCGGAATATCCAGCCAACTCCTGCCGTAAAACTTTCTCTTCGTTGAGAATCCGCAGAACGAGAATCGGGATAATCAGCGCGAACGCCGGCACTGCCCAATACGACCCCAGTGCCAAGGGCGCGAACAACATGGAAATCGCCGCGCCCAGATACATCGGATGCCGCACGATCCGGTACGGTCCAGCGGAAACCACTTTCTGGCTTTCCTCCACTTGAATCGTCCGCGCCGCATAACTGTTCGCGCTCATCACCCAGTACGTCAGCAAATTTCCGCCCAAAACCGCCGCCTGCGCGGCGATCATAAGCCGCAGCGGCTCCGCCCCCGGTTGCGTGCGCGACCATCCAAACCGGTAATCCAATCCCGGAAGCAAAAAAGCCCCAAAACAAATCAACCAGGCAAACCGTATGATCAGCTTCTGCTCCCCGATTTTCTCTTTTGTTTGCAGCCTTCGTTCCACCAGTTGTGGGTCGCGCTCGCAGAAGTAAATCGAAGCGATAAACATGGGAATAAATATAATCAACAGGAACACCCAGCCCTGCCAGAACCGCAAAGATCCGGCGGGAAGAAACACGATCGCCCCTGCCACTCCAAGCGCTAACAGACACCGCAGTACAACTCTGGCCTTGAGGCTCACAGCCTTAAAACTCCATCAACTAGGCATTCGCTAAATTCCCAATCCCGGGAACCCATTGCTCTCCCCCCAAAAGCAAAAAGGGCACGCCTACGCGTGCCCTCTCTCAAAAATCTGATTCCGTGCAGCTTTCTCGTCTTACGTCGCGAAACTGGCTACCGCTTCCGCCTCGCTGTTGTACACGTCGAACACCGTCAGCAGCTTGGTAATCTGCAGCACTTCCTGGAACTTGCTCCCCAGGTGCGCTAGCTTCAGCGCCGCGCCCTGCGACTTCGCACTGTGATGCGCCGCCACCAGCGTTCCCAGGCCCGCGCTGTCGATGAACGTGATGTTCGCCATGTTCAGCACAACCTTCTTTTTTCCTTCCGCGATCAAGCTCTTCACCTTTTCGCGCAGTGCGTTGCTCTCTTCTCCCAGCACGATGCGGCCGTCCAGCGCCACCACGGACACTCCGTCCACTTCCCGGTTCGTCATCTTCAATGCCACTGTGTTTTCCTCCTCGTCAAATAGCGGTTCCGGCGGCAACCCGGGCCGGGACCACAAAGCTTATCAGTAATAGTCCGCGCACGACATGTAGTATCCGCAGACAGGGCAAACCAGTTTGCAGCGCCGCGATTCCAGTCTCTTCGAGCACACCGGACAATAGCACGAAGCATCCATCCCCACGACACCCGCCTCCGCTTCAACCTTCGCCGGCGACGATTCCCCCACGGAATCCTCCGCCAACTCCGGCCGAACCGGGGCAAGTTCTTGCTTCGCGGCACCTTTCACGGCCCGACTCTTATAGCACATCCCCCCGCAACAATGGTAGCGCCAGCCCCGTAGCGCGCTCGGCCTATCATCGTAGGGGCGCCGCCCTCTTGGGGTTGTGCGTCCCATTCATCGCCCTGAACTCTTTCCTTGCTATCCTGATTCTTCTGTCACCCGATCCCATGTCTTCAAACGCACTAGACGTCCGCGGCCTCAATCTCGATCCCCAAACCCGCTGCCTCCACTACCACTCCCCCCTCGACATCATCGCCATCAAAATGAAATGCTGCGGCCATTACTACGCTTGCAAAGATTGCCACGAAGCCCTCGCCGATCACGCCCTTGAACCCTGGCCCCACTCCGAATGGCAACAGCAAGCCGTCCTCTGCGGCAACTGCCTGACCCAACTAACGATAAACGCCTACTTGCAATCCAACTCCCGCTGCCCACACTGCGACGCTCCCTTCAATCCAGCCTGCCGCAATCACCACCATTTCTATTTCGCAGCTCCCGAATCCAAAGACTAGCCGTCGCAGCTAGCAAGGCGTCATCGTATTTCAAATCCGTGGAACCGCATTCCGCCGCCCCCAGCCCCCGCTCCGGAATCGCTCTCGCTCGCGTCCCAAGTCTTCCGGTCAATCGTCTGAATCGGCTCCATTTTTTTCTGTGCAAGAGACTTGTTCACCCCTGGCATTTTTTTCGCAACAAACGCGTCGAACTCGCCAGCCACATCTTCCAGTTCTCTCTTCAGTGACTCAATCCGCGCCGCCTGATAATCCGTCGGCCGCCCTTCGTAGTTCAGTATTTCACCGTAAAGCCCGGTAGTCTTTTCGCGGATCCGTTCTTCGCCCGTAATGGCCCCACCTTCTGTCGTGGCCACAATCTTTTTTCGCATCTCGTCCACATTGCCCGCCAACTCCTGCAATCGCTTGCTGAAAGCTGCATCTCCTTTTGCCTTCGCGCTTCGCTCCAGCAGCGCATTGCGCACCCCATTGATGCGTTCCACGTCAAAGCTCATGTCCCCCAGCAGTCGGTGCAGCCGCATCGCCGCCTCGAATTCCAGTTTGCGGTCTTCCAGCGTATATTTCGCCCGCGGATCGAGCTCCACCTTCAATTGCGCGGTATAAGTCTCCGTCCCACGCGTCATCTTCACCGTATAAGTTCCCGGCAACACTCTCGGCCCCTGCGCCGCTTCGAACGCCGCGCTTGCAGCCGGCGGAACGTGCGGCGCCTTCAGCCGCATCGACCATTCCACTCGGCTGATGCCCCGCCGGTTGTTCGGCGGCAGCGTATCAACCACTTTCCCCTCGGAATCCAATATCTCCAGTTTCATCTTTCCAAAAATGTGGCGCTTGCTCTGGTAGTAGGTGATCACCGCCGCATCCGGCGGGTTCGGCCCAGCAAATGTCGCGCTGCCTTCCGTCCAACCGCCGTTCGCCTGCAAACGCTGTTGCGCGGGATTCGCTTCAAGGAACGCCGCGCTCTTCGTCAGCACCTCGGGAGTCAGTTTACGCAACGGCGTAATGTCGTCCACGATCCAGATACCTCGCCCATGCGTCGCAATAACCAGATCCGATTCGCGCTTCTGTACGACAATATCCCGCACAGGCACTTTCGGAAAATCGTGCCCAGTGTACCGAGCCCACTGTTTGCCGCCATCCGGCGAAATCCAAAGCCCAAATTCGGTCCCGAGAAATAGCAGATTCGGATTAACCGTGTCTTCTTTGATCACGTGAGCGTAACCGCGCACACCGCTGCCCCCAGCCACGATCGGCGTCCACGTCTTCCCGTAATCGGTAGTCTTGAATACATGCGGCTCTAAATCCCCAAACGTATGCCGATCGAACGCCGCATAAGCCGTCCCGGCATCATAGAGACTCGCCTCCACCCACGACACCCACGATGCCTTCGGCAAATTAGGAACATTGCCCACGACATTCGTCCACGACTTGCCCCCGTCCCGCGTCACTTGCACGTTTCCGTCATCCGTTCCAACCCAAATGGTCTGCCCGTCCCGCGGCGACTCGCTGATCGAATAAATCGTCGTATGCGTTTCCGCATAAGAATTGTCGATGGTCACGCCTCCCGATTCTTCCTGCTTCTGTTTCTCCGGATCATTGGTCGTCAGATCGGGCGAAATCCGCTCCCACGATTGCCCGTGGTCTCGCGACCGAAACAAAAATTGCGCTCCAATATAAATCGTCCCCTTCTCATTCGGGCTCATGTGCATCGGCGTGTTCCAGTTAAACCGCAGCTTCTTCTCCCCATAATTCGGCTCCGGCTTGATGAACCGCGACTCCAACGTAAACCGGTTCACCCGCGCCACAAACCCGCCCTGCGACTCCGCGTAAACGTAGTTCGCATCCGCCGGATCAGGAAACGCCCAGAATCCGTCTCCCCCGCCAAGGTTTTCCCATCGACCATTGGTAATCCCGCCCGGATACTGCGAATCCCCAATCCACACGCTGTTATCCTGCAACCCGCCAAACACATGATAAGGATCCGCGTTATCAGTGCTCACGTGGTAGAACTGCGAAATCGGCAGGTTGTTCCCCTTCCACCATGTGTTCCCGCTGTCGTGCGAATACCAGATACCCCCATCGTCTCCCGCAATCAACTGCTCCGTATTCTCTGGATTCACCCACACATCGTGAAAATCCCCATGCGCTCCACCGCCAATGGGGCTGAAGCTTTTTCCGCCATCCTCGCTCAAAATCAAAGTCAGGTCCGGCTTATAAATTTTGTTCTCATTCTTCGGGTCCACGATCAAGTTCGCAAAATAAAACGGCCGCCACACCATCCAGCTGCTGCGATCCCGCTCCTCCCACGTCTTCCCGCCATCATCCGAACGGAAAAACGCGCTGCGCGTCGACTCAATCAGCGCATAAACAACATTCGGTTTCGAAGGCGCAATCGTCACCGCCACGCGCCCCCACGGCTTCGCCGGCAGACCTTTCGCACTCTTTTCATCCAGCTCAGTCCAAGTCGCCCCGCCATCCTCCGTCCTAAAAAACCCGCTCCCGCTCGCCGCCTTAGGACTTTCTCCTCCCGACCGGAACGTCCACCCCTTCCGTCGAAAATCCCACATTCCTGCAAACAACACCTTCGGGTCGGCAGAACTCATCGAAATCATCGAGCAACCCGTCGAAAGGTTTGGCCCTTTCAATATCAAGCTCCAAGTCTTCCCGCCGTCGGAAGTTCTGTACAACCCGCGGTCCGCGCTGTCGCTCCAAAGTTTCCCCGGCACGCACGCATAAACCGTATTCCCATCTTTCGGGTCAACAATAATCTTCGAAATCCTCTCCGAATTCCCCAGCCCCATGTTGGTCCAAGTGTCCCCGCCGTCCGTCGACTTATAAATCCCATTCCCCACAGACACGCTGTTCCGCGTCCACGATTCCCCAGTCCCCGCCCAAACCGTCCTCGGCGTTTGCGGATCGATCGCCAACGCCCCAATCGACTGCGCGTCTTCCTTGTCAAACACCGGCTTGAACGTCGCCCCGCCGTTCAACGATTTCCACACGCCCCCGCTTGCCGATCCGACATAAATCGTAATCCGCCCGTCCACCTTCGTAGCCGCAACCGCCGCCACGCGCCCGCTCATCGTCGCCGACCCGATGTTTCGCGCGCCAAGCCCCGAAATAGAATCCGAATCGAATTTCACGTTCTGCGCCCGCGCAACGCAGGCAAGCATCATCATGCACAACAGGGCGGCGATTACAGTGATGTCCCTAAAGCCAGTAGGTTTGCTCATGTCGAAAGTTCCCTCAGCGAAAAAATAAAAGCCACCACGTACTACCCGGGATAGTTCATCAAAACACAAACGCGGAACGCCCATTTCTTGCCAGCGTTCTCTATTTTTTAGTTTGCAGCTGCTGCGGGATCCTTAGCCTCCGGCTTGGAAGCCGGCATGGAAAAAAGCGAATCGTCCAAGGCTACATTCTGCTCGACCTTCTCCACCGAAATCTCCGTCCGCGAAGTGCTCCCCTTCTGCCCCTGCTGCACAGAAAACGCATAATAAATCCCATTCACCTGCTCATAATCTCCGTAGTAAAGCTCGCTCTCCTGCAGCGCCCCGCGGATCGTCGTTTGAATCTCCACCTTCAAATCCAGATACGAATCGGCATCCAAATAGTAGTAGCGCACGTCCCCGTTCTTCATGCTCAGCTTGATCTTGAAGCAATCCGTCCCTTCCATCGAGTCGTGCCCCACCAACTCCGCCTTATGCCCCTTCTCCTTGTACTCCACCAACGGCCCGTCAATGTCCGCGTCCACCACCAGGCTCTTCAAATCGTCCGCCGACAAAAGTTCCGCATCCTTCCGCCCGCCAAACGGCGAAATCTGCCACCCGGTTTTCCCGTCGTAAGCTTGAATCTGCGCCATCCCCTGAATAATGAACTCTTCCCGCACCTTCTCCCCGCGCTTCTCCTCCTGCAAAAAGTTCGCCCGGAAAGACCCCTGCGTCAACTTCGCGCTAGTGCGAATGCTCTTCACCGCCTTCAACTTCTCAAGCCCCCCACGCGCCTGAACATTCTTGGCAATGACTTCATCCACAGTCTGTGCCCCAACTCCCAACGAAAAGCTCGCAGCCGCAACCGCCACAAGTAGTCCCATGCCAAGAATCCGCCCCGCCGCCAGCCAATCCCGACACCGCAGTTCAACTTTCATAAACTCCCCCCAAACATCCACGTTCCCGCTACCAAGCGAATACTACGCACAATGCCGCACCATTATATCCACAATGCCGCGTCCTCGTAGGGGCACGGCACGCCGTGACCGTCTTTGTCCGTGCCATCTCCGTCTCTGACAAACAGTCTCTCCCTCTCCCCCGCAGCCCTCAACTCCGCCATGCTAAGGCTCGTACAACAAAGGAAAAAACTGTCCCCCCATCCGCTCTCCTCGATGAATCACTGGAACACCCGCCAGCAAAGGTTCGTCCGTGTCAGACATCACGCCATCAAGAAAAGCATTAATCACCGTAGCTCGGCGCGGCCGTGGTGTATCGTTCGCCCCCGAACCATGCATCGTCCGCGCATGATGAAATGACGCTTCCCCCTTTTTCAATTCAATCGCCACCGGCTTGAATTTTTCTTGCAGTTCCTCCGGCAAACTCCCGCGGCTGGTCTCGAGGTCACCGGCAAGAACCCCCTTGGGTAAATCCGGCCACTTATGGCTCCCCGGCACATAATGCAAACACCCGTTCTCCCGCGTCGAGTCGTCCAAACCAATCCAGCACGTAAGATGCGCCAGCGGCGTAGTCCGGGTCCAATACGAATAATCCTGGTGCCAGGCCACCACGCCCCCATGCCGCGCCGGCTTGCAGAAAAGCTGGTCGTGCCAGAATCGCACGGCCCCGCCCAACAATTGCGAAGCAGGCACAAGAAACGCCGGATTCCACAACAAATCATGAAACCCTGGCGCCGCTCGCCAGGCCCCCAACGCGTGAAACAGCACCCGCTCCGGATCCGCGGATTCATTCGAATGATACTCGTGAAACAATTCCCGCCCCGCATTTCCCGGGTCCATCAACAATTCCAGCTCTCCGCGCAAAACCTCCACCTGCGCGTCATCCAAAATTCGTACTCCTGCCAAATACCCGTTCTCGCGAAAAAACTGCACTTGCTCGTCGCGCAGCCGGTACCGCTCCCAGTCCGCCTTCGTCAGCCCCCGCGCAAACAAAGTCCCGACAGCTCGATCGTATTTCGACAAGTCCTCCATCATGGACAACCCTCCAGCGAATGGGATTGTAGCGGAACCCTAATAATCTCAGAATGAATGGATGGATGATGTGGAAAAAATCATCAGCAGAGGCATGCAGCGCAGAGCGATAAGCCCGCGTTTCTAAGTTTCCAGGCGAAACGCAGCGTCGTCCACGAAGGCCTAGATGAATTCTGGAAACAGGTGGAACATAGGAAAATGAGCAACGGGGCGGGGTGGCGCAGACACCCACTGCCGTTCGATAGCTCGTGGCTACGCCACCCACTTCATGGTCAGTTTCTTGCGCTTCTTCGCGCAGTCGAGAAGATAAAGATCGATCAACTTCTGGTAAGGAAGTCCGGTCTCCTCCGCCAGTCCCTTGAAATAATCCACAACTTCCGGACTCAGGTTGATTCCCACGGGCTTTTTCTTGCCCGCGTATGGGTTCTTCACTTCTTTCAACTTGGAAAAATCATATTCCTTCTTCATAAAATCGAGTCTCCCTCTTGGTTGCCTTCCGCGCGGAAATAATCCGAATCAGGGAATCGGAGTCCCGGTAGCAATGAACGACGACCAGCACCCTTGCCGCTGAACTCACTCCGAGAAGGATGAACCGATCTTCTTCCTCCGAATGTTCTGGATCATGGAATAAGCGTCCACGCAAATCGTCAAAAACACTCTGCGCCTCTTCGAACCAGACTCTGTGCTTGGTCCGATTGCTCTTGTTCTTCCGTTCGTCCCAGTCGAATCGGAGCATATCTAGATATTATCTAGATACAGGAGCGTTGGCAAGGGAGGGGCTTTGGGCTGGCCTGTTAATCACCTGCGGAGATTCTGTCTTCTCGCAATACTCACTCTCAACCACCCTATTTCACCAGCTCAATCTTCCCGACATGCAAAACTTTCTTCTCGGCATCAAACTTCCCACTCACGAGCACATGCGCGGCAGGAAAATTCTTAACCGCCTCAGGATTCTCAACAATCCAGATCGCCCGAGTATCATCGGCGACAAACACAGGCCGCTGCGGCTTCCACTCGGGATGCCCCACGGCAGCACCCCCACGCCAACACTTCTCCACGCAGTCAGCGCGCCCAGGCCTGGTGTGCTCCGCCCCACAAGCCTCGTCGCTGATCCACCCCGTCTTGGCCCCGCCACTTTCCTGCCCCAACCCCGCCGCCGCCCCTGCCAACCCGCAAACCACCAGCCCAACAATCGCGAACTTCTTCATTCTCAACCCCCATGCAACGCGTCGCGCCCGCCATTCTCACTCAACCGACCGTCATCCACAATCTTTTCCCGGCCTTTGTAGGGGCGCGACACGTCGTGCCCGGCTTCTCCTCGGCGGGTGGACCACCCTTAACCCACCCAAAAGGTCTTGAATTTCTGGACGACCGACGCCTGAAAGGGGGTGCTGCCCCATCCTTTCGTGCCTGGCTTTGCAAGGGTGGGTCTTCTCTTCGTTTTTCCCGCGCCGATTGCCACGGCCTCCCCTCTATCTCATTGCAGCCGAACCACTTACAGTTATCACTTGACAAACAAGGGAAGTATGCTACAATGGTTACAGTCTGGTGAGCACGTTTCCACCTGCTCTCCCATATATGAGCGCCCGCCCCGCGGTCCTGATAAAGCCTTTAGGATCAGTCTATCCAACCCTTCCCAAGGATCGCCGTTCAACTTGGTCCGCCCCGTTGCCAGCAACCGCCTGCTCTGCCCTGATCTCTTCTCGCGTTTCCTCTGTGTACTCCGCGTTGAAACCCCACTCTCCAATTTCGCCCAAACCGTCCCGGTCGCAGCGTCCGATAATATCTCCGCTAACTCCCTTTAGAATGAGCACTTCCAAAAGTGTATCAAAACAAAGGACTTTAACTGCCTTCAGAATGAACACTTGTGAAAAACCCAGGGGAGGGTCGCATTATCGTTAACCAGGTTACGGTTAACCGGCCGCATCAATCTCACTCCAAGGCGGGACTCACACCCCTCCGGGCTCTTCCCGTTACTCACTACTCACCACCCACCACTCACTTTCTTCCCCTTGAAACCAATGCCCCAATGGGCGCATCCTTACCTATGTACGTGCAAGAAAGGCCCGGCGGCCCGGGAATCAGGTACTCGCCATGCGCCGCTTCCTGATTGCCATTGTTTCTCTCGCGGTTCTTCCCGCGATCGGCCAGGCACAGGGCCGAGGCGGTGGAATGATGGGTGCCCATGCGGCCTTTTCCGCTCCAGCGCCCCATGCGGTCGCGCACTCTGCGCCTTCCGCGGCGACCCATGCCACCTCGGCAAGTCACGCCTACACTGGCAGCCATTACGTTCGCACCCGTTCTGGCGCCGTAGTCGCCCGCGCGCCACGCACGACCGCAGCTCCCGTGCGAAGCACCGGCCCCACACGAAGAATTCTTTCCCAAGACATTGCTGTCCCAGGCTTGGGCTTCGATTACACCCACTTCGCGGGCACACACCCGGGCAACAGCAATCGAAACCGCAATGGCCAGTTCGTCGGAGCGTATTTCCCGTTTTTTGGCGGCGGCTACTACACGCCTCTTTTCCCCGACGACGCAGATGAAGCACCCGCAGCCGAAGGGCAGCAAGCGGACAACGGCGAACCGGACACCGGGCAATATCCAGGCCGTTCGCGCTATGACGATTCGCAGCAAAACTACCCGGCGCAAACTTACGAGCCCGCGCCGGAGTCCCGTGCCCAACGCGAATCCGAGGAATATGTTTTCGTTCGCCGCGATGGCACGGTATTTTTTGCGGTAGCCTACGCTTGGGAAAACAGCACGCTCCGCTACGTCACCAACGAAGGCGTCCGCCATCTCTTAACCAGCGACAAACTCGACCTCGACGCCACGAAACAATTCAACGAACAGCGCGGCCTCGATTTCCGCACCCCTGTCCCCACCGCCTGATTCCAAAAAATGTCCCCCCAAAATTCGACCGAAGCGCGGCTAACAAAGCCGGCTCTGAATTTTCCCGTCCATGTCGAATATTTAGTTCAACGGCAAAGATTTTCGCCGCCTAGAAATGTTATTTCTTCGCAGGCTCAGGCATCACGTAACCCGAATGAGCAGGCAATCCAGCTCTCTCGAGCTGCACGGTCGTGTGGTCAATGTGAAATTCATTCGCCGCTTTCTCCTGAATCGCGGCGAGCAGGCGCTCGCACTGGTCGAGGTGCATATCCGGAATGCGGGCATGCAAACTGAGCGCGTTGTGCCCGCCGCCGAGCGACCAGATGTGCACGTCGTGCACTTCCTGCACGCCCTCGACAGTCAGAATGGCCCGCGCCACTTCTTCGACGCGCATCTCGCGCGGCCGCCCTTCGAGCAGGATGTGCGAGGACTCGCGCAATATGCCGATGCTGGACCACAACACCAGCACGCCGATGGCGATGCCGAGCAGTGGATCGATCCAAAGCGCCCCAGTCATGTGAATCGCAATCGCGCCAACGATAATCGCGATATTGGAAAGGGCATCGCCGAAGTTGTGGACCAGAATGCTGCGCAAGTTTAAGTCGCCGCGCCCGCGCACCAACGCGAGAGTGATTCCGCCGTTTACGGCGAGCGCAGCGAGCGAAGTCCAGATCATCCAGCTCTCAACGACGTGGACCGGCGCACGCAGGCGTTCAAATGCTTCGTAGCCAAGCCACATCGAGAGAATAACGAGCAGGATGGCATTCGTGAACGCCGCGAGAATTCCTGCGCGGTGATAGCCATACGTTTTTTCGCTGTCCGCGGGGCGCTCGGCCCAGCGCATCGCGAGCCAGGAAATTCCCAGCGCGGGCACATCCGAGAGATTGTGCACGGCGTCGTTCAGCAGCGCGACGGACTTGCCGAGAACGCCGCCAAATATCTCGGCAACCACCAGGCCTAGCGTGGCCACCATGGCCCAGCCGAGCACGGAAGGCCGCAACGGCGGGTGCGAATGGCCATGGTGATCATGCCCGTGCGGATGGTGCACGTGGCCGTCGTGATGGCCGTGTTCGGGGTCGCCGTTGTGAGAGTGGTCGTGCATCCGGTCAGTCCATCTGCTCCGCAGACTTCATTTTACGCGACTGCAGCACTTTGCGCAGAGTTCGCGTAAAGATAAAACCGGACAGGCAGGAGTGTTCCCTTCGCGCAGCTGCCCTCGAAGCTCCCTTCGAAGCTCAGGGCAAGCAGGGTAAACAGAGCAAGCCTTCGCGGATCACAGCGAGCCTCCGCGGCGCTGGGCAAGCCTTCGTTTCTCGCGACTTCGCTCAGGCTAAACCTTCGCTTCTCAGGGCAAGCCTGTGCTACAAATGCTGCGGGCCAAACTGGGTTGCTGCCCGCTTAGTGGGAAGTTTGACACGTCCCCAGCGCGAATTCATTGACGCTGTTGGCGGCGGCTGCCAACATCGAACTAGCTTCCCTTTCCGCTTGCAACGCGGCGGGAATGGCCTGCGCACGGCTGTGCGTTGAGGGGCATGACGGTTCCCATCGCAAAACTGAGTTTCTGGGGAGTTCGAGGGTCGACGCCGACGGTGGATCCCGCGACGTGGCGCTACGGCGGGAATACGCCGTGCCTCGAATTAATCGCACCCGACGGCACGCAATTCATTCTGGATTGCGGGACGGGGCTGCGCATGCTGGGAAGCCGCTGGGGCGCGCCGAACGGCGGAGGAAATCCCGAGACGCACATTTTCGTGACGCACTATCACTGGGATCACATCCAGGGAATTCCGTTTTTTGCGCCGCTTTATGCGGAGAACAATGAATTTCATTTTTACAGTTTCCGCTCGAAGTTTCTGGGGCGCGACAGCCTGAAGCAAGTGTTTGAAGCGCAGATGGCGCTGCCGTATTTTCCGGTGGATATGTCCGCGATGAACGCGAAACGCAAGTTCAAGGAAGTAGAAGGCGGGGACACGTTCACGATCAAGGAAAACAAGATCACGGCGCGGTGGCTGAACCATCCGCAGGGGTGCCTCGGTTTTCGCATCGAGACCCCGGCGGGCACGGTAGTCTATGCGACGGACAACGAGCCGGGCGATCCCAAGCTGGACGAGAGTTTGCGCGAGCTAGCGGCGGGCGCGGACATTTTCATTAATGATGCGCAGTTCACTCCGGAGCAACTGGCGACAACGCGCAAGGGCTGGGGACATTCGTCCTGGCGCGAGGGAGTGCGGCTGGCACGAGAAGCCGGAGCAAAAACGCTGGTGCTGTTTCACCACGATCCGGACTCGACCGACCGCATGGTGGATTCGATTCTGCGGCAGGCGCGCGAGGAATTTGATTCCGTGTTTGCGGCAAGCGAAGGCATGGTGATCACGCTGGGGACGTCGGGAGACAGCGTGCAGGCGCACATGCCCGGGACGCGCACCTCCTCACGGCGCGAAGCGCAATTTAACGCGAAAGTTTCCGGAGTGACCGAAGGCGGAAAAGACTTTCAGGAAGAAACGGTGGTGCGCGACATTTCGCTGCAAGGCGCGCTCATCTCACTGAAGAACCTGCCCAGGCTGCAATCGGAATTGCAAGTGACCATGGAGACGCCGGGTGAAGATGGCCTGCAGACCATGCGCTTGAAGGGCTACGTGGTGCGCATTGACGCTGCCGTTGAGAAGGGGCACGTCGCGGTCGGAGTTGTTTTTACTGATTAAGTTCCTCGTGAGTACAAACCAATTTCCTGCCTCATTGATCAGGGAAGACTCCAGAGTTCCGGATAGCGGAACAGTATCCGGTTACCGCCGTTGTGAACTGTTTTCGTTGCGTTCCCAGCGTGGAAGAACTCCCGGATTACTTCCGTGTTGCCGACAATGGGGGAGCAACAGACATAATTCGCGCCAAATGCTGTTCGCAGCGGCTAACCCTTGGCCCTCGCTCGCGTCCATGTTTCACTTGGACGAGGGCATTTAGATGCTTGCTCATAATCGGCAAATGCGCCGCGCTTTGCTTATTGGAATCGTTGTTCAGCTTAGGAAGTAAGAGAACTTCCACCAAATGACAATGGCAACGATCGCAGGGACTGCAAAGACGAGCAGAGCAACTGGAGCCTCATCCTTGACGGAGTAGCCGGCCTTGTTGACGCCGAACCACATATTGACCAGCCAGCGGGAGATCCTGCCAATCGGGCGCCAAAGCTTCATCAAGCAGGTTGGGATTCTTGTCCGTAAAGGCGCGATAGAGGGCTTCGACCGAGTTGACTTCCTGGCGAGCGAGGGGAACAAAGTCTTCCGCCCCTCCTAGTTCTGTCTCTTTCTGTGTTTTCTCTTCATTGGCAGTCTGATCCATCAAGCATGGGCGGACGATCGAGTCGAAACTGACAGCAGGTCGGATAGACCGATCCTGCGCAAAAATTCCGCTCGCACACGGTCGGCCATCGCATTCACGACTTCGGCGCCGTCTTGCGTCGGGTCGATGTGCACGCGGAAAGGTCTCTTGCCAAAGGGCGCGTCGACCACCTTCACGATAGCGTCTGCGACCGCAGAGACATCCGCATCGGCCGGCACGATGGAGCTGAAGCCCTTGAGCACCTGGTCCGCGAATCCCGCATAGGGGCCCGCTTCATATTCAGCGGCTCGTGCTTTATCCGCGGGCGTCCCAGCGTGCGCGAAATGATTTGTGCCGCCGGTGAAGGCACCCGGAACGATGATCGAAGTCTCGATACCCCAACGTGTCAATTCGCGCGCGTAGATTACCGCCAGGGCATCCATGCCGGCCTTGGCCGCGAAGTATGGCGCCAGATAGGGAGGAGTTCCACCCGCGGCGCTACTGCTGGAGACCCAGACGACGAGGCCTTGCTTCTGCTTGCGCAATTGAGGCAGGGCTGCGCGGTTCACGCGTTGGGTGCTCAGGACATTTACGTCGTAGAGTTCCGCGAGCTGTTCGGGCGTGAACGCTTCGGCTGGACCAAAGACCATATGGCCGGCATTGTGGACGATGACGTCGAGGCGGCCGTTCTCCGCGATGATTCTGAGGATGCCAGCGTCGACGGATTTGTCTGAGACAACATCTAGCTCGACAGTGCGCAGATCAACGCCGTGTTTCGCGGCGTACTCATCAGCCAGCGCTACCTGAAGAGCGTTGCGGCCCTTTGTATCTCGCATCGCGGCGTAGACGATGTGGCCTGCCGTAGCAAGTGCCCGCGAAGCAAGAGCACCAAAGCCGCTTGATGCTCCGGTGACGACGATTACTTTCTTCATGACTATCTCCTTTTTTTTGTGACTGGCTCTGTCCAAAGGAAGAACGGATTTGATCAGTGACGCAAAGTCAGACCATGCCTCCGTTGGCACGAAGCAGCTGGCCATTGATCCAGGAGCCGTCGGGACCGGCGAGAAACGCGACGGCGGCGGCGATGTCTTGCGGCGTACCCAGGCGTTCCAGAGGGTTCATCTTCGCCATGCGGTCGATGAGCTCCTGCGACTTGCCGTTCAAGAACAGGTCGGTCGCGGTCGGGCCTGGCGCGATAGCATTGACGGTAATTGATCGGCCGCGGAGTTCCTTGGAGAGGATGGCGGTCAGAGTTTCGACGGCGGACTTGGTTGCGGAATAGATCCCATATGTCTCGAGCCTGAGGCCGATGACGCTGCTGGAAAAATTGATGATCCGTCCACCGGTGCGAAGCCGTTTGGCTGCTTCGCGCAGACCGTTGAATGTGCCCTTCAGATTTACGGCGATCAGGCGGTCAAACATCGCGTCATCCGTAGTGGCGATGCTCGACTGCGTCAGGATTCCGGCGTTGTTGACCAAGACGTCGACGCCACCGAACTCCTTTTCAGTTGCGTCAAACATGCGTGCCACCTCGGCTGGTTTGCTGACATCGGCTTGCACGGTTATCGCGTGCCCTCCAGCTGCTTTGATTTTTGTGGCGAGTGCAGCAGCTTCCGCTTCGCTACCTGCGTAGTTCGCAACTACGGAGAAGCCGTCTTGCGCAAGCCGCTCCGCGACCGCGGCTCCGATACCGCGGGATGCTCCCGTAATGATTGCCGTTCTTGTCACCATGGTTCTCCCTCCTGGCTTTCCAATTTGTCCAAGTTCGTTGGCATCTGTTTGGATACTGGCGCGTGCCATTTGGCCCATGCATTGTTAGAATGTCCAGCATGCGCGATGTGCATCTACGGAACCTGGATCTGAATCTCCTGCAGCCACTCCATGCGCTGCTTGAGGAACGGCACGTGACCCGCGCAGCCAGGCGCAGTTTCTTGAGTCAACCAGCCATGAGCCGGGCGTTGGAGCGGCTACGCGAGATGTTCGGAGATGCTCTCCTCGTTCGCAGTGGACGCGGCTACGAGCGCACGGTTCGGGGAGAACGTTTGCTCCGGGAGTTGGAGTCCCTCATGCCTCGACTCGAGGCCATGGTGGGAGGAGAAGAATTCGTTCCAGCACAGAGCCATGAACGATTCCGCATGGCGCTGACTGACCACGCATCCGTGATTCTGATGCCATCGCTCCTGGCACTTGTAAGGAGAGCAGCGGCTCACGTAAGGCTTGAAGTATCCGCGTGGCGAACGGAAGCATATGAGGATGTCGCAGCGGGCAGAATTGACACCGCTCTCAGTGCAGAAGAAGCGCCTCCTGCGCTGGAAAGCGAAGTACTCTTCAACTTGGATTTTGTTTGTCTGGTGGGTTCCGCTCAGCGAGTTCGCACGCGCCGCTTTACGCTGAAACAATATCTGCAATTTCAGCACGCGCAGGTCGAAACGTTGGAGGGCCAACAAACCCTGGTGGATCGCCCTCTCGCGCAGCTTGGCGCGAAGCGGCGTGTGGCGCTCACTCTTCCATTCTTTGTGCCGGCGATCTTTGCGATCGCCCAAACGGATTTGATCCTAACTGTGCCTCGCAAACTGGCAAAAATTACCGCTGCGATAGCTGGTGTACGCGTGGTGGAGCCTCCTCGCGAGATTAAAGCCTTTCCGTATTTCATGGCATGGCATCCGCGACTGACTGGCGAACCTGCGCATGCATGGTTCCGCGACCAACTGAGGATGGCTGCCCGGACAATTTGAGCCGTCGGGGGCGACAGTGTTCCTCACATTGGATAAATTACGCTTCACTTTGTGCTAGCTTGGCAGGGGCAATTTTGCACTTCGTCGGAGAGTGTGGGGCAGCACACGCTTCCTAGAGCGCATACTTCCTATTGAGGATCAGCCATCGGAACGCCAGCCAATTCCACTGAATCCGTAGACGCGGCGTCTTCATTTCGCTCAGAAATGAATGAGCCGGCGATTCAGGCGACAGCGACAGCCTTCCTCGTTCTTTTTAGCATCGTGGGACTAGCTCTTTGGGGACTTCCTTATTATTACGATTTCATGGTTCAGCAATTCGGCTGGACGCGCGCGCAAGTCACGTCCGGCAATGCGTTGAGCAAACTTGTGGTTGGACCGATCTTCGGCTTTATAGCTGGATGGCTTGTGGACCGGTTCGGCCCTCGGCGTTTGATGATGGCGGGGATTTTGATGGCTGGAGCCGCGCTTATCGGATTGGGCAGCGTGTCCACGCTAGGAATGTTTTACTTTTTCTACTTTTTCAATGCGTTGGGCTACGTTTGCGGCGGGCCGTTGCCGAATCAAGTGCTGCTGACGCGCTGGTTTCAAAAGTCGCGTGGCAAAGCAATGGGGATTGCGTACCTCGGCATTGGATTGGGAGGGGCGGTCGTTCCGTGGATCTCACATTACCTTGTGCAGCATTTTGGATGGCAGGCAGCGCTTCGGTGCCTGGGATTGCTTGTCATTGCGATTGCTTTTCCGCTGGCGCTCTTTGTGAAGGAGCCACAGGTGTCGCGCCCAATCGTCCCCGCCAAGGGCAGCGGTTCGTGGACCAGCGCTTTTAGGAGCGGACCTTTGTATTTGTTGATCGCGGGAAGCATGTGTTCCATAGCGGTCGTGAGCGGAACGCAGCAGAATCTGAAATTGTTTCTGACCATGGACGTGCATTACGGGCAGGGACAAGCAACGCGGTTGTTGTCCCTTGTACTGGCCTCGAGCATGGCGGGGCGTTTGCTGATGGGCTGGCTGGCGGACCGCTTTGCGAAGAAGTACGTCATGATTTTAATTTACGTGATTGTCGCGGGGGCGATTCCGTTTTTGTTCGCAAGCGGATCGCCGCCTATGATGTATGCGTTTGCGATTCTGTTTGGGATTGGCCTGGGCGGCGACTATATGATCGTGCCGTTGATCACCGCGGAGATTTTCGATGCGCAATTGCTCGGCAGATTGCTGGGAGTCATTCTGACGGCCGGCGGGATCGCAGAAGCCGTTGCTCCCTGGGTTGTGGGGCGCATCCGGGATGTCACCGGCAGCTATTCGCGGGCATTTGTTTTCTTGATTGCGGCGGCGTTGTTGAGTGCGCTGGCAGCGGCGTTCTTACCCAAACGCGCGGTGCGCGCGTGAGCGCGGTTCCGATCCTGCGGCTGGGCGCAGTCAAGGACGTGCGCCTCCTCAAAGACCATCTCCGCTCTCGCGGCCTGCATATTCCGTGCGATACCGAATTGCTTGCGGGAGCGGAGTCACCTCTGCTTCAGCCGCTCGAGCGCGGCGGCTTCAAATTTTGCAACCGGATCGCCGTGCAACCGATGGAGGGCTGGGATGCGCATCCAGACGGCAGCCCAAGCGAATATACGCAGCGCCGCTGGCGGCGATTCGGGAGCAGTGGCGCGAGCCTCATTTGGGGAGGCGAAGCGGTCGCCGTCTCGCACGAAGGCCGGGCGAATCCGAATCAACTTGTTATTGCGCCACACACTCTTGCTGGTTTGGCGAAGCTACGAGCCGCGCTGATTGAATCTCATCGGGAGACGACCGGAAGCGATGAAGCGCCGCTTATCGGGTTACAGCTCACGCATTCGGGGCGCTACTGCCGCCCCAGCGTCCACGATCGGCCCGAGCCGAAGATTCTCTATCACCATCCGATCCTTGATGCGAGAGTTGGCCTGTCTGGCGATTCGAAATTATTGACGGACGAACAGATTGGCGGAATTGTTGAAGACTTTCATCGCGCGGCGCGCGCGGCGCGCGATTTGGGTTTTGATTTTGTGGATATCAAACATTGCCACGGCTATCTCGGGCACGAATTTCTGAGTGCGCATACGCGGTCTGGAAAATACGGAGGCTCTTTCGAGAACCGCACGCGCTTTCTTCGCGAAGTTGTGAAAGGTGTGCGGTCGGGCGCTCCCGGATTACAGATCGCGGTGCGTCTCTCTGCGTTTGACTCCGTGCCGTACCGGCCGGATCCCGGGACATCGGTTCCGGGGAAAATGGGAATCGGAATCCCCGAGCCGCATGGACATCTGATTCCTTATCATTGGGGCTTTGGGGTGAACGAATCTTGTCCCACGGAGATGGACCTCTCCGAAACGAAAAAGTTTCTTGCGCTTCTTGAGGATCTCAAAATTGTGTTGGTCAACTTGACGGCCGGAAGTCCCTACTACAACCCTCACATCCAGCGTCCGGCATTTTATCCGCCCTCGGACGGCTATCATCCGCCGGAGGATCCGCTCGTTGGCGTGGCGCGGCAAATGGAAATGGTGCGAGAGCTGAAATCGCAGCTTTCGAAGATGATTATTGTGGGGACAGCGTACAGCTATCTGCAGGACTTTCTCCCTCATGTGGCCCAGGCGGCCTTGCGCGAGGGGTGGGTCGATTTTATCGGGATGGGGCGCATGATTTTGCCTTATCCCGGGCTGCTGCTTGACGCTGCGGAAGGGAGGTCCGTCCAACACCGGCTGGTTTGCAGAACGTTCAGCGACTGCACCACCGCGCCTCGCAAGGGCTTGCCATCCGGCTGCTATCCTTTGGACGAGCATTACAAAACTTCTGAGCTCGCGGCAAAACTAAAAACAGCGAAAGCGATAAGACGATGAACTCAGCGTCGCCGTTCGATCGGCAGCGAAAACATCGCAAGGTACAGGGCATCGCGGCTGCGCTGCTTCCGTTCGAGAGCGACGGCAGCGTGGCCGTGGACGCGTTTCAGAAACATTTAGTAGCCACGCAGCGCGCGGGACTCACGCCGGCGGTCAACATGGACACGGGCTATGTGAATTATCTTTCGGAAGCGGAGAAGTTGAGCGTCTTGGAGTGGACCCGCGAGGCTTTGGGAGAGAATGTGCCGTTTGTTGCGGGCGCTTATATCGAGGGACAGAGCGGACGAGTCGCCGAGCTCTATCGTAAGCAAATGGATCTCATCGCCGGATTAGGCGGCACTCCAATACTGTTTCAGACGAGCCAGCTTCATGGAAAATCCGCCCAGGAGAAAGCGGAGATTTACCGGGAAACGTGCCGCGGATATCCAGCCGTTCTGGCTTTCGAACTGGGACGAATGTTTGCTCCCAATGGCGAGATTTTTGACACCGAGACCATCTTGCGTTTGATGGAGATTCCAGAGATCAAAGGAATCAAGCATTCTTCCCTGGATCGGTTCGTCGAATTGGAACGGCTGTCGCTGCGCGACGTTCGCAGGCCAGACTTTCGCATTTACACGGGAAATGATCTGGGCATCAATATGATCGAATATGGATCCGACTATTTGCTCGGACTGGCAACCTTTGCTCCGGAAAAGTTCGCGGAGCGCGACCTTTACTGGGAGAAAGCCGATCCCCGGTACTTTGCCCTGTCCGATGCGCTGCAGTATTTGGGAAATGCCGCATTTCGCGAACCGGTGCCCGCTTATAAACATTCCGCAGCGGTTTTCCTGCACCTGGCTGGGAGAATCCCCAGCAACAAGACTCACCCGAAGAACACGGTGCGCCCCACCTGGGAGGAAGAACTGATGCGCGATTGCTTGCGGCGATTGGGTGGGTGAGCAGTGACGCGGCGACCGGCAAGTGGCTCTGTGGATTCAGTATCCGGAGTACAATCAGCGAAGACGCAACTCCGAGGAGACTTCGCGCAAGATGGGCGCCTTTTCCACTTTGGAGACATCCTGGCAAGATGCCCGCTACGGCGTGCGTATGCTGCGGAAGAATCCTAGTTTCACTGCGGCAGCTGTTCTCACCATCGCGATCGGCATCGGCGCCAACACTGCCATCTTCACTCTTTTCGACGCCATACTTCTCGAGTCTTTGCCCGTCCGCGAGCCGTCGCAACTTGTTCTCTTCTCGGATAGCACCGCAGAAGGTGCGCAAACCAGCACTTCGCCGCCGATCGGGCAATGGGGGCGTTTCAACAAGGAGTCTTACGAATATCTGAAGTCGCAGGCGTCGCCGTTCGAGTCGTTGTGTGCGTTCCGCAGCGGCACGGCGACGGTCAGCGTTCGCATGCCGGGGGAGAACAGGAAATTATTTTGCGACTCTTGGCGTGGATGCCGCCCTCGGGCGCACGCTTTCCGACAAGGATAACTATCCGAACGCTCCGCCGGTCGCGGTCGTAAGCAACGGGTATTGGAGGCAGCGTCTTAACTCCGACCCATCAGCGGTGGGCAGAGTCGAAATTCTGAATGGCTTGCCGGCTACCATCGTCGGCGTAGCACCCCCGGAATTCTTTGCAAGCGCTTCGGCAGCAGGTGGAAGCGAGTCTTGACGAGGAGCGGCTTACCGCACGGTTGGTCAGTTTTTTCGGGGGGATTGCGCTATTTCTGGCGTGTATAGGGTTGTACGGTGTGACAGCGCAGGGCGTTCTGCGCCGAACCAGGGAGATCGGCGTGCGCATGGCGCTGGGCGCGCGGCGGCGAGACATTCTTGGCATGATTCTCCGCGAGACGGCATTGTTACTCTGCGCCGGTCTGCTGCTTGGGCTTCCCTTGTCCTACCCAGCTTCGCGGGCGATTTCCAGCCAGCTTTTTGGGCTAGGTGCCGGAGACATTTTTTCATTCATTATCGCGGTCGCGATGCTCGCTGCGGTGATGGCTCTAGCTGGATTCTTGCCAGCGCGGCGAGCGAGTCGGGTCGACCCCATCGTCGCACTGCGCGATGAATAATTTGTTCCCCGCATTCGGAATTACCCTAGACAAAGAGAGCTGGAATTCTCCCACAACGGCGTGCAGGTTCGCTTCTGGGAAATCGAGAACTCCCATCGGGACTCCCACGAACGGCGAGTTCGTCATAAGATACGCAGCACTTTGAGGCACAGAAGCAAATACGATGGCGTTGTCGTCGGCTCTGGCCCGAACGGATTGGCCGCGGCTATTGTACTGGCGCGCGCGGGGCGATCGGTTTTGGTGCTTGAAGCCGAGGAGCGAATTGGCGGGGGGGTGCGTTCGCAGGAGTTGACGCTGCCTGGATTCACGCACGATGTGTGTTCGGCGGTGCATCCGATGGCGGTTGCTTCGCCGTTTTTGCGAACGCTGCCATTGGGCGAACACGGGCTTGAGTGGATTTATCCGCGAATTCCGCTGGCGCATCCGTTTGACGATGGGAGCGCGGCGATTCTTGATCGATCCATCGAGAAGACGAGTGAATTGCTGGGAGCGGATGGAGAGGCTTATCAAAGGCTTGTTGGGCCGATCGTTGAAAAGTGGGGCTTGCTTGAAGATTTTATTTTGGGGCCGCTTGGGATTCCGCGGCATCCGGTGGTGGCTGGCCTGTTTGGATTGCATGCGCTACAGTCGGCGACTCGGCTGGCAAAATCCAATTTCAAATCGGAGGTGGCTCGGACGCTTTTTGCGGGACTGGCGGCTCATTCGTTGATGCCGCTCGAGTCGTGGGGAACTTCGGCGGTAGGGCTTGTGATGGGAGCGCTGGCGCATGGACGAGGGTGGCCGATTGCGAAAGGTGGCTCGCAGCGGATCGCGGACGCTATGGCCTCCTATCTGCGTTCGCTGGGCGGAGAGATTGTTACCGGAGTGCGCGTTCGCTCGCAAAAAGAGTTGCCGCCTTCCAAAGTTGTTTTGTGCGACGTGTCGCCGCGCGGATTGATGGAAATTGCTGGAGAGAGTTTTCCGGCCAGCTATCGTCGTGCTCTTGAGAAATTCGTGTATGGTCCCGGCGTGTTCAAAGTGGATTGGGCGCTGCGCGGCCCGATACCTTGGAAGGCGCGGGAGTGCGCGGAGGCAGGGACAATACATATCGGAGGGACGATGGAAGAGATTGTCAGCTCCGAGAGCGAATGCTGGAGGAATAAGATTTCCGAGCGGCCGTATTTGCTGCTCGCACAATCGAGTCTCTTTGATCCTTCGAGGGCGCCGGCCGGTTGCCACACGGCCTGGGCGTATTGCCATGTTCCGAGCGGGAGTGTTGTCGACATGACGGAGCGAATTGAGGCGCAGGTCGAGCGGTTTGCGCCAGGCTTCCGGGAACAGATCCTCGCGCGCTCCACGAAATCGCCCGCGCAGATGGAGCAGGGTAACGCGAATCTTGTGGGCGGAAGTATCTCCGGAGGGGCAAATTCGTTGCGTCAGCTTTTTCTGCGCCCCACATCGCGGTTTTATGGAACGCCAGTGAAAGGATTGTTTCTTTGTTCGGCGTCCACGCCCCCGGGAGGCGGCGTGCACGGAATGTGCGGTTATCATGCAGCGACGCGGGCGCTCAAAGGGATCACCTGAGCCTGAGGAAAATTTCCAGTTGGTCCGTTTTGTGAATGCTGTCGGTATTGGCAGACACAATTTCCAGACGGAGGTTTTGAATGGGCGCTGAAACGCAGCCCGAAATCACCCGGAGGAGCCGCAAATTGCGCGGTAGAGACTGGCTCTCCGCGTTGCCTTCCGATTCTGTTCTGTCTACTCGGCCGCTGCGGCCAATTATCTTGTGGAGTGCAGCGCTGGATTCAGGAGTATCCGTTCAACCGCTGATCGAGAAGCGCGGGTATTTCATTCCCTGTAAGCAGATTTGCAATTTCGCGGGATGGTGCTCAATCGGAGGCTAGCTTACTTCGGCGATTTTTTTGTCGAGGTGGGCGAGGGCCGCTTCAAGGGACTTGCGGTGATTCGGGTTTGTCGCGGATTCGAGGTCATGGACGATTCGGATTCGGGAAAGCTTCAGGTCTTTGCATTCCAGCTCGCGGCGGAGTTGTTCCGGGCTTTTGCTGTTGTTGCCGTAATGCCCGTGCGGAGCTTCGCCTGCTTCCACTTGTGCTTCTACGTCTTTGCTTTCCCAGCCTCGCGCCATACCGTTAGTTTGACACATTTTGCAGCAGGAGCGTGTGTTTATCCGCGAGAAAGTTGGTGGGCGGCTCAGGCGCTGGCGGCGCGGCTCCGCCGCAAAACAGGACGCTGCGTGCGCATAATGGCGGCGAGTGCGCTTTGCGCGTCGCGGGCCCGCTTCTCGGCAAAAATGCCCTGATAAGAAAACTCGGCGGCATTGCCTGGCCAGCGGACCTGCAAAATCCTCCGTGACATTATCCGTGAGGTGCTTGCGGAGGAAATTTCCGCAGCGGGAATGACCAGAAGCGGCTGGAAATGCGAGTCCAGCGCATAAATGTGTTCCGTGCCGACAAAAAGTTGGACGGACGCGGGACGAGCATTGCGGGCTTGATACCTTCCGCCATTTACGATGGCATGAGCACCAAGCTCGCGCGCTTTTTCCTCTGCGATGGAATGTGACGGCACGGGAGGCAGGAGAATTGCCGCAAGAAACATGACGAGACCGGCGATTGCAGCGAACCAACTATTCCAAAGGCTGAGCGGAAGAACCACGAGCGCGGCGCCCGCAAAGCCCAGAACGATGCGGAAAGCCGTCCACGAAGAAGGACTATGGCGAATTTGCAGGAGCCTGGGAGTGTTGTGAACGACCGCAAACAGCATGCCGATCGCGGCGCTGCGAAGCCTCGATTGCGTTTCTTCGGGCTGAGAAGTCGAAGTGGCTGGGGCCGTACTCATTCTACCTCGTTAGATTACGCGCGCGGCTTCACGGTTTCAACGAATGTATCTCACGCATGCGCGCGAAAGCCCGCCGGACGTGCGGGACAGTGATCGAGCCGCCGACGATCAGTGCGACATTGAGTGCGTCAATGACTTCTTCACGCTTCCAGCCTTCCTCCCCGCAGCGAACGAGATGATACGTGATGCAATCGTCGCAGCGGAGAACGGCGGACGCGACGAGGCCCATAAGTTCCTTCGTTTTCGAGCCGAGGGCGCCTGGCTCGTAGGCCTGATGATCGAGAGCGAAGAAGCGCTTCATGCCGAGGTGGCCGCAATTCAGGATTTCCTCGTTCAAGTCGGCGCGAGATTTCTGAAAATCGTCGAGACGGTCTGCCATGATTCCTCCGAGAGTGGCGCGGCTATTATGAGGCAAATCGGGTTGTCCGCGCGGGACGCGAATTGGTTTTTGCTCTGGTGCAAAACAGAGTTGGCGATCGCGCGATGGTTAGTCCGCGACTGCCGCGAGAGCTTTTCCCACAAGTTCTCGTGCGCCGGACTTGCCGGCCAAAATCAGATTTGCCCATTCCGCTCCCACCTGCGATAAGCGGACGGATTCGCTGGTGAGCGATTCCGGGCCGCCGGAATCGGCACCTCCAAAATAAACGCGGTCCATGGGCTGCGCTGCCGCGATGCGGTTCTTCGTGTACTGTCCAGGGACGGACATGAACATGGGATGGCCGCGCCGGTAGATGCGGACCTCGATTGGCTCGACATTGAACTCGGGAAGGACTTTCTGGAAGTCGGTGAGAACGCGAGCGGCGAGCGTTTTGCAGTCTTCTTCGTCGAGCAGTGTGGAGCGCTGTTCCTCGCCGAGCGGAGTGTAGAAGGAAAGGATATTATTTTTTTGTTTGTAGCCGGAATCGTCGCGGACGGTCCAGTCGGCGACGATGAAGTCGGTAAAGGAATTGCCGGGGCACCAATTATCGTAGCCGCGATTGTAGACGGGCCTATCGAAGATAAGGTTGACGACGGGATACGGTGCATACCGCGTGCGGCGCATGGCGGTTCGCTGCTCGGGGGGCAGGCCGAGGACGACGCGCGAGGTGATGTGTTTCGGCGTACACATCAGGACGGCTTTCGCGGAAACGGTGGAGAGTTGTCCTTCACGGAAATAGGTGACGTTCACCGCGTCCTTTTCCTGGACAACGCCAACGACTGTTGCGTCGCTGAGCATGCGGTCTTTGTATTTCGGCTGGAGAATTTCGACGAGCTTGTGCGTGATGCACCCGAGGCCGCCGGGCAAAATGGCCCGCTTGCCGTCGCCGCCGGTGAAAAGATCGTTCGCGTTGTACAGGCCGATGTAAGCCGAAGTGTCTTTCGACGTTGCCGCCCAGTTCGAAGGGCCGAAGATGTCCCACCATTGCTGAACTTCGGGCACGTAGCCCGCCGTGAAATTCGAAAGGGGCAGCGCGTCCAGTTCCGCCATGCGTTCCTTAATTTTTATTTTCAAAACGTCTTCGCGGAATTTTACGAAGCTGGCGACGACTTCTTTCGGATAGGGAAGTTGCGTGATGCCGGTTTTCCAGGTGTCCGGCACGTAGGTCTTATTTACCAGCGTGGGGTCGGGCATGTTCACGAGGGGCAGTTTCAGTCCGATTTCCGAGGCGAGCTGATCGCCCTCATCGCCGCGATACGCGTAGGCAGAGCCTGTGGCGAAGGGCTGGCCGTCAAATTCCTCCTGGTAAGCGTTGCCGCCGAAGTGCTCTTCTTTTTCCAGCATAAGCCAATCTTTGCCACGAAGAAAATAGGCCGCGGAAAGTCCCGCGACCCCTCCGCCGACGATGACGACGTCCGCCTTAGCCTTGGGGCTCGGGTGGTCGAAGTGGTGGCCGTCGCGGACCTGGTGGCAGATTTCAAAATGTTCGCCTTCGACGCGCGGCGCGCCCGTGGATTTGGAATCTTTCGACGTGGAATCCGGCGAAGGAATAAGCGCGGCGTCAACAGGACAGCCCGACGCGACGGAACCGGCGACCACGAACTTGATGAAATTACGGCGCGAGTGCGACATGGAACCTCCTAGGGTCTTTCCAGCAAGTGCTGCGCTTCCGATCCGATACTGCGCATCCGTATGCGATACCAGATGACGATGAGCACTACGGAAACTACAAAAATCAGGGTGGAGATGGCGTTGATTTCCGGCGTGATGCCGCGGCGCAAACGAGCCCAAATTTCGAGCGGCAGAGTATTGTCGCGGCCGAGGAGGAAAAAGGTCACCGCGATTTCGTCCATCGAAAGAGTGAAGATGAGAAGTCCTGCCGCGATGAGGGAAAGCTTGAGATTGGGCAGCGTGATGTGCCAGAAGGTTTGCCATGGCGTTGCGCCCAGGTCGAGCGAAGCTTCTTCCTGGGCGCGATCGAGTTTTTCAAGGCCCGCGAAAACCTCGGTGGTGGCTACGGAAATGAGCGCAGTGCCGTGGCCAAGAAAAACCGTCAGCAGGCTTAGCTGCATACGGGCGAAAACGACGAACATCAGCAAAGAGAGCCCCGTGATGATGCCGGGAAGAATCAACGGGAGCTGAACCAGCCGGCGAAAAAGCGATTTGCCGGGGAAGCTGGCGCGATCGAGAGCCAGCGCGGCGAGCAAACCTAAAATCAAGGAAAGAGCAACGGCGCCCGATGCCACGAGGAGACTGTTGAGCACGGAATCCCAGATGGGGCTGTCGGCGAAGAGCTGGCGATACCAATCCAGCGTGAGCTGCTGCGGCGGAAAGCCGCCGACGCCGTCGCGATTGAACGAATACAGAATGAGCACGACGATCGGCAGGTAAATGAAAGCGAAGACGAGCGCCGAATAAATCGCAAGCAGCGGTGCGCGGCGCGTTGGATACTGGCTGCTCATTTGAAAGACCAATGTCTTTCGAGACGCTCGGTGAGAAACAGCAGGGAAAGGGTGATGCCGAGTATGCAGACGGAAATCGCCGCGCCCAGCGGCCAGTCGTAGGACGCGCCGAACAGCGTCTGCACGATATTGGCGATCATCGTGCCGGAGGAGCCGCCGACGAGAAGCGGGGCGAGGAAATCGCCTAGAGAGAGAACGAACGCAAACGTGGCTCCGGCGAGAAGGCCGGGCATCGAAAGCGGCAGGATCACTCGAAAAAAAGTGGAGGCGGGACCGGCGCCAAGATCCTGCGACGCCTCGACGATCGGGCGGGGGATGTGCTCGAGCGATGCGTAGATCGGAAGAAACACGAACGGCGTGTATATGTGCGTCAGCATCAGCACGACAGCAAACGGGCTATAGAGAAGAAAGCCGACAGGCGCGTGCGTGAAATGAAAGTATTGGAGAAATCCGTTGAGCACGCCGTCGCTGCCGAGGATCGTTTTCCAGGCGTAGCCGCGAACGAGATAGCTGACCCAGAGCGGAACGATCACGAGCTGATAGAGCAATTCCTTGCGCGCGCCGGAATGAAACGAGAGGTAATAAGCGAGCGGGTAGCCGAGCAGGAGAGAGCAGAGCATGACGGAGGCGGCGATGCGCATGGTACGGAAGAGAACTTCCGCGTAGAGCGGGTTGGTGAGAAGCTTTTGATAATTGGCGAGATTCCAGTGATGCACCAGAGTTCCGTCCTGCACGGCCCAGAAGCTGTGGGCAAACATCAACGCGTAGGGAAGCAGCAGGAACAAACCAACCCAGAGAAGCGGCGGCACGGAGACGATCGTTTTGTAAGCGCGCGAGTACATGGCCAAGTCAGTCCGCGACGCGGATAGCGTCCGCAATCGCGAAAACAAATTCGTGTTCTCCCGTGAGTGGACCGGAGGCGGAGAGACGTACGCGCGCAAGCTGGCCTTCGCCGCAATCCACTTCCAGCAGTTCGCTGGCGCCGGCGTAGATTTGCTGCCGGACGACGCCGCGAAATTTAACTTCACTGATCTGCCGCTTGCCATCGGTGCAGAGGCGAATCGCTTCCGGCCTGAGAGAAAAGACCGCGGGACCGTCCGCGTCCTCCAGCGGCCAGCGCAGAGCGCCGCACGTTGCGATGCCGCGGCGGATTTCACCATGTAAAACGTTGGTTTGCCCTATGAAACGCGCGGTATAGGCCGTTGCAGGGCGCGAGTAGATTTCGCGCGGCGAAGCCACCTGCTCGAGCGCGCCATCGCGCAGCAGGGCGATGCGGTCGGAAAGCGCCATGGCTTCTTCCTGATCGTGAGTCACGAAGAGAAACGTGATGCCGATCTCGCGTTGCAGCCCTTTTAGCTCGCTCTGCATTTGCTTGCGCAGATTCGCGTCCAGCGCGGAAAGCGGTTCGTCGAGAAGCAGAAGTTTCGGGCGATTTACGAGGGCACGTGCCAATGCGACGCGCTGTTGCTGGCCGCCGCTCAGGGTGGAGGGACGCGCGCCCGCGAACTCCGCCATTTTCACCATCTTTAAGGCTTCGTTCACACGGCCGGGGATTTCGCTCTTGGGAGCGCCCTGCACGCGTAACCCGTACGCGATGTTATCTCGTACATTGAGATGCGGAAACAACGCGTAGTTCTGGAAGACAGTGTTGACGCGGCGTTTGTACGGCGGAAGCGTATCCAGCCTTTCGCCGGCCATCCAGATTTCTCCTGACGTGGGTTGTTCGAACCCGGCGATCAGCCGCAGCAGAGTGGTTTTGCCTGAGCCGCTTTCCCCGAGCAACGTGAGAAATTCTCCCGAAGCGATGTTCAGTGAAATATTCTTCAAAACCTCGCGTGCGCCAAAACGCTTGGCCACCGCGCGTACTTCGAGCAGTGGACCTTCGGCATCCACGGAAGAATGCTGCGGAATGGCGGCGGAGCTCATTGCGCGGCTTTCACCTCGTTCCAGATTTCGTTGTACTTTGCGCGGCGCGGAACGTCCTGCCAGAAATAAATGCGCTGCATGTATGCGTCAGGATTGTCCATGTGCAGATTTTTCTTTTCCTCGGGCGACATGAAAGCGGCCGCTTCAGGATTGGCGGGTGCATAGCCGGTCACGTCCGTAACCATTTTTTGAGTCTGCGCCTCAATCAGATATTCCAGGAACTGCTGCGCAAGCTCCTTGTGCTGGCTGGCGGCTGTGATCATCAGGTGGTCGATCCACCCAGTTGTGTTCTCTTTAGGGATCAGCTCTTTGATCGGGAATCCCAGCTTACCCAGCTGGTTAGTCATCAGCGGCCAACCCATGGCCATGACCACTTCGTGGTTTTGAAAGAGGTTGGTCAGCTCCCCGCCCGTGGACCAGATCTTGCGAATGTTTGGTTTGAGCTCAATGAGCTTTTTCTTGACAGCTTCGAGTTGCGCGTCCGAGAGATTGTACAACTGTCCGGGATCAGGCTTGTCGTAACCGAGAACTTGAGCCGCCATATAAATGGTGGAGAGGTCGTCCCACACCGAGATTTTATTTTTGAGGATGGGGTCCCACAGGGCTCCCCAGGAATCCGGCTCTTGATCGATCGCCCTGAAGTCGTACAACAGTGGATTGGGGCCCCACATGAAGGGAACGCCATAGGTCTGTCCATTGGCTTTGACGAGCGGCATGCCTGTCAGTTTCGGAGAGATTTGAGAATAGGCAGGGAATTTGGAGAGATCGAGAGGGGCGGCAAGACCGGTGCGCGCAATCATGGTTGCGACGTCACTGGAAGGAGAAATGACATCGTAGTTGGATGCGCTGCCGCCGCGAAGTTTCGCGACAAGTTCGTCGCTCGAACCCATGTAGGCGGCCACGACCTTGCAGTGGTGGGCTTCCTCAAATGCGTGTACAAAGGAAGGATCAGCGTATCCCTCCCAGACGAGCAAGCTGAGCGTGTCTTCCGTTTTCTTGCAGGCGCCGCAGGCCATTGCCAGCGCCACAATCCCAAGTACCATGCTTCGACGCTTCATGCTGTCCCCCGCTTTTGCAACATCTACATTGCCGCTCGCCGCCTACGGCGCTAGAAGGTCGGCGGCGTATTTACCCACAACAGCCACGTCTCGGAACGGCCGGGATTTTTCCAGCGGTGCGGCGTCGAGCTCTCGAAATAGAGGCTGTCTCCGGGCCTCAGCCGGTAATGCTCTTTGCTGTTCAGCCAGATTTCAAAATCGCCGCGAAGGACATGCAAGAACTCCTCTCCTTCGTGCGAATAGGATTCGCCGCTGCCCCCCCCGGGTTTGATACGAAAAAGATGCGGCTCCATCGCCGTTTGGCCCCAGGCCAGGAGTTCCATGCGCACCCCAGGAGTGGTTTCCAGGATTTTTCGTTGGCTAGGCCGGACGAGCCGGGGATTTTCCGCCGCCGTTTCAAAAAGAGAGAGGATATTTGTGCGGTAAAAACGCGCGATGCGCCGCAACGTCGAAATCGAAGACCGCATTTGCCCGCGCTCGAGCGCGCTGAGGAATCCGACGGAGACTTTGGTTGCGCGCGCTACTTGCACGAGGGACAGCCCGCGCTTCGTGCGTAGCCGCCGGAATCGCTGTCCCGGCAAAGGAGCGGCATCCACCGGCGCCGAGACAACGCCCTGGCGCTTGAGTTCGTGGACAATCGCAGCAGGATTCAATCCGCGCGCGCGCCGCAGAAAAACCGCGCGTTGCAGCAGGCGAACATCAGACTCTGAATACAGCCGATAGCGGCTCCTGGTTCGCTGCGGGGAAACGAGTCCCATAGCCTCCCAGGCACGCAACGCGGAGGAAGAGATGCCAACGCGCCGCGCCACTTCACCGATGCGCAACGGGCGATGCCCCCCTCGATTTGCCGATGGCTTGGAGAAATTCTTTCCGCTTGACACGGCTCCCGGCTTTCTCTAAGTTTGCGGGATTATAGTAAGGTTTCCGGGGCACAGCAATACCGAAGAATCCGGGGGAAAAGAATTCTTCGGCACCGGGGGTAAGTTCATGAAAGTGGTTGAGAAGCTTGGGCTGAGCCATGCGCTCTGTCTCCGCAACGTTGTTTCCCTTCCTATTCTCGCGCTGAGTTTTCTTCTCGTGGCTCCGTTTGCCTCGGCGCAGAGCACGGGCGGTCGCATCCGCGGCACCGTCAGCGACCCAAGCGGCGCTTCGGTGGCCGCCGCCACGGTCACGCTCATCAACGATGCGACGCACTCCACGCGCGACGTGCAGAGCGGCGCGAACGGCGAATACATCTTCATCGAGGTGCCCGTCGGCAGCTACGAAATCGACGTCACCCAGGCAGGCTTCAAAAAGTTTGTGCGCAAGGGCATTACCCTCGATTTGAACGAAGTGGTCAGCGTGGATATCACGCTGCAGCTCGGCTCCGCGGCGGAAAGCGTCGAAGTTACCGGTGAGCCTCCGGTCGTGGACACCACCTCGACACAGCTCGGCGCGGTCGTCAATGAACGCGCCTCAACACAGTTGCCTCTGAATCAACGTGACGTCTATCAACTGCTCCAGTTGCAGCCCGGCGTGCAGTCGCAGTTAGGCAACGATCTTTTTTACGGCTCCGACAAGCCCGGCGTCGTTACCGTCAACGGCGGCCGCGGCCGTTCCAACAACTACTCCGTGAACGGCGGCGATGGCAACGACCTCTTTGCCAATCTTCCCGCCATCGAGCCTTCTCCCGACAGCATCGAAGAGTTCCGCGTGATCACGAATACCTTCGATGCCGAGTACGGCCGCAACTCCGGCTCGGTCGTCAACGTGGTGACCAAGTCCGGCACAAATAAGATCCACGGCAGCTTCTACGAATTTTTTCGCAATGATGTTCTCAACGCCCATCCCTTCACGTTTTTCGCCGCTCCCAAGCCGGAATTCCGCCAGAATCAGTTCGGCGGCACTTTCGGCGGCCCCATAAGAAAGGATAAGACATTCTTTTTTGGCTCTTATGAAGGCCGCCGGATTGTGCAGGGCATCGTCTCTCAACCGATCGATGTGCCTACGGCCGCGAACCTCACCAGCGGCAATTTCTCTACGTTGGTGGGTGGGGTACCCGCTTCGACGTTCGCCGGATCTCTTACCGACGCCACAGTCGCCAACATTCTCCAGAACCGCTGCGGAAGCAACGCGCCCTCCTCCGTCCCCCTGAACCAAAGGCTCTCTGCTGCGGCGCAGTCGCAGGTCGCAGGCGTGGCTGCCGGCGGCGCTCCGGTCGCGTATAGCTCGATTTTCCAGGGCAATATCATTCCCATCGGATGTTTTGATCCCGTCGCCCTCAGCCTGCTCCAGTACGTTCCCGGCGCGGGCGGCAGCGGCGGAGTGCAAGTCACTCCGAACACCACGGATCGCGGCGACCAGTTCCAGATCCGCGTCGACCACAATTTCAACAACAATCAGAAAACCGCCTTCTATTACTACTTCGACGACGACAACACCCTCGACCCCTTCGCAAAATTCCAGGCCTCCGGCGCCACCACCGGCAACTTCCCCGGCGTCTACGCCACGCGCACCCAGCAGCTGAATATCACGCACACATCCACGATCGGCTCGACTGCCGTGAATGAAATTCGCTTCAGTTATTTTCGTGAGGGCCAGCTCAAATTTGACTCCCCAACGCGCACGAATTCCATCCAGGCTTCCTGCGGAAGCGGTGCAGCCGCGGCATTCTGCTTCACCGGCACCTCGGACACTCCTCTCGTCGATGACAACCTCAACCCCCTCGGTACCAATCCCGACTACGGCATTCATTCCGGCCTCGGCGCCAGCAAGGAAGGCGTCCCCTTCATCAGCGTGGGCGGCGGCTTCACCATCGGCAACAATTTCAACGGCCAGCTCCCGCAGGTCGGCAACACCTACCAGTTCAGCGACAACTACAGCAAGATCATCGGCCAGCACAGCCTCAAGTTTGGCGCCGACGTCCGCTATCAGATGTTCAACCAGTTGCTCTACTTTGACATTAACGGCGACCTCTCCTTCCAATCTGCCGTCCCTTCACTTGGCGGCAATGACGTCGGCTATGACAATGCCTACCCCGATTTTCTCCTCGGCCTCGGCAATAGTTATTTCCAGGGCTCCGCGCAGCACGAACTCGTCCGCAGCACCTCCGTCTATCTCTACGCGCAGGACAGCTGGAAGCTTAAGCCCAACGTCACGCTAAACTACGGCCTGCGCTGGGAAATAAACACGCCGCTCACCGACATCGGCCAAAAAGTGCAGACCTTCCGCCCCGGAGAAGTTTCGAGCATCTATCCCTGCGTGCTCCCGATAACCAGCCCGCTCTACGTCGCCGGCAGCGTCACGACCTGCGATCAGGCCGGCGTCACTCCCGTTGGCCTCGTTTTTCCCGGCGACAAAGGCGTGCCCGAATCACTGACCAACACTTATTACAAAGGTTTCGCTCCTCGCCTCGGCCTCAACTGGAGCCCCGCCTGGCACGACGGCTGGCTCGCCAAGCTAACCGGCGGCCCATCCAAAACCAGCGTCAGCATGGGCTACGGAATCTTCTACAACCCGATCGAACAGCTCGTGCTCGAACAGTTCAGCGCTGAGCCTCCGTTCGGCGGAAGCAATTTCATCACGAGTCCGCTTCTGCAAACGCCGTACGTCGATCAAAGCGGCGATACGTTCCCCAATCCATTCAACGGCATTCTCACTCCTCCACGCGGCCAGGCCATTGATTGGGAGCAATTCCGGCCCATGACCTTTTTCGGGCAATTTCCCGCCAATCTCCACCTCCAATATTCCGACCAGTACAACCTGACCATCAAGCGCCAGTTGCCGGGAAATATTCTCTTTCAAATTGGCTACGTCGGCTCGCAGGGGCACCGCCTCCTCGCCAGCTACGAACTCAATCCCGGGAACCCCGCCACATGCAATGTTTTGTCTTCGATGTCCAACACCAATCCAGGCTACGTCCTGAGTGGGCCCGGAGGAGCTTCGACGACTTGTGGTCCGTTTGGGGAAGACAGCTCCTACTTTATTCCAAACGGTTCCGTCATTCCCGCCGGCGGCCTTCCACTCCCCTACAACGCGGGATCTGGCGGCCTCACCATTCCTGCCGGCACAGTCGCATCTCCCGGCGGCGGCATCACGCTTGTCGGCCTGCGCCCATACTCTTCTCCGCTCTGCCAGCCGTTGACCGGCGCGGGCTGTCCCTCGGACGGCACTCCCGTTTTCTCCGGCATCTTCAGCGAAAACACCGTAGCTCGCTCGAACTACAATTCCTTGCAAGCCATGCTGCAAAAGCAATTCTCCAAAGGCATTCAATTCCAGGTTTCCTACACCTACAGCAAATCTCTGGACAACGCTTCCAGCTTTGAAAGCGCGCTCAACCCGCTCGATTTCAACGCTACTTACGGCCTCTCCGCCTTCGATGCGCGCCAACGCCTCGTCATTAATTATGTCTGGGATCTCCCCGTGCCAAAGTACGAAGGCCTCAAAGGCAAGCTCCTCGATGGCTGGGAACTTACCAGCATCGTCAGCTTCCAGAGCGGCTTCCCGATTCGCATCACCTCCCAGGATGACATCGAAGAATTGGATTCCACCGATCTCTTCGAGTTTGCCGGTGAGCCCAACCTGACCGCACCCTTCCACACGCAAAATATTCGCCAGAATAACGGCTACGTGTTCAACCCCAATCTCTTTACCAACGCCACCGTAAACCCTGGCACCATCGGCAACGCTCCCCGTTCCATCTGCTGCGGCCCGGGCCTCAACAACTGGGACATGAGCTTCACCAAGGAAACCCAGTTAAGTGAAAGATTCCAGATGGAATTCCGCAGCGACATTTTCAACGTCTGGAATCACGCCCAGTTCTACAGCGTGGACGGAGACATCTCCGACGGCAGCACGTTCGGCCAGGTCCAGCACGTTCACGACCCGCGTCTGGTCCAGTTTTCGCTCAAGTTCCGCTTCTGAAGCTTGGCGGAGGTCTAGAACAATTCGAGAGGCGCCCCAGCCCGGTTGGGGCGCCTTCGCGCGTTCGAAGAATCTGAGACAATAGAAAAGCTCTCGGATGTTTCGTTAGCACAAACTGACCGCAGGGAACAGACCTGCCAGCGTTGGCCCCTTCCCGGCCACACAGCATATGGAATAAGGAAATGCACGAGGCACTCAAGAAAGAAATCTCCACCTACGAAAAGCGAACTCCCAAATCGGCGGCCGCGCACAAACGCGCTCTCGAGCGCATTCCGCTGGGAGTCGCCAGCAATTACCGCCATTACGAACCCTACCCCCTCTTCGTGCAGGACGGAAAAGGCAGCAAAATTCACGATATTGATGGCCACGAATACATCGATCACAATCTCTGCTTCGGCGCGCTGATGGCCGGCCATTCCCATCCCGCCGTCGTAAAAGCCGTCGAGCAAAAGCTGCGTGAAGGCACCACTTTCGGCATGCCACACGAAATGGAATGGGAACTCGCCGAAGAAATCTGCAAGCGCTATCCCGTTGAAATGGTGCGCTTCGGCTCCAGCGGCACGGAAGTCACCATGCACGCCTGTCGCATCGCCCGCGCCGCAACGGACCGCGACAAAATTCTAAAGTTCGAAGGTGCCTATCATGGCCTCCATGACGCCGCTCTCGTCAGCGTCAAGCCCAAAGATCCGGAATACGGCGACCCCGACGCGCCAACTTCCGTTCCCGGCGGTGGCGGCATTCCCAAAGCTTCTCTCGCCAACGTCGTCGTCGCCGCATTCAACAATCTTCCCAGCGTCGAGCGCCGCTTCCGCGAAAATCCCCGCCAGATTGCTGCGATCATCCTCGAACCCATCCTGATGAACGTCGGCCTCTGCATGCCCCAGCGGGGTTTTCTCCAGGGCCTTCGCGACATCACCACAAAAAACGGCGCCCTCCTCATCTTCGACGAAGTAAAAACTGGCGCGAAACTCGCCTGGGGGGGCGCCAGCGAATTTTTCGGCGTCAAGCCGGACATAATTTGCCTCGCCAAATCCATCGGCGGAGGTATGCCGCTCGCCGCTTTCGGCGCAAGCCGCCCCGTGATGGACCTCATCTCGCAGCACAAAGTTTTTCACGGCGGCACCTACAACACCAATCGCGCCGCCATGGCCGCGGGCCTCGCCATGTTCCGCGAAGTTCTCACTCGCGAAAACTACGCCCACGTGGACAAGCTCAGCAAAAAACTCACCGATGGCTACCGCGCCATCGTAGAGAAAACCGGCCTGCAAGCCTACATCGCCAGCGCCGGCGTCAACGGCGCGCTCATGCTCTACCCCCAGGAAATCCGCAACTATCGCGACTGGACAAAAATCGACGTCGATCTCTGGCGCCACTATTGGTTCGCCATGGTCAACCGCGGCGTCCTCCCGCAACCATATTGGTGGGACGAGCAGTGGACTATTTCCGTGCAGCACACCGAAGCCGACATCGACAAGCATCTGGCCGTGTTCGACGAAGTTGCCCCCGCCCTGGCAACAGCGCAGCTGGAGCGTGGCGCAGCCTACGTCGGCGCAGCAGGCCACTGATTTTGGTAGGGTCATCCTTCCGAGGATGACCGCTTCTGGCTTTGGTTTAGTAGGGGAGGGGCTTGCCCCTCCCTCTCCGCCCACGGGCTAGGTTCATTTTTCGACGGCGAACTGGTTTTTATCCTTTGTTTAGGATTGTCATCGCCATAGGGATGACCTCTTCCGTTTTTTGGTGCAAACGTGTCGACCGACGCCATCTCTAATTCGCACGACACGCCCAACCTGCGCCGCGTCCTCGGCCGCATGGACCTCATTCTCCTTTTCGTCGTCGCCGTATTCAATCTCAACGTCGTCCCCTCCATCGCCGCAAATGGCGGTGTCACCGTCTGGCTCTGGCTAATTTCCCTCGTCCTTTTTTTCTGGCCGCAAGGCATTGCCGTGATCGAACTTGCCCACCGCTATCCCGGCGAAGGCGGCGTCTATCTCTGGGCCAAGGAAGTCTTCGGCGACTTCCACGGCTTCCTCTCCGGCTGGTGCTATTGGACCAACAACATGATGTACGTCCCGACGGTCATGCTCTACTTCGTCGGCGTTTCCGTTTTCTCGCTCGGTTCCGGTCACGAAGCCCTGGGCGACAACAAAGTGTTTGCACTCGCGGCTTCCCTCGCGCTGCTGATTGTTCTCGTGGGCTTGAACATCGTTGGCCTTGGCGTTGGAAAATGGATCAACAATCTCGGCGCCATCGGCACAGGAATCGCCGCCGTGGTCCTCGTCGGCCTCGGCATCGTCGTCTGGTTCCGCTTCGGCACCACCGTGACCTGGGCCGACTTTCAAATTCCCAACAATCCGAAATTCGTGCTGAATTCCTTCGGCGTGATCTGCTTCGGCCTCGTCGGTCTCGAACTCGCTTCCGTCATGGGCGACGAAATCGAAAATCCCCAAAAGACTCTTCCGGGCGCGGTCGCCTGGGGCGGTGTCCTCTCGGGTTTACTCTACATCGGCGCGACGCTGACGCTGCTCATCGCCATCAGCAAAGGCGATATCAATGTTCTTCAGGGCGTCGTTCAGGCCGTCGGCCATATGGCGGCCCGCGTCGGAGTCGCTTGGATCGTCGCGCCATTCGCCATCATGTTGAGTTTTGCGATCGCTGGCATTGCTTCCGCTTGGCTCGGCGGCTCCGCCCGCATCCCGTTTGTCGCCGGGCTCGATTCCTACATGCCCGCCTGGCTTGGCAGAGTGCATCCGCGCTATCGCACTCCCTACGCCGCGCTGATCGTCCATGCCGCGGTCTCCATGGTCCTCGTCATCCTGAATTTCAGCGGCTGGTGGCTCTGGAATAAATTTATCGGCCTGCCGTTCGTCGCCTGGATTTTGCATTCATTTGGTTTCGTCGTTGCCAACCTCGCGGCCAGCGAGACCGGCGTGCAGGAAACATTTCAAAAACTTCTCTCACTCGCAGTCGTTCTCCAGTTGATCCCCTTCCTCTATATGTTCGGCGCGCTGCTCAAAATCGCGTTCAGCCCTTCCTTCGTGAAAGCCTCCTACAGCAAAACGACTTTGATTCTTTCCGGTGCAAGCGGTCTCCTCACCACCACAATGGGAATCGCCTTGGCCTTTTTCCCCGCCCAGCAGGTCACTTCCCTACGTTCCTACGAAATCTGGATGGTAGGCGGCACGCTCTTTTTTGTCGGTCTGGCAGCATTTTTCTTTTTCGTTTACGGCCGTCGCAAAGCATCCAGGAAGCTAGCGGCCACCGCGCCCGCAGTTTAATGTGGAGTGCGGCCGCTTGATGCCGCTTTTCTTCGTTGTACGGCCATATATTCTGTAGTTGCTCAGTGGGAGGCAGTAATGGCGAGCGGTACAAAAACAGATATCCGCACGTACCAGAATTACGTGAACGGAGAATGGGTCAAAAACGCTTCCGGAGAAATGTTCCCGGTCTACGACCCCTCCACTGAAGAAGTAATCGCCCAAGTCGCCTCATCGAACCAAGCCGATGTGGACAGCGCCGTAAAAGCCGCGCGAGCGGCTTTTGACTCTGGCCCCTGGGCCACAACCTCCGCCCAAGACCGCGGCCGTATCCTCTTCAAACTAGCCGAAAAAATCCGCCAGAACGCCGCCCATCTTGCCGAACTCGAATGCCGCAACACCGGCAAACCCATCGTCGAAGCCGAATACGACATCGCGGACGTGGCCACCTGTTTCGAATACTACGGCGGCCTCGCCAACAAAGTTCTCGGCAGCGTGAATCCCGTTCCCGCCAACGCCCTCAGCTTCACGCTCCGCGAACCGGTGGGCGTCGCCGGCCAGATTATTCCCTGGAACTATCCGCTCCTGATGGCGGCGTGGAAACTCGCGCCAGCTCTCGCCGCAGGCTGCACCTGCATTTTAAAACCCGCCGAACAAACGCCGCTCACCGCGCTCGAGTTCGCAAACTGGTTCGCAGAGGCAGGCTTGCCTCCTGGCGTCGTCAACATCATCAACGGTCTCGGCGAAACCGCTGGCGCGGCCCTCGTCGCGCATCCCGGCGTGGACAAAATCGCCTTCACGGGCAGCGCCGCCGTCGGCAAGCTCATCGTAAAAAGCGCCGCCGACACTCTGAAGCGCGTCACGCTCGAACTCGGCGGCAAATCCCCCAACATTTTCTTCACCGACGCCGATTGGGAAGCTTCCATCGACGGCGCGCTCTTTGGCGTCTTTATCAATCAAGGCGAAGTCTGTTCCGCAGGCAGCCGCATCCTCGTCGAAAAGAAAATCTATCCAAAATTCGTCGAAGCCATGACCGAAAAAGCCAAGCGCATCAAACTCGGCGCCCCGCTCGACCGCGCAACAAAAATGGGTCCGCTGGTCAGCAAAGAACAATACGACCGCGTCAGTTCCTATCTCGAACTCGGCAAAAAGGAAGCCAAAGTCGCCATCGGCGGCAGCCGCCCCAAAGAATTGCGCAAAGGTTTCTATCTCGAACCAACGATCTTCTACGACGTGGACAACACCGCCCGCATCGCGCGCGAAGAAATCTTCGGCCCCGTCGCAACCGTAATCCCGTTCGACGCCGAGTCCGACGCCATCCGCATCGCCAACGACACCCCCTACGGCCTCGCCGCCGCCGTTTGGACCCGCGACATCTACAAAGCCTTTCGCGTTGTAAAATCCTTGCGTGCCGGCATCGTCTGGGTAAATCACATGCAGCCTACATACGTCGAAGCGCCTTGGGGCGGCTACAAACAATCCGGTTTCGGCCGCGAACTAGGCCCCTGGGGCCTCGAGGAATATCTCGAAACGAAACAGGTCTTCGTCAATCTAGACGAAGCCCCGATCAACTGGTACTGAAATGCAACCTCGCCATTCCACCTCCGCCGTTGTAGGGGTCCAGCATGCTGGACCCCATCTCGGCACCCAAGCGTGTAGGGTCATCCATTTGAGGATGACCGCGGCCTGCGACCGAACATTAAGGCTCTCTCTCGCCTCAGCCGTTCAATTGTCATCCCGGGTGAAGCGAAGGATCGGCTTTTCGCCTGAAACGGAGAAACGAACGCCATGAAGACCATCCAAATCCGCACCGAAATTCCTGGCCCACACTCCCGCGCCCTAATGGCGCGCCGCGAAGCGGCCATCCCCCGCGGCCCCGGCAATGCCACGCCGATTTTCGCCGCCCACGCCGAAGGCGCCATCATCGAGGACGTCGACGGCAACCGCTACATCGATTTCGCTGGCGGCATCGGCTGCCTCAACGTCGGCCATCGTTCCGAGCGCGTAATGTCCGCGGTCCGCGAACAACTCGAAAAGTTTTTGCACCTCTGCTTCGCGGTCACTCCGTACGAAGGCTACGTCGCCGTAGCAGAAAAACTTAACTCGCTGGCTCCAGGCAATTTTGCGAAGAAAACGATGCTTCTAAACTCCGGCGCCGAAGCCATCGAAAACGCCATAAAAATTGCCCGCGCCTATACCAAACGTCCCGCTGTAATCTGTTTCGAAGACGCCTTTCACGGACGCACGCTTCTCACCATGTCCTTGACCAGCAAAACGCATCCTTATAAAGCGGGCTTTCAACCGTTCGCCAGCGACATCTACCGTATCCCGTTTGCCTATCTGTATCGCAATCCATCCGGCACATCGTCCGCCGAATTCGCACATCATCTCGAAGACGCCTTCAAACGTTCCGTCGCTCCGGAATCCGTCGCGGCAGTGATCGCCGAGCCGGTTCTCGGCGAAGGTGGCTTCATCGTTCCGCCACGCGATTATTTCCAGCTCCTGCAAACTATCTGCCGCAAACACGGCATCCTCTTCATCGCCGATGAAATCCAGTCCGGTTTCGCGCGCACCGGAAAGTGGTTCGCCTCTGAACATTTCGGCATCGAGCCAGACTTGATCACCATGGCCAAATCTCTCGGCGGCGGCATGCCAATAGCAGCCGTCACGGGCCGCGCCGAAATTATGGACGCTCCCGGTCCCGGATCTCTTGGCGGAACGTATTGCGGACATCCGCTCTCCTGTGCCGCAGCTCTCGCCGCCATTGAAACGATCGAAAAAGACGGCTTGCTCGCGCGCTCGGCCGCCATCGGCAAACATTTCGAGAAACGCGCCCGCGGCTGGCAGAAAAAATGGCCCCTCGTGGGCGATGTCCGCGGCCTCGGCGGCATGTGCGCCATCGAACTGGTCCGCAACGCCGAAACGCGCGAACCGGCCGACACGGAAACAAAAGAAATCGCGAAATATTGCTACGAGCACGGACTAATCATCATCACCGCGGGCACCTTCAATAACGTCGTCCGCATCCTCGTTCCGCTCGTCGTCTCCGACGAGCAATTGAACGAGGGCCTCGACGTGATCGAAGCCGCGCTCGCCAACGTTGCGGAGCGCAGGCAGGCCGTGCTTTCGCACGCATAGCGCGTGGCCAGAGGCGGACACAGGGTGCCGCAAGAAGCTCTATGAGATGATAAGCGCTACAAGCCGCAGCCGATTTGTAGAAATCTCCAGGAGTCTGCACGATGCCAGACACGATGACAAAAACCGCAAGCCTTGCCGCCGAGCTGAAAGACGCACGCCTTTTCCGCGAAGCCTGCTACGTCGACGGCCAATGGATTCATGCCGGTTCGGGCGAGACGGTCAGCGTGGACAATCCCGCCACGCGCGAAATCATCGGCAAAGTTCCAAAACTTAGCGGCGCGGAGACGCGCCTCGCGATCGAAGCCGCGAACGCGGCGTTTCCCCCGTGGAGCAAAAAAACCGCGAAGGAACGCGCCGTCGTTCTGCGCCGCTGGTTCGATCTGATGATGGCCAACCAGGAAGACCTCGCGCGGCTCATGACGCTCGAACAAGGCAAGCCGCTGGCGGAATCGCGCGGCGAAGTCGCTTATGCCGCGTCTTTTCTCGAATGGTTTGGTGAAGAAGCCAAGCGCGTTTATGGCGATACGATTCCGCAGCACCAGGCCGACAAACGAATCGTTGTCATCAAGCAGCCCATCGGCGTCGTTGCGTGCATCACGCCGTGGAATTTTCCGCTCGCAATGATTACGCGCAAAGCGGCTCCCGCGATTGGTTCCGGCTGCACCGTGGTGCTCAAGCCTGCTGAGCAGACTCCGTTTTCCGCGCTGGCTCTCGCGGAACTTGCGGAGCGCGCAGGCGTTCCGAAGGGCGTCTTCAACATCGTCACCGGCGCGCCAGAGGAAATCGGCGCCGAACTCACGTCGAATCCGATTGTGCGAAAACTGTCCTTCACTGGTTCCACCGAAGTCGGGAAGCTTTTGATGGCGCAGTGCGCCGGCACGGTCAAAAAGCTTTCGCTCGAACTTGGCGGCAACGCTCCGTTCATCGTTTTTGACGACGCCGATCTCGACGCCGCCATCGAGGGCGCCATCGTTTCCAAATATCGCAACAGCGGACAAACCTGCGTCTGCTCGAACCGCTTCCTCGTGCAGGAGAGCATCTACGACACCTTCGCGGAAAAGCTGGCCGCTGGCGTCAAGAAACTCAAGCCCGCTTCCGGACTGGAACCGGATTCGACGCAAGGCCCGCTGATTGATGAAGCGGCTGTCGAGAAAGTCGAAAGCCACATTCGCGACGCCCAATCCAAGGGCGCGAAAATTCTCGCCGGCGGAAAACGCCATGCGCTCGGCGGGCGCTTTTTCGAGCCGACGATTCTGACCGATGTCACAACGAAAATGGCCGTGGCGCGCGAAGAAACGTTCGGGCCTGTCGCGCCGCTGTTTCGTTTCAAGACCGAAGCCGACGCGATTGCTCTCGCCAACGATACGGAGTCCGGGCTGGCCGCTTATTTTTACGGCCGCGACATTGCCCGTGTGTGGCGCGTCGCCGAAGCCCTGGAATACGGCATTGTTGGCATCAACACCGGAATCATTTCCACCGAAACGGCGCCGTTCGGCGGCATGAAAGAGTCCGGACTGGGCCGCGAGGGATCCAGGTACGGCATGGATGAATACCTCGAAATCAAATATCTCTGTTTCGGCGGCATCACGTCTTAACTAGCCTCCTCAGCCAGCAGAGCAGCCCTATTTGTTGACCTAGCTTGTGCCTGCGGCCGCCCTGCTATCGCTGTCACGACGATTTCAAGTCCGCCTCAGATCGGGTTGATGTCCTGGCTTTTCTCCAGGCGGGCAATCAGGCCCTGGATCTGATTTTTTGTCGCGTCCGGGGCGCCGGCGAGGGCTAGCTTCATTTCCTTTAGTGCTGTCGGAAAATCGCCCTTGGCCGACGCCATGCGCGCGAGTTCACCGTGCGTATACCATTCGTTCGGGCGCTTCTGGACGTTGATTTTGAAAATGGCGAACCCTTCGTCCTGCTTTTTCTGAATTTGCAGGCCGCGCCCGTAGACGTGCAGCTGCAGCCCGGTTGCCTTGTCGAGCGCTTTGGCGAGCGTTGCGTCCGCTTCCTGCGTTTTTCCCATCGCCACGTAAATCCGCGACTTCGTCAGGAGGTTATCGAAGCGCTCCTCATTCTGGATGGAAATGTCTTCCCACTTGAGAGCTTGCTCGAGGTTGTAATTGTTGTCGAGGCACCAGTTGGCGGCTTCGTCGTAACCACCCCAGGTAAATCCGCCGACATTGCGAAGCTCATTTTTGATGCTGCGCAGGACGACGGCTTTGGTGTCCACGGAAATCTGGAACGGTACGGCGATCTTTTCCCAGCGCAGAACGGCGGTTGCGGAATCCTGCTTCACGTCGTCGAAATCGTAGGTCACCAATTCGGTGGATTCGGCGGGGTGCGGTTTCACGGTGACGCGGAGCGCGTCTTCTTTTTCGTCGTAGCTGAAGCTGCCCCAGGAAGTGGAATTCTTGGAGAAGATAACGATCCACTGATCCTGATCGGGAATGGTGTGCAGGCCGTAGGTGCCGGCGGCGAGAGGCTTGCCTTCGATGGAGACATCGTCCGCGAAAGTAATGGTGGTGTTTTCATTCGCTCCAGCGCGCCACATTTTTCCATAGGGAACGACTTTGCCCCAGATTTCGCGGCCGCCGACGGCAGGCCGGGAATAAACGATGGTGATGTCCGTCAGGCCGACTCGCTGCGTGACACTTCCGCGCTGGCTGACGCGCGGAATGGTCAGCTCCGTGGGCTGGGCTCCGCTTTTGAACTGGGCGTTTGCCTGTCCTGCAAGAGATACCGCTGCGACGACGAAACCAACCAAAATTCTACAAACTCTGCTCATGAACACACCCCTCCTGTGATTTGAAACGCAGCAAGCGAGCTGAGGCGAGTGTTTCGCGCCAGCGGACCACCCTTGTGGGCATAGACGCCGCGCGTTTGAATGTGTGAGCAGGTCTCGCGGGGCGCCGTTGGAACGTTTGAAGGTTGGCAGGTTTGCACGTTCCGAATAAGGATGTGTGTTCGCAGCGGTGCCAGGCAGATCGATGTGGACTTGGCGCGCGTGGATTTTAACGCAGAGTTCGCGGGGGGCGCAGAGAAGACCAGAGGTATGCCCCACCCCCGGTGTTTTCTGTAAGAGTGGCAAGCAAAGGACTTATGTGTGACGGACCTTGCAAGAGTGGCGGACAAAGAACTTGCGGATGGCCCGTAAGAGTGACAAGGAAAGGACTTAGTGCGCTGACGGATCCTTGGCTTGAGAGGGTGCCCCCCACATTTTTGTAGGTGCGGATTCTAAAGGACTTGCGGGTTCGTTTTTCGTAGGTGCGGATTCTAAAGGGGATAGCGGAGAGCACAGGTCGAGAGCTTCGGGAAGAAAAGAACCTAGGGAGAGGAGGTTGACAGTCGACAGTTCAAAGTTGAAAGCCAAAGACGAGGAAAGAGATAACGCAGAGACGCAGAGGCAGCGCAGACAGGTTTGCTCGGGTTGGCAACCAGATATCAAGAAAAAGCATAGCATGAGTTTTTGTCAAGGCAAATCGTATGTATCAGAAAAGAAGAGGGTTGGAGGAGAGGTCGAGCTGCGTGGCGAGAGCTTGCAGAACGTCTTCGCGCTCCAAGTAGGGATAGTCGGCGAGGACTTGTTCAATAGAATGGCCCGCGCCGATCTGACCGACGATCATGCCCACAGTGACGCGCATTCCGCGTATGCAAGGCTTTCCGCCCATGACGTTGAGGTCCTGTGTGATGCGATCCAGTTGCGGCCAGGCGATTGGCGGGGAATCGCCGTTCTGGCTTTTCGGTGTTGCGGTGCTGTGTTTTGCGATTACGTCTAATATCAAACGGACTTGGATTGTGTTTGGTTGCAGCTCTCTGGTTTATTTTATTGTGGTGCCGATTATTATGAAGCGTGCGGCGGCAGCCGGGGCGAAGACGGAAGTGACGAGATGAGGGCGAGGGCGGGGCAAGCCCCGCCCCTACGAAATTATGCCTTCGGTGGCTCGTTGGACGGCGGCACGGCTGGAGTTGGCGGCGTTGGCTTATAGACGGTTGTGGGCCGCGCGGGCTGATAGACGGTTTTTACTTCTTTTTTCTTTGGCTTCTTTTTTTCTCTGCTTCTTACGTCGCGATTGCCCATGACGTTATCCTTTGCATATGAGATTTGGCTAACTGGGCCAGTTTACCTGAGTACCGGCTTGCGCCGCTAGCGATCCGTATGCGGCGTCACGTTCTCATTTCGGCATGCTCGAAGGCGCAGGCCGTAGATGGTTTGCGGTTGCAAAAGCGGAAGCAGGGCTCCTGCACTCCAAGTTAAGACACCGTCCGCGGCGTGCCACTTGGCGGTTTGAGCCAGCCACCATTCTGGGCCCGAAAACCTAAAGATGAAATTTCCTTCGGCTAAGAAGTGGCGAGTGGCTAGTGATGAGTCGCGAGCCCAACAACGCCGCCCCTTTTATTTTTACTGCACGGTCAGCGTCACGCTTCCTGCTGGTGTGGATTGCGCGAACGTGCCGGACGTGGCTGTGACGCTCAATGGATAACTGCCTACCGGAGTGCCTTTCATCGACAGGCTGGAGCAGCCCGCCAGGACTCCGCCACTGATGAGGAGCAAAGCCAACGGAACGAGGACGGCATAGCGCCGGAGACGCGGCGTTCTGCGGATCAGGATTGCCCCGTAAATGCCCACGAGGAGCGCCGCTAGCCACGAAATGAGCAGGAAGCGGACTGTTGGCGGAAGCGGCCGATCCATCGGCGATGACGGCGGAGCCGAGCTGCTGGCCATCGAGGTAATCATCAAGTTGACGGTCGATTTTGTGAGGCCCGGAGTGACGGTGAGCGGCGTAAGAGCGGCGTCTTTCGGCAGGCCCGTCACACTAAATACAACCGGGTTGGCGAAGCCGTTTGCGCTGGGCGTGATGGTGATGGGGATGACGGCAATTACGCCGGCTTTTACAATGACGGGAGCACCGGGACCGGCGATGGTGTAGCCGTCCAGGGTGAAGGAGATGGAAGTGGGCGTCGGGCCGCCGCCGGGCGCGGGGTTGACCACGGTCACGGTGATGGGTCCGGCGGTGGCGACATCGCTGGCCGGAATCGCGGCGGTGATCTGTGTGGCGCTGACGAGCGTAGTGGTCTCAGCCTTGGTGCCGAAATTCACGGCGGAGGTCGAATTAAAGTTTGTGCCGTTGACTGTCAGTGTGAACGCTGTGCCTGCGGCAACGTGCGTCTGGCCGAGAGATGTAAGCGTGGGCACAGGATTGTTGACGGTGAAGGTCAGCGCCAGGGATGGACCGACCGAGGGCGGCGGATTGGTGACGATGACGTTGAACAAACCGGCTTTTACAACAGCGGCTGCCGTAATCTGCGCAGTCAACTGAGTGCTGTTCACAAACATTGCGGTCACCGGTGTGCCGTTGAAGGTGACGGTGGCGCCGTTGACGAAGCCGTTGCCGTTAATCATCAGAGGGAACGCAGCCGCGCCGGCGAGCGTGTTTGGCGGAGAGAGGCTAGCAATCGTCGGCTGCGCGTTGTCGATGGTGAATTGCGTGGCGGGTGTTGAGGTGCCGCCGCCAGGCGCGGGATTTATGACGGTTACGGGGACGATGCCGCCGTTGGCGATGTCTGCGGCCGAGATGGTTGCGATGAGAAGAGTGGCGGACTTAAAGGTCGTTGGCTTGAGGCCGCCGTTGAAACTCACCAGAGAAGAGGCGACGAAGTTCGTGCCATTCACGGTGAGGGGGAAGCCTGCCGTGCCCGCCGTTGCGCTGGGCGGAGACAGGGAAGTGATTGTGGGTACGGGGTTGTTGATCGTGAAGAGCAGGCTGCCGCTTGGCCCGCCGCCAGGTGCGGGCGTGGTCACAGAGACGTTGACGGTCCCAGCGGTGGCGATATCGGCCGCGGTAATCGCTGCCATTAGTTGTGTTGCGTTCACGAAGGTAGTGGTTGTGGCGACGCCGTTAAAGCTGACGACGCTGGTCGTCGTGAAGTTGGTGCCATTCACGGTGAGGGGGAAGCCTAGGCCGCCTGCTGTGGCGCTCGGGGGTGAGAGAGGCGCGGTAAGCGTCGGCAGGCCCGCCGTGTTGGTAAGCGAGAATGGAGCGGGGGCGTTCACTGCGCCGACAGTGGCATTGACGACGTAAGCGCCATTGGTGAAATTGGCGGTGAATGTCGGGGCAGAAGCCGTGCCGGTGGCGTCGGTGTTGGCGTTGCCAACGTTGGTTGCGCCGGTGAAGATGCCGCTGGCGCCGGCGCCGGGTGCCGTGAAGGTTACCGCGACGCCGGAGACGGGATTACCTCCGGCATCTTTGACTACGGCTTTAAGAGTAGCGAAAGGCGTATTGACGAGAACAGTCTGTGGCGTGCCGGATGAGGCCGTGATGGTTGCGGGCGGACCGGCGAGGTTGGTCAAGGTAAAGGTTGCCGTGCCGGCGATTCCGGCGACGCTTGCGGTTACGGAGTAGGAGCCTACGATTCCGTTGGCGGTAAGCGTGTTGGCGGCGGCGACACCCTGCGCGTTGGTCGTTGCGGTGTTGACTCCGGTGAATGTGGCGCTGGCACCGCTTGCGGATGGATTAACCGTGAAGGTCACTATTATTCCGCTCACGGGATTGCCGCCGCTGTCAGTAACCGTGGCTACCAAGGGCGCAGCAAAGGGCGTGCTGATTGCGATGCTTTGCGGTGTGCCGCTTGTGGCCGCCACCTTCGCGGCCGCGCCGGCCGTGTTGGCCATAGCAAAGTTTGCTGAAGTGGCGCCCGTGGCGCTGGCGACGACATTATAAGGCCCACCGGCAGTGGCGTTGGCTGTGAAGGTGCCGGATGTGGCTACACCGTTCGCGCCTGTTGTGGCTGTGTTTCCTCCTGGCGCA